>Ga0226835_1000585_pt1 | contig 34906 bp, 38 predicted proteins | sample LAC_MetaG_1_FD_163627 | JGI IMG/M metagenome (GOLD analysis project Ga0226835, IMG submission 163627) | Anaerobic ammonium oxidizing microbial communities from anammox membrane bioreactor (MBR) in UC Berkley, California, United States -... | ecosystem: Engineered > Bioreactor > Anaerobic >...
TCGAGCGGCTCGAAGTAGAACGGCAGCGGATCGAAGAATTCGTCGACGCGCTTGCGCAGATGCTCGGGCGGCTTGCGCCACGGACCCTTGCCGCGCGCGGCGAGCCGGAACTTCTGCAGCACTTCGGAGTACAGGTGGATCAGGATCGGCTCGGCGTAGCGCGTGATCCGGTTGCGCAGCGACCACTCGAGGTAGCCCTTGTTCCAGTTGCGCATGTACTGGTACGAAGGCGGCAGCCTGTAGTGGTAGACGCAGTTGTTCTGCGCGTACATCTCCCACTGCCGCGGATTCGGCTCGCCGCGCATGAACTTCTCGCCGCCCTTGCCGCGCCAGCCGGCGAGGAACCCGATGCCCGAGCCCGGCTCGGTCTCGTAGTTGACGATGAAGTCCGGGTAGTCGCGATACCTGCGCGCGCCGTCGGGGCGCACGAAGGCGGGCAGCTTCAGGCGGCTGGCCAGTTCGATCAGCACTTCCTGGAACGGCTTGCACTGGCCGGTGGGCGGGACGACCGGAATGCGCACCGAGTCGACCGGGCCGTCGAACTCGGAGATCGGCCGGTCGAGCATCGACATCACGTCGTGACGCTCGAGGTAGGTGGTGTCGGGCAGGACCAGGTCGGCGAACGCCGTCATCTCCGACTGGAACGCGTCGGCGACCACGATGAAGGGGATCCTGTACTCGCCGTCTTCGCCGCGGTCTTCGAGCATCGTGCGGACCTGCGACGTGTTCATCGTCGAGTTCCACGCCATGTTCGCCATGAAGATCATCAGCGTGTCGATCGGATAGGGGTCGCCGCGCCACGCGTTGGTGATCACGTTGTGCATCAGCCCGTGCACCGACAGCGGATACTCCCACGAGAACGCCTTGTCGATGCGCACCGGCCTGCCGGCCGCGTCGACGAACAGGTCGTCGGGCTCGGCGGGCCAGCCGAGCGCGAGCCCGTCGAGCGGATGGCCCGGCTTGACCGCCAGCGGCGTGTTCGGCGTTTTCGCGCACGGCGGGATCGGCCGCGGAAACGGCGCCTTGTGCCGGAAGCCGCCGGGCCGGTCGATCGTGCCCAGCAGCGACATCAGGATCGCGAGCGCGCGGATCGTGTGAAATCCGTTGGAGTGCGCCGCCAGCCCGCGCATTGCGTGGAACGCCACCGGGTTGCCGGTGACCGTGTCGTGTTCCTTGCCCCAGGCGTCGGTCCAGGCGATCGGGAGTTCGATCCGGTGGTCGCGGGCGGTGATGCCCATCTCGTGCGCGAGGCGGCGGATCGTCGCCGCCGGAATGCCGGTGATGGCCGACGCCCACTCGGGCGTGTAGTGCGCGACGCGGTCGCGCAGCAGCTGGAACGCGGGTTTGACCGTTCTGCCGTCGGGCAGGCGGAACTCGCCGTGCAGGTACGGGTCGGCGCCCTCGGAGTGCGTGACCACCGGGCCATTGGTGACGCGATCCCACCAGAGCTTGTCCTGCGGGTCGTAGCAGCCTTCTTCTTCGGGCACGTCGGTGCGCACGAACAGCCCCGCCTCGTCGTGCCCGTCGTCGGCGTTGACCAGCTGCCCGGCGTTGGTGTTTCGCACCAGGAAGTCGCGGTCGTACAGGCCCAGCGCGATGATCTCGTGGGTGAGCGCGAGCAGCAGCGCGCCGTCGGTGCCCGGGCGGATCGGCACCCACTCGTCGGCAATCGCCGAATAGCCGGTACGCACCGGATTGATCGAGATGAACCGGCCGCCGTTGCGTTTGAACCTGGAGATGGCGATCTTCAGCGGGTTGGAGTGGTGGTCCTCGGCCGTGCCGATCATCACGAACAGCCGTGCGCGATCGAGGTCGGGGCCTCCGAACTCCCAGAACGAGCCGCCGATCGTGTAGATCATTCCTGCGGCCATGTTCACCGAGCAGAAGCCGCCGTGCGCGGCGTAGTTCGGCGTGCCGAACTGGCGCGCGAACAGGCCGGTGAGCGCCTGCATCTGGTCGCGGCCGGTGAACAGCGCAAACTTCTTCGGATCGGTGGCGCGGATCTTCGCGAGCCGCTCTTCGAGCAGTGCGAACGCCTCGTCCCAGGAGATTTCCTCGAATTGCCCGCTGCCGCGTTCGGCGCCCGCCTTGCGTCGCAGCGGCCGGGTGAGCCGTGCCGGCGAGTACTGCTTCATGATGCCCGAGGAACCCTTGGCGCAGATCACCCCCTGGTTCAGCGGGTGGTCGGGGTTGCCTTCGATGTAGCGGACCTCGCCGTCGCGCAGATGCACCCGTATGCCACAGCGGCAGGCGCACATGTAGCAGGTGGTGTTGCGGACTTCGGTGCTGGCGTCGGGCAGCGGCGCCCGCAGAGGGTCGTGGATGGGCGAGGGTGGCATCTCCGAAGCGATACTAGGTGATCGCGAAAGGGGCATCCATAAGCATTCCGGGGAGTCGTTCCATTATCCGTTTGGGGGATCGGCGTGTAATATCGGGTCACGGGGCCACCCGCAGAGGAGCCGCAGGAGATGGCGTTTTCGGATTCCGGAAGAGTCCCGGGCAGATCACCGGATGCGGCGACGCTGGTCGACGCACCGCCCAGCGCGCGCGCCGGCAAGGTGGTGCGGGTGGTGCCGATCGCCGACAACCGCATCCGTCACGCGGATGCGCGCGGCGCGACGGCGCCCGCGGTCTGCGGGGTTGGCGGCACGCCGCAATCGATGCTCGACGCCTTTCTCGTCACCGTCGTCAGGTTGGCGGGTGCACGGGCCGGGGCAGTGCGCGCGCTCACCCCCGAGGGCGACAAGCTGCGCCTGGTCGCGGCCTGGGGGCTGCCCGACGAAGTCCTCGCGCGCGAGGCGCTGATCGGCCCCTGCGGCGTGTGCGGCGATGCGCTTCAGGGTGACACCGTCCGCGTGGCCGACAGCGCATCGCCGTGCGGGACGCTCGCGGTCGACAGCTTCTTCGAGCAGGTCTGCACCGGAACCGTCGCGGTGCCGCTCGAGTACAAGGGGCGTTCGGTCGGGGTCTTCACGCTGTTCTTCGACGGCGTGCACAGCCTGCGCGGGGAGGTGATCCACCTGTTGCGCCCGGTCGGCCAGCTGTTCGGCCTGGCGCTGGAAAACGCCAGGCTCGAGCGCGAGAACCTGCAGTCGAGCCTGGTGCAGGAACGTCAGACGATCGCCGGCGAGCTGCACGACTCGCTCGCCCAATCGCTCACCTTCGTGCGCATGCGCATGCCGCTGCTGCAGGACGCCATCGCGCAGCAGGACACCGCGCGCGCGCAGAAGTACTGCGAGGACGTCAACGAGGAACTCGGCAGCGCCAACCGCCGCATGCGCGAGCTGATCACCCATTTCCGGGCCGGCATGGACGCGCAGGGGCTGCACCGCGCGCTCGAGCAGATTGCCGACACCTTCTACGAGCGCACCGGCGTCGCCCTCGAGTTCGACTGCCGCATCCCCGAGTTGCGTCTGCCGGCCGAAGTCGAGGTGCAGGCTTTCCACATCCTGCAGGAGGCGCTGGCGAACGTGCGCCGGCACTCGGGTGCGCGCCGCGCGTGGTTGCGCATCGAGCGCGACGGCCCCGATGTGGTCTTCAGCGTGCGCGACGATGGCCGCGGGTTCATGCAGCCCGCCGCTTGCGGCAAGCGCGCCGCGCGCCCCGGCTTCGGGCTGGAGATCATGCGCGAGCGCGCGCAGGCAATCGGCGCGCGCGTCGCGTTCGAGAGTCCGCCCTCGGGCGGCGCGCGCGTCGTGGTGCGCATTCCGGCGGGCGAACCCGTGACAGCCGAGGCGCGCCATGGCTGAGCCGCTGCGTGTTGCGCTGGTCGACGACCACGGGCTGTGCCGGCGCGGGCTCGGCGAACTGCTCGAATTGCGCGCGGGGATGAAGGTGGTCGCGACCACCGGCAATCCCGAGGAAGGCATCGAGATGATCCAGGCGCATCTGCCCGACCTCGCGGTGATCGACCTGCGGATGCCGCAACTCGACGGACTGAGGCTGTTGCGCGGGCTGCGCGACGCGGGCTGCCCGGTGCCGGTAGTGATCCTCACGATGAGCGACTCGCGCGAAGACCTCGCGGCCGCACTGCGCATGGGCGCGCGCGGCTACCTGCTCAAGGACATGGATCCGCAGGACGTGATCGACGCGATCGGCCGCGCAGCGCGCGGAGAACTGGTGGTGGCGCCTGCGATGGCCACCAAGCTGGCCGGGCTCCTCGAAGAGGGGCCGCAGCGCGCGGCGCCCGGCAGCTCGCTCGAGCAGCTGACGGTACGCGAGCGCGAGATCCTCGCGCAGGTGGCGCGCGGCCTGAGCAACAAGGCGATCGCCCGCGAACTGGGCATCAGCCACGACACGGTCAAGCTTCACGTGCGCCACATCCTGTCGAAGCTCGGCTTCTCCTCGCGCGTCGAGGCGGCAGTATTCGCGATCGAGAACCGCATAGGCGAGGGCGGGCGCGCCGCCCGCGACGACACCGACACGCCCGCGGCGCGCCTGGTGCACTCGCGCTAGGGCGGCTGCCCGGCTTCGGGGTTCGAGACGCCGGTCAGGCCGCGATCGTCTCGCCGCTGCTGTGCGCTTCGAGCGTGCGCTCGAACCACTTCAGCTTCTCGCGCAGGCGCACGACTTCGCCGACGATGATCAGCGTGGGTGGCGCGAGCCGGGCCTGCGCCGCGAGCGCGGGCAGCGTGTGCAGCGTACCGGTCACGATGCGCTGGCAGCGTTGCGTGCCTTTCTGCACGATCGCCGCCGGCGTTGCTTCGTCCAGACCGTGCTCGGCGAGTTTCGCGCACAACTCGGCCAGCCCCTGGAAGCCCATGTAGCAGACCAGTGTCTGGCCGGGCCGCGCCAGCGCGGGCCAGTCGAGGTTCATCGTGCCGTCGCGCAGGTGTCCGGTGACCAGCATGCAGGCATGCGCGTGGTCGCGGTGCGTGAGGGGGATACCGGTGTAGGCGGCAACGCCCGCGGCCGCGGTGATGCCGGGGACGACCTGGAAGCGCACGCCGTGCTCCGACAGCGTCTCGATTTCCTCGCCGCCGCGGCCGAAGATGAACGGGTCGCCGCCTTTGAGCCTGACCACCCGGTGGCCGGCATGCGCGAGGTCGACCATCAGTTCGTTGATGGCTTCCTGGCGCATCGTGTGGCGGTTGCGCTCCTTGCCGACGTAGATGCGCTGCGCGGCCGGGCCGACCAGCGCCATGATCTCGGGCGAGACGAGGTTGTCGTAGAGCACCACGTCGGCCTGCTGCATCAGGCGCAGCGCCTTGAGTGTGAGCAGTTCGGGGTCGCCCGGGCCGGTGCCGACCAGTGCCACCTCGCCGGGCGCGAGCGGCGCCGCGGCCTCGGGCGTCGCGGCCTGGGGGAGCGGGGAGCTGGGAGCCACGTCCATCGGTTGCCTCCGGCGGGTCAGCCTTCGTGCCGCGGGTCGCGGCCGAAGACGAAGCGGTATTCGGCGGGCGCGGTCTCGACGTAGTCGAGCACGGTGCCCGCGAGCGGCTCGCGCGACGGGGGCGAGACGAGCAGGATCACGCCCTCGCTGCGAATCTCCTCGTCCTGCTCGCGCCGATCGTCGAAACCCATGCCGATCTCGAGGGTGCCGGTCTCGTCGTCGTGCCGGGCAGCCACCCGCAGCAAGGGCTCTTCCATGCCTGCCTGCTCGGCGGCGATCAGGATCTGGCGCGCAGCGGCGGGGGTAACGGTGATCATGGGGTGCACTCGGTGAGGGTGGGCCGCTCGCGGCGCGCCAACGCGACGCCGCGGACGAACTGGACGAAGCGCTGCGGCCAGCGGTTTCCGCCGACGCTGCGCAGGTGCGCGTACGAGGCCAGCACGTTGCGATGAACGATGCCGTCGTACGAGCCGTCGATGCCGTGGCCGCGCACGACGCGATAAGCATGACGCAGCCCGGGTGCGACGTTCTCGAGCCCGGAATGATGGAACTCGTGTCCGTACACCGTGGCGACAGGCCCGCCGGGCCATGGGAACGCGTCGGTTTCGCGCAGCGTGACATAGCCGCGGCCGACCGCGCGCTCGTGCATGACGACGTCGGCGGGGATTGCGCCGACCATCTCGTGGCGCTCGCCGTGCCAGCGGATCGAGCGAGCGAGGTACATCAGCCCGCCGCATTCGGCGTACACGGGCAGGCCCGCCTCGATGCGCTCGCGCAGCGCGCTGCGCAGCGTGTGGTTGGCGGCCAGCCGCGCAGCCAGCGTCTCGGGAAAACCGCCGCCGATGAACAGCCCGTCGACTTCGGGCGGCGCGGCATCGCGCAGCGTGTCGAAGGGCACCAGTTCGGCGCCGGCCGCCTGCAGCGCTTCCAGGTCGTCGACGTAGTAGAAGCCGAAGGCTTCGTCGCGCGCGATGCCGATGCGCAGCGGCGCCTCGTCGGCGGGCAACGCGGCGGCCGGCAACGCGGCGGTGGACGGCCCGGCGACGAGCGGGCTCGCGGCGTGCGGTTCCGGTTCGGCGACGTGAGTGGCGGTCGCGGCGAGCAGCGCATCGAGGTCCACACCCGCGGCGACCGCTTCGGCAAGTGTCTCGACGATGCGTGCCGCATCCTGCGCTTCGTTGCCCGGCACCAGGCCGAGGTGGCGCTCGACGATCGCCAGCCGCGGATTCTCGCCGATCGCGCCCAGCACCGGCACGTCGGTGTAGCGCTCGAGCGCCTCGCGCAGCCGGCGCTCGTGGCGCGCGCCGCCGACGCGATTGAGGATCACGCCGGCGATGCGCAGTCGCGGCTCGAACGCCTGGTAGCCGAGCACCAGCGGCGCGATGCCGCGCGCGGTGCCGCGCGTGTCGAGCACCAGCACTGCAGGCAGGCCGAGCCGGCAGGCGAGCGCCGCGTTGCTGTCGCTGCCGTCGGCCGCCATGCCGTCGTGAAGCCCGAGGTTGCCTTCGACCAGGCTGGCATCGGCGCGGTGCGCGTGGCGCAGGAAAGCCGCCTCGATCTCGCCGGGCCCGGCCAGGTGCGGATCGAGGTTGCGACAGGCGCGGCCGGCGGCCAGCGTGAGCCACATCGGGTCGATGTAGTCGGGGCCCTTCTTGAACGGCTGCACCGACAGGCCGCGACGGCGCAGTGCGGCGCACAGACCGATCGAAACCGTCGTCTTGCCCGAAGAACGATGCGCTGCGGAGACGAGCCAGCGACTCATCGCGATGCTCAGCCGGTGGCGCTGGCGGAGGCCGGCTCGGCGTCGGGATCGCGCGGCAGGAAATCGAGCACGTGCACGCCGACCACGGTGAGCAGGAACGCGGCAGCCACCCCGCCGATGCCGAGCAGCAACTCGGGCAGCGACGGCGCGTACGGCGCGACCTGGCCGTCGTAGAAGGTCGAGCGGGTGAGCGCATCGGGGAACAGTTCGAGCGGGAAGGCCTGGCCGCCGATGATGAACACGTACAGCGCGCAGAAGGCGCCGGCGACCACCAGGGCTGCCGCGAGCGCCGCGTTGCGCGGATTCGTCGCGTCGCCCGCGTAGACCAGCACGAGCGGCGCGACGCTGCCGATCGCGACGTAGCCGATCCAGAAGAGCAGCGGATAGACGCCGCCGTCGAGAAGGATGAAGCGTTCGAACTCGACCTGGCGCGCGAAGTACAGGTTGGTGAGGTGGTGCATCGCCACCATGTAGAGGGTTGCCGCGACGAACACGCCGAGCAGCCGGCTCATCCGGCGGCTCGCCTGCGCGGGCACGGTCATGCCGTTCCAGGCGTAGACCGCGGCCTGGGTCAGCAGGAACACCGCGAGGCCCCAGGCGAACGACATGATGACGAACATCGGCGCGAGCATCGCCGAGCCGTAGGCCTGGCGCGCGACCAGGAAACCGAAGATCGAACCGGTGCCGGTGGTCAGCACGAGCCGCCAGATGAAGGCGGCCACGCCGGCCGGCTTCGAGTAGCGGTTCATGCGCCGTTCCATCAGGGTCCAGAGGTAGATGCCGACGATCGCGGCCATGCCCGAATACAGGAAGACGTTCAGCGCGAACATCGACGTGAAGTTGTAGTGCGTGGCCGCGACGATCAGCCGATCGGGGCGGCCGAGGTCGAGCATCAGCACCATCAGGCCGCCGGCGAGCATGGCCAGGCACAACAGGCCGGACAGCGGTGCGCGCGCCTTGTAGAGCTTCTTGCCGAAGACCGAGCCGACCGAGGCCACGTTGAGCACGCCGGAAGCCGCGACGATCAGGAAGATCGCGAACACGTGCGGCAGGCCCCAGACGACGTGGTTGTTCATGCCGGTGACGATGTGCCCCTCGACCTCCATGTAGTGCGCCGCCCAGAGCCCGGCTGCGACCAGCGCCGTGCCGAAGGCGGCGACGAGCCAGAAGCGGCTTGCGGGGCGAGTGGCGGTGGCGATGACGGGCTGCATGAGGTCAGATTCCGTGATAGCGAACGCCGGTGTCCAGGCGCAGGTCTTCGCGGATGCGGGTGGTGGCGATCTCGCGGATGCGCCGCGAGATCGCGCTTTCGGGGTCGTTCAGGTCGCCGAACAGGATCGCCTGCTCGGGACACGATTCGGCGCAGGCGGGCTGCTCGCCGCGATCGACGCGGTGCACGCACATCGTGCAGCCCTCGACGGTACCCTTGCCGCGCGGCACCTCGGGTTTTTGCGTCGTGAGCGGCTCGTGCACGAAGCTGCGCGCCTTGTAGGGGCAGGCCATGACGCAATAGCGGCAGCCGATGCAGATGTGCCGGTCGACCAGCACGATGCCGTCGGCGCGCTTGAACGACGCACCGGTGGGGCAGACGTCGACGCAGGGCGGGTTGGCGCAGTGCTGGCACATCACCGGGGCGCTGCTGGTGCGGCCGGTCTCCCTGTGGCGGATCTCCACCTTGCGGATCCACTGCGAGTCGGTGGGCAGGGTGCCGCCGGACAGGCCGTTCTCCGCGTTGCAGGCCTTCACGCACGCGTTGCAGTCGGTGGCGCAGCGCGTGGTGTCGATCAGCATGCCCCAGCGCACTTTCGACGAGGCAGGTTCGCCGGCGGGGCGTGCGGCAACCTCGGCACCCGCGACCTCGATCAGGTGCACGCCCGGGGCGAGCAGCACGCCTGCCAGCGCGGCAGTGCCGGCGGCGAGCATCGCGCGGCGCGACGGGTTCGCGTCGGGCCGCTCGGCCTGGCGCGACTGCATCGGGTCGGGGCGATCGCTGCAGCTCATCGTTGCGCTCCTGCAGCGCCCGGCCCGCTCCCCGGCGCATTGCCAGGCACCGTGGCCGGTGCCGCGAGGAAGGCCTGCGCCGCCCGTGCCGCGCGGCCCTGCGACTGGCCGTCGGCCTGCGCCCGGGCAGGCTGCGCGCCGCCCGGCCTGGGCTGGTGGCACTCGAAGCAGTCGAGCTTGACCGCCGCATAGCGGTGGCAGGTTTCGCAGAACGCGTCGGGCGAGCCCACCGCCGAGCCGGCGGCGGCGCCCGCGCCGGGGCCTGCGTGGCAGTCGATGCAACCGTTCAGGCTCACTTTCTCGCCGCGAATGCCCTGGCGCACGGTGCGGTCGCGCTGATGCCTGAGCATGTCCATGTGGGTGCGCCGCATCACCTCGGGACTGTCGATGCACTGGGTCGAGCGGTCGACCGAGATCGACGGCTTCGCCACGCGCCCGGCGGGTTCGGCGGCGGGCGCCGCGCCGGCGAAGGCGGCAGCGCAGAGCGCCGCCGCGATCGCCGCGAGCCAGCGGGTCGGAACCATGCCCGGCATCTGCGCGCCCTTACTCGCCCAGCCCCATCTGGATGTAGCCGGTCGGGCAGACGTCGGCGCAGATGTGGCAGCCGATGCAGCGGTCGTAGTCGGTGTAGACATAGCGGCCGATGGTCGCCTCCTTCTTCGGCACGCGCTTGACCGCGGTCTGGGGGCAATAGACCACGCAGTTGTCGCACTCGAAGCACTGGCCGCAGCTCATGCAGCGCTTGGCCTCGGCGACCACCTCGGCATCGCTGAGCGCCTCGATGCGCTCCTCGAAGTTACCCAGCGCGGTCTCTTTCGTGAGCGTGATGAACTTGCGCTTGACGCGTGGCGTGTAGCCGAAGTGTCCGAGGAACAGCTCCTCGTGCGGGATCACGTAGCGCTCGGAGCGGTCGTCGTAGTTGTGCAGCGCGCCCTTGCTGGTGTCGGTGCCCCAGGTGGGCTCGTGGATCTCGCCCAGCTCGAGTCCCTGCTCGATGTGCTTGCGCATCAGGTCGAAGTGATGCACGTCGATCTTCGGGCGCTTGTGGGCCTCCTCGCCCGACAGGAAGCGGTCGATGCCGTCGGCGGCAATCGCGCCGTGGCCGATCGCGGTGGTCAGCAGGTGCGGCCGGATCACGTCGCCTCCGGCGAACACGCCGGGCTGGTCTTTCACCTGGTAGCTGCGGTCGGCGTTGATCGCGCCGCGGCCGTTGTCGAACATCTCCAGGCCGGTGAAGTCGACCGCCTGGCCGATCGCCGAGACGATGAGGTCGGCCGGGATCTCTTCCTCGGTGCCGTCGACCACCTTGATCTCGAGCCTGCCGCCGGCCATCTTCGCCTCGCACTGCGCGACCCGCAGCGCGGTGGCGCGCCCGTCGGCGCCCTTGACGACAGCCACCGGCACCAGGCCGCCGCGGATGTGGATCTCCTCGGCCTGCGCCTGCTCGATCTCGTGCCGGTTAGCCTGCATCTTGTCGATCGGGAACACCGAGGTGAGCACCACGTCCGCGCCCTGCTTGGCCGACACGTCGGCCACGTCGTGCGCCATCTGCCCGCTGATCGCCGACTCGAAGTCGGTCGGCTTCGAACTCGCGAGGTGGCCCAGGCGTCGTGCCACCGTGGCCACGTCGATCGAGGTGTCGCCGCCTCCGACCACCACTACGCGCTTGCCGACGTGACGCAGGCGCCCGTCGTTGAAGGCTCTCAGGAACGCGGTGGCGGTCACCACGTTCGGCGCCTCGCCGTCCTTCACCGGCAGTGCGCGCCCGCTCTGCGCGCCCATGCCGAGGAACACCGCATCGAAGTCGCGCCGCAGTTCGTCCATCGTCACGTCGGTGCCGACGCGGCACTTCATCCGCGTCTGGATGCCGAGTTCGAGAATGCGGCCGATCTCGGCGTCGAGCACTTCGCGCGGCGTGCGGAAGCCGGGGATGCCGTAGCGCATCATGCCGCCCAGTTCCTCGTGCTCGTCGAAGATCGTGACCGAGTGGCCCTTGAGCGCCAGCTGGTACGCCGCCGACAGGCCGGCGGGGCCACCGCCCACCACGGCGACTTTCTTGCCGGTGGATGCCTCGGGCTTGACGTACTTCAGGCCGTTGCGGTTGGCGTAGTCGCCGAGGAAGTGCTCGACCGAGTTGATGCCGACGTGGTCTTCGAGCGCGTTGCGGTTGCAGCCGGTTTCGCACGGCGCCGGGCACACGCGGCCCATCACCGACGGGAACGGGTTGGCTTCGGTGAGCCGGCGCCAGGCGTATTCGAAGACCGGCATGCCTTTCGGCGGCTTCTCGATGCCGCGCACGATGTTCAGGTAGCCGCGGATGTCCTCGCCGGCCGGGCAGCTGGCCTGGCACGGGGGCGCCGACTGGATGTAGGTCGGGCACTTGTGGGAATGGTCGGCGTCGAAGATCTTCTTGCGGAAGTCCTTCCAGGTGTGATCGCCATCCTTGAAGCGCCGATAGCTGAGTTGCTCGACCGGTTGATCAGCGTTCGTCGACATTGTGCGTGTTCTCCGAAGCAGTAGTCGGGTGGCGCGTCAGGATTTCGCGCCCAGCCGGATCGCGGTGCTCACCAGCTGGTGCACGCCGCCCACCATGCCCATCTTGAAGCCGTAGTACGGCAACACTTTCGTGAACTGCGCCTTGCAGATCGCGCAGATCGTGGCCATGAAGTTCACCCCGTGCTCGTCGACGGCGCGCTGCAGCGCTTCCATGCGGGGCAGGGCACCCTTGACCCGCAGGTCGATCAGCTCGTCGGTGAGCACGCCGCCGCCGCCGCCGCAGCAGAAGGTCTGCTCGTGCGTGGTTCCGGGTGCCATCTCGTGGAAGTGATTGGCCGTGGCGCGCACGATCGCGCGCGGGATCTCGAACTGCCCGCCCGGCGTGTCGCCCATCCGCGAAGCGCGCGCGACGTTGCAGCTGTCGTGGAACGTGACGATGCGGTGATCGTTCGCTTCCTTGTCGAGCGTGAGCGCGCCGCGCTGGATCAGGTCCCAAGTGAATTCGCAGATGTGCATCGGCTGCCGGTAGCGCAGGTCGAGCTGGTTCTGCAGCTGCAGCGCGAACGGGTCTTTCGCGCCCGCGCCGATGCCGGCGAGCGTGTTCCAGAAGCTGTAGGCGACGCGCCAGGCATGGCCGCACTCGCCGACGACGATGCGCTTGACGCCCAGCTCGAGCGCGGCTTCGCGGATGCGCAGCGCGAGCGTGCGCATCTGGTCGTAGTTGCCGATGAACATGCCGAAGTTGGCGGCTTCCGAGGCATACGACGACATCGTCCAGCTGATGCCGGCCGCGTGGAACACCTTGCCGTAGCCGATCAGGCTCTCGACGTGCGGCTCGGCGAAGAAGTCGGCCGACGGCGTGATCAGCAGCACCTCGGCGCCTTTCTGGTCGAGCGGGTAGCGCACGTCGACGCCGGTCTCTTCCTTGACGTCTTCCTCGAGGCCTTCGAGCGTGTCGACGAGCGCAGGTCCGGGCAACCCGAGGTTGTTGCCGATCTTGTGGACCTTGCCGATGATCTCGTTGGTGTACTTCTGCCCGTAGCCGACCGCGTCGAGAATCTCGCGCCCCGCCATCGTGATCTCGGCGGTATCGATGCCGTACGGGCAGAACACCGAGCAGCGCCGGCACTCCGAGCACTGGTTGTAGTAGGTGTACCACTCGTCGAGCACTTCGCGCGTGAGCTCGCGCGCGCCGACCAGTTTCGGCACCAGCCTGCCCGCCAGCGTGAAATAGCGGCGATAGACGCTGCGCATCAGGTCCTGGCGCGCCACCGGCATGTTCTTCGGATCGCCGGTGCCGAGGAAGTAGTGGCACTTGTCGGTGCACGACCCGCAGTGCACGCAGGCATCGAGGTAGACCTTGAGCGAGCGATAGCGCGTGAGCAACGTGCCCATGTGCGCGATCGCCTTGTCGTGCACCTTCTGCCAGTCGTCGTCCACCTTGCCCGGGAAGCCGAGCGCCTCGTTCATCTTCCCGGATGCGGTGTATGGACGGCTCGCGGCCATCGCGCCCGGCACGATCGCCGGCGCCACCTCCGGGAACTCGCGCAGCGCCGGCACCTTGACTTCGGCGGCCATCGCTCAGCGCTCCTCGAGGCGCGCGGCCCACGGCGCCAGGTGCCGCGACTCGCGGGGATTGTCGACCTGGTTGCGCGAGGGCGAGAAGAACACTCCGGGCACGTGCAGCAGCTTCGAGAACGGAAACACGATCATCAGCGCGGCGACCAGAAGCAGGTGCAGGTACAGCGGTGCGCTGGCCGGCAGCGGCTGCCAGTCGAAGACCATCAGGCCGAGGAAGAACGCCTTCACGCCGACGATGTCGGTGTGGAACAGGTACTTCATCGACAGGCCCGAGGCGGCGATCGCCAGCAGCAGCGCGAGCATCAGGTGGTCGGAGGGCGTGGAGATGTAGCGCACCCGTTCGACCAGGAAGCGGCGCGCCCAGAGCCCGACCAGGCCGATGGTCATCGCGAATGCAGCGTAGATGCCGAACGGCTGGACGAAGGCGACCCAGCCCCAGACCGGTTCGGTGAAATAGCGCAGGTGACGGGCCAGCACCAGCGCCAGCCCGATGTGGAACAGCCAGCCGAACGCCCAGGTCCAGAGGTTGCCCTTGAACAGGCTCTCGAAGAAGACGACCTCGCGCACCATGCGCAGCACCACGCCGGAGCCCGTGGTGGGTGCCGGCGTGGTCGGGATCTTCAGCGGTGCGGGCGTGCGCACATAGTCGACGACGCGCGCCACCACCCCTGCCACGCAGACTGCAGTTGCGAAGTAGAACAGCACCGCGAAGAACGCGGTCGAGGCCGACATGGTCTCCTCCTGGCAGCGATCACGGGCCGCCGTGGCGCGGCGCGACCGTGCGGCCGCGCGCGTCGCCCGCGAACTTCTCAGACGCAGCCGGTCGGCTTGGGCAGGCCGGCGATCTTGCAGGCCTGTTTGGCCGGGCCGTAGGGGAACAGCTCGTACAGGTACTGGCTGTTGCCCTTGTCGGGGCCGAGCTTCTTGCCGATGGCCTTGGTGAGCACGCGCACCGCCGGTGCGATCTGGAACTCGTCGTAGTACTCGCGCAGGAAGTTCACCACTTCCCAGTGCGACTCCGTCATGTCGATGCTCTCGACCTTCGCGATCTCGCCGGCGACGTTCTCGTCCCAGTCGGAGAGGTTGACGAGATAGCCTTCCTCGTCGGTTTCGATCTGCTTGCCTTGGACATCGAGAGTGGGCATTTCGGTCTCCCCTGGATATGCCTGGATGGTGGATGAACCAGCGCGCTAGAGCCACGACTGGCAGTTCGGGTGTTCGGCGACCAGGTCGACGAAACCGCCGTAGTCGACCGCGGTGACACCCTCGCTCAGCCGGTCGGCCATGCCGCGCGCCTCGAGGTCGGGTGCGAGCACGTAGACCTTCAGCCGGTCGAGGGCGCCCTGGATCAGCGCCTCCGCGGGATTGCCGCGGGTGGCAGCGTACACCGCGTCCTCGATCAGCAGAAGCGCCCCCGTGCCGGAGAGCCGCAGTGCGCTGTCGAGCGCGTTGCTGTCGGTGGGCGACTTGTTGACGATGTGGAGCATTCGCCTGACCCCGCTGCTAGAAGCTCAACACCACGTCCTGCTCCTGCATCAGGGCGGACATCTCGTCCCGATCGAGGACGGTCACGTCGACCAGCAGGTCTTCCTCGGTGAGCCCGCGCGCCTGCATCGACTCGCGTTCGACGTAGAGCTTTTCCACGTCGTAGCCGTCGAGCGCCCGATAGGTCGGCGAGAAGTTCTTGGTCTCGATGCCCTTCGTTTGCATGCCGCGCTTCAACTGGTAGACGCCGTCGTCGAGGAACACCAGCGAGACGTCCTGGTCGAACGCGGCGGTGATCAGCACGACTTCGAGCGACTCGAGCGCGTAGATCGTGCCGTAGGGCGCCTTGCGGTTGACGAACATGAATTTCTTCTGCTCCGACATCGCGCGCCTCAGTCTCCGAAGGTGACGAGGCGGTCGGCCTCGATGCCGGCCTCGACCAGCTGGCCGAGGCCGGAGATCCGGAAGCCCGGGGCCAGCACTTCGTCCTTGATGCCGCGGCGCAGCGCCGCGGCAACGCAGACGACCAGGTCGACCCCGTGGTCTTCCGCCAGCTTCGACCAGCGGGCGACGACGTTGCGGTCGTCCTGCGGCGGCTCGGTGAGCCGCGACGAGTTGTAGACGCCGTCGTGATAGAAGAACACGCGGCTGACCTCGTGGCCCTTGGCGATCGCGGCCTTGCAGAACAGGTAGGCCGAGTCGCTCGCCTGGTGCTGGTACGGTCCTTCGTTGACCAGGATGCCGAACTTCATTCGCGCGCCGAGCCTCAGAAGCGGATGTGGGTCGAGGCGTTCAGGCTCGCCCGCGAGCCGCGCCAGTCATCGATCAGGTACTTGGTGAACGGCAACCCGGTCTTCTCGAAGAAGCGCGGCCAGCCGATGCGCTCGATCCAGTCGGCCATGCGCTCCCACGGACGCGCGTCGTCCTTGTACGCGTAGAGGATCTTGCGCACCACTTCGCCGACCTCGGGCCAGCGCGGCGGGTTGTTGGGCAGGCCGCTCGTGACCATCTTCATGAAGGTGGGCCGACCGCGCGCGTTGGAGTTCTTGCCGCCGACCCAGACCGAGAACTTCGAGAACTCGGGATGGTTGATCTGCATCGGCGGGCACGGCGGATAGCAGGCACCGCAGCAGATGCATTTCTTCTCGTCGACTTCGAGCGAGGGCTTGCCGTTGACCAGCGCCGGACGAATCGCGGCGACCGGGCAGCGCGCGACCACGGCGGGGCGCTCGCAGACGTTCGCGACGAGGTCGTGGGTGATGAACGGCGGCTTCGTGTGCTGCATGATGATCGCGATGTCGGCCTGGCCGCCGCAGTTGATCTCGCAGCAGGAGGTGGACATGTGCACGCGGTTGGGCATCTCCTCGCGCTTGAACTCCTCGTAGAGTTCGTCCATCAGCGCCTTGACCACGCCCGAGGCGTCGGTGCCGGGAATGTCGCAGTGCAGGAAGCCCTGCGTGTGCGAGATCATCGTGACCGAGTTGCCGGTGCCGCCCACCGGGAAGCCGTTGGACTCGAGCGTCTCGATCAGCGGGGCGACCTTCTTCTCGTCGGCCACCATGAACTCGATGTTCGAGCGGATCGTGAAGCGCACGTAGCCGTCGGCGTACTGGTCGGCGATGTCGCACAGCTTGCGGATCGTGGGCAGGCCCATCTGGCGTTCGGTGCCGGCGCGCACCGTCCAGATCTCTTCGCCCGAGTGCGAGACGTGATGCAGCACGCCGGGCCGCGGCCGGTCGTGGTACTTCCAGTTGCCGTAGTTGCGCAGCAACGTGGGATGCATGAACTGCTTGTTGTCGGGGACGCCGGTCTCCTTGGCGCGTCGCGGCGTCGCGGGTGCCGCCTTCGCGGCCTGGTTTGCCACAGCCTGGTCCATCGTCGTCGTTCCTCCGGTTCCTTCGTGCGTTTCTGCGGGGCGCTGGCTCAGGCGGCGCCCTTGCGCGCGTTGATCTTGGCGACCTCCTCGTCCCATCCGTCCATGCGCACGAACGGATTGGTGCGCGGGTGGACGACCATGTTCGGGTCGGCCTCGATACCGATGCCCTCGAGGAACGTGGACAGGCCGATGCGCTCGATCATCTCGCCGGTGCGTTCGTGCTCGAGTGCGTTGTCGGCGAAGAAGTCGATCACGCGCTGGCCCAGGTCGACGAGCTGCTCGAAGTCATCCTCGGTCTCGAGCTTCATGAACGGCACGATCACGGTGCCCATCAGGTCGCCGATCTTCAGCGTGCGCTTGCCGCCCACGAGGATCGTCACGCCCTTGTCCTTGCCCGGGGCCAGCGCACCGGTCATCACGTTGATGCAGTGCATGCAGCGCACGCAGTCGCGGTTGTCGATCTCGAGCGCGTTCTGGTCGTCGAGCTTGACGCTGGAGATGGTGGAGCCGGACTTGACCTGGTCGATCGGCTTGATCTGGATCGTCTTCGTCGGGCAGCGCGTGACGACGTCGCTCACCAGCTCGTGCATGCCGTGCTTGGCGAACCACTTGCGGGCCAGCTCTTCGTCGGTGCGGATGTTGTCGCGCCAGGTGCCGATGACCGCCATGTCGGAACGCTGGATCGAGTTCATGCAGTCGTTCGGGCAACCCGAGAACTTGAACTTGAACTTGTACGGCAGCGCGGGGCGGTGCATTTCGTCGAGGAAGGTGTTGATCACCTTGCGATGCGCGCGCGCCTCGTCGAAGCACGACTGCTCGCAGCGCGCAGCGCCCACGCACGACATCGAGGTGCGCACCGACGGGCCGGCGCCACCCAGGTCGAAACCGAGCTCGTTGATCTCGTCGAACGCCGGCTGCACGTTGGCCGACGTGGCACCCTGGAACATGATGTCGCCCGACTGGCCGTGGAACGCGATCAGGCCGGAGCCGTGGCGTTCCCAGATGTCGGCCATCTTGCGCAGGATGTCGGTGGTGTAGTGCATGCCGGGGGGCGGCATCACGCGCAGCGTGTGGAATTCGGCCGCGTCGGGGAACTTCGGCTTGCCGTGTTCGTCCTTGAGCTCGGTGAAGCGCGGAATGACTCCGCCGCCGTAGCCGTAGACGCTGATCGTGCCGCCTTTCCAGTATCCCTTGATGTCCTGGTAGGAAGCCTCGAGGTGGCCCAGGACGTCGACCATGTAGTCGCTGTTTTTCGCCACCTTCTTCAGGCCGGTGACGAAGCTGGGCCAGGGACCGGACTCGAGCTGGTCGAGCATCGGCGTGTCGTGCATTTTCTTTGCCATGGGCATCTCCTCCGAACGCGCCGGAAGTGGCGCGTGACCGCCAGGTGAAGAGGCGGACGATGAGCCGATCGTACGAAGCGCATGCGGCCGCTGCCATCCCCCTGCGCGGCTATTCTTGTCGACATGAGGGGGGAGGGGAGCTACCCGTTTGGGGTAGGCTCGATCCCCGCCACTGGTTATGGACGGCGCGCGCGGCAGAATGCCCAATCCACGGACGACATGGACAAGTTCACCACCACTACGATCGAGCGGCTGCAGGTGCCGCTCGGCGGCCAGGAGATCGAGTTGCAGCAGATCGATTTCGCGGTCGGCGGCATGAGCATGCTGCGCGTGCGCATCCGCGAGGGCAGGCGCTTCACCATTTTCGACCTCGACCCGGCCACCGCCCGCACCTGGGGCGACGCGATGAGCCGCTGGGCGCAGGCGCAGCCGGGCGGGCAGGCCCAGTGAGGCTGGCTCCGTATCCCGTGCACATGCCGCCCGGCAGCGGCAGCAGCGAGCGTGCGCTCGACGTGGTGTTCGCGATTTCCGGTCCGCCGCTGCCGCTCGATCATGCGCTGTCGCTCTGGGAGGCGCTGCGCGGGCGCCTGCCCTGGGTCGCCGACGAGCCCGGGGTCGGCGTGCACGCGATCCGCGGATCCGTCTGCGACGGGGCGCTGGTGCTGTCGCGGCGCACGCGCTTCGCGTTGCGGGTGCCGACGCACCGCCGCGAAGACGCGATGCGGCTCGAGGGGCAGGTGCTGGAAGTGAGCGGCGGGCCGCTCGCGATCGGCGAGGCGCGGCCGCGGCTGCTCGAGCCGTTCCCGACGCTGTCGGCGCATTTCGTCGCAACCGGTGAGGTCGATGCGCTGGCGCACCAGGAAGCGGTCGAGGCGATGCTCGCCGGGCGCGGCATGCCGCTGCGCTTCATCTGCGGCAGGATGCGCACGCTCAGCGTGGGCGGCGCCTGGCGTGCCGGCGCCGAAGTCGTGCTGCACGGGTTGTCTGCCGAGGATTCGCTCGTGATGCAGGAGCAGGGGCTCGGCGGCGAGCGACACCTCGGCCACGGCCTGTTCCTGCCGCACAAGACCATTCGCGACATAGACTGACGACGTGGGTTCGGTCAACGCCTGGATCGCGCACGGTTTCGTGATGAGCGATGCGCTCTCCCCGAAACCCAGCGTCACGCTCGACCTCACGGGCATGAGTTGCCCGGGCCCGATCATCGGCGCGAAGAAGATCGTCATGGAACTCGCCGAGGGCGAGGTGATGCTGCTGGTCTCCGACTGCCCGGCCACCAGCGACGAGCTGCACACCTGGGCCGAGCGCACCGGCAACGAGGTCGTCCGCACCGAGAGACTGGAGAGCGGATCGACCGGTTACTACCTGCGGCGCGGACGTCGCATCGAACCGATGCCGAACGTGCTCCTCGACATGCGCGGCTCGAGTTGCCCCGGGCCGATCCTGGAGGCGAAGAGGGTGCTCGACGGCATGGCGCCGGGCGAACTGCTCGAACTGCTGAGCAACTGCCCGGGCGCGCGCGAAGACGTCGAGGACTGGGCGCGCATCACCGGGTACCGGCTCGAGGACGTGGTCGAGACCGCCGCGCACGAGTGGCAGTTCTACATCCGGAGGCCATGACATGATCAGGGATATCCTTTCCGGAGCGTTGAAGTGCGACCGGGGATGAGGCTGAAGACCCACTGGTTCCGCGACGCCACGCCGCGCGATCCGGAGCAGATCGCCAACGCGATGTCGTCGATCGTCTGGCGCAGCGCCGATGCGCGGGTCAGGAACCTGCGCAAGGGCAACTTCGAGATCGCCGCGGGGCCGCACTACCTGCAGATCCTGGTCGAGATCCTGGTCTTCCTCTCGGTAGTGGCCGACCGCATCGCGCTCAGGTACCAGACGGCGGAATGGCGTGCGGCATTCACCCAGGCGCTGGTCGGCCGCGTCGGCGACCTGCTGCAGGACAGCTTCGACGATCTCCTCGGACCTGCTCCGGGCGGCGGTTATCGCAAGCGCTTCATCGGCCGGTTCAATATCCGCGTCGCCGAGTACGGCGAGTTCGAATACCACGAACACGGTCCGGAGTTCGCGCTGCTGCGCCTGTTCGGCGACCTGCTCACGCAGGCGATGCCCGAGGCCGAGGACCAGCGATGGGCGCTCGACCAGGCGATGACCGTCGAGGGGCCCGAATGCGTCGACGTGGTGGAGAAGTCGATGCGCGGGCTGCTGGGCCTGGAACCCAGGCCGGCACGGCACGCCGGCGAGCCGGGCGAATAGGGGGACCTGGCGATGACGGCATCCGCGGCCCCGATGACCGGGCGCAGTCCGTTCGCGCTCGACGACGACGCCTACCGGCGCTGGCGCGACTGGAAACTCGCCGTCGCGCCGCGACGGGCCGAGGACCTGCTGGTCGAGGTGAACGACCCCTGCAGGCTCGCCGACAGCGAGCGCGAGGCGCTCGTCGCACGCTGCCGCCGAGCGAACATGGCCGTCTACGCGAGCCGCAGCAGCGGCGCAGGCAAGGACATCGCGCGGCTGCTGGGCGAGCAGCTCGGGCTGCGCCGCCTCGACGCCAACTGGCTGGCCGACGAGGACGGCATCAGCACGCTGTCGGTGAGCGAGCACGGCACGCGCGGCGAGTACATTCCGTACACCGACCGGCCGATTCGCTGGCACACCGACGGCTACTACAACCCGCCCGAGCGCTTGATCGCGGGAATGCTGTTGCACTGCGTCGAGCGCGCCGCCGAGGGTGGGGCCAGTCGGGTGCTCGACCACGAGATCGCCTACATACTGCTGCGCGACGCCGATCCGGAGCACGTGCGCGCGCTGTCGGCGCCCGACGCGATGTCGATTCCGCCGCGCGAGGCGCAGGCCGGTGGCCCGGGCGAGGCCGGCGCCGGCGCCGCGGTGGCGCGACAGGAGCAGGCAGGTCCGGTGTTCTCGCTGCTCGCGCCCGGCGGCGACCTGCACATGCGCTACACCGCGCGCACGCGCAGCATCGCCTGGCGCGACGACCCGGCGACGCGCGCCGCGGTGCAGGCGCTGCGCGCGATCCTCGACGCCGGCGGCCCGTGGGTGCTGGGCCTGCGCCTGGAGCCCGGCATGGGCATCGTCTGCAACAATGTCCTGCACGAGCGCGAAGGCTTCGTCGACTCCCCGCAGCGCCGCCGGCAGTTGCTGCGTGCCCGATATCATGACCGCATCGCCGGCACGCACGCGTCGCATCTCGCGGCCTTCGCCGGCTGAACGAACGACAACAACGGGGAGAGTGCCTGCAATGGATACCGCGCTGCCGTCCGCGTCGCTGATCGCCTGGCTGGGATTCGGCCTGGGCGCCGTCTTCGGCTTCGTCGGCAACAAGACGAACTTCTGCACGATGGGCGCCGTCTCCGACGTGGTGAACATGGGCAACTGGACGCGGATGCGGATGTGGCTGCTGGCGATCGCAGTGGCGATTTTCGGCGTCTGGGCAATGCAGCGGGCCGGCCTGGTCGACACGCGGCAGTCGATCTACACCGGCGCGAACCTGATGTGGCTGTCGAACGTGGTGGGCGGCCTGCTGTTCGGCGTCGGCATGACGCTCGCGTCGGGCTGCGCCAGCAAGGCGCTGATCCGCCTGGGCGGCGGCAACCTCAAGTCGCTGGTGGTGTTCGTGGTGCTCGGCATTTCGGCGTACGTGACGCTCAAGGGGGTGTTCGGCGTCTGGCGCGTGAACACGCTCGACCTCGTCTCCACGAAGCTGGCCACCACCCAGGACCTGCCCGCGCTGCTGTCGGGCGCGTTCGGCCTCGACCGGGCCGGGCTCGAGGGCTGGCTGCCCCCGGCGATCGGCGCGCTGCTGCTCGCGTTCGTGCTCTCGAACCGCGAAGCGCGCGGCGCCGATCCGCTGCTGGGCGGCATCGTGATCGGCCTCACGGTGGTCGGCGGCTGGTATGCCACCGGGCACGTCGGTTTCGTCGCCGAGCATCCCGACACGTTGCAGGAGGCGTTCATCGGCACCAACAGCAACCGTGCCGAGTCGCTCTCGCTGGTGGCGCCGTACGCCTACACGCTGGAACTGCTGATGTTCTGGAGCGACGCCAGCAAGCACGTCACTTTCGGCATCGCCACTGCGCTGGGCATCGTGGCCGGTTCGCTCGCCTGGGCGCTGGCTTCGCGCACCTGGCGCGAGGAGAGCTTCCCCGACGCCACCGACCTCAAGCGCCACATCGTCGGTGCGATCCTGATGGGCTTCGGCGGCATCACCGCGCTGGGCTGCACCATCGGGCAGGGGCTCTCGGGCCTGTCGACACTGGCGCTCGGCTCGATCATCACCTTCCTGTCGATCTGCGCCGGGGCGGCGCTGACCATGAAGGTGGATTACTGGCGGCTGATGCGCGAGGCGTAGGCTCGCGCCGCATTGTGTTCGGGCGCCGTGCGGCGCCGCACGGCCGCTTCAGCCGGTGCTCCAGATGCGCGGCTTGCGCATGCCGGCGATCTTGCAGGCCTGCTTGACGTAACCGTAGGGGAACAGCACGAACAGCGCGTCGCGCGCCTTGTCGCCCTTGCCGCGCTCCTTGGCGAGAAAGCGCATCACGAAGCGCGTGTCGGCGGGGATCTGGTGCTCGTCGTAGTAGTCGCGCATGAACCGCAGCACGGCCCAGTGTTCGTCGGTGAGCTCGACGCCCTCGCGCCGGGCCAGCACCTGCGCCACTTCCGGACTCCAGTCGTAGGGGTCGATCAGGTACCCCTCCTCGTCGGTGCGGATGGCTCCTTCCTGCGTCGCTTCGGACATGGCGTCTCCCCGTTCTTTCAGCGGCGTGCGCAGCCGAGGCGGCATGCGCAGCCCAATCGTAGCCGCATAAGGGCGCTTGCGCATACCCCTTAAGACGTAGCCCGAGGCTGCCCCATCCGGGCAGCCTCGGGCTGCGCCCACTGCCCGTCGGTCGCACGCGCCCGCCGCGCGGCGCCGGTTCGTGGCCGGCCGTGCTTGACCGCGGTCAGTGGGCAAACGCGGCAACCGGGTATCGTGAAGGCAGGGCGGCGCGTGCCGCCGGCATCCAGCATCCATGACCGAGGAACATCCGTGATACGTGAAATCGAAGGCGACATCCTGCTGTCCAGGGCCCAGGTGATCGCCCATGGCATTGCCCCGCACGACCACTTCGACACCGGCCTCGCGCTGGCGCTGCGCGAGCGCTGGCCCTCGATGGTGCGCGACTATCGCCACGCGATCCACTCGCGGCCGCTCGAGCCGGGGGAGATCTGGGCCTGGTCGGGAGTCGACGCCGACGGCAGCACGCGCGGCATCGTCAACCTGCTCACGCAGGGCATGCTGCACGGCGGGCCGGCCGGCAAGCCGGGCAAGGCCACGCTCGAGAACGTGGGCCGAGCGCTGAAGGCGCTTGCGCGCTACGTTCGCGAGGAGCGTATCCGCAGCGTCGCGCTGCCACGGCTGGCAACCGGCGTGGGTGGCCTCGCCTGGAGCGACGTCAAGCCGCTGGTGCAGCAGTATCTCGGCGATCTCGACGTGCCGGTGCTCGTCTACGAGGTGTACCGAGCCGGCGTGCAGGGCGACGAGCAACTCGGATGACACGGGCCTGCAGCGAAGGCCGGCATCGGCAGGCGACGTGAAGATCGCTGCCGTGGAAATCGCGTTGCCACAGCCAGGGGCGAGCGGGCGTGTCGTTGCGCTGCAGGGCACCCTCTCGCTACCCGAGGCGGCACGCGGACTGGTGGCGTTTGCGCATGGCAGCGGCAGCAGCCGGCTGTCGCCGCGCAATACCTACGTGGCCGAGGTGCTGCAGCGCGACCGCATCGCCACGCTGCTGTTCGACCTGCTCACCGCGCAGGACGATCGCGATCGCGCGGCGCGCTTCGACATCGCGCAACGCCGGCCGGCGGCGACTTCCCGATGTCACCGCCGTGACGGCGCCGCCTTCAGCTCCAGGCGGCGCCGGTGCAGCACCGGCTCGGTGTAGCCCGACGGCTGCTTCGTGCCCTCGAAGACCAGGTCGCAGGCCGCCTTGAACGCGATGCCGTCGTAGCCCGGCGCCATGGGCCGATAGAACGGGTCGCCGGCGTTTTGCCGGTCGACGACCGCAGCCATCCGCTTCATCACCTCCATCACCCGGTCTTTCGTGACCACGCCGTGGTGCAGCCAGTTGGCGATGTGCTGCGAGGAGATGCGGCAGGTCGCGCGGTCTTCCATCAGCGCGACGTTGTTGATGTCGGGCACTTTCGAGCAGCCCACGCCCTGGTCGATCCAGCGCACCACGTAGCCGAGGATGCCCTGCGCATTGTTCTCCAGCTCGGCGGTGATCTCCGCGTCGGACCAGTCGGGCGTCTTCGCCACCGGAATCGTGAGGATGTCGGCGAGCTTCGCGCGCCGCCCGCTCTTCGCGATCTCGGCCTGGCGCGCCAGCACGTCGACCTTGTGGTAATGCGTCGCGTGCAGCGTGGCGGCCGTGGGGCTGGGCACCCAGGCGCAATTGGCGCCTGCCTGCGGATGACCGATCTTCTGCTCGAGCATCGCGGCCATCAGGTCGGGCATCGCCCACATGCCCTTGCCGATCTGCGCGCGTCCGGCCAGCCCGCAGGCCAGCCCGTTGTCGACGTTCCACAGCTCGTAGGCGGCGATCCAGGGCTGCGACTTCATGTCGGCCTTGCGCACCATCGGGCCGGCCTCCATCGAGGTGTGGATCTCGTCGCCGGTGCGGTCGAGGAAGCCGGTGTTGATGAAGGCGACGCGGCGCCTCGCCGCGCGGATGCACTCCTTGAGGTTGACGGTGGTGCGGCGCTCCTCGTCCATGATGCCGATCTTCACCGTGTCGGCCGGCAGGCCCAGCGCGCGCTCGACGTGCGTGAAGATCTCGTCGGTGAACGCCACTTCGTCGGGGCCGTGCATCTTGGGCTTGACCACGTAGATCGAGCCGGTGGTCGAGTTGCGCGCGCCGTCCTGCTTGCGCAGGTCGTGCATTGCGATCAGCACGGTGCACATCGCGTCGAGCAGGCCCTCGAACGCCTCGTTGCCGTCGCGATCGAGCACTGCCGGGTTGGTCATCAGGTGGCCGACGTTGCGCACCAGCATCAGCGAGCGGCCCTTGAGCGCGAGCGGCCTGCCGTCGGGGCCCAGGTATTGGCGATCGGGGGCGAGCTTGCGCTCGAAGCGGCCGCCGCCCTTGTCGACGGTCTCGACCAGGTCGCCGCGCATCAGGCCCAGCCAGTTGCGGTAGGCGAGCGCCTTGTCCTGCGCGTCCACCGCGGCGACCGAGTCCTCGCAGTCCATGATCGTGGTGACCGCGGCTTCCATCAGCACGTCGGCCACGCCCGCGCGGTCGGTGCGGCCGATCGCGTGGCCGCGGTCGATGCGGATCTCCACGTGCAGCCGGTGCTGCGTGAGCAGGATCGCCGATGGGGCCTGCGCGTCGCCGCGATAGCCGGCGAAGCGCGCGGCGTCGACCAGCTGCCTGTCTCCCGACGGCGTGGCCGCCACCAGCGCGCCGTCGGCCACCCGGTAGGCAGTGACGTCGGCGTGGCTCGCCCCGGCCAGCGGAGCGACTTCGTCGAGGAACGATTTCGCCCAGGCGATCACGCGCGCGCCGCGCACAGGGTCGTAGCCGCCGGGCTGGGGCGCGTCGCCCATCGCGTCGGTGCCGTACAGTGCATCGTAGAGGCTGCCCCAGCGGGCGTTGGCGGCATTCAGCGCGTAGCGCGCGTTCATCACCGGGACCACCAGCTGCGGGCCCGGAACGATCGCGATCTCGGGATCGACGTTGGCGGTCTCGACCGCGAAGTCGGGTCCTTCGGCGACCAGATAGCCGATTTCGTGCAGGAACGCGGTGTAGGCCGCCGCGTCGTGCGGCTGGCCGCGGCGCGCGCGGTGCCAGGCGTCGATCTTCGCCTGCAGTTCTTCGCGCCGGGCGAGCAGCGCGCGGTTCTTCGGCCCTTTCTCGTGAACCAGTGCCGACAGCCCGTTCCAGAACTGGTCTGACGACACGCCGGTTCCCGGCAGTGCCTCGCGCTCGATCATCTCGTGAAGGCTGCGGGCCACCTGCAGGCCGGATTTCTCGATGCGCTCGCTCATATGAACTCTCTCCGTCGGGTTGCGTGGAATCAGGTGCGCGCCACCGTGAGCACGTCGGTCAGCAGGTTGCCCGTGTGGTCGGGCTGCGTGTCGAGCTGCTCGAGCGGCGCACCGGTGCGATTGATCCAGAAGCTGGTGTAACCGTACCAGCGGGCGCCGATCGCGTCCCAGCAGTTCGACGAGACGAACAGGATCTCGCGGGCGGGGCAGCCGAAGGCCGACGGGGCCAGCGCGTAGATCGTCGCGGTGGTCTTGAAGGTCTCGACGTCCTGCGACGACAGGAGGTGCTCGAAGATCCCGGTCATCCCGGCGTTGCGCACCGACGCCTCGATCATCTCGCGGTTGCCGTTGCTCAGGATGCCCAGCGGCAAGCCCGCCGCCTTCAGCGCGCGCAGCGTGGACAGGTTCTCCGGAAACGCCGGGAGGCTGGCGTACTGGTCCATCAGCCCGGCTTCGTGCACGGGTCGCATCGACAAGGCCAGCTGCCCGGCCGCGAAGCGCAGCGCGTCGCGGGTGATCTCCTGGAACGGCTTGTAGCGCCCGGACATCGCGCGCAGCCACGAGTATTCGAGCTGCTTCTGCCGCCACAGCCGCGACAGCGCGTCGCCACTGCCCGGAAAGAGCTGCTCGGCCAGACCGGCCACCGAGTGCACGTCGAACAGCGTGCCGTAGGCATCGAAGACCACCGCCCGGATCGGGGCAGGCACATTGGCGATGGGCGTACGGGTCTTTCCCATGTGTGCCACTCTATCGAACGGATTGATGCTGAAAAAGCACTGAATTTCGTATTGAGCTTAGCTTTTTTATCACGAATCAGTCACGAACGAGGCGCGGACGGCCGGGGACATCGAGGCCTTGAAATCGCTCTCGCCAATCCCTAGATGCCGGACATGCGGACGCGCGTCCGGCCGGACGTTGCGGCGCCCGATTCCATTGTCATGGAGGACTGCGCGATGTACCGATCGCTGTTTTCCCGCGACCTGTTCGCGGAACTGGACCGCCTGCAGCGCGACGTGCAGCAGGCGTTCGAACTGTCGCCGAGCATCCGCGGCCGGGGTCGCGGCGGCTTTCCGGCAATGAACGTCGGCAGCACGCCCGGCTCGCTGGAGATCTACGCGTTCGTGCCGGGGCTCGATCCGGCGAGCATCGACGTGCAGATCGAGAAGGGGGTGTTGACGGTGGCCGGCGAGCGCGCCAGCGAGTTGCCGGGCCGCGATGCCAAAGCCACGGTGCACATCGACGAGCGCTTCGCCGGAAGGTTCCGGCGCGTGGTGACGCTGCCCGACGACATCGACGCCGACTCGGTCCAGGCGCGCTACCGGGAAGGCGTGCTGCACATCAGCCTGCAGCGCAGCGCGGCCACGCGGCCGCGCCGCATCGACGTGAAGTGAACCTGGGGGAACCGAGCATGAGCGAGACTACCGCAGTGGCCAGGAAGGGCGAACAGCCGCGCAGCGACGCGGCGCTGGTGCCGCCGGTCGACGTCATCGAGGACGCATCGGGCATCACGCTGTATGCCGACCTGCCGGGCGTGCCGAAAGACAGGCTGAACCTGGAGATCGAGGCGGGCACGCTGACGATCGAAGGCGAGGTTGCGCTGCAGGTGCCCGAGGGCATGGAGGCGACGCACGTCGAGGTGGGCCTGCCGCGCTATCGGCGCGCGTTCACGCTGTCGAAGGAACTCGACGTCGACAAGGTCGTGGCCGAACTGAACAACGGGGTGCTGAAGCTGCGGATTCCGAAAGCCGCGCACGCGCAGCCGAAACGCATCGAAGTCAGTTCGGGCTGAGCGCGAGCCGCGGCGCCTGGGGTGGTGGCGCGGCCGGGGCCGCGTTCATCCGGCTGCGCTCGGCGACTCGCGCCGCCGCTGGCGGCGCGCGTGCGCAAAGCGCTCGGCGAGCGGCGGGTCGAGTGCCGCGAGGAAGTCGGCGCACCAGCGATGCACGTCGTGCTCGCGGATGCGCCGCAGCAGCGCGTCGTGCCGCGCCTGGCGCTCGGGCAGCGGCATGGCGAGTGCCTGCTGCATCGTGTCGGCGGTGCCGCGGATGTCGTAGGGATTCACCAGCAGTGCTTCGGCGAGTTGTTCGGCCGCGCCGGTGAAGCGCGACAGCACCAGCACGCCCGGATCGGAAGTGTCCTGCGAGGCGATGTACTCCTTGGCGACCAGGTTCATGCCGTCGCGCAGCGGGGTGATCAGGCCGACGCAGGCCGCGCGGTACAGGCCCGGCAGGCGCCGGCGCGCGACAGTGCGGTGGATGTAGCGCACCGGCATCCAGTCGAGGTCGCCGAAATCCCCGTTCACCGCCCCGCACAGCTGTTCGAGCTCGGCGCGGATCTCCGCGTAGGCCTCGACGTTCTCGCGGCTCGGCGAGGCGATCTGGATCAGGGTGGCGCTGTGGCGGTTGCCGGGGTGGCGTGTCAGCAGTTCGCGGAACGCGCGGATGCGCTGCGGAATGCCTTTCGAATAATCGAGGCGATCGACGCCGATCAGCAGCCGGCGCCGCGCGTATTCGTCGCGCGTCGTCGCGTAGGTTTCGCGCGCCTCCTTCGTGCGCCCGAGGCGTTCGAATTCGTCCACGTCGATGCCGATCGGAAAGGCCTGCGCGTGCAACCGGCGTCCGAATGCTTCGAGGCGATGCCCGTCCGCCGGCGTCGCGCCGGCGCTGCCGCAGGCGTGCCCGACGAAGTGGCCGAGGTCGGTACGGCTCTGGAAACCCACCACGTCGTACGCGAACAGCGCCCGGGACAGCCGTTCGTGCTGGGGGATCGCGGCGAAGATCTGCGGCGGCGGCATCGGGATGTGCAGGAAGAAACCGATGCGCTGATCGCAGCCTGCGGCGCGCAGTTCGGCCGCCAGCGGAACGAGGTGGTAGTCGTGCACCCAGACCACGTCGTCGGGCCGCAGCAGCGGCGCCAGGCGGCGCGCGAACAGCCGGTTCACGCGACGATAGCCGTCGAAGCCGTCGCCGTCGAAATCGGCCAGGTCGAGCCGGTAGTGAAATGCCGGCCAGAGCACGCCGTTGCTGTAGCCGCCGTAGTAGGCGTCGTGATCCGCGCGGCACAGGTCGACCGTCGCCAGCGTGACCGGCCCGGCCTGCTGCAGGCGCAACTCGCCCTCGCCGGGCGTGCCGTCCTCGGCGATGGTGCCGCTCCAGCCGAACCACAGGCCGCCGGAGCTGCGCAGCACGTCGCCGAGCGCCACCGCCAGGCCGCCGGCCGTCGGCTTGCGCGGATCGGCAATGCGGTTGGAGACGACGACCAGGCGGCTCACGGGCGGATCCCTCAGATGACCGTGTGCCAGGAGGCCGACAGTCGTACCGCGCCGTTGACGATGCCCACCATCGAGTAGGTCTGCGGAAAGTTGCCCCACATTTCGCCGGTGGCCGGATGGGTGTCTTCGGAGAGCAGGCCCAGGTGGTTGCGATGCGCGAGCATCGACTCGAAGATCTCGCGCGCCCGCTGGCGGCGCCCGGTGCGCGCCAGCGCGTCGATGTGCCAGAAGCTGCAGATGTTGAACGCGGTCTCGGGCTTGCCGAAGTCGTCGGCGGCCTCGTAACGGCGCATCCACGGGCCGTCGCACAGATGGCGCTCGAGCGCGTCGAGCGTGGCGAGAAAGCGCGGATCACTGGCGTCGATCAGCCCGACCTCGGCCATCAGCAGCACGCTGGCGTCGAGGTCACGGCCGCCGAAGCTGTCGACGAAGGCACGGCGCCTCCCGTTCCAGGCTTCACGCAGGATGCGCTCGCGCATCGCGTCGGCATGCGAGCGCCAATAGGCCGACCGGCCAGGCACGGCCAGCAGCGCTGCGATGCGCGCCAGCCGGTCGCAGGCCGCCCAGCACATCAGCGCCGACGAAGTGTGCACGCGTGCGCGGGTGCGCAACTCCCACATGCCGGCGTCGGGCTGGCCGAACACCTTCACCGCCTGCTCGCCGGCCTGCTCGAGCCGTCCGAACTCGGGCAGGCCCGCACGGCGCAGCAGCCGATGATCGTAGAACGCCTGGCTCGCTCCGAGGACCACGTTGCCGTAGACATCGTGCTGATAGTGTTCGTGGGCCTGGTTGCCCACGCGCACCGGACCCATGCCGCGGTACCCGGACAGGCTCGTGCGGACCGACTCGGGCAGGCTTCGCTCCAGGCCGATTCCGTACAGCGGCTGGATGTGTCCGCCGCGCGCCTCGACCACGACGTTGCCCAGCCAGTCGAGGTAGTCCTCCATCGTGCCGACCTCGGACAGGCTGTTCAGCGCACGCACCACGAAGAACGCGTCGCGCAGCCAGCAATAGCGGTAGTCCCAGTTTCGGCCGCTGTCGGGCGCCTCGGGAATGCTGGTCGTCATCGCGGCGACGATCGCGCCCGTGTCTTCGAAGACCGAGAGCTTGAGCGTGATCGCCGCGCGGATCACGGCCTCCTGCCATTCCAGCGGCAGCGCCAGGCGCTGCACCCAGCCTCGCCAGTAAGCGAGTGTCTCCTGCTCGAAGTGGCGTGCGGTATCGGCGATTCCGTCCTGAAGGGTCTCGTCGGCGCCCAGCAGGAAGTTGAGCTCGCGATTGAGCACGAACGGCTGGCGCGCGAGCACGTGCGAAACCGGGGCGTCGGTGTTCAGGCGCAGCGTCAGTCCATCGCCGACGTAGCGCACGTGGTTGCTGCCGCGCGTGACTTCCGGCGTGTTGGCGCCCCAGTCGAAGCGGGGCGCGAGCGACACGCGGATGCGCGGCGTTCCTTCGATCGGTCGCACGCGCCGCACCAGCATCATCGGCCGGAAGATGCGCGAGCGGGTGATGAAGCGCGGCGCGAAATCGGTGATCTCGATGCCCTGTCCGGCGCGATCGTAGAGCTGCGTGTGCAGCACCGCGGTGTTCGACTCGTAGCGTTGGCGCGACTCGGCGAAGTCCTCGATCTCGATGCCGAACGCGCTGCCGCGCTCCGACGGCTCGAGCAGCGCATTGAAGACCGGATCGCCGTCGAAACGTGGCCAGCAGCACCAGACGATGCGTCCGCGCACATCGACCAGCGCGCTGAACGCACAATTGCCGATCACGCCGAGCGCGAGCGAAGGATCGGCAGGCGCCTGGAAGCCTGCGCTGCGTGCATCTTCAGGGGCGGGCTGTGGCGCTGCGTGCCGGGACAGTTCGGGCGTCACCTCGCGGCTTCTCCGGTCATTGCGACCGCGGCGCCGCGCCGTTCGCGCGCGCGGGCACGGTCAGGATCGACGACGAGGCAAGCCAGTTCCGCAGTGCTTCGGGCGACTCGCAACCGTGGCGCGCGATCGTCTCGCCGTCGCCGACCTTGATTGCCACGCCGTCGCTCGCCTGCACGAACGCGAAGCCGGCCTCGTCGGTCACGTCGTCGCCCGCGAAGAGGGGCTGGCGCCCGGAAAACGGCGCGCTGGCCATCAGCGCAGCGATTGCGCGGCCCTTGTCGATGCCGGCGCGCCGCACTTCGACCAGGCACTTGCCGTGCAGCAGTTCCAGTTCCGGCCGGTCTTCGATCGCCGCCGCGAGCGCCTGCGCGCAGGTCTGTGCCAGCTCGGGTGCGCCGCGGAAGTGCAGCGCGACCGATCTCGTCTTGCGCTCGAGGAAGAGTCGCGGGTGGGCGTGCGCGAGTTGCGTGGCCGCGCGCAGCGCCTCGCCCAGGTCGGGTGCCTCGGAGCACTGCAGCCGTCCGTCGGCCAGGCGCACCACTGCACCGTGCTCGGCGGCCAGCGCGGGACGCAGCGGCGCGAGGAGGCGGTCGAGATCGGCAACCGAGCGGCCGGAGACGATCGCGAGTGCGCCGCCGAGCGCGCCCGAGAGCGCGGCGAGGTTGTCGACGAGGCCCGGAGCGGTGCGTACCGCATCGGGCGTGGGTGCGATTTCGGCCAGCGTACCGTCGAAGTCGAGGAACAAGGCGCTCGACTCGTGGATCGACGGCAGCGCGCGGCTGCGTGGATCGGCGTCCGGCATATAACCGGCGAGTCTAACGGCTTTGGCGACGCTGTGCGGTTTTGGCGGCCCGGTGGGCCGGGCTGGCCGGCTCAGAGCCGCTGGAGCACGCGCACCGAGGCCAGCCCGAGCACGGTGAGCGCGAGCGATCCGAGCACGTGGCTGCCGATCGCTGCGCTGGCCCAGAGCAGGCGCCCCTGCTGGATCAGGCTGGTGACTTCGGCCGGGAAGGTGGAAAACGTGGTCAGCCTGCCGAGAAAGCCGGTGAACACGAACAGGCGCCACTCGGCGGACAGTCCCGGGTGGTCGGCGAATACCGCCATCGCGACGCCGATCAGGTAGGCGCCGATCAGGTTCGCGGCCAGCGTGCCCGGCGGGACGGTCGGGAACAGGGCGTTGAGCGACACGCCGAGAAGCCAGCGCATCAACGCGCCGGCCGAGGCGCCGGCACTGACCGCGAGAATCGAAGCGAGCATGGTCTTCTTCTCCCCGGGCCGCAGTCTGCGCCGGTCGCAGTCTGCGCCGGCGCCGGGCGCGCAGGGCGCCCGTGAACGCCGACCGGGACTTCGCCTTGTCGCGGCGCCGCATGCAAACGATAATCGCGGCGAACGCAACCCGCGACCGCGAATACCCGCCGGCTCGCGGCGGATGCGGCAACGGAGAGAAGTCAGCATGAAATGGAACGCCCCGGTCGAGGAGTTCACGACCCCCAATCCCGTCACCGCGCCGGACGACCTGACCATCGACCAGGTTCGGCTGCTGATGCAGCAGTTCGGCGTGCGTCATCTTCCGATCGTGCGCGAGGGCAAGGTGGTGGGCGTGGTCAGCGACCGGGACGTGCGCGTCGCTCAGGGATTGAGCGCCGAGCACAAGCTCCAGGTGCGCACGGCCGACATCATGGCCGCCGATCCGGTGACGGTGACCGCCGACACGCCGCTCGACGAAGTGGCCTTCACGATGTCGGATCGCAAGATCGGCAGCGTGATCGTCAACGACGCCGGCGGCGAGTTCCTCGGCATCTTCACGGTCACCGATGCATTGAACGCGCTGATCGAGATCAGCCGCGCCGGACGCAGCGCCGGTTGAACGCCGCCGCCTCGCGCGAACGGCCCGCCCGGGAGTCACGAGGCGGGCCGCAAGCATGAACACGCAATCGCATCCCTTCGATCTCGCGATCCGGCTCGTGCCGGAAGGCGAGGGCTGCTCGCGCGGCGCGACCAGCCCCGCCTACGCGAACATGGTGGGTCCGTTCGGCGGCATCACCTGTGCAGTGCTGTTGCAGGCCGTGCTGATGCACCCGCAGCGCCAGGGAGACCCGATCGCGCTCACGGTGAATTTTGCCGCGCCGATCAGCGACGGCGCGTTTCGCATCGAAGCGCGGCCCGTGCGCACCAACCGCTCCACCCAGCACTGGGTCGTGCAACTGACGCAGGAGGACGGTGTCGCCGCTACCGCCACTGCCACCCTGGCGATGCGGCGCGACACCTGGTCGGTGCCCGAGGCGATGCCGCCGTCGGAGATACCGCCCGCATCCGCGCTCGCGCCGATGCCGCACACCGGCGCCCCGGCCTGGGTGCGCAGCTACGACCTTCGCTTTGCAGAAGGCGGCCTTCCGTCGGCGTTCGACGGTCGCGAACAGCCGCATTCGCGCAGCGAAGTGTGGGTGCGCGACGAACCGCCGCGCCCGCTCGACTTTCTGTCGCTCGCAGCGATCTGCGACAGCTTCTTTCCGCGCATTTTCCTTCGCCGCCGCACGTTCGCGCCGGTGGGCACCGTGTCGCTCACCAGTTTCTTCCATGCCGATGCGCAGATGCTGGCGCGCCAGTCCGATCGCCACGTGCTCGGGGCGGCGCGCGCGATGAACTACCGCAACGGATTCTTCGATCAGAGCGCGGAGATCTGGAGCGACGACGGCCAACTGCTCGCCAGCAGCCATCAGATCGCCTATTTCCGCGACTGAGGGGCGACGCGCCCGCCGGTCATTCTTGACAGACATTTACGAACGATATATCGTTAGATCCATCATGCTTCATTCGATGAGAGGTTCGACGATGTTCGGAACACGACACGCTTCCCATTCGGGCGGCCGCCACTGCGGCGGCCCTGGTGATGGCGGGCAGGGCGGCGGCCGATTCGGTCATGGCGGTCGCGGTGACGGCGGCCGCGGTCGCGGTGGCCAGGGTGGCGGCGGCCAGGGTGGTGGAGGTCCTCAACGGGGCCGGGGCGTAGGGGCAGAGCGCGGTCTTCGGGGGGGTGCCGCAGCGTTCGGCACGGGCGGGCGCCGTCGGGTTTTCGCTCCCGGCGATCTGCGGCTGGTGCTGCTCTCGCTGATCGAGGAGAAGCCGCGCCACGGCTACGAACTGATCAAGGAACTCGAGCAGAAGTTCGGCGGCGCCTACGCGCCGAGTCCGGGCTCCGTCTATCCCAATCTCACGCTGCTCGAAGAACTGGGCCAGGTGCGCGCTTCGGCAACCGGGGGCAGCCGGCGGTTGTTCGAGATCACCCCGGAAGGCAGCGCCTGGCTGCGTGAAAACGAAGCGGCGCTCGGGAGCGCCCTGTCGCGCATGGACATCGCCGCACGCGCGGTTTCCGGCGAGGCGCCGCCGGCGGAGTTGCGGCACGCGATGCACACGCTTCGCACTGCGTTGATGTTTCATCGTGGCGACTGGGATGCGCGGGAAACCGAGCGCGTGCGCCGGCTCATCGAGGACGCAGCAAGCGCCATCGCGCGCAAGCCCTGAGCGAACCGAGATTGCTGCGCGCCGCGGGCGCGCAGCAGCAAAGAGGCGCTGCAGCAGCCTGAGCAGTCCTTCCGCAGTGAGACCGCCGGCCCGGGAAGACCCGGTTGCGCGGTGCTTCCTTGCGCGGTCCTTCCTTAGCTCGTAGAGTCACCCGTTCTCGTGAACGGGCAGGCGAACCTGCTTCGTGCGCGCGGTCCGGAAACCGGGAAAGCGACATGGGCAAGTGGCTGGCGGCGTTGACCGCGCTGATCATCGTTTTCGGCGGCATCTTCGGCGGCAAGGCCTACCTTGACCGCAAGGCCGCGCAGGC
>Ga0226835_1000586_pt1 | contig 34812 bp, 28 predicted proteins | sample LAC_MetaG_1_FD_163627 | JGI IMG/M metagenome (GOLD analysis project Ga0226835, IMG submission 163627) | Anaerobic ammonium oxidizing microbial communities from anammox membrane bioreactor (MBR) in UC Berkley, California, United States -... | ecosystem: Engineered > Bioreactor > Anaerobic >...
GCGACGAGGGCCTGGCGCTCTTCCCGTCGACCGACGAGTTGATGGCGATGGGCGTCAGCCTCTTTGACCTCAGCCGCGCGCTCGAGGCCGGTCTCAAGGGTGAGGATGTCGCCGGCTTGCTCGCGTCCTACGACGCGGACACGCTGAACGGCCACCTCGCCAACTACGTCGAGCACGCCGAGCTCGCGTCTCTCCACCCCGACCCGGTGGAGCGCGTGCTGCATCGGCACGGCGAGTGCGCCTGCGCCTGACGTGCAACTGACCTGGCCGGCGACATCTGTCGCCGGCCAGGTTCTCGATCTCAACCCAGCAGGCACCGGCGCATCATGCCGGTGTCTGCTTCGCTTTATCGCATATATGGCTGTGGCCACAAGGTGTGGTCCGGATGATAGCCCGGCCGGGTTCGATTCCCGGGCAGCCGCCATTTTTCAAATCCTGAATCCACGATCGGTTCGTGGAGGAGGCCGGGTCCAGTCTTGCTGGGTCCAGTGCTGGTCTGACCCGATGAGGGCAGGCTGGGGAAACCCCCGGGCGCGGCATATCGCTGCGTTCAACTCAAACTCTGAACGGAGAATACGCTATGAAGACTGCATTGTTGACCATCGAAGGTGACCTGTCCAACACTGGCTGGACCCCGGCCGCTGAGGCACTCGCCGCTGCCGAGTCCATCATCGACAGCCACCGTTTCGCCAACGAGACCGACCGCGTTCTCGCTCGCCACGAGGGCGACGAGGGCCTGGCGCTCTTCCCGTCGACCGACGAGTTGATGGCGATGGGCGTCAGCCTCTTTGACCTCAGCCGCGCGCTCGAGGCCGGTCTCAAGGGCGAGGATGTCGCCGGCTTGCTCGCGTCCTACGACGCGGACACGCTGAACGGACACCTCGCCAACTACGTCGAGCACGCCGAGCTCGCGACTCTCCACCCCGACCCGGTGGAGCGCGTGCTGCATCGGCACGGCGAGTGCGCCTGCGCCTGACGCAGAAGCACTGACACCAGCAGGCACCGGCGCATCATGCCGGTGCCTGCTTCGCTTCATCTCAAGTATGGCTGTGGCCACAAGGTGTGGACCGGATGATAGCCCGGCCGGGTTCGATTCCCGGGCAGCCGCCATTTTTCTGAAAACGCAGCAGCTACCAGGCTGGTCTGCGGCCGCGTTCGCCCGAGAAGGCGATTCAGCCCGACGGTAAGAAATCGGCGACTCAACTTTTACTTAAGGAGAACAGACATGTCAGCTGACAACGTTATCTTTGTTGTGAAGACCAAGAAGCGCGGCAAGGTGAGCTGCGGCGTGTTCCACGGCAGTGCCTCCTGGTTCCAGGAGCTCTGGCTCGACGTGAGCAGCCTGCGCGAGCCGGAGCTTCGCTTCTACAAGTCGCCGGAGCCCGGGCGGCTCGCCGAGCTGCTTGCCGAAGGCGAGCAGTTCACGAGCATGCACGACGCCCTCGTTCGTGCCGGTGAGATGGCGGTGGCGATTCCCTACGTCGAGTACGGGATCCAGATCGTCGACGTGACCGGCAAGCACGAGCCCTGGACCAAGGACGTCGCCGACGAGTTCTGGAGGGACCACGAGCGTCTCGAAGCGCTCAGGGCGGCCGTCCTGGCAGCAATCGAAGGGAAGGAAGGCGAAGTCGTTTTCCGCAATCCGGGCTTCCCGGACGGCACCCTGCGCGAGATGTATGTCGCAATCCGCGGCGAGGTCTCAGACCATGGCCGGGAATGCCAGTGGTGCCCCGGTGATGGCGATGAGCCGGAGTCCTACCGGTTCACGCTTCTTCCCACCGAGTAATCGGTGGGCGCGGAGGGGTGGCGCAAGCCTCCCCTCCACGGCTCTGCCTTTCTCAAAACATGGCTGTGGCCACAAGGTGTGGACCGGATGATAGCCCGGCCGGGTTCGATTCCCGGGCAGCCGCCATTTTTCTGAAAGACCGCCGGCTCTCCGGCTCTTTCTCTTGAATGAAAGAATACGATAATATATCGTAGATATTCGTGCTCTGAAGCCTGGTCGATACTCATCGATCGATAGCCTGACTTGCTCTTTCAGGACGTGTCTGTATATGCGCTGCATGATTGTTGGATTGAGAATCGCTGAATTATCTGTCACAGCTTGCTTACGAGGCGGGGCTGTAAAGCCTTGTTGCAAGCGGGATAGAGGCTGTAGATGCGATCGGATCGATTTGCATATCGAACCGCTAGTGATACCGTGCTAAGAAAACTTCCGATAATAGTATCGTTTTTGCCACCAGTCTGTATATGCTTCATGTATTGCCGGATCCGGCTTAGCAAGCCAGTTCCTGCGTTTGGCGGCAGGCGATCTACTTGCAACGGTATATCCTCGACGCCAGATGTAGGTTAAGCGTTTTCCAGAATTTCGATTCTAATGAAGCCTGGAAAGCCAGGTAAATAAGGACTTGGCGGGTTGTTTACAGGTTTTCTACGGAAAGTTACATATTGCCCTGGCACCACTATCGGTAGTACATTATTCCCAACCAAATTTTTCGAAACCACAACCGAATCTGTTAGCTGCTGCTAAGAAAAAGCGCCTGTCTGCGCGTGGGTGAAGCGATTCTCCCGGAAACGCGCTGGTCCGGCACTATCTTCCGGTTTGGCCCCTTCCCGGGGTCGTGGACTCGTGTACCCAAAAATCGATTACAGGAAGGAAATCCAGGAATGCTAAAGGTCCAACATAAAGATAACCAGGCTCAGGGAGCTGCCCCGGGGGATGAGGCGGACAAGCAGACTGCCAGGCCGCAGTCGAAAGTCGCCGATTATATGGATAGATATTTCGAGTCCACCCAGGAGACGCTGGTCGGTCTTTATGCCAAGCGTGATCCGCTCACGGGACTGCCGGTGGAGGACGTCAACGGAATCATCAATAGAGTGTCCACATCGGTAGCCGTGGCCGAGCTCAAATATGTTCTCTCCCCGGAAGAGATTATCGAGATCTCGCTCGATGCTGCGGTCGGGCATCCTGTAACAATTCACTGGGCTTCCATATTCAGCGATCATATCGGCAACCAGAAGTTCTGGGCCAATACCCCCGCCAATATCAATGCCGATCCCGAGGTCGCCCTCGATGTTCTCAAATACTGGGCTCACGGCAAGCTCTCCGAGATGAAAGAAGACGAGATCTGGCTTCGTTCCGAGGATCTACGCCGGGCCGTGCTTACTAAAAGTACCGCCAGTCTCTCGGATCACGAAGTGAAGATGGGAGAGCTCTCGGCTCGCCTGCGAGGCAAGGGCTGTCTGGCAGCCTGTGGAGTGGCCTATGTCGAGGACAGCCTGGAAGGCATCCAGGAAGCCGCTCGAATCGAAGCTCTGGCTGCCAAGGCCGCTATGGGTATGGGTTTGAATACCTCCAGCCTGAGACCCTGGGCATCGATCATCTCTAATGGTGCCGCCGCCTCCGGTCCGGATCGTTTTTACGAGAAGACCATCGCCAAGGCCGTGGAAGCAGTTGCCCAGGGCGGTCGCCGGGGCGGAGCCCTGATCGAGCTGCGCAACTCGGATCACCCGGATATCCTGTTCTTCATCGATAAGAAGAAGCTGACGCCACCGCCTGTGATGTCGGCCATCTACAAGAAAATGGAAAAGGACTTCCCGCAGCAATCCGGAGAAGACAATCTCTCCTACAAAAAGCGTATTCTCCAGCTCAGCGAGACCCGTTATGGGGAGCTCTATGCGCAGTATCTCGAGAAACAGAGCTATCTCAAGAACACCAATGTTACCGTTCTGGCCATGCCCGGTTTCATGGAAGCCGTCTCCAGGAAAGAGTTCTACCCGGCCTCCTTTGATAATGCTCGCTGGTCTGGACCGCTCTTTGATCCCAGGCACCCGGTTCTCGATGAGAAGACCGGCCAGATCAAAGTCAATCGCCTGACCAAAGAGCCGGTTTACGATGAATATTCTGTTGATCTAGCGGTCTATCCGGAAGCTATCGAGGCAGCTCGCAAAGCCAAGAATTCCATCGTCGAGATTACCGATCGTTATGTCCGGGTTCGCGGCCAGTTCTATGCTCCGGATGTGTTCCAGCGTATTGTGGAAGGCATGCGTGACTCGGGTGAGCCGGGTCTGGGTTTCTACGAGACCATCAACAAGGGGAATGCCAACGATCATGTCTATGATCTCAACACCTGCAACCCCTGTGGCGAGCAGTTCCTGCCTGCCGGTCCGGGCAAGGACGGACGCTTCTACATGGGCAACTGCAATCTCTCCTCGATGCACGCTGCTCACGAGGCTTTCTGGAATCCGGACGGCACTTACAACATGGCACAAATGTCTACGGTCGCCAAGATTCAGCAGCGTTTCATGGACAATGTCACCGATGTGAGCTGGTATCCGATTCCTGCCCAGAACATGACCGCTCGTATGGAAAGGCGCAACGGCGGCGGTTTCGCCGGTATCGCCGAGTTCCTCTCCCGTCTCGGTCTCGAGTTCGGCAGCAAGGAGGCCCTGGCGGCCACCGAGAAGCTTTTCGCCAATTACACCCGGGCCAGCGTCGAAGCCTCGACGGCTCTTGCCAAAGAGCGCGGGGTCTATCCCCTATGGGAAGGCAGCAAGTTCCAGAAGAAGGGCTTGCGGGTTCGCAACTCCTGCATGACCAACAATGCGCCCACCGGTACCCTTGCCCAGGCTCTCCAGACGAGCTGGGGCGTGGACCCGCACAACGGCATCGTTTTCTCCCGGAAAGTAAGATCGCGTTTTGTCGACTTCGTCGCTCCCGGGTTCAAGGACCTCATGCAAAAACATGGTGCCTGGCCTGAGAGCATCGAAGCGCAGGATGCCCTGATCGCCAGGATTCGGGCCAATCACAAGTCTTGCCGGGGTATCGTCGAGATTCCTGAAGCGGTGCAGAAAGCCTTCCCGATCAGGGTGGAAGTGGATCCGGAAGCTTATATCAAGCATCTTGCCGCTATCCACCGCGGAGCCGACGAGTTCCCCGAGGCCTTCAACTCGGTGTCCAATACCTGCTCGATCCCGCTCGAATCGAGTGAAGAGTCTGTTTACCAGGCTGCCATGCTGGCCTGGCGGCTCGGGGTCAAAGACATCACTTTCTATCCGGACGGCAGCCGGCTCTCCCAGCCGGTAGAGAAGATTGCCAAGGAAGACTACGAGCGTGAGTCGGACCTGCTCACCCAGCTCGGTCACCAGGAGCGCCGCTCTATCGACGTGGAAGAGACAACCGGCAAGACTTACAAAGTCAGAGTCGGCTCGCCGGATGGTGGCTCCACCCTGCATGTCAGCCTCAACCACGAGAAAGATCGACCCGGCGAGCTCATCGAGGTCTATGCCAGAATGGGCAAACCCGGTGCTGTCGAGTCGGGACTCTTCGAAGCCGTCGGCAGGCTCGCTTCCGCTTTCCTGCAGTATGCAGCCGAATTCGGTGAAGACGAGCGAGCCAAAGCCGAGATCACCATCGTTCGTCAGCTGGTGAACATACAGTCTGGCTATCCGGCCTTCTTCAAATTCGGCGATTCAGAAAAGCCCGTGGTCGTGCAGTCTCCCTGCGACGGTCTCGCCAAGTCCATTCAGCACTACCGGCGCCACTACATGGATAGCCTTTCGCCATGCGAGACGCCGGCTTCTGGAGGAGAGGAGCAGGTCGCAGCGGTGGACGCGGCTGCAATCACTCCCACCACTCCGACCAATATCAGCGCGGTGGTTGTTTGCAGCAAGTGTGGTGGGGAGTCCTGGCTCAAAATCGACGGATGCAATGTCTGCCAGAGCTGCGGCTATTCTAAATGTGGCTGATATCAGGTAATCCTGGCTTACAGCAAAATGAAACGCCTGCCCCCGGGCAGGCGTTTTCATCGCCATAAAACGCCAAACCGCCTCGATGCGAAGCGGTCCGTGCGTAAATGGCGATTTTTTTTTGATGGTTAACGTTACCAAGTTGAGACTGCCCAAGAATCATCTCTCGATCTACTTTTCGTGGATTAAATCTCGAAGAATTTATAGGACTATTCAGGCTCGAAGTGGTGCCTGGACCGATGGGAGCCGACCGGAGGGCACCGAAGCGAGATTTGTAAGCCCCCGGGTGGTATGAAGTTATTGCTACCGGGCCTCGAGTGTGTATCATGGTTACGGTAGCCCCCTCAACCGGGCGATTTACTAATCAGGTAGTTGTTTCCCTATAAAGTAGCGTGCCAACGCCGCAAGAGATCGCTGAAAGGCGATTCTAAAGCTATGACAGACGACGACAGGCCACCAGCCCCGACAAAAACTCACAAGGATTACTATTACATCCTTGGTGTCAGGCCGAATGCAACCGGCGCCGAGATTCAAGAGGCGTACGGCGATCTCTACGAGAAGTTCGGTCCTCATATCGCTGCTCATGCCATCGACCCCGATGTGCAGGCGCGAACCTACCGTGATATCTGCGATGCCTACGAAGTCCTGATGGATCCCGGCAAGCGGCGAGATTACGACCAGAACAGCCAGGCGTCCAGGCAAACTTCCGATGTCCGGGCTCTCTGGGGCAAAGTCACGAAAGACAAGAAAGAGGCCAAAGAGAAGACCAACCGTCCCAGCGAAGATGTCCAGCAAGTCCAGATTCAGGCCCAGGCTCTCGAGATGGAAATCGAGGTGACTCTGAAAGAAGCTGTGAAGGGCTCGCGTAAGCAGGTAATCATCACCGACCCGACCCCTTGCGAGAAATGTGTCGAGAAAAAGCCGATGGAGCGCATGCAATGCGACAGTTGCAGAGGTCTGGGGTATTTCAATGTCGATCGCACCATCGAGCTCGAGCTTCCCACCGGACTCTATGATGGTCTGGAGATCAGGCGACAGGGGCAGGGCCGCTGGGATCTGAGGGCAGGCAAATACGGTGACTTGATTATCAAGATCAAGCTGCGAGACCATCCCTGCCTGGAAGTCGTGGACAAGGACCTGCGATGCATGGTTCCTGTAACAATTTACGAGGCCATGCTCGGCGCCGAGATTCAGGTGCCGACCGCCACCGGCAAAGTAACCATGAAGATTCAGCCTCTCACCCAGGTCGGTCGGACTTACCGGCTCAAGGGTCTTGGCCTGGCCGGTCACGACATGCTGGTGGTGATCGATGTGGTCATTCCCAAAAAGCTCACCGGGGAAGAGGTCAAGCTATACAGGAGGCTCCAGCAGCTCTCCGAAGAGGTTAACCCTAGAGTAGAGATGTTTCGGAAGCTGGAAGGCCTGTCATAGGTTTGTCATAGCTTCGCTAACTGTCTAGTAAGGCCACATCTGGCAGGTTTTTCGGCTTCTTAACCGTTCGGCCAGCCTGATGAATGCTTGGAATCTGATTGTCATGGTGAAAAGACCGGGTTTCACGGGTTCTTGACAACCAGTGATGGGTTCTGGCGGTTAAGGGCTCCTCTTGGCAATATCAAGATAATCTTGCTCTAAACCAAAGCTCTATGAGCCTTTTGCCGTTGAGATCGGGCCTGAATAGCTAATAGGCTCAAAGTATCTTTCCGTTTGTTGCTTAATCCGAGTATTTCTCCTCACCCGCTTATCTGACTGCAACTGACAGCTTCGTTCCACCTTGCGCCGGCAAGCACAGGTTTGTACCGCTCTGGGTTTCCCAGGTGGTCAGGAGCGAAAAGCGCGCGAGGAGTCAAGCACAACCCCCAACTAACCAAGAACGTGCTCGCCAGGTCGATGTCGGGTCTTCCGGCTGACGCTCATGCGAGCCATAAGGAGTTAGTAACCATGACACGAATCAAAAAGTCATCTACGAGGGGTGTGGCGAAGAAGATTGCCAAGCAGACGGGTTTCGATCGTGAGGTGGTCGAGAAGGCCATCATCAACGCAATCGCGACCCGCAACCGGGACAAGGCGGACGGGTATCTGTCCTACGCAGGTATCATGCCGCTCGACCTCCCGGATGGCACCAGGATCGCCGTCCTACCGGACATTCACGTGCCGGCGCATGACAAACGCATCATGTGGGCGATCAAAGCGTTCCTGGAAGACTTCAAGCCGCACATCCTGATTTTTATCGGCGACGTCGCCGATGTTTTTGCTCTCTCTCGATGGCCGAAGCCGCCGCGTGTGCGCGTCGACATCCAGAAGGAGCTCGACGAGACTCGTCGTCTCGTTGATAGCCTGATGAAGATTTCGGGCGCCTACTGGGTGTTCTATATCATGGGCAACCATGAAGACCGCACCCGGCGCTACCTCACGGACCCGGCGTCCGGACTGTCCAACGTCCTGGACTTCGCCACCCGTGAGCCCATCCTGTCCTTCCATGGCTTGATGGGTTACAAGCCTGGTGACCCGGTCACCTTCATCTACGACCTCGACGAGCGCTCCGGTTTCGGTGGCGCTGTGGTCGTGAACAGTGACCTGGAGTACCACCACGGTTACATCGTTCGTCCGAAGCCCGGTGCCAGCCCGATGGCTGACGCCGATCGCCAGGGGCGTTCGGTGACTCATGGTCACACCCACCGTGCCGGTTTGCGTGTGCGCCAGAAGAACAACGGCGAAGTCCTTCGCGGTTTCGAGCTGGGTCACGTCGTGGACGTGACGCACCCCTACCTGGGCTACGCCAACCTGCTCAACAACTGGCAGCCTGCTCTCGGCGCCTGTCTGGTCGTCGGTGGCAAGGTCCACACGGAAGTGCTGCCCATCAAGCAGGTCCCCCACAAGGGCCGTAACAAGTACACCCTGGTGTTCGCCGGTAAGACCTACCGGGCTTCCGACCGTTAATTAGAAAAGGAGTGCACATCATGAGCACAAACAAAGCTAAGGCGGGCGGTAGCAGGCGCAGCATCAAGCGCGCCACCAACTGGCCGCCCAAGAGTGTTCTTTCGCCGGGCGAAGACTTCAAGTGGATGCCGGAGGTCATTTTCGACCTCCACAACACGCTTGTCGACTGGACCGGCCGTTTTGCCGAGTTCGTGAACCTGCAGTATGGTCACAGCATCGACGCCAAGTCGGTGGCTTTCTACCACATGCAGTTCGATCCGGAAAACGCCCTTACCAACGCAGAATTCCTGGATGCCTTCGTCGCCTTCGCGCGCCGCGCCAAGGGCGGCTACGGAGAACTCGAGCCCTACGACGGAGTCGTCGAGGCGCTCAGAGAGATCAAGGACGCCGGGATCGATGTGAAGATCTGGACCTGGACGCCCGGTGCGGCGGAGGCGCGTATCGACAACGGTACCGCTTCCTACAACACCGGTATCGCCCAGGGTGTCACCAAGAACCTGGTGGCGAAGCTCGGTCTCGATCCCGATCGCGACCTGCGTTTCATCAAGCCAGGCGAGAAGAAGTACGAGATGATCGATGAGCACATCCCGCTGATCGTCGAAGACTCGCCCGAAACGGCGGTCGGCGTCGGTCAGGCTGCTCACGCGGCCATCCTCGTGCCCGAGTCCTACAACCAGGGCATCGTGGCTCCGAACGTCCTTCGTCTCGATCACCGAGGTCAGCTCGCTCCCACCGTCATCGACTTCTTCAAGAAGCTCGAGAAGGCCGGCGTGCTGCACCGCACCACCTGAGGAGGTTTACCATGTCTAAGGGAACCAGCTTTAAGAGAGTGACGGTGAAAGAAGACGCGAAGACGTCACTGGCGGAAGCCGGCATCTTCGAGATGCCCAAGCTCCCCGACGGAACGCGTATCGTCGCTCTCGGTTACATGTATTATCCGCATCACGACCGCAACCTGGTCGAGACGGTTCTGGACTACCTGCGAGCCACCAAGCCTGGCGTCGTCTTCCTTCTCGGCGGAGTCGTCGACGAGGACGCGTTCAAGGCTTTCGGTGAGGACCAGGACAACTACCTGCACCACTACCCGGAAACGGCCGAGGTGCAGGCTGCCCTGGCTGCCGGCGGCTTCGAGGACCAGGTCCTCAAGCTCGGCGAGACCTGCGGCAAATTCATCGAGTCGATCCATGAGGCTTCGGGCGGGATGGTCATCTACATCCCCTCGGCGACTCACCTCTCGATGAGCAACGAGGTCCGGATCATGGAGTGGATTCAGCAGTCCAAGCGAATCCGCGACAGCTGGGCGGTCAATCACCAGGATGCTTCCGACCTGCCGTCGGACCCTTCGATTGAGCTGCCCAAGAGCCTCGAGCTCCTGTTCAACCTGCACAACCATCCGTGGATCCGGGTCCAGCCCTACAACTCGGGCGTCCTGGTGAACGGCAAGTTCCTGTTCAAGATCGGCGATTTCCGCCGCCGCAGCCCCGGTGACGCGTCTTACGTGGACTGGGAGCAGGACGGCTTCGGTGGTATCGTCCGGTCCTTCGACGGCAAGGTCGCGTCCTCCTGGATGACCCGTGCCGAGCACACCATGCCTGGCCTGCAGCTCAGCTTCAACGAGCAGCACGAGGTCGGGTTCCTGTGGGACAGGAAGCGTATGGGTCACCTTCGTGACTATGACCGCCGCGCTCCGGGCTTCTGGACCGGCGTCGTGGTCGACGGTGACATCTTCGGACAGTCTGTGCCCATCATCGGTGGTAACGACGGACGGCGCTCGTTCGTCGTCGACGGCGTTGCCTACACCGAGAAGAACGCCTGCTGCCTCACCCGCGGCAAGGAGATCCCCTTCGGTCCCCGCGACCTGGAGAAGCACGAGCACGAGGATCCTCGCCGGATTCCCGCGCCGGCTCGCCCGGAAGACGAGGAAACCGAGGGCGAAGACACCGAGTCCTGAGCAAGTGGAGCTGCCGGCTCCCAGGAAAGATGGCCCGGACCGGATCACCGATTCGGAACGGTCGCTTGAACAATCGGGGGAGCGGCTCGCCTGGCGAGTCGCTCCTTCCGGTTTTCGGCGAGGAAATCAGCTTGTGCCCACGGGCATTATGCTGGTTTTCGCTTCCTGTAAAGAATACTAAAAAGGATAGTAAAACTTTTGCGTTAACAACCTCTCATATCTGCGCTAACTGCTATGCGAAGAAGTCCCCTGGTGTTTACACCACTGAGGTTGAGGCTTTCGCTCTTATTTAGCTGGGGATTCATGACCACCAGAAGCTAGGTTTCGATCACATGCTCTCTTGATTCTTCTACCTGTGTGAAAGCCACGCCTTAATCGCTTATCCGCTATCCAGATACTCGTTACCGGTGAACTTGTTCTCCGGTGTTTCGCCATGTCTGGGGATTCGGCTTTCGGCACCGGTGCGTGAACCTGAGCGTGCCCTTCAACTGTCTACTGACGGAGAAATGAAATGGACAAGATTGGATTGAATATCGTCGGTCTGGCCGCCAACTCGATGCCGCGCTCCCTTCGCCTCTTCAACCAGGGCGGCGGTTTCGCCGGCGCGCAGGGGGTCATGGACCTGGGTGCGGAGGACAGCCTCTATGTGCTGGTCACCGCAGACCGGGACTATCGCTTCGCCGTCGACGGCGACCTGTCCATGACCGCAGAGGCCGGCGAGAATGGCGTCACGCCCTTCGACTTCGATTGGTCCGCGGAAGCGAAGGCTCGTGGCGAAGGACGGGCGACGATCACCATCGTCAACCCCGACGTTCCCGAGAAGCCTTCGAGCATCCGGATCGAGATGAGCGCCGACAGGCGGGCTGCGGTCGACTTTCAGCCCGACACCGGCAACAACGTCTGCATCCACATCGAGGATGACAGCGACGTCTCGATCATCGATCCGGCGGTCAAACGGGCCCTGGCCATCGATGCCAACCCCTATCGCGTCGGGTTCGCCATCTTCGAGGCGGCGAAAGCGGCCGGTGTGACCGGGACCTTCCTGGGCCTGCCGCTAAGGGCAGCCTGAGCCCGGACTGAACGCTGATTCCAAAACCACGGAAAGGTAGTTAGATGCAACAGTCACTTCTCGCCTTCGCGGAAGGCAAGCACAGCGACCCCGTCGACGCGCTCGCTCAGCGCGCCGTCCTCGCCATGTTCAAGCTCAGAGGGCTGGTGGGTAACGCCTACCAGCGCGGGGACGGCGAAGGCTATGTCGCCTGCAACCAGGCGGTTCGCCTTGCCGTTGCCGGCTTCGCCGTCGTCAATCAGGCGCGACGCTATCCCTTCGCAGGCGAGATCGGCGAGCTCCGGGAGATCCGGCTGACCGGCATCATCGACGATACCATCGGCGCCGCTACTCCCCTGGTCGAAGACGCCGAGGTCGCCTTCGACTTCTTCCGGGAGCGTTGCGCGCCGACCTACGGTGTCTTCGGTGTGGCATCGGTGACCATCCTGCGCGGGGACCACTGCCGAGCAGCGACCGCAGCGATGGTGGCTCTCAACGACAACTGAGCGCTGAAATTTTGAGAGCAGGCAGCGTTCAATCGCTGCCTGCTCTCACCTCTTTTTCTCGAGGAGATAACGATATGAGATAGTATAGCCCCCGATTAAAAGATGAAAACCCAGCCCTGGGAGGGCTGAGCTTTCATCGCAAAATAAGCAGTTCCGGTGCCGGCGGTCCTTAGAGGAGGTAGCCGATCAGGAAGTTGCAGATGGTGATCACCACGGCGGCGCTGAGCGCTGAGCCGAAGTTGCGGACATAGAGCACATCGGGAAGGAGGCCGCCGACGACGCGAATCGCCAGGGCATTCACGATGATGCCGAGCAGTCCGAAGGTGACCACTTGCACCGCCAGGGCTGTGCCGAGGGTGAGCATGGTCAGACCGACCCAGAGGCCGACATTGACGAGCCCGATGAAGAGGACTGTGATCAGCCCCCGGATCAGGCCGCCCTTGCGAACGGCAACGCCGCCGCCGGTGACATTCGGAACGAGAACCAGCAGGATGAGGACCTGCAGGAAGATTGAAAGCGCGTAGCTAAGCATGTTTCTACTCCTTTTCAGTAAGGATTCAGGATCCGACCGGGACAGCCCTGGTGGCAGCCTCCGGTCTTACGATCTGGTCGAAGATGGTCTTGATGGCGAAGTGCTCCTGCCCGTGCAGGATCTGGTCGCGGTAGATGACCTCGCCACAGAGCTCGAGAATCTTGAGAGTGTGCTTCAGGTAGGGATGACCCGAGCCCATCTCCCAGGCGATTTCGTTGAAGCCGCTGGACTGGATGTGGAAAAGCTCGCGAACAATCGCCGAGATCTCCGCATAGTTGCGCTGGCTGAAGTCACCGTTCTCGAAGCGCTGCCAGACGGCGTCGAACTTCTGTCTGGCTATTTCTCTGCGAGTTGACCAGCCCCTTCCCAGGTGCTCTTCTCTGGTCTTCTTCCTGAGCTTCTTGCGAAGAATGAGCATCAGGATTGCACCGAGAAGCCCGCCACCAATCCAGAGGGTCGTGATCACCGTGTCGGACCAGGTGTCGACATGGGTATTGCCTTCCTGGATGATATCGCGCCCATCCCAGGTCATGGACGTGAAGGGCGCGAACGCCGGAGGGGTGTAGAGGTAGTCCTCGCCTTTCTCGAGATCGCGGTAGAGAATCTGCGTCTTGAGCGACAGCTGTTTGGCCACAGCCATGCTCTGCAGGTTCAAGCGGATTCGAATCATGCGGCTGCCGTCCTCCTCCTCCTTGAAGAGGAATTCGGGCTGACCGACAATGGCAAAGTCGCCCTCGATGGCCAGGCTGTTCTCATCGACCCGGGTGCCGGGCAGTTGCTTGATGAACAGCGTGAGCGGAACGATGTCGCCGGTTCGCCAGCCATAGTCGCGTTCCGCCTGAGCCACTACGAGTGGTGCCAGGGGATCGTCGGACTGGGTGGTGACCTGCGTGAAATCCGGCCATTCGACCCTGTCGACCCTGGTGAAGTAGAGGTAGCTTCCGAAAAGCACCGCTGCCACCAGGATGACCCAGCCGAGCCGGGGGAGAATTTTCCCTGTGTTGATCTTCATAGTGAGAACTCTCTTTCAGGTCACCGATCTCTGACCCGACGGCGCGAAGTCCGCGGGACGAGGAGCGTGAGGAAGAGGAATGCGAAGGCGCCCATGAGGGCGTAAGGGAACAGCTCCTGTTTGCCCTGCTTGTAGGTGACCTCGACGTTCGAGATCAGGCGCCCGATGGAGAAATCCGAGGGGGCCGTGACCTGGACATAGCGGCCGCCAGTCATGTTGCGCAGGAGAAGCAGAGAATTGGCTTCCAGTCTCGAGGTCACTACCTGGCCTTCGTGCTCGTAGGACTCCTGCCCGTGGTACCGAGCCCGGTCCGCCTCCGAAAGGAGAGCGATTGGAATCGGTGACGGGATGGGTTTGCCGAGGCCGACCACGACGAGCTCGATATTGCGCTCCTGAAGCTCGTTGACGATCTGATGCATGACTAGCGGGTCAGCATCGTTGCCTCCGTCCGAGAACAGGACGATTACCTTCCTGTGGTCCGGGGAGGAGTCGAGATCGAAGAGCATGAGGGCGAGCTCGAATGCTTTGCCCATCTCGCTGCCTTCGCCAGGGACACTGCCCATGGTGACGGCTCGACGGAGCATCCAGTTCATCGCCAGCATATCGTCGGTGAGGAAAGCCAGTGGCATTGCTGTTCCCGAGTAGGTCACCACACCGAGCCGGTTGTAGTTGAGGGATGGCACGATGTCGGTGAGGATGAGATGGCGCGCCATGTCGAGACGGCGGCCCTCGGGGTATTCGGTCTCGGCGAGCTTGCCCGCGTAGTCCGGTACCGCCATGCTGCGGCTGACGTCCACCAGGGTGATCACGTCGACCTTGCCGTGAGGGAATTCGGTCCAGCCGTGCTTGACCACCGGCCGTCCAAGCGCCACCACCAGGAGCGCAGCTCCGAGGGTGAGGCAGATGGCTTTGGCGATGAATCTTCCGGTGGACATAACTTCGGAGAAGGGCCCGTAGAGGCGCTCCTCTCCATAACGCTTGCTGAGTCTTCGGTCACGGCGCCAGGCGATGAGCATTGCCACCAACGCCAGAGGCGGGATGGCTGCCATCCACCAGAGCACCGTCAGGTTTTCAAAAGTCATAGCTTGATCTCCTTAGATGCCCTTTTTGTTGCTGCCGTTGCCGTTGCTGGGGTCCCGCGGATCCGGCTTGTTCTTGCCGAGGTCCGGGTACTGTTGCTTGAGCCTCTCCAGGTTGTACTTGCTGGCGTAATTGTTGGGCTCGAGCTTCAACGACTCTTCGTAAGCTGCAATCGCAAGCCTGAATTGTTTGTCGTGCTCGTTGACGACCCCCAGCAGATGCTGGATGTCGCTGCCGATCCGGCGCCGGTCTTCAGGCACGATACCGGTCTGCGCGGTCAGCTCGTTGAGGGCATCGGAGAGCACCTGCTTGGCATAGGGGAGGTTGCCTTGCTGGTAGAACTGCAGACCGAGCCCGTACATCGCCTTCACTCTGTCGCCTACCGGTGATTCGGCGGCGGCACGGTAGTTCTCATGGCGAAGGGGCTGATTGTAGACCCAGAGCCGGAACAAACCGAAGAGCGCTGCAACGATGCATGCGTACATGGCCACGGTGGCCAGACCGCCGAGCAGAGCACGGAAAATCGATTTCTTGGTTTTCATTGATCAACTCCGTGACGCTTGTCAGCGATTGAGCACCAGAGCCTGTGCGATGGTGCCGAGAAGAAAGAATCCGAGCGCGGCGAAGGCGAAGTAGTGGAAGAGCTCTTCCCTCTGCTCGTTGACCTCCACCGAGATCAGTGACTGCTCCATCTTGTCGATGGTGTCGAAAACACGGCTCATGTCGCCGGGACGATCCACGGCGAATGCCTTGCCGCCAGTAGCTTCCGCCAGACGAAGAATGTCGGCGCTCCCGCGGGAAATCGACTCGCCCACGCCTATGACATAGATCCGCAAATCGTAGTCGGATGCCAGGCTGGTAAGGCGGTCGAAAGTGCCGGAAGGGATGGCGTCTTCACCGTCGGTCACCATGATGAGAATGCGGGTCTTTGCCTTGCCCATCTCGTCCAGGTGTCCCGTGGCAGCATCCAGGGGGCCGGGCTTGGTGCGCCCGAAGTTGGTGCCGCCGCCGAGACCTTCGTCAGCGAACTGTGTCTTTCGATAAACGATCTTCAGGTCATGGGTGAGTGGCCATGACCAGTACTGGTCGGTGTCGAAAACGAAGAGACCGATACGATCGCCGTTGTTGGCTTTGTACCGGTTCTTGATGAAGTCGAGGGTAGCGCCGATGGCATTGTCGATACGGCGGTTACCCTTCTTGGCGTACGGGTACCTGTCAGGGTCCTGTTGTACACCGAGCACGCGAGGCGGCTTGCCGGGGAAGTCCTTGTCGAGGTCGGTTTCGCCGACCACCGATGGTGGCACCGGACCGAAGTACGTTTCCATCGAGCCGGAGACGTCGATAGACACGAGGATGTCCCGCGACTTGAACGTCTCCTGACCGATGATGTGCCGGTCCTGTGGTCTGGCAAGAGCGATGGCCAGGGCGACGAAGCCCAGGACAATCAGGGTGCCTGGAATGGCGTGCAGAATGCGGCTGCCCTTGAGCCTGTCGAAGAATCGCAGGCTCGAGTGACCGACATAGCCCTTGCGACGGAGCAGAAGCCAGGGTATCGGCAGTAGAAGCAGGCTCAGAAGCCATAGCGGATGCACGAGTATCATTGTTTTTCCTTGTAAAAACAGGGCTCCTGCGCGTGGGCGATGCTGCCGTCGCGCTGGATGCCGGACGCACCAGGTGCTGTCCCAGCGGGGCACAGCTCGATAGTTTTCAGGCCTGGTGTTTTGGAGTTAAGGGGCGGACTTTTTAGTCTTGCAGAGAAAGAGTCAGTGACTTCTCAAGTGTATGAATAGGGATGACAGAAGGACAAGAAAACAGGCTTAAGTTCACATAACAAAAAAGCCGGCCTGTATTTGATTTCAGTGACAGCCATCAAGATTTTCTAAAGGCCAGGCAATGAAATGTGATACTGACAACCGGGCGAGCTTCTTCTGCTAGCTACGCTAACAGCTACATAATCTATGGCTAATATATATAAGCCGGAAGCTGGCTGTATCGCCTTTTCGGACTGTTCAACAGGGTTGACCGACCGATCGCTGAGGCTGGGTAGATAGTTATCTGGGTAGAGAGTAAATGTATGGTCGCGGGGTTCGCTCCGTCTTTTTTACCAGAGATGCCACTCGAGGACACCAACAATTCGAGCACTGGAGCCAGCGTCAGGCTGCAAAGACTGGCGTGCGTTCCCGGAGCCAACGAGCTCAGTTTCGTCCTCGAGCAAGCGCGAAAGACTACCAGCGCGGTTATCGAGTTGCCCTGGAAGACTCCTTCCAGTCCGGCTACCTTCGTATTGAAAGTGTCTCTGGATGATGGATCCGACGACGCCACCTGGGTCCTCCATAAGGGTGATACTCTCGATGCTGCCGTGCTCTGGAGCTTCGATAGTGATGACATAAGCCTGATCGAGAGCCTGATCGCGGCTGAATGTGGCGCCTATCAGGGCGAGGCGAGTGAGACTCCGACGCTCGAGGATGCCTCCGGCAATGGTGGCGCCGTGAGCGCTCTTTTGGTAGCGCCAGCAGTGGCGTCTGCGATACCACCACGTCAGCTTCCCCCTCCGGTCAAGCTCGATGTCGATAGAGCCTCTGCTTTTCGGGCGAAAATCAAGAGTGGCAGGTCCGGGGGCTATCCCGCCGACGCCTTTCTCTTCTTCTTGCTCAACGAGTTCGAGAAGCACCGACACACCGGCTCTTCTCTGGCTCTCATCATTTTCGATCTGAAGGCCAACTATGGTGATGGTATTCCCAAGCCACTACCAGAGCGCGCCATGTTCGAAGCCGTCAAGCGCTTCGAACAGGTCTTGCGTTCCGCCGATGTTCTCGGGGAGCTCGATGAGTCTAATCTGGCAGTGCTTCTTCCCGGGGCCTCGGCCAACAATTCCATCGAATGCGGGCGGGCCATGGAGCGCAGTCTCGGCCAGGGACCGCTGCAGCCCGGCCTGGATGTCTCGAACGTCATGTTTGCCGCCGGGGCAGCCAGCATTCCCGATACCTGCGGTGATCCGGCGGTTCTTGTAGCGGCGGCTCTCAGCGCTCTGGAGCAGTCCCGAGACGCGCGTGCCGGTATGGTGCTTTTCCCGAGTTCTTGAGACGCATCAGGTCCGGGAAGCGTTCTCTATAAGCACTTCCAGAATTGCCGGAAGTGTCCTTTGATCTCGTTGATTCGTGTATCGACACTGTCGGGCATTCTGTCGCCGGTCACCGGGCTGCCGCCGGTAACAGCATCGGCAATATAGTCCGAGTGAACTGAAGCGAGCTCGGAGGGGGCTTCCGAGTTGAGCACTCTCATCGTCGCCACGGCTGATTCTGCCAGAGCCTGGGTGTCATAACCGCCTTCCAGGAGACAGACGACCTTCACGCCCAGTCTGTCTCTCAGGTTGGCTATTCGCTGAGATAGCATCGCGAAGCCGATAGTGGAGATGTTCTGCTCTGCCAGGGGGTCGCGGGTGTGGGCGTCATAGCCTGCCGAAACGAGAATGAGATCGGGATCGAATTCATGGCAGAGCGGGGCGACAAGCTCGTCGAAGGCGAGCAGGTGACCGCGGTCGCCGGAGCCTTTGGGCATGGGAATGTTGAGATTGAAGCCCTTCCCTTCGCTGGCGCCGGAATCCTTGAACCAGCCGGAGCGTGGCGGCCAGTTGGGGTACTGGTGGATGGATGTGAAAAAGACGCTGGGGTCTTCATAGAAGATTTCCTGAGTGCCGTTGCCGTGATGGACGTCCCAGTCGACAATGAAAATCTTCCGGGCGCCGAGCTTGCGTCGGGCATAGTCGGCGGCTATGGCGACATTGTTGAACAGGCAGAAACCCATGGCTTTGTCTTTGAGGGCATGATGGCCGGGGGGCCTGACAGCCACGAAACTGCTGTCGAAGCCGCTTTCCTCCAGGGCGTCGATGGCCGCCATGGCGGCGCCGGCTGCTAGCTTGGATATCTCATAGGTCCGAGGGCTCATGAAGGTCTCGTGATCCAGAGCGACGAGAGTCTGTCCCTTTTCGGCTACCCTGGCTTTACGGGAAAGCTCCTCGATATAGCCGGGCTCGTGGATGCGCGCAATGTCCTCCTCGCTTGCCAGGCGGGGCTCGAGCTCCTCAAAGCCCAGCTTTTCTTTTTCGTCTGTGATAACGCGGTCGATGGCTGCCAGCCGTGCCGGGGTCTCAGGGTGCATGTCGGGGGTGAGATGGTCCTGGAATCTGGGATCGCGAACTAATTTCAGTCTGGACATCGAAAGGGCTCTCCGGCGGAGCTGAGGGATACTTCGGAATGATATCTCAAACGCTATCGAATCGGCTGATGATATCTTTTGAGGAATAATTTTCGGTCGTTTTTGATTTCTTAAAAGATATCATTCAAGTTTCGCGTCCCTGTCTGGAGTGACCGTTTCATCGGACCTCAGGTGTCCGACTACTATAGCGCCGAGTAAAAAGACTGTTAAGAGAGAAAGAGGGCAACTCTGGACATGAAAATGTCCTGTTGCCCCTTTCTCAGAATCTAGAGCCCGGGGGCTTCCTCAGGGAAGCTTGACTGGATTGAAAATGTCGTTGAACAGGGCGAAGAGCATCAACCCCATGAGCAGGGCGAAGGTGATCCTGTAGAGCCGCTCTTTGAAGACGGGACTCACCGGCTTGCCTCTGATACCCTCCACCGCGAAGAAGACCACATGGCCTCCGTCGAGGAGCGGCAAAGGCAGGACGTTCATGATCGCCAGGTTGATGTTGAGCATGGCCAGGAGCCAGATGAAGGCGAACATGCTTTGCTCGAACATCTGGGCGCCGATCTGGACGATGCCGACGACGCCGTGGACGTCGGTGGCACCATCAGGCAGTCCCTGCGGTTTTTCCACCAGTCCCACCATCATGCCGATGCCCTTGAACATGGCCACCGTCTGGGTGCCCGTGGTCTTGATACCGTCGACGATGGCGGTGCCGAGCGGCTGCTTCTCGTAGACGATGGTCACCTGCGGGTTGAGGGCGATGCCGATGCGACCGTCCGGTCCGGGGGTGACATGGATTTCGCTCTGCTTGCCGGAGCGGTCCACGACGAACACGACTTCCTGTCCCGGATGCGACTTGATCGCGTTGATCGCGTCTTCCGGTGTGGTCACCGGGGCACCATCGATGGAGACGATCCGGTCTCCGGTCTGGAGTCCGGCATCCCGGGCGATGGTCACCTGCTGGCTCAGCTCACCGATGGCGGTGTACTGAACGTCTCCGGCGGTCGGTCTGCCGATGAAGGCGAAAAGCGAGGCGATCATGACGAATGCCAGAAGCATGTTCATGGTGACGCCGGCCAGGGCCACGGCAATCTTCTGCCAGACCGGAAACTGCTTGACGGGAGCCTCGAGCTCGGACTTGTCCTTTCCGAGAGCCGACTCGTCGGTCAGCTCGGGAATCTTGACGTAGCCGCCCAGGAGGATGGGGCTGATGCGAAACTCGGTTTCCCACCAGGTGCCCAGGACCCAGGACCACTCACGCTTGCCGAAGCCGATGGAGAACACGGGGGTCTTGAACCCGAAGGCACGAGCGACCAGCCAGTGGCCGAGCTCGTGGACGAGAATCAAGAACGCGAAGCCGAGGATCATGGCCACAACACCGACGGCGTTGCCAGCCATGAAATTAGCGAGTTGTGAAAACATCGTTTTTATCCTTGGTTATTGAAGAAGTTGAAGAAAGCGGGGAGGGCTCCAACACAGAGCCCGCCCCGGGATTCGAAGAACGAGAACCGACTTATTCGGCAGCCGCCTCGTCGTCGCCGCAGTCATCGCCCTTGTTGCAGGGCTTGATTGCGCACTTCGACTCGTCGCGGAGCTTCTTGAACTCCGGACCGAGGATCGTTTCCTTCTCGCGAAGGACACGAGCAATCTTGCGGATGCACTCGGCGTCGGCTTCGAGGATCTTCTTGGTCTCCTCGTAGCACTCGCGCACGATCTTCACCCACTCCTGGTCGATGAGGTTCGTCAGCTCAGAGCCGACGTTGTTGTGACCGGCAAGCTCGCGGCCGAGGAACGGATTGGGTCCGCCCTCGCCCACCGAGATCGGGCCGAGCGCGGACATGCCGAACTCGGTGACCATGCGATAGGCCCAGCGCTGGGCTTGCTTGAAGTCGTTGCTGGCGCCGGTGTCGATGGTGTCCAGGAAGATTTCCTGGGCAGCGCGACCGCCCATTGCCATCATGATCCGGGCGCGGAGCTGCTTGTCGGTGTAGTTGTACCGGTCGCCCATGGGGAGCGCCTGGGTGTAGCCCAGGGCGCGAGCGCGCGGCACGATGGTGATCTTGGTGACCGGGTCGCCGCCCTGCTTGCGCTCGTACATCACCTGGGAAATCCAGGCGTGACCGAGCTCGTGATAGGCGGTGTTGTCCATGTCCTCATCGGACATGCGCTTGGCCGCCTTTTCCTTGGCAGGACCCATCTGGACACGATCGATGCCCTCGTCCATGTCTTCCATGGTGATCAGGCGCGGAACCTGGGCGTTGATCTCCTTCTCGGAGAGCTTGCCTTCGTTCCGGAGACGGTTGATCTCCTTCTCGATGCGGCGAGCTGCCACCAGGGCCGCCTGGTCGGTGACGCCTTCCAGCTGCGCGCCGGAGAATCCGGGCGTGTTGGCGGCGATCACATCGAGGTCGACGTCGGGGGCGAGCTTCTTGTTGCGCGAGTGGATCTTGAGGATCTGCTCACGCCCGTGCTTGTCCGGAGCGTCGACCAGCACTTGCAGGTCGAAGCGGCCGGGGCGCACCAGGGCCGGGTCCAGGACGTCGGGCCGGTTGGTGGCTGCCATCAGGACGATGGAGTCGTTGGCCACGAAGCCGTCCATCTCGACCAGGAGCTGGTTTAGGGTCTGCTCGCGCTCATCGTGACCGCCACCGATGCCGGCGCCACGCTGGCGACCGACGGCGTCGATCTCGTCGATGAAGACGATGGCAGGCTTGTTGGCGCGGGCCTGGTTGAACAGGTCACGCACGCGGGCGGCGCCGACACCGACGAACATCTCGACGAATTGCGATGCCGAGATGCTGAAGAAGGTGGCGTTCGCCTCGCCGGCTACTGCCTTGGCGAGCAGCGTCTTGCCGTTACCGGGGTCGCCGATGAGCAGCACGCCCTTGGGGGGCTTGCCACCCAGGTACTGGAGCAGTCCCGGGTTGCGGAGGTAGCGGACGACCTCCATGAGCTCTTCTTTCGCTTCCTCGACCCCGGCCACGTCGGCGAAGGTCTTCTTGTCGGCGGAAGGAACGAACTTGCTTGCCTTGGACGCGCCAATCTGGCTGCCCATGCCCATCTGGTTCCTGGCTGCCCGGCCCATAATCCACATGATGACCAGGAATATGAGCACCCATGGCAGGAGGTTTATGACCAGACCGAGAAGCACGTCGACGAAAGTGACCGGCTTCTCCTTGAAGGCCTGGGCGTCGGCCGGAATCTTGAGGTTCTCGGAGAGCTCGAGCAGTCGGGCGCTGCCGGCTTCGCCTGGGACCTGCGCGGAAAGCGGAGCCTTCTCGTGGTCCTTGAAGCGAAGCAGAACTTCCTGAACTTGACCCTCCTTGTTCTTGACGAACACGACCTGTTCGACGAGGGAGGGATCTGCCTGCATCGTGGTGCGAATCTCTTCGAACGCCACGATCTGGGGCTGAATCGTGCCGGTATCAGCAGGCTGGCGGTTGCCACCCTGCATGAACATCATCGCGAGGATGAAAATACCGACGATCCACAGCATTGTATTGCGGTTGAACATTGTTTGATTTCTCCGTGGCACTCAGCCTTACTGGGTGTTGGAGGAACGCGGAGCACGAATGATGCCCCAGCGGATCATGTTGCTCTCAACGATGGCGATGGCGCTTTCGTTGCGATATTCCTTCGCTGCACGAAGGGATTCGAACTCGCGCCGCTCGATGGTCTTGCCGAGCTCGGCCCAGGCGGTGATGGAGTCGGGCAGCGAGCTGCCGGTCTCGTCAGTGTTGACGAGCTCTCCCTGCCGGGTGATGCTGGCTTCGCCGGTGATCACGTTGAGGGTGTAGAAAACGGGCTCTCCCGGGCGGTCGAGCTTGTCCTTGGTGTAGCGCAGAGCGATGAGGGCCAGACGTGCCGGCGCTCCAGTGGACGCCCAATCCGCGAGACTGCGTTGGGTGCCTTCCACGGTGACGCCGTCGGCAGCGGTGAATACCCGAGCCGATTCGCCATCCTGGCTGATTTCGTAACGGTACCTGGCGCGACTCTGGCGGTTGCCTTCGGCAATCTCCAGAGCCTTGATGTGGGCCTTCAGGCCTTTGATCGCCATGCCCTTGCGCTTCTTCAGAGCGGTGTTCTTTTGGGTGCTGGTCATGAGACAGCTCCTTTCTTGATGAAGGGTTGCCACCGGCGGATGCCGGCGGATTTGTAAAAGCGCAGCCCGGACAAACCGGAACCACCTGTCTCCCGTACTGCCTGTGCGTGTGAAGCACGGCCTGGAGTAATGACGGAGCTCGTGACGGGAGAAGACGACGGTCTCTCCGGATCGGCATGGTCAACCCAGTGATGACATGGTGGTGTTAAGGCTGCATACGTGTTCGATCACCCGCGCGACAGGCGTACGGGCAACTTTCTTGAATGGACTATCTACAGGTTTGCTGGAGATTCCTCTCGAACACTGAAAAAACTTATTTGGACTCGAGAAAACTAGTAAGGAGCCGGTAGTAGATTCAATAATCGAAGACTCAGATATGTTTAAGAACGACGAATCCAGAACCGGCCTTTCTACCCGAACCTGACTATCGCGTTAATAAATCATGGACTGATGAGGCTCGGAGATGCTTGTCAAGAGAGCTCCTGCTTGCGCCTTCTGGCGATTTAAGCAATTAGCGCAGGCGGGTAAGCGCTTGACAAGGGTGGTGTGATTGCAGCTCTCATTGAAATAGTTAGCAGAGTTCTGAAAACAATTATGATGTCAAGTATGGTGCAGAACGGCAAGACAGGGCAAGCTTGTTCCTGTTGTCTGCCGCCCTGGGGGAGAGAAATGCTGGAAGGTCTTGACAGCCTGTTCGGTGTAGAAAAGCCTGTAATCGGGGTCGTTCATCTGCTGCCTTTGCCGGGGTCGCCTGCATACACCGGCGACCTGGAAGAAGCACTATCTCGAGCGGAGCAGGAGGCGATGGCTCTGGCTTCCGGCGGTGCCGACGGAATAATCGTCGAGAATTTTTTCGACTCCCCGTTCACGAGGGGAAGGGTCGATGCCGCCACCGCTTGTGCCCTGACGCTGGCGGTCAAGAGAGTGATGGGGGCTACGGAGCTGCCGGTAGGAGTCAATGTCCTGCGCAACGATGCTCTCACGGCTCTGGCGGTGGCCACTACTAGCGGTGCCAGTTTCATCCGGGTGAATGTACTGAGCGGTGCGATGCTGACCGATCAAGGCATTATCGAAGGCGATGCTTATGGTGTCCATCATTACCGCAAGCAGATCATGGCAGGCAATGTACGGATCTTCGCCGATGTCATGGTCAAGCATGCCTACCCTCTTGCAGAATCCTTCGATATTGGCACTTCGTCCAGGGAGACACTCGAGCGGGCTCACGCGGATGCCATCATAGTCAGTGGCACAGGCACAGGCAGTATGCCGGCGATCGCGGATCTGGAGGCTGTCAGACGAGCGGCTCCGGCAGCGCCGTTGCTGGTAGGAAGCGGCGCTGCCAGGGAGAATGTCGGCGAGCTTCTCGGGCTGGCGGACGGCATTATCGTGGGCACTTCTTTGAAGCGTCAGGGCAGAGTGGAGAATCCGGTGGATGTCGACCGCGTGCGGGGCCTGGTCGATGCAGTCAAGGCTCTGCGGAGCAGGGGTGGCGATGGGCGAGGAGAATAGGATTGAGGGAAATAAGCCTGAGAGAAGCGAGCCCGAGCAAAATAGCCCCGAGAGCTCTCCCGGCAAGAATGTCGTGCCGCCTTATGCCATCGCTCTGGTAGTACTTTTGCTTCTTATCGGCGCTGCTGTCGCTTACTGGTTCATGGCGGGCTCCGGCCGTCGTGATCTCCCTCGCGAAAAGGGACCGGTCCGCGTCCTCATGGTCGGAAACGGTCTGCTCATAACCAACGACATTCCCAATATGGTCAGGATGATCGGCTCGAGCAAGGATGAAAAACATCCACTCGAGGTCACCTCCGTGGCCGTGGAGGGATTTTCGCTGAGCCAGCATCTCGGGGAGAAATCGGCCTTGAAATGTCTGTCTGAAGCCGGAGAGGAAGACCATTTCGATTATGTAGTCTTGCAGCCCGAGCGTGATGCTCTCCTTGCCGAGCCGTACGATCATTTGCAGGCGGTGAGAGAGTTCGGTCGCGAAGCCAAAAAGAGCGGTGCCAGGATAGTCCTGCTCATGCCCTGGGCTGACCGCGGTGAAGATGGGCGTCAGGCGGTGGTCAGCGCGGTCTGCCGGCGCCTGAGCCAGCGCCTGGCAATCGAGGTCGCCCCCTCCGGAGATGTTCTCTTCGAAGCGTCGAGGCGTTATCCCGAGCTCAAGATATTCGAGGAAGACAATCATCATGCCAGTCAGATAGGAGCCTGGCTGGTGGCATCATCGGTCTATTCGGTGGTTACGGGACGCAGGTCCGCGGCCGATCGCAATCTTGTTGCGTATGACTATGGCGATGCCCGGATCCCGTTTGTCGATATCGCAGCGTCTCAAGAGAATGACCTTACTGATATGGTCTTTCGTCAGGTGGAGAGGGACAACCGAGCTTTCCATCTTGGGATGCAGGAAAGACAGGTGAATCCGACTTCGGTTCTGAAAACTGCTCCGGACCGGAGAAAGAAGAAGTCTGAAAAAGTCGATCAGGAGTGATCGGGTTTGTCTTTTTTCTCGGGCTGATTCTTGTCCGCATCGACGACGAAAAATCGTGTGCGCGGACCGAATAAGCCTGGAATTCGGTTGCCCATGCCGAGTCCACTGAGCGATACCGGATTCGATCGAGACTGTCCGATCTCGCCTGCCGGTGAAGAGTCAGGGTCCGACGGGGGGAGAAAGGCTTCCTGGCTGCCTTCCGTTTCTGATTCGTTCTCATCGTCGCTCTCATATTCGGCGCTCAAATTGATACCGGTGATCTGCTCCAGCTCTTTCACCACTTCATAGAGCTCGGCGTCGGTCTGGTACATCCAGCATTTTACCCTGTCCACCCAGATGACCATGTCGATGATCGCCTGGTTGATGTCGGTATTGTCCTGTTTGAGACGGGCGACAACCCAGCTCGGCAAAGCCATACCTTCCCTGCTGCTCTGCTCTCCGGCTCCGGCAAGCTCCGCCAGCCCGTCGGAGAGCCAGCTGGCCACGGTGGTGACGAATTCCCGACGGCTCAGGTCAAGGTGTCCCAGGCATTCCTCCAGGCTGCGCCTGCCGTCGAGATTCTCGAGACCCGGTCTGGAGGTGATCTGAGCTGCCACCGATATGGCCGTGCCTGTTTCGGCCAGGACGGTTGCCGGGGTGACACCGAGATCGGCCAGAAGTCTTGTACTCTTCGCGTAAGCGAGGCCGTCCCTGAGAATCTGCTCGAAAGTCGCATCGGGCTCGTCGTCGACTATGGAACGCCGCCTCTCGGCGACCTCCTCCTCCTGAAAAGCGAAGCTGCCGCTGGTCCATAGAAAGAGCTCCATCAGCGCATCCATGCCGTCGATTCCCTCGAGCTCGGCATGGACCGGAATGCCGTCAGCAACGAGCAGAACGGCATAACGCGCGCCCTGCTGAAACGAGAATTTACCGGTGAGGGCACCGGTGCGGACGAGTTGCAGGAGATTGGGAAGATTGACCTTCGAAAGCTCGCCTGACAGCTGCACGTTGCCGCTCCTTAAAAATACAAGTATAGCCAGCCTTGATGCCTGCCGTAAATCTTTTTTCGATTCTGTGCGATATACTGACCTCTTCTTAAATAGCATAGGGGGACCTCTCCACAATGGAAGTCAAGGAAAATCTCAAGGGCGGGCGCGAGGAAGCCGCTGAGTCCGATGATCGCAGCAAGTGGTATACCGACACGATCATCCAGTCCGAGCTTGCCGACTATGCACCGGTCAAAGGATGCATGGTGATCAGGCCTTACGGCTACGCCCTCTGGGAGAACATCCATAAAGCACTCGACAAGATGATCAAAGATACCGGTCATCAAAATGCTTACTTCCCCCTCTTCATTCCCGAGTCTTTCCTCAACAAGGAGAAAGAGCACGTCGAGGGGTTCGCCCCTGAATGTGCCGTGGTCACCCACGGGGGAGGCAAAAAGCTGGAAGAGCCTCTGGTGGTTCGTCCGACTTCCGAGACCATCATCAACCATATGTTTTCGAAGTGGGTCCAGTCCTGGCGCGATCTCCCCATCCTGATCAATCAGTGGGCCAATGTCGTGCGCTGGGAGATGCGCACCCGGCTCTTTCTGCGGACCGCCGAATTCCTCTGGCAGGAGGGGCACACCGCTCATGCCACCGCCGATGAGGCGGAAGCGGAAGCCCGGCAAATGCTGGAGTGCTACCGCAAGCTCGCAGAGGAATGGCTTGCTCTGCCGGTTTTGACCGGCGAGAAGACCGAGAGCGAGCGTTTCGCCGGTGCGGTCCGAACCTATTGTATCGAAGCCATGATGCGCGACGGCAAGGCGCTCCAGGCTGGAACCTCGCACTTCCTGGGGCAGAACTTCGCCAGGGCTTTCGATATCCAGTTCCAGAGCCAGGAAGGCGGACTCGAGTATGCCTGGCAGACGAGCTGGGGCGTTTCCACCAGGCTCGTGGGCGCCATCGTTCTTGGTCACGGCGATGAGAAAGGCCTGATCCTTCCCCCTAAAATCGCTCCTTATCAAATCGTGATCGTGCCGATTTACAAGACCGATGAAGAACGAGAAACGGTCTCTGCCTACTGTCTGGAAGTCAGCAAAGAGCTTGGCGATGATTTCCGCGTTTATCTGGACGACCGGGACAATCTCACCCCGGGATTCAAGTTCAACCACTGGGAGCAGAAAGGCGTGCCGGTAAGGCTCAATATCGGTCCCAAAGACGTGGCCAACAATGTCGTCGAAATCGCTCGCCGGGATACCCGCGAGAAGATTCGCAACGTCAACCGGCAGAGCCTCAGAAGCGAGCTCGCCGGGCTCCTCGACGACATCCAGAAGAGTATCTATAACAACGCTCTGGAGTTTCGCAAGAAGAACACCGTCAAGGTCGCCACCTATGACGAGCTCAAAGAGGCCCTTCAGGGCAAAAACGTTTTCGTCGAGACATTTTTCGATGGAGACAGTGATGACGAGGGGCGGATCAAAGACGAGACAAAGGCCACGGTCAGAGTGATTCCTTTCAATGATAGCGTTGACAACGCCGAAGAAGGCACCTGTATGCTCACCGGCCGCAAGACTACGCGAAAAGCGATTTTCGCCCGGGCCTACTGAAGGCCTGCTAAATGAGTAGCACCGGCGATTCGCCCCTTGCCGAGTCGGTTTTCGGCAGGCGGGTCAGCATAGAGATAGCGGCGGAAACCATCGCTGCCAGTCTCCATCAGCCCGAGAAGAGTGCCGGTGTCGCTCCTGTGCTTCTGCTTCACGGTCTCGGAGGCAGTCGCCATGAGTTCAACGGGATTTTTATCCGCGCTGCGGCACGCATGGCGGCCAGAGGTATAACGGTCCTGCGGATGGATTTTCGTGGAGCCGGCGAAAGCACCGGCACCACAATCAACATGAAGCCGTCTTCCCTGGTCGCCGATACCCTGGCAGCCATCGCCTATCTCAAAGAAAGCTGCGGAGTGGAGCGAGTCACGATCCTGGGCTTGAGCCTGGGTGGGCTGGTGGCTTCCCTGGCGGCTCTCGAGAGCGAGGATCTGGCGTCCCTGGTGCTCTGGGAGGCGCCTTTCGACTTGATCGAAACCTTCACTCGTCTGCTCGGTCCATTCTCCTTCGAGAAAGTGCGTGCTCGTGGTTATCTCCAGGCAGGGCTATTGCAGGTCAGCCATGACTTCGTGGAAGGATTTCGCAAGCTCGATACCAGAGAGCTCATGAAAGCCGTGGCGATTCCGGTCCTGGTGGTGCAGGGAACCGATGACAAAATCGTTCGCTTCGAGGACGCCGAGCGCTGGCGAAAGGCGCTTATCAGCTCTGCCTGCGACGTGGTCTATGTCCAGGGAGCCGATCATGCTTTCCCGGCCGAGGCGCACGCCGAGGAAGCCATTGCCGAGACCATCGACTGGCTTACAATCAGGAGTGTCCCATGGATCCCATAGTCTCTTATGCGCTTGATTCAGCCCTGGCTTGCGGAGCCGAGTATGCCGACGTCAGGTTCGTCCGCCAGCAATATGAGCAGATCGAGACTAAATCCCTGGCGGTCTCCGGGTTGAACAAGGGTTTCAGCCGGGGGCTGGGTATCAGAGTGCTCTGTCAGGGAGGCTGGGGATTCGCATCCACTCAGAGTCTCAGCCGTCAGGCGGTGGCTCTTGCGGCTCGGGAAGCGGTCTGCCTGGCGCGGGCCAGCGCTTCTCTCATGAAGCAGCCCGTCACCCTGGTGGATGAGCCGAAATACCAGGCCGTCTGGGTCTCTCCGCATTTGATCGATCCTTTTACGGTGAGCATGGAGGAAAAGCTCGGTATTCTTTTGGGGGCTGCCGAGACTATGCTCTCGGTGGACGGTGTCTCCCTGGCCCAGGGACGAATGAGTTTTGTCAGAGAAGAGAAGGATTTCGTTTCCAGCGAGGGTTCTCGAATAACGCAGACTTTCATCAGATCCGGCTGTGCCATCGAAGCTTATGCCACCAATGCGGACGAGCGCCAGAGGCGTACCTATCCGAAGCATTTCGGACAGCACGAGCTTGCTGGTTTCGAGATGGTTCTCGCCTGGGACCTGCCCGGTCACGCTCGGACGATCGCCGAAGAGGCCGTCGCCCTTCTCGACGCTCCCCAGTGCCCTTCGGGGCGTCGGGATGTCATCCTCGGGGCATCGCAGGTAGGCCTGCAGATCCACGAGTCATGCGGTCATCCGGGTGAGCTCGATCGGGCCCTCGGGCAGGAGATCAACTTTGCCGGAGCTTCTTTCCTGACACCTGATAAGCTGAATGTCCTCCGCTATGGAAGCGAAAAGGTCAATCTCGTCGCCGATGCTACCGCTGCCGGTGCTCTCGGGAGCTTCGGCTTCGACGACGAAGGGGTCGCCGCTCAGAAGGTCTTTCTGGTGAAAGAGGGGACTTTCGTCGGCTATTTGAGCTCCAGGGATACCGCCAGGCTGGTCGGGCTTTCTCGCTCCGGCGGTTCGATGAGAGCCGAGTCCTGGAATCGTGTCCCGATTATCAGAATGACCAATATCTCGATCGAGGCCGGTGATGCGGGCAGTCTCGAGGACCTGATCGCCGACACGGAAGACGCGATCCTTATGGAGACGAACAAGTCCTGGTCCATAGACAGCATGCGATACAACTTCCAGTTCTCTACCGAGATAGCCTGGGAAGTGAAGAACGGGCGCCGGGTGCGCATGTTCAAGAATCCCAGTTATAGCGGTATTACGCCGGAGTTCTGGAATTCTTGCGATGCCGTATGTGGTGTCGAAGACTGGGTCAACTGGGGCGAGCCCAATTGCGGCAAAGGGCAACCCATGCAGATGATGTGGACGGGCCATGGGGCCAGCCCCTGCCGGTTCCGGGATGTACAAACGGGTATCGCCCATTCGGGTGCTTAATCGAGGGGCCAGACGAGGACTAGAATTGATCAACGAAAATCGAGCCAGGAATCTGATCCAATCAGTCATCGAATACACAGGCGGGAGAGCCGACGGTGTCGAAGTGACCATCGATGGCTCCGATGTGGCGACATCGCGATTCGCCAATAACGAGATGACCCAGAATCAGGCGCCTTCCTGTGACAGGCTCTCGATCAGGCTGCTTTCGGGCAGGCGGCAGATTCGTATGAGCAGTGACGTGATTAACAGAAGTGGTATCAGGGAGCTGGTGGACAGCGCTCTTGCCGCAGTCTCTTTCGTGGCTCCCGACGACGAGATCGAGCCCCTGGCCGAGCCCGAGAGCAGCGGCGACACAGGCTCGCGTTTCGACCGGAAAGTCAGCCTGATGAGCGCGGTGGATCGAGCCGGAGCCATCGAGAAGATCATCGATCAGGCTAGAGGCGCGGATTTGAACGCCTCCGGGGTAGTGGCCAGCGGTAGCCTCACCCATGCCATAGGTAATTCCCGGGGACTGTTCGCCTTTCATCGAGAGACACATGCCGAGTGCTCGGTGACTGTCACGGCAGAAGACTCGAGTGGCTGGGCGAAGATGGTCAGCCCTCATGCTGACAGGGTCGACACAGAAGCCCTCGGGCGGACCGCCCTTGCCAAAGCGTCTCTTTCGGCGCGTCCCCGGGAGATCGAGCCCGGCTCCTACACCGCCATTCTGGAGCCTGCGGCAGTACTCGACTTGCTGGGATTTTTGCTCTGGGACTTTGCCGGCACCAGCCATCTCGACCGGCGTTCCTGCCTGCTCGGCCAGGTAGGCGAGAAGGTTTTCGGAGAGAATGTCTCGATTTTCGATGACGTCTATCACGGCGAGCAGTCCGGCGCTCCTTTCGACGGGGAGGGACTGAGACGCATGCGGGTCCCGATCGTCGAGCAAGGCGTATTGAAGGGTCTTGTCTACGGGCGCAAGAGCGCTCGCAGGGCGGGAACCTCCGCTACCGGCCATGGTCTGCCCGTGCCGAGCAATATGGGCGACTATCCCATGAATCTGGTCATGGAAGGTGGTTCTCACAGTCTCGAGGAGATGATCCGCAGCACGGACAGAGGTATTCTTCTCTCCCGGGTCTGGTATGTCAGGGATGTCGACCCGGCTCGAAAAATCCTCACCGGCATGACCAGGGACGGTACTTTTTGGGTGGACAATGGCGAGCTGGCCGGCGGGATCAAGAATCTGCGTTTCAATGTCAGCCTCAAAGAGCTGCTCAATAATGTGATCATGCTCGGCACCTCGGCAAGAGCTGCCGGGGAAGAGACTTTCCCTGCGGTGGTGCCGGCCCTGAAGGTGGACGGTTTCCGCTTTACCGAGACCACCAGGTTTTGACTTCTCTAGTGCGGGTGGCTGAGCATGGATACCAGTCCGCGCCGCAGGAGGTCGCTGGCCTGGCTCAACTGTCTGTCCTGCTTGCCTTGCGGGGACGCCACCACCTGGACGTCCGGCTTCAGTCCGATTCGGTGGACGGCTTTGCCGCTGGGCAGGTAGAAGAATGCCGATGAGATCTTGATCGACGTCTGATTGGGAAAGTCCCAGACTCTTTGAACGATGCCTTTCCCGAAGGTCGTCTCGCCGACGAGAACGGCACGCCCATTGTCTTTGAGCGAGCCGGCAAGCATCTCGGCTGCGGATTTGGTGCGATTGTTTACAAGCACCGCCATGGGCTTGAGACCGGTGAGATTGAGATTGCGGCTGGTCCTGATCTGCTCGTCGTCTACTATGTCGAGCTCGCAGTCCTCTTCCAGGACAAGCTCTTCCCTGTAGGACCTTTCGCTGCTGGTACCTTCCATGGTGACGAATTTCCCCTGATCGGCGAGCAGGGAGAAGACATCGAAAGCAGTGTCGATGCTGCCTCCCCAGTTATCTCTCAGGTCGATGATATAGCCGTGAGCGGCCCGGAGCTCGAGGAGGGCCGACCGGGTCTCCTCGAGCGTGTTGTCCGAATTGAAAGTGCTGATTCGCAGATAGCCGATGCCGGTCGGGAGCTGGCGCCGCTCTACGACATGTCTGCTTCTGCCGAGCTCTTTCCTCTTTTCCGTGGCTTTCTGATTGCGGTAGTAAGTGTATTCATCGGAGAGGGAGTCGAGCATGCTGTTGATCGCTGTTTCGGCCTGGTCCGGGGTTCTAAGCGATCCGTCGAAGCGATGCCGCCATGAAGCCCAGGAGTCGAGACGATCCCGGAAGAGGAAATAGTTGTCCACCAGTCTCCAGACCTCGTCGTAGAGATCCTCGAGGTCCCGGGCACTGGGTCCTGATCTTGCGTAGGCTGTCTGGCTCTGATTCTCCGGCATGGCTACTATGCCGAGTAGGAGAAGGGACAGCAGCAGTACGAATACTGTAGTAAGATGCTTCATGGACGTAGTTCGGAAAAGTGTCGTTACAGGTGGCAGAGACCCGGGGTGGGCGGTGTAAGCCGCTGCTGGAGCCGGTTGAGGTGGTGTGCCACTACTACTATGGCACACAGTGACGGTTTTGAAAAGAGGCTGTGTGCTGGAGATGCCCTGTCCGAGCCGAGTTGCGCTGCTGAGAAAAAGCAAGAATCACGCGGGGGGGGGGCGCGTGATTCTCGTGGTTCTCGTGGTTTTGAGCTGTGTCGAATGTTATTGCCTGGTCAGGTCCGGAGTCCTTCCATGGCCTGATGTGCATCGAAGCTGCGATCGACCGAATAGCGCCTGGTGGTCTCGATTGTTCGGTGTCCACCGATCTGGGCTACCAGGAGCAGATCGTTTCCGTTTTTCACGAGGTTGCTCAGGCAGGTATCCCGGAGGACCTGGGCTGACAGGTTGAGATGGGCCCTGTGACCGATTTTGCGCACGATCAGATCGACACCGACGGTGGACAGACGTTTCCCCTGAGGATTCAGGAAAAGCGCTTGCTCCCCGGCTTCGCCGAATTTCTTGTGACGGTCGATGAGCCACTGGACAATGGCTCTTCGAGCCACCGTATTGAGCGGTATCACTCTGCCGTCCTTGACGGTGATTCGTCCTGTGTGTGCCGTGATGTAGACGTCCTCGACATCGAGGGCTACACACTCGCCGATCTTGATGCCGGTGTAGAGAAGGATTAGAGATATGGCCCTGTCCTTTGTCGATTTGGTCTTGAATATGGCATTCACGAAGCGCTCTTGCTCCTCGATAGTCAGCCATCGAGGCGTCGACTTAGGCCATGACTCTCTTTCTATGGAGCCCGGGTCTATGCCGAGAAAATTGAAGAGATCCTCGATGGCTGTGAGGCTGTTGTTGATCGAGTTGTGGCTGGCATTGTGATCGTTTTTCAAATGGTCTTTGTATTGACTGATGATCGCTTCCCAGCTTCTCGAGCCGGGCAGGGACATGCTGAGAAGGCTTTCGCGTTCATACAGATAGGTGAGGAATTTCTTGTTCCTCGATAAATACGCCCGTTTCGTATGGGCTGAAAGCTGCTTTTCAGAAAGCTCTCGCTCGTATCGGGCTACAATATCCGTCAGGTCCGGTGGAAGAATTGGCTTTACCATGTTTGTTCTGGCTCTCGGGTGTTGTTCGGGTGGGGGGCTTTCTGGACAGGTCGCTGCCGTGATATCGCGACTTTCCACACGGTAAAATTCGGATGTGGCTAAAATGTACCTTGCATGGGAGAATTCCCATGGGCTTCGTAATTCTACGTAGCCGGCAACTATCCTTTTTATGTCATTTTTTTTGCCGATCTGCCTGTACCGGCCCTGGTGCTGGGAACGGGCCTGTTTCCTTTTGGCGCGATGATGTCGTGACCCTGTTTGGTAGATATTCAGGGAAGTGCGTTTCCGGTTTCGCTGGATTCCCCGGGTGTCTGCGCGCTCTCGTGTTCAGCTGGATTCGAATTGATATCTCAAACGCTATCAGAGTGGCAAACGATATCGTTTGAGATATCAAAAACCACCGAAAATGATTTCTCAAAAGATATCATGCCAATTTGAGCTCCAAGATGGACTGAGTCACTCTGTTTGTCCCGGATTTTTCATCGATATAGTATGTAGTTATATAGTATCAATACGACCCAAGCGATGATTGGCATTCGACTGTTTCCAAGGGAACGACTCAACCAGTTAAGATGCTCGACAGAGACTTCTCATGCTGGATTTCGAGGTAGATGCACGAATCGGGATAGCCGGCTGGTATGGGCTGGGTTGTTTGAGCGGTTGATTTCAGGAGTTAGGAGTAGAGGGGCTTTGGATGATCTGAGTTTTGTCACGTTGCTCGCATGCGCAGCAAAACGTAGTCGGAGTGGCAGGCCCACGGGTTCCAGCTAGAGAATCGAAATTTTATTGTTCGAGCGGTTTCTGAGACTGCGACTGAGACTTTGATTAGTCTATGCATGAAGG
>Ga0226835_1000588_pt1 | contig 34699 bp, 27 predicted proteins | sample LAC_MetaG_1_FD_163627 | JGI IMG/M metagenome (GOLD analysis project Ga0226835, IMG submission 163627) | Anaerobic ammonium oxidizing microbial communities from anammox membrane bioreactor (MBR) in UC Berkley, California, United States -... | ecosystem: Engineered > Bioreactor > Anaerobic >...
ACGCTCGCCTCCACCGGATTCGACACCACTTTTCACCTCGAAATCATTCCGGTACCCACCCCTATCGCCCCTTCCTGTCTGCGTCTTTTGGTTAGGTATGCAATCAAGAGTTCTACCATATCGCCGAGGATATAGAGAACGACGCCGGCACCTATGAGGATAAGGACCACGGCGTAGATCTTGCCACTGGTGTCAAGAGGATGGACTTCCCCGTAACCAACCGTGGTCAGGGTGGTCACGGTCATGTAAAGAGAATCGAGAAAGCTCCAGTGCTCCACGAGCATGAAACCCACGGTGCCGAAAACCACCAGCAGGAGCAACTTTACGAAGTCGGAGACGAAACGCCGATACTTGGGATTGTTCAAGGGATATTTAGAAAATTTGACCTCATACGAAAAGTATCATAAACGACCGCTACCAGGCAGGGATTAACCGATATCCTATGTTGATACATCCGCAGATAGCACCGGGAGAAACAATGAGCACAATTCTCGAGGCCCCCACCGGCACCCAAGGTCGCGTAGTACAAGTCATCGGAGCCGTCATCGACGTAGAGTTCGCCAGCGGGCACCTTCCCGAGATCTACCACGCTCTGGAGATTACCGGAACCAATCCGGCAGGCGAGAAGCGCCGCGTCATATGCGAAGTCCAGCAGATGCTCGGCGACAACCGCGTCAGAACAGTTGCCATGGGCTCCACCGACGGTCTCACCCGAGGCATGGCCGCCATCGATACCAAGAGCGCCATCACCGTGCCTGTAGGCGTCAAGACCCTGGGACGGATCATGAATGTGCTGGGCGAGCCGGTGGACGAAGCCGGCCCCATCGAAGCAGAAGCCCACTGGCCTATCCACCGCGAGTGCCCTGACCTCACCGAGCTGGACACCCAGACTGTAGTGTTCGAGACCGGTATCAAGGTCGTCGACCTCCTCGAGCCGTATATCAAGGGCGGCAAGGTCGGACTCTTCGGCGGAGCCGGCGTAGGTAAAACGGTTATCATCCAGGAGCTCATCCACAACATCGCCATGCACCACGGCGGCTACTCCGTGTTCGGCGGGGTGGGCGAGCGTACCCGTGAAGGCAACGACCTCTGGAACGAATTCATCGAATCGAAAGTTATCGACAAAGTCGCCCTGGTCTACGGTCAGATGAACGAGCCGCCCGGCTCCAGAATGCGGGTCGGTCTCTCGGCTCTCACCGTCGCCGAATACTTCCGCGATGTCAGCAAGCAAGACGTGCTCCTTTTCGTGGACAACATCTTCAGATTCGTCCAGGCCGGCTCCGAAGTATCGGCGCTTCTCGGACGTATGCCTTCGGCGGTGGGCTACCAGCCTACCCTGGGTAACGAGATGGGCGAGCTCCAGGAGCGGATCACCTCCACCAAGAACGGCTCCATCACCTCGGTGCAAGCCGTCTACGTCCCTGCCGACGACCTTACCGACCCGGCTCCGGCTACCACTTTCGGTCACCTTGACGCCACCACTGTGTTGAGCCGTCAGATTGCCGAGCTCGGTATCTACCCCGCCGTGGATCCCCTGGCTTCCACCAGTACCGCTCTCAAGCCCGAAGTGGTCGGTGATGAGCACTACCAGGTCGCCCGGGGCGTACAGCAGACCCTCCAGAAATACAAAGATCTCCAGGACATCATCGCCATCCTCGGTATGGACGAGCTCTCCGAAGAAGACAAGCTGTCCGTCTCCCGCGCCCGGAAGATCCAGCGTTTCCTCTCCCAGCCCTTCCACGTCGCCGAAGTCTTCACGGGACGTCCCGGAAAATATGTGTCCCTCAAAGACACCGTCGAAGGCTTCAAGCAAATCCTCTCCGGAGAATGCGACGATATGCCCGAGCAGGCCTTCTACATGGTCGGAAATATCGATGAAGCGAAAGAAGAAGCCAAGAAACTGGCGGCTGTCGAATAAATGAGCAAGAAAAAAAAGCACGATCACGACGATCACGATCACGAGAAAGACCACGAGAAGGATCATGAAAAAGATCCGAACTCGAGAAACGTCTATATCTTCGGACGCCTGGAAAACGAGATAGCCGTGCCGGTGATTCGCAGGCTCCTTCGCCTGGCCGAAAGAGACGAGAAAGAGCCGATCAATCTCTATATCAACTCGGCCGGGGGCAACGGCTATAACGCCGACGCCATCATCGCGATCATGCATTCGATCAAACCGCCGGTGAATACAATCTGTCTCGGTCATGCCCTGTCCGGGGCCTGCGAGGTCCTGGCCTCCGGCACAGGCGAGCGCACTGCCTATGAGTTCTCGACCCTGATGTTCCACCAGACCATCTGGGAAGCCGAAGGCGACATCACCAATCTCGAGATCCAGGCTGTCCAGGGCCAGCGTTTTCGCCAGGCTCAGATCGAGCTCCTGCACAAGTGCACCGGGCAGGACCGGGATGTGCTGAGAAGGGACATCGAGCGGGACTTCTACCTCTCGCCGGATGAAGCCCAGAAATACGGTCTCATCGACAAAGTGATCAGGCATAAAGGCAGATCGAGCAAGAAAGCGGGTCTCAAACTCGCTTCTGCCGCTGCCAGCAAAAAAACCACCAGCAAAGCAAGCTCGGCCGCCAGCCGCAGGCCCAAGGCCAGCTCTGCAACACGCAAGCCGGTGAAGAAGAAATAGGAGCTAAATCTGATGGACGGACATATCCAGCTTAAGGTCATCACTCCCGAGCGCATAGTCCTGGACACGCCGGCCCAGAGCATCACCGCCACCGCCCGCGACGGGCAACTCACAGTGCTCCCCCGGCACGAGCCCCTGGTTACCGCCCTGGGAATGGACGTTCTCACTTATAAAGACGAAGAAGGCGTCGAGCACTCGGCAGCCATTATCGGGGGAATTCTGGAAGTCGGCGAGAACACTGTGACGGTGCTCACCGACACCGCCGAGCTCGGAATCGAGATCGACGAAGCCCGTGCCACTCAGGCTAAAGCCAGAGCGGAGGCCGAGAAGATCCAGAAGACCGACAAGCTCGACACCCAGCTCGCCGAGCTCGCTCTCACCCGCGCCATCGCCAGGCTGAAAGCCGTGGAGATGGTCAAGAGCCGCCGCAAGCTTCGCTAGAATCCATAAAGAAAGGCTTTCAAGTCTCGAGCATATATCCCTGGCGATGGACTGTTTTTATATACGGTCTTTCTCCTTCCACATCGAGCTTCTCCCGGAGCTTGCGGATATGGAAACGCACCGTGCCGGTATTGACGTCACCGTCATCGGCCCAGACCCTGGCCAGAATCGCCTCTTGAGAAAAAAGCTCGTTCGGGCTTCGCATCAGGAAGCAAAGCAGATCGAACTCCCGGGGCAGCAGATTGATCTCGACTCCGCCCCGGCGCACACAGCGTGTGCCGCTATCGAGCTCCAGATCCCGAACCTTGAGCACTGCCTTCGTATCCGGCTCATCGACCCGACGCATCAGGGCCCGGATCCTGGCTGAAAGCTCCCTGGGGTGGAAAGGCTTGGTGAGATAGTCGTCGGCGCCGACGGAAAAACCCCGCTCTTTATCATCGATCTCGCTCAATCCGGTCAGCATGATCACCCGGGCAGTCCCACCCTGACTGCGATAGCTCCTGCAGATCTCGACCCCGGTCGCATCGGGAAGATTGATATCGAGCACCACCAGGTCATAGTAATAGGTCTCCAGCCGGAACGATGCCTCTGCTCCTGTATGGACTGCCTCCACGACATGATTCTCGTCCGTGAGCCAGTCCCGGACATTGTCTGCCACCTGCAGATCGTCCTCGACGATCAGAATCTTAGCCATTCGAGACTCTCGCTGATTTTCAATCTCGCTTACCACTTGCAATATACTATACGAGTATCCAGGATATCGACAGGGCAATGAGCGGTCTCAACCTCAAAGTAGCTCACCAGGGATTGATCATTATTTTGATCCCCCTCGCCTGCGAACTGGTGGCACTGGGAATGATTCTCTACCTGCTCGATCAATCAAATAATGCGATCAGACAAGAAGCCGTCTCCAAGCAGATCATGGAAGAGGCCAATAGCCTCAACAAGATTCTCTATGACGGTGGCGAGGCCATGGTGCAGTATTTCTACACTCGCGACATGACCGAGCTGGCGAAATTCCGCAACCGCGCCGACACGATGCAACGCACTTTCGACAAGCTCGAGAAATTATCAAAAGGGAATTACGAGAGGCTCGAGCGGATCTATCTGCTGAAGCGGAACAGCGAGAAGATGATGGATATCATCTTTGCCCAGGGATTGCCGAAGGGCCCCGACGACCCGGCAGGAAAGCCAGGCAATATCAAGCGTTTCCGCGATCGAATAACGAATATCTACGGGCCTCTTCTTGCCACCATCGAAGAGATCGTCGCCGAAGAGAGACAGTCCCTGGAGAAAAGAGTACAGGAAGGCCGGGAGTATGCGGAAAAGCTCAAAACAGTCGTGATGTTCGCCATCGCCTTCAGTATCGCAATAAGCATCTGGCTCTCGCTCTATTTCAGCCGCCGCATCACTTACCGGCTCGGAGTGGTGCACGGCAATCTCGAGCGCTTTCTCAAACGTCACCCCCTGGCTGCCAGAGTCGTAGGCAAAGACGAGATCGCCGATCTGGACCGGGCTTTCCACGACATGACCGGCACCCTGGACCGCCTGGAGAAAAGCAAGCAGGAGTTCGTTTCGATGATCAGCCACGACATAAGAAGCCCCCTCACCGCCGTACAGGGGACCCTTGCCGTGGCCGCCGGAGGCAAGTTCGGCAAGCTCGACGAGAGCGGCGTCAAGAGACTGGCCGGTGCCGAGCGCAATATAGACACGGTCATGCGATTGATAAACGATCTGCTCACCATCGACAAAATCGATTCGGGAAGCCTCAAGCTCGATTACCAGCCCTGCGAGCTCAAGTCCATGGTGGACGATGCGATCACAACGGTGACATCGATCGGTGAAAAGAAAAGCATCGAGCTGCTCAATCTCTGCCAGCCCATCGAGCTCGATTGCGATGCCGGGCGCATCGAGCAGGTCCTGGTCAATCTCCTGAGCAATGCCATCAAATTCTCTCCGGAGAAAGAGCGCATCACCGTCAGCTCGGTATCCGACGAAGAGACCGTCACAGTGAGGATAAGCGATCGAGGACGGGGAATTCCGGAGGGACTGCGTGAAAAAATCTTCGACCGCTTCCAGCAAGTCGACGCAGGAGACGACACGGACGAAGCCGGTCAGATACAGGGCTTCGGTCTCGGTCTGGCGATCTGCCGGGGAATCGTCAGCGCCCACCAGGGAAGCATCGGAGTCGCCGCATCAGACTCCGAAACAGAATCAAGAACAGACACGGAAACAGGCATGAGCACAGGCAGCACATTCTGGTTCACCCTGCCTCGCTTCAGTGGGTAGTTCTCTTTTTTCAAAAACTTTTTTCGCATGCAACGGTAATGAACTTTTGTAAAATCAGGGTTTCGGGGATTCTGCCTTTTTCAAACTGTGCCACCATAAGCGGTTCCAGTGTCAAGCAGAATTAACAAACCGCTTTACGTGTGTTGCATTAAATCCAGCCCTCTCGAAAAAAGAGACAGCCTACCTGGCAAGCAAAATCAAAGGACAGTCCCGGAGATCCTGCAATCTCCGGGACTGTGCACCCCCTATTTAACTCGGTCGAACCAGAGCTTCTTCTCCTCGGGAAGCTGTCCAATATCGCGGTTGAGTTCGTAAAGCTGCTTGCTGCCGCCGGTGCCCACGGTGTCCCCGGTGGATTTGAACTCGGCCCGGGCGATCTCGGCATTTTCGGCGAGAGTCTTGTTCATATAGATAGTCTCGCCGCCGACACCATTATTGAACGAGCCTTTGAAGTGGATCTCCAGGGGCTGGCTCTTGATGTCGTTGCCGTTCTGGTCTTTGGCATAGGTCACGTCCATGCCGGAGCGGGTCTGGGCTACGAGATCGCCGACCACGGGAAGTTTTTCGAGGCTCTGACCGCGACCGAACTCTTTCTCGAGATTGGTCATCACTTGCTCCACCACTTCAGGAGACTGCTCTTTGAGACGCATGAGATTCTGGCGAAGCTCCAGCTTGGCGGTCTGGTCGAAACTATCGTGCATGCAATCGCCGACATTGCCGGTGATACCGTCGGTGAAGCCGGTCACTGTCGCTTCCTGGCGCTGCTGTCTGGCATCACGGTCCCAGCCTTCCATGACGCTGGCGAGCTCGGGATCGGTGGTGCGCTGTTCGGCTTTCTGCTCGGGCTTGTGCTCGGCAGATTTCTGAGCACGCTCACCACCGGCGGCGGACATGGCAAGACCGCCAGGGGCTTCGCAAACACCGCCGGGGAAAGGTCCTTTCTGGTTGAAATCGATGCCGTCGCTGTTGATAGTAATAGTAAGGTCGGGAAGATACTGGTTGCCGGAGCCGCTGCTTCTGCCTTCTCTGATCAGCCTCATGAGTTCCCGGTTCTCTTGATTGCTCATGCCGTCGAGCAGATGATTGGCGTCTTTGCCCTGGTTTACGCAGTCGACTACGCGTCCGACATTCTCGAATTGACCTGGTCCTGACATGGTGTATTCTCCAGCGAGTGATTTTTGAGGGGGATGCCTGGAGTATGGACCCGGTTTGTTAGGAAGACGTGGCAGGAAAAACCGGCAAGAAAAACCCGGGGACAGCGCTTTACTGACCCCGGGCTCTGCTTATCTACTTCAATGGACGCTATCAGCGGCGCTCGATAATCACCTGTTTCATGACGATGGGCTTCACCGGGCGATCGTTGGGGCCGGTGCGGGTGGAGCCGATTTTCTTCACGACATCCATGCCTTCCACCACTTCCCCGAAGATCGAGTGCTTGTTGTCCAGGTGAGGGGTGGGGGCAAGGGTGACGAAGAACTGGCTGCCATTGGTATTGGGACCGGAATTAGCCATGGAGAGCATGCCCGCTTTGGAGTGCCGGAGCTGTGGGCTGAACTCATCAGCGAATTTATAGCCCGGATCTCCGTAGCCCATACCCAGGGGGCATCCGCCCTGGAGCATGAAGCCGTCGATTACCCGGTGGAAAATCAGCCCGTTATAAAAAGGCTTGCCCTTCTCAGTGGCTCCGGTCTTGGGGTTTTTCCATTCTTTGGTGCCCTCTGCCAGACCGACGAAATTAGCCACGGTCCTGGGAGCCTGCTTGTCGAAAAGCCTGGCTGTAAAGGTGCCTTCGGTGGTAACGAACTTGGCGTATACACCCTGCCCGGCAGCAATAGCCCCGGAGAGGCTGAACACCTGGGAAGCGAAAATAGCTGAAACAGCCGTCAGTAAAACCCGTCGGGAAATCTTCATTCACCTGCTCCTGTAGTCACAGTCCGATCCAGAATGGTCATCCTAGCACAAGCGAACCTGCTTGACCGGAATCCGCTTCACGATGCAAGAAATCATGGCTCTGGGAGATTCAATCGATTATCCAGGCGATTTCCTTGAGGTCAGATTTGAGCCGGGATAAATAGACCGGAAATCGCTCCGGGGGCGCAAGCAAATAGACCTGCTGAACGACCCGGGCATCCGCGTCCGCTGCAATATAGATCGAGTGAGTGTCCCACCTCTGCCTGGTCCAGCGTCCATCGACCACCAGAACCATTTTTCCGCCCAGCTCCATTGTTCTCATCGAGAGAATGGAAAAGACATCCGGCGATGCAGCATCAGCCAGAATCTCCTCGATACCGGCTATCTCACTCTTGACCAGAATATGAGCCGGGGACCCGAGAATCTTCTTGAAGGCGGAGGCGGAGACCGGGCTTACCGGATACCCCCTGTAATAGAAGCAGAGCCTCACCTCTTTCTCTTCCACAGGGCTCAACTCCCTTAGATCGGCCGGTCCCAAATCCTTTCCGGCTTCCAGCCGCTCCGACCAGGACCCCGAAAGCACAAGCTTCCTGATGCGTCCCTGCTCCTCTATCAAGGTACCAGTGCCATTCACCTTAATGCCTCTTTCAGATAAGTGAGTATTTCATCGACCCGGGAGGCCACCTCCTGATCAGACAAGCCATAGGCGGAAAGCTCATTCTTCAACGCCAGCCTGATATCTTGCTTTCCATTCACATTGCCTTTGCGGGTCAGGGCCGCAACCAAAGCCTCTCTATCCTCGGCAAGTCTAGCCAGAGTCGTGTTGCCCGACGCCGCCATATCTTTGAGCTTGGCCTGCACAGCAGCGATTTGAATGTCCTTTGCGCTCGTACCTGGCTCGATTCCGAGCACGAAATCGAAAACATCGTCCGGGTAATAGCCGGTCCTGTCCATTGCCGCCACTGCCCCGCCATAGCTCTTCAAGGTATCCTCGAGGATTTCATCGTCTACTCCCGGTCTTATTCTCGACCATAGAAGGGCCTCCCCGTCCGACAATTCGATTCCGAAGGAAGACGCCGCTCTCTTCATCTCGATTATGTTGCCGAGCTCTCCGGGCTCGATACCCCGGCCGGTCCGCTCCAGCAAGCCAAGCATCATATTCGCCATGGCCCTCTGCTCGTCCGGAGCCGCCTCGGGCCAGACCGATCTGATCTCAGAGAGGAAACCGGTCAGATTGGCCACTTTTCGTTCGACGATATCGGGAGGACGGCTGATCACCTCCGCCAGAACTTGCAATCCGGCGTGATCAGAGGCCAGCCTGGATGGAACCGAGCCCGGCTCTACTTTGAGATTTACAAGTCCGGCAAGAGAAACAAGATCCTTTTCGGCGCTAGAAGAAACCCTGTCCATTCCCGACCGGAGGTGGCGAGCCATCTGCATGGCCGTGCCCAGCTCTACTTTCTGCCCGTTATCCAGGACACCAATAATGAATCCACCGTCATAGATCCTGAACTCCGAATAGGAATGCCCCTCGACATCAGGCAAGGATCCGCGTGCTTTCATTCTCAAGAAAGAGACCTCTTGCCTGGAATTGGGGATAGTCTCGGTGCCCAGCTCAAAACCCGGAACCGAGCCCTTGACCGGTCCATCCAGCTCTTTGATCGCCATCAGATTATCGAGTCGACGCGCGAGGTTATCCGAGAGACCGACTTCCGCCCTCCGGTGCTTGACAGCACCGGTCTCGATATTGTGCTTGATTCTGCTGGCGGCGACTCCGGAGATAAGTCCCTCACTGGTCATTACCTCTGCCTGCTCGGCAAGCTGCGTGAGCTCATCGACCGGATCCAGAGACCGCGTGGTTCTGCCCGTGGCGCGGACGAGTGAAGGAAAGCGAAGCAGCGGTCGGCCGTCAGGGCTATTTCCGGCGATTGAAGGAGAGCCCAGAGCGCTGGAGAACCTCTCCACAGGCCATTGCGGCGGCGGACCGGGATGCCGGAAGAACGAATCCATGAGAGACGGCGGATATTGCTTGCCGCCAAGAAAGTCCTCCAGCATTGATGCTATACGGTCAGGCACTTCGGACTCGCTGAGACCGGCCAGATGATCCCTCGTCAAAGTGAAAGCCCAGGGCATCTGCTCGTATGCTTTCCCCATGAGCGCCTTTTCGTTCATAGCTATGTCCATCGGGACAATCCTACCCGTAGAGACATTCAGAAGAGCTCCATCCATCTTGAAAGCATCTGCCGCCGAACCGGCTTCCGAGGGAATGAATATCCAGTCCTTCATTCTGCCTCCGCGGGACGCCTGGACATCAAGAGCATAAGAAATCGCACGCCCTATCTGATCTTCCGCCTTATGGCCACCAAGCGCGTATGATGGCGTAGCGTGAGCCTGACCGCGCAGGTCAGGCATGACCTTGTAATAGAACTCCAGGACCTCGAGTCTGGTATCGGGACGCAAGAGCTGCCGGTAAGGGATGCTTACATTCGAGGGAAGCCCCCTGGCGCGCTCTACGATCTCGACCATTGCGCTAACTCGGGGATCTGCGACCGCCGGTCCCTTGCCCGCCAGGGCATCGAATACGGTATCGATGAGATCAACTTGCTCCGCAGTGGAGCCATGCTTCAGACGAGCCCTGAGCTCAGCAGGATCGAGAGAAGCGCTCCGGGACGGAGGTCTTGCATCGATAACCTCTCTTGCCAGCGCGCTCACCGCGGGCTCCTCGGGGACGAAGTCCGGCTTTTTCATGGACTCGAACAACTGATCGAGGGGAATCGCCCTGTCTCCCGTATGATGCGCGGCATCGTCCCACTGGTTGGTGATATCGACAAGATAGCGACCGGTGCGCGGGTCCTGCCTGATTCCCTCGATATTGACCACATGCCAGCCGCCCGAGCCGCCGGCGACACCGCCGCCCGAGTCGGTCCAGAAAGGCTCGTTACGCGTATGGACCATGATCACCCCCGGTCCACCTTCCCGCTCGATACGCTCTATAGAGCGTCTCAGGTCATCGGCGGACTTTATGCTGCCTCCTCGGGAGTTGTGCCAGAGAACGAAGTTACCGTCCGTTCCTCCGGTAATCTGCCTGTATAGCGGCTCGAGATCGCTGACATAGATATGAGGAGAGTTCTTAACCACATCGCGCTTCAGATTGCCCATCGATCCGACAGAATAGCGGACTAGCTCTTCGGTCCCGCTGCCCGTAACAGGTCCGGGAACCTTCTCATAGACCACCATGTCGCCGGGCTTGATCTTGTACTCCGCGCTCTGAGCCCAGTTCAAGTTGACGGCGGTAGTCTCGAAGATCTGGCTGGCATAAGTCCGCCTACCGTCGATCTTCAAGTCGGCGCCTTCAGGAGAGAAGCCTTTGGCCAGCATGCGCGCTTCGCTGTCGGGAGCGAGCACGCCGGGAATCCGGCCGAGATCGACCTTGACACCATTGGCGGTAACATACTTGCCGGTGATCACGACGTCGGAGATCAGCCTGACGGCTTCTGAGGGATTCTTGGCGAATAGCCGGCGCTCCAGGGTGGAGACGTTACAAGTGCTGTTGGCTCCCTGGCAGACTTTTTCCGGATGCGAAGCAAGATAGAATATTTGCTCGGCCAGATGAGAGCGCTCGGGGGCGGTAAGGAAAGCACCGTACTCGGCCTGATAGAGACGACGCACATGATGAAAAGTAAGGGCCTTCTCCTGGGCAGACAGACCATCTTGCGCGGCGCGCCTCTCGAAATCGTTCATCATCTGCTTGAAGCGGGAACGCTGACCGTTATTCGGGAAGCTATTCATAATCGCATTCATATAGCCCAGCTCGGTGGAAAAATCGACGTTCCTGTACTCCACACGGCCATTGCTGTGAACGATCTCCCGGGTGCCGTCCACTCGATCTATGGTGTAGGCCGGTGGTTCCCCGGGGTCGCGAAACTTGATGGCGCCATCCGGCTCGATCTCGATGTCGCCCCTGAAAAATTCGCTGCTCCGGCCATCCGGAGTGGTCCGCACCCAGACATCACCGGCGGTGCGTTCCACGACCGATTCGTCGTCGAATTTCATCCGCTGGAGCGCACCTTCACTGTCATAGTCGAAACCGCGTCTTCTCCCCCGGGGATCGAGAACCTGGATGACCCGCCCCTGGGGATCCTCAAGACGGCGAAAGTTGAGAAAAGTAGTAATCTCAGTGGTGCCATCCGGACGCTTCACTGCCATATCGAAATTCTTGCGGGGTACCTCCACCCGTCCATCGGCCAGCCTGTGTCCCGGGTTGGTGATGAACTTCAGCTCGGGGCCGTCCGGAGAGCCCAGATGCACCGAGTCGTTGGGACCCAGATAGGCGGATTCGCCCTGTATGAAGTCGACCCTGCCTCCTTCCCTGCGAATGAAGGTGCCGTTACCCCCCTGCCGGACCATCACGGTGCCGGTGTAGTCACCACCGCCACTTCTCCTGGCGCCGGTGAGATCGGTAATCTTCCACTTTCCGGCACTCTCATCGAAGGAGAGCTTGGCATGGTTGCTTGCAACCCGACGATCGAGCAAGTCCGATAGCCCCTCAGCGCCGACTTGCTGGTGAACGCGACCGATCATCATCTCTCCGTCATCATTGATATGAAGCGGCTTGCCATCGAAGAAGACACGCACGTCGACATCCCCTGACGGCCCGACCTTAGGTCTGAGATTAGCATTAAGACTGGAATCCGGGACATTCAAGCGAATCTCGGGTCCTTCGAGATTTCCCAGCCTGACCGTGTCGCTTGGACCGATATAGACCCGGTAAGGATTCTCCTTTCCTCCCGGGAGATACTGGAACTCCGACTCACCAGAGCGCTTCAGGTAAGTACCGTTGGATGACCGCTCCTCGAGGAAATACATCTGCTGCTCCGGGTCCCATTTAATCTGGGCATGATCCCTCGAAACATAGTCGTCCAGGCGCGGTCCGAGGGAATTACGGCCCAGAGAAAGCGGGCTACCGTCATAACTGGGAGCGCCGGCAATTCGTTGGCCGTTGACAGTGATGTAGGCACCGTCATAGATTCCAGTCGAGTGATAGCCTTCTCCGGGACGCAGAGCGGCACCCTCTGGTAACTCGGGCGGCTCCACCGGGCTGCGGTCCGCAGGCAGCCTGCGCGGATCCCGATGAGGCTCGGTTCTGGGCTCCAGCCGCAGGCTGCCAGCCTCGTCCCCTGCCGGGGGCGCATGGGAAATAGTCTTGCCGTCCACTATCTCATACTTATGGACTCTGGAAGCCGTGGGACCCCTGCCGAAGTCGCTTATAGAATAGACATGTCCTGCCTGATCGCGATAGTACTCGTGCCCGCCTATTTTGATCGGACGGTATTCGCTGATGTCCTTGACCGGTCTGAACATGACAGCGAAATGCTCCCGGTCCGGAAACTCGATAATGGGCTCGCCGGTCTCGAAATCGACGCCTTTCAAAATGCCTTCGTCAGCGCCCTTGACCAGAACGCGGTCCCCGAATGCGAAATTCTGATTATTCCCTTCCACCGGCACCCGCTGGGATACGGTGCTGTCCATCCCCCTCCCCACTTCGGTCCTCTCCGGGCTGAAATCCACCGGAGCAGACTCGCGAATCTGTAATTGGGCCTCGGCGTGCAGATTGCCGGGAACGGCCTCCTCTACTGCTTTCTTGAGCCCCCTGGCGCCAGCCTGCTCGGTGACCGTCAGGGCTCCGGTGGCTGCCACCACTTTCGGTGCGTGACCGGCATCTTCCAGCATATCGGCTGCGGCATTGTCGACCACCGAGCCATTCGGCGCGTCCACATGGCGAAGAGCGCCCAGCCCCCGGCCCACCGCCTTGAATCCGGCAGTGAAGCCGAAAGCCATACCGCTGCCCATGGCGGCACCCGTTAATCCTTGCTGCCCGAGAATAGCCAGGTTGCCGCCGATGCTTCTCGAGGCATCCCATTCGGTGGCGCCATAGACCATTCCGGAGAGCCCGCCCCCGACATTGCCTGCCGCCGTATTGAGAGCCAGCTCCCGGGCGGTAGCCTTGACGGCGCTGCTGGCTTCAGCATTGACGGCCTCCTGCAGGCTCCTGCCGATCAGTTGCTTGACCTGCGGTATATCGTCGGCGCTGCCGGCGAACTCCCTGGCCAGCCTGCTGATTACTTTGTCGTCGACACTGTCGGAACCGTTCGAGATGGCGAAAGCCACCTGCTCGAAGAGCTTCCTCTCCAGAGTCTCGGAGGCGCCTTCCTTGAGAATCTGCCTCCCCGAGGCAAGAGCCAGATCATCCGCCGCCGACAGGACGCCACGAGCAGCGGTCCCAGCCGAGGCTTTACCGAGCTTAGCCAGTTGCGCGAACTGAGCCGGACCAAGAAAGATCGTAGCTGCATCGATGCCGCCGGTGGCAGCATCGGCGAGCATCCTGGTGCTGGCGAAATCATAATCATTGCCGATGATCACCGACTTGGCGCCGACCTTGAAAAGCGCACCACCTACGGTGGTACACGCAAGAAGCGAGAGACTGACACCACCGGTGAAAGCGGCCCCGCCAATACCGGCAGCGATGATGGCGCCATCCACCAGGGTATCGGCTGCGGCGCTCTCCGACTCTCGATAGAGCTCCACCGCTTTCATGAGATTCTCCTGGAGCTCCTGGCGCTTGTCCGCGGGCATCTCCTCGAAACGTCTCGAATATTGGGTCATGCCGGCGGCATACTGATTGAGGGCGTCCATGCTCATATCGGCGGTCCCGTCCAGCGAATCCACCAGAGAGCGCCCTACTCCGTCGACGCTCTTGTAGACTCGCTGGCTGGCGATATTGAAAGATTCCCGGTCGCTCTGGGGTTGCTCGCCGACCTTGTCGACAAAGAGCTCGCGAATAGCTCCCCCTTCATCGCTCATAAGATCTCCGAGCAAATCGGAGTTGTACTTGGTGACATAGTCGTCCTTCACTCTCTGCAGCTCTGCCGGGCTCATGCTCTCCAGCACCTGCTTGATGGCGGTGACATCGGTGCCCATGCCGATGACAGCGGCTCTCAATTTGTCTTCCGGACGCATCTCGCCGTTCTGGGAAGCGATATTCACCGCTACCTGGCGCTCCGATTCGCTGAGGAAAGGAAGCACCGAATCAGGATTGTCTTTGATCTCTTTCCAGTCCTCCGGGGTTCCCGAGGCGATAGCCTGGAAGAGCCCTTTCTCGTCATCGTCGAATACGCCGTTATAAAGCTCGGCTTTGACCTCGAAAGGCAGGCGACCGTCCTCGATCAGGGGTCTGGCATAGCGCTGATACTCGTACGGATCGAGAGCGGCATGAATAGCCTCGTTTAACTGGCGAGCATACTCAGGATCGTTCTTGATCCTGTCCCTGAGACCCGGATCGTCCTTGAAGGCCTTTTCCAGATCGGCGACTACCCTGGCCTCGTCGGTATTGAAATGGTCGGCATGCTCATGGAGCCTGGCGATTATGTTGTTCTCCGGATTCTCGCCCTTCTTGATCGAGTCGAGCAATTCGAAGGCAGCGTCCTGCTCGCGACCGTAGTCCAGGCTGGAGCGCACCAGACCGTCGACCTCCTTGCGGAAATCCTCATCGTCCCGATAGCGCGCCTGCTCCTCCGGCGTCATGTGCCGGATGGCGTCATAGATTCCCTCCTCATTGGTGTTCCAGAAGCCGGTCTTGTCCTCTATGGAGTCGGTAATCGATCGCTGCCCACCTTCGAGCTTGCGATCGATGAGATCATTGGCGCGCTTCTGCTCGTCTTCGCTCAGATCAATGGCCAGAACTTCCCGCACTCGTTTCAGATACTCCGGATCACTCTTGAGCCGGGCCAGGTCCTCTTCGCTCATATTCTCGATAGTGCCGAGAACCTCATCCAGACTGTCGTCGATGACTCCGCCGTGAGCGGCGAGCCTGGTGACCAGGCCGCCCTCCTTGTTGTCGATGAGGTCCTCCCATTTCGCCACTTCACGCTCGTTGCCTGCCCGGGTCAAACTGTCGTGGATCCTGGTGTAATAGTCGAGACTGGTGCGGTCGGCCTCGCTCAGGCTGTCGCGGCTGGAGCCGGATTCGGCCAGGCGCCTGCCATCCTTGTAGGACTGCCTCTCGGCGTCGGTCATGGTCTTCAGGGTCTGCTCGATGGCAGCCTCGTTGTCGTTGAAGACTCCGGTATTGTCCGAGACACGGGTGGACACATCGAGCTTGCCCAGGCGCACATAGTCCATGGCATGGCGTGTATCTTCGTTCTCGATCCGCCGGGTCCCGGAGCCTCTGCCCACCGGGGTGCCGAACGCATCCATGATCTTGTCCCGGCCGCCCTGCTCGAGAAAGGCGTCCCTGGCGCTCTGGCTGGCATCCCGGAAAACCTCGTTGAACATGTCGAGATTCTTGCCCTTGAGGGCGATGTCGGCGAGTTGCCGGGTATCCTCGTCGGTGCGTTTGTCGGTGCCCTTGAGATAGATATCGAGGACGGCCTTGGTGTCAGCGGAAAGATTGGGATCGTTCATCAGAGCATCGCGAATTCCCACCCCGTCGTGCCTGGCCCGGTAGTCCGCGTCCATGGCTTTTATCTGGGTGGAGTTCATAGTGGATACCGTGTCCCGGATATCCTTCTCGCAGATCTCGTTGGAGCGAGCCGAGAAGCCCCATTCCTTATGCTCCTCCAGGGCCACTTCCACTCTTGCCATATCGACATTGTCCGACCGCCAGAGCGCCAGGGACTTGTCCAGATCCGAGCCAGAGAGCTCATCGCGAAGCTCGTCCTCGATGCCATGACCGACCTTACTGCGATAGATCTCGTCCAGGAGCTGCCGCTCTTCTGGAGTCCTGAGCCGTCTCAACTGCTCGTTGATCGCTTCTTTGTCGGTGCCGATCCCTAGAAATCCACCGTTGGCCGCCTGGTCGATGGCATCGGCCATAGCCGTGAGCTCGGGCCTGGCGAGGGGCTTGTGCTCCGGTCTTTCTGCTTGAGCGGGCTGTGCAGGCTGCTCCGAGCCGACGATGGCCACCTCATGAAGAGGCGCGCTGGAGCCGGTTTTGCGGCTGTCTGCCACGATCTTCAGTGCGTCGGCACCGCTGGTCTGCTCTTGACTGACGCGCTCCTGATGATCAGTGGGAGTTCCGGCCTGATGCTCGCCGCTGGTGTCAGCAGCTGCTCTTCCGTTGCTGGAGTCCTGAGGAGGCTTAGACATAAAAACCGGGAAAGCGAGGGCCTGGCGCCCAGAGAGTATTATTCCCGCTGGCGCGCCATAGAATGCATTAAAGAGTGAAGTGAGTTATGGGATCCGGTTATATACGGAGGCTGCGATTATTGGACAGCATCCCTGCTGTCATAACGAAAATGCCCGTCTTTACTGAAGCCGCTGCCGTGTTCGCTGCTCTCCGGAGCCGGGCTCTTCTTCGTGACTCCAAGACCGCCACGCTCGACGAATGCCATGCCGACCAGGCAGACAACCAGGCCCAGCACCACCAGGACGAAGATCACAGTCCGGGATGGTCCCCGGCCGGGGCCTTCCCGGGAGGCTACCGGTCGCGCTGCCTTCCTCGAAGAGGGCGCCGCAGGGGGCGGGGTGGCTGCCACCGGGGCGGCGGTACGGACTTGAAGAGCCTTGAGAGCCGAGGCCAGACTGGCCATTGAATCGAAACGATTGGCAGGCTCGAGCTCCAGGCAGCGAACCACCACCTGCTCGATCAGCGGAGAAATCCCGAGTCCTGGCGCAGTCTGCTCGAAGCTCGGACAGGCCGTAGTGCACTTGGCCATGAAGATCTCCTGGAGACTCTTGCCCCGGTGCGGGTTCTCACCTGTGAGCGCCCGGTACATGAGCACCCCGAGACTGTAGATATCCGACTGCGTGGTGGCCGGCGATCCCTTGCAATACTCCGGGCTCATATAAATCGGGCTTCCCACCACCTGACCGGTACGAGTAAGCCTCTGCCTCTCGTCAGCCAGGGTGGCGATACCGAAATCCAGGATTTTGACCTGCTCGTGATGGACCTGATCGGTGAGCATGATGTTCTGAGGCTTCAGATCCCGATGGATGATTCCCTTGTTGTGAGCGAAGTCCATGGCCTCGGCAATCTGCACGAAAATCGAGAGAGCCCGCTGGGGCTCCAGCCGCCTCTCGCTTTCGAGAATGTCGAAAAGCTGCTCGCCCATCACATATTCCAGGACAAGATACGGCTGATCGAAGGAGGTGAGACCGAAATCGAAAGTGCCCACGATATTGGGATGAGCCAGCTTGGCCAGAGCCTTCGCCTCCCGGGTGAGCCGGGACACGCTCGTCTCGTCGCGACCGAGCTCGGGAGGCAAGAGCTTCATGGCCACATCGCGGTCCACGAGTTGCTGGCGAGCTTTGAATACCACACCCATACCGCCGGCGCCCAGAACATCGATGAGTTGATACTTGTCGATGACGGCGCCAAGCAGGGGATGCGACTGCTTCTCGTCACTCTCGCTCATGGCTCGACTATACCGATAATCGACTTGACCTCTCTTTGCGGCTCCCAGCTGCATACCGGCTCGAGTTCGGAGGTCTTGCCGGGGCGAGCCACCACCATAGTGGTGGAGGTGCCGCCGTCGAGATTGAGAGCGCTGACACAACCCAGGCGGGTCATGATCTCGGCCAGAGTCTTGAGGTTGACACCCCGCTGGAACTCTCGTTTCTTGCCGCCGGCGACACAGACCAATATAACGTCACCGCTTTTATTGATACCAATAGCAGTGCGCGCCGCCCGGGCAGCGGTGCCGATCGAATCGGCAGTCTTGCCGGACTCGTCCCTGATAAAAGCCTCGGGAACCGAGGTAATCTCAGGCAGGAGCCGCGGTCCGCCCTGCATGGCGTCGACAATTTTCTTGCCTTCGGGCACAGCGGCATCATGAGTGGTTATGCAAGCACTGGTGGTGCCGTCCTTTCCTTCCAAAAATCTGATCTCCGAGCGATTGAAGATCTGCTCGAGGAATGGCTTGAGCTTGGGATTCTCGATCAGGGCTTGATTCGTGCGCGGGTCGCAGATCTGCTCACCAGCTATGGTGACAAAACTGGTGCTGACACCGTCGCTCATATTGAAATAGCCAGCATTGACGGCGGCCAGACAGCCTGCCTGCCTGGCCTGCTCCTGGGTGGTGCTCCGGTCGTCGCTCACGAAGGGCCTGACTCTGAGCTTGCCGGATGACAACCGGGCAGTGAGGACATGCACCGGCGCACCGGCTATAGTGGCAGTTCCGTACTCCAGCCCCTGAGCCACCTGGACATGGCTTTCGAATCGGACTTCAGACGCCGCCGGAACCCCGGGCGGCACGGCCACCGTACAGAGGAGAAGAGCCAGAATTAAAGCCCGGGAGGCGATAAATTTGAGCATAAGTCATAGTATAGCCTGCATTTTCCAGATCGAGACTCGCTCTCTGACACTTCCACTTTCAACGAGCTCGGTCCTTACGTGGCCTGGGTTTGCGGGTCGGAATCTCGTTTTCTGGCGGGTCCTCCTCGGGATATTCCCAGGACTGGTTTTTGAGACTGCGGGTGAACTCGTAAAGGTCCTCTATGTCGGTGCGACTCTCGACAATCTGAGGGAAAGCAGGCATGGCTCCGCTTCCTTTCGAGAGGAAATCCGAAAAAATCTCCAGGCTGGCCAGCTTGTCCGAGATGTCGATATCCTTGCCGGGCTTGACGACATTCTTGCCAAGGCGGTGACAGCCATGACAGGTGCTCATATAGATCTCGCGACCGTGGGTGAAAGCCGACTTGCTCCGGCTATCCCGCCCGAGAGCCCGACCGGAAAAACAGGGAAGCAAAGCACCGGCGATGATCAGGACTGCCGAGCAGACGACCAGCGATTTCGAGGCTTTCGGGCAATTCCAGGACATATCGTCAGTATAGAGCAAAGACCGCAGGCTGCCGCCCGCGGTCTTCTGATTGCTCGATTTCTCTATGAGCCCGAGAGTTAGTCGGCGAGGTTGAGCCAGACACTCTTGATGTTGCTGTAGAGCTCGATGGAGTGCTTGCCAAGCTCGCGGCCATAACCGCTCTGCTTGTAGCCGCCGAAAGGAACGGCCGGGTCGAAGACGTTGTAGCAGTTGACCCAGATGGTTCCGGCCTTGATGTGGGAAGCGAGCTTGTGGGCTTTCTTCACATCGCGGGTCCAGACGGCTCCGGAGAGACCGTAACGGACTTTGTTGGCTTGCTCGGCCACTTCTTCGATGTTCTTGAACGGAATCACCGAGAGAACAGGTCCGAAGACTTCTTCCTGGGCGATTCTCATTTCGTTGTTCACATCGGTGAAGATGGTGGGCTTCACGAAATAGCCTTTTTTCAGGTCTTCAGGACGCGCTCCGCCACAGGCGAGCTTGGCGCCTTCTTTCTTGGCGATTTCGATATAGTCCAGGCAGCGCTCTTGCTGCTCTTTGCTGACCTGCGGTCCGATCACGGTGTCTTCGTCGAGACCGAAGCCCTGACGCATTTTCCCGACACGCTCCAGGAGCTTGTCCATGAACTCGTCATGCACGGCTTTCTCCAGGAAGAGCCTGGAGCCTGCGCAGCAGACCTGACCCTGGTTGAAGAAGATACCGGTGATGGCGCCTTTGACGGCAGCTTCGATATCGGCGTCGGCAAAGACGATGTTAGGAGCCTTGCCGCCGAGCTCGAGGGAAACCCGCTTGAGGTTGCCGGCGGAGGCTTTGACGATGATCTGACCGGTCTTGTCTTCACCGGTGAAAGCGATCTTGTCCACATCCATATGGTTGGCGAGGAATTCGCCGGCGCTGTCAGGACCGAGACCGGTGACGATGTTCACGACGCCTTCAGGGAAACCGGCTTCGAGAGCCAGCTCGCCCAGACGAAGAGCGGTGAGGGGAGTCTGCTCGGCGGGCTTGAGCACTACGGTGTTGCCGCAAGCCAGGGCCGGACCCCATTTCCATGCCAGCATAAGCATCGGGAAGTTCCAGGGGATGATCTGACCGACCACGCCCACGGGCTCGCGGAGGGTGTAGGTGAAAAAGTCCGAGTTGGCGTTGATGGTCTCGCCTTCGATCTTGGTAGCCCAGCCGGCATAATATCTGAAGGTCTCGGCAGTCATGGGCACGTCGACATAACGCGACTCTTTGATCGGTTTGCCGTTGTCCAGGGTCTCGAGTTGAGCCAGCTCGTCGGCGTTCTTTTCAATCAGCTCGGCCAGCTTGTAAAGGCAGCGGGCGCGCTGGGCGGTAGTCATCTTGCGGTACCAGGGACCATTTTCGAAAGCGTGACGGGCAGCCTTGACAGCCAGATCCACATCTTCTTTTCCGCCTTCGGGAATTTTGGCCAGCACCTCTTCGGTCGCCGGGTTGTAAGATTCGAAATATTTGCCGGATTTGGGCTCTACCCATTTTCCGTTGATTAGCAGCTTCTTGGGCTTGCTCAGCCATTCTTTGCAGAGCAGTTCTTTTTCTTGGACAACGGCCACTTTGAGACCCTCCAGATCGATGAACGTATAACAGTTAACAGTGAACGATTCATAAAGTTAACACGGCCATATAATATTGATCGAATAGATCCCAAAGGTTTAAGAATACTCTCATCCACATAAATGAGCGATATCGACCAATATCGCATGGCGAGCCATTGTCAAGAGAGCCTAATTCTCCCTGAAGCCACTATATTCGATACCAGAGAGCTGCCCATGCAAGACGACGATTGGCGATTGAAAAACAAACTGCAGAAGCTCGAGGATATTCTCGAGAAACAGCGATGGACCCAGAAGGAAGCCGCCATCAAGTTCGAGAAGACAGTCGCCCGCCTGGAGCAGGAGAACGAAGAGCTGAAATTCGACGCCGCCTACAACAAAGAGCAAGCAGGACGCTATCAGTCCATCCTGGACAATCTCGAGGAAGGCATCTGGGTCATGGACCAGGAAGGCAATGTAGTCAGCATCAACAGCCGGGCCCGGGAGCTCATCGACGAAAATGCCGTGACCCCGCTTCTCTACGAGGCCGGCGCTCCCGATGGAGAGCCCCTGTCAGTCGAGCTCAATGAAGATGAATCGATCACGATAAGCGCCAGACCCATGAAGGATCGAGACGGACGCATAGTAGGCAGCCTGGCAGTGGTTCGGAAAAGAACTTGAACTAAGCGAATTTGGGCTTCCACTCGGGAGTCTTGTCGTCGCCTTCTTCTTTGTCCTTGACCACAGCCTCTTTCTCGTCGGTGCTGATGGACAGCTTCTCGCCGGCGCCGCCCGATTCGTCCGGAGGCGGCGTCAGGCTGGAAGGATCTTCGCCGGCGGCCAGGCGCTTGTTCACTTCGTCGAGAATGGCATCCACCTCGGCGCGATCCAGGGTCTCTTTCTCGAGCAGCACTTTCACCACCGCATCCATATGCGGTCTGTGCTTGATCAAGAGCTCTTTGACACGAGTGTACTGCTCGGAGACGATGCCGGAGACCTCTTCATCGATGATGGTGGCGATATTCTCGCCGTAATCCCGCTCATGACCGAAGTCCCGTCCGAGGAAGACATGCTCGTGACGCTTGCCGAAAGTCATCGGGCCCAGCCGGTCGCTCATACCGAACTCGGTGACCATGCGGCGGGCGAGCTGGGTGCTCTTCTCGAGGTCGTTCTGGGCACCGGTGGTGACATCACCATAGACCAGCTCCTCGGCTATCCGGCCGCCCAGACAGACACCTATCTGATCAACCAGTTGCGATCTGGTATGAGAAAGGATGTCCTCTTCCGGTAGCATCATGGTGAGACCCAGGGCGAATCCCCGGGGGATGATCGTGACCTTGTGCAGAGGATGAGCGTTGGGCAGGAGCACTCCCATGAGGGCGTGGCCCACTTCGTGATAAGCAGTCATCTCTTTCTCTTTAGGGGAGATGATCCTGGATTTCTTCTCGGGCCCGAAGCTTACCTTGTCGATGGCCAGCTCCAGGTCTGTCATATTGATCTCGACCTTGTCATTGCGGGCAGCCTGCAGAGCCGCCTCATTGAGAAGGTTGGAGAGATCGGCCCCGGTGAAGCCCGGGGTGCGCTTGGCAAGAATCTTCAGGTCGACATCTTTGGCGATGGGCTTGCCCTTGGCGTGGACTGTCAGGATCTTTTCCCGTCCCAGAACATCCGGGGGATCGATGACCACCTGACGGTCGAAACGACCCGGTCTGAGCAATGCCGAATCGAGGATATCCGGGCGGTTCGTGGCGGCCACTACGATGATCCCGGTGGTACCTTCGAAGCCGTCCATCTCCACCAGGAGCTGGTTGAGGGTCTGCTCGCGCTCGTCATGACCGCCGCCCAGACCGGCACCGCGCTGGCGGCCGACAGCATCGATCTCGTCTACGAAGACGATACAGGGAGCATGCTTCTTGGCCTGGTCGAACAGGTCGCGAACCCTGGAAGCGCCGACGCCGACGAACATCTCGACGAAATCGGAGCCGGAAATGCTGAAGAAGGGCACCCCGGCCTCTCCGGCCACAGCCTTGGCAAGAAGCGTCTTGCCGGTCCCGGGAGCGCCTACGAGCAGCACTCCTCTGGGAATACGGGCACCGAGAGCCTGGAATTTCTCCGGGCTCTTGAGAAAGTCGACTATCTCCTGGAGCTCCTGTTTGGCTTCGTCAATGCCGGCCACATCCGAGAAGCTCACTTTCACCTTGTTGTCCACCATGAGCTTGGCACGGCTGCGCCCGAAGCTCATGGCCTGGTTGCCGCCGGATTGGGCGCTCTTGACCATGAAGACGATGAGAGCGATGACGATTATCGGCAGGATGAGGGTGCCAAGATAACCGAACCAGAGACCGGACTTGTCCACATCATTGACCTGGACTGCCACACCCACGTCGTTGAGCTCTTTGAGCAGAGACTCTTTGGCCTCGACAGGAACGACCACGGGCTTCTCCACCGGCTTCTCGTCAGGCTGGGTGGGCTTGAATTTCACTTTCACCACCGATTCGCCGTTGGTGAACACGACATTCTGGATGTCGGAAGGCTGGTTATGGACGATCTTGAGAAGCCCCGAATAAGTGGTGGGCTCCTCTTTCTTGGTGATGGTCGTGAGCGAGAAGATAAAGACGACCAAAACTATCAGTAATACAAAAACGGCCCAGGTAGTACCGTATTTCCTCATCGAACCAGCTCCAGTTGGACAATCTCCAGATTATATCACGCCTTATAGAGGCTCTATGCCACATCCTATCAGGTTTTTCAGCCATATGACCGGAGTTGGCATGGGCTTGTTCCCTGGATGCCGGGGGCGGTAACCGAAAAGCCTCCACCTGCTGACATAGCACGGTTTCATAATCTTACCGCACAAACTTAAAAGATTAATCTTGTCGGGCACGTCTAACAGACCGTCCCTGCATCAATCACCAGCCTCTGCCAGCTCAAACGATGGCTGGGCCTGCGGCCGGCTCGAAGCTTCTCGGACAGTCCCACCTGCGGGACCCAGAGAACCTCGCGACTGTCGGCAACCACGACAGTCGCCGGGCGGTCGCCCTGCAAGTCGAAATCCCCGGGGTCGAGAGGACCGGAAACAGGCTTGTGGGTGTGGAGAAACTGCTTGAGACGCACAGACTCGCTCATGCCGAAAGGCTGTATGCGATCGCCGGGTCTGCGGTAGCGGACACAGAGCGGGGGCTCCACCCGGGAGAGATCCACCAGGGCCGAGAGGGCACCGGCCGGGGGAAAGCCGTTCTCGGCTTGCGATTCAGCCGCCAGGGCGGTCACCCTGAGGCTGGCGTCCAGCCAGGTGATGACGGTGCTGGCGCTACCGGGCCCCTCCGGGACCCTGATCTCGGTGTTTCTGGAAAGCTCGAACTCGGAGGGCTCACCAGGCCTGTCGACCCTGTGGAAGACCAGGCTCGCCGCTTCCCGGGCCACCGACCAGTCTCGATTGAGGCTGAAACTTTCCTGTCCTGAGAGCCCTTCCGCCAGCTCGATAATCAGGCTGATCCTTTCATAGTCCGGCTCCACATCGATATCGGCCAGGGCAAGACGGATCAGGCGCCGCCTGAGAGCCAGATGGGCTCCTGCAAAACCCTCCAGGGACCAGGTCAGACTGTCATTTTCGCCCCGCTCCTCAATCTGTGAGCGCAGCTGGCGAGCGAGCTGGTCCATGAAATCCTGCTCGTCCTCGATGAGCGTCCGCAAGCGGCTCAAACTGCTCCTGAATCCGGAGAAACGACTCTCGATCAGAGGCACGATCTGGTGTCGTATATAGTTTCGCCGGTATTCATGATTCTCGTTGCTGCTGTCCGAGCGCCACTCGAGACCGCGTTCGAGAAGATAGGCGAGACACTCTTTCCTGGTGGCGGCAAGAAGCGGGCGGACTATGTAGAGCCCCGAGCCGGGACTTAGCTCTCGAAACGCCTTCATGCCGGTGAGACCGGCCGGAGCCGTGCCCCGGAAAAGGCGGAAGAGCATGGTCTCGATCTGATCGTCCAGGGTATGACCGGTAACTACCAGGAACACTCCGGCGCGTCGAGCCTCGCCTTCGAGAAGACGATACCGGCTCTGCCGCAGACTGTTCTCGTCATCTTCTTCCTGCTCGCTATGGGCCACAACGATATCGACCCCGAGACTCTCGCACAGATTTCGGCAGAATCCCTCGTCATCATCGGACTCTTTCCCGCGAAGATGGTGATTGACGTGACAGGCGGTGAGCTTCAAATCCCTGTTGGTCGAAAGCGCTACTAATAGAGCGGTGGAATCACCGCCACCGGAGACCGCAAGCAGCAAGGATCTGGATTCAGGCTCGGACAGGCCGGCAAGCGAATCGCCCAGAGCGCTCGCGAGCCGCTCCTCGAATGACCTGGCAAAGACCGGCTCTCGTTCCATATAAATCGATTCTAGCTTTACAACTACTAGAGCGCCCGGCACTGACATGGGTTATTCTAACAACAGAATGAAGACTCGTTTCCTCACCCTTCTATTGATAGTCTTGCTGGCAGTGCCCGGTGCCAGGGGCGAAGATTCGCCGTCGCTCCAGGGCTCGGTGGACCAGAACGAAGTTTCTCCTACCGAGAGCAAGAGCAATTCCGGCAATACGATCCCTGCCGAAGTAATGGACATGCCGGCTCCGGCCCTTCCCGGCAAGGTCGAGGACAACGGCGCCAGTCTGGGAAGCGAGCAGGGACAGATGGGTGACTATTCCCCCGGGAAGCCCCTCAGAGCGACGGTCAAGAAAAGCGCCCTGCACGGCAATGCCGATGAGAATGACCCGGATCTCAGCGGCATGAGCGGGTCCACCGACGATGAGAACGTCCTGAAGGGCACGGCGAGCAAAGATGGAGCCGCCGGTCTCGCCGCTCAAGATCCGGATCTCGACGATCAGGAGCTCATGGTGGAGTGGGACAAGTGGCGCAATCGTTTCCTCTGGACGGTGCAGGGAAGCCTCACCGCCAATATGAACGATCCTGAAAATCAGAGAGCGGTCTGGAACCCGCAGCTCCAGGCGATGGTCATGATGCCTCGTTTTCCCCTGGGCATAACCGCATGGTTCTCCTGCACGGTGACGAAAAATCGCAAGATCCTCAATCTCAAGCTCGAGCATACATCGGGCTATCCCGAATACGATCAGGCGGTTCTGGATGCGGTGCGCTCTCTGGAGGGGACCGGTATCCTGAAATTCCCGGGACGCTCCAGGCGTCTCAAGGTCAGACAGATGGCCGGAATCAAGACATCCACCACCGGCGAGCGGCAGTTCTTCAAGTTCGGTGACGTGGAGCGCTATCGCGTACCCTGAATCACCGTATATGGTTGCTTAGTAAATTTGGCACGGGACAGAATCGAACTGTCGACCTGGCGGTTATGAGTCGCCCGCTCTAACCTTCTGAGCTACCGTGCCGTGAGGCCGCGAAAGTCGCGAATGTGCATTATCTATAGCAGGGTCTGCCGGTGTCAAGCTTAAATCGAAATTATGAACCGGGGGCTGATGCTCGCAGCCTGGCTATGATGGTAAGAGCAGTTGTTTTCCGGATAAAGCGATGATTATTTACGAACTTGCAATTTTAGGCGGGATTCTCGTATTCGGGATCGTCGCCCTGGCAGCATGCGGCAGACCGCTGGCCGAGGCGTATTCGGAAAAAGTGAAAGCACGCTATGCCGAGGTGAGCCCCGAAAAGTTCGAAGCCCTTTCCGAGAAGACTGCCCGACTCGAAGCCGAAGTCATCGACCTGAGACAGACAGTGAAAAGCCTCGAGGAGGCTCTTGAGTTCGAAAGAGGACTCGAATCCGGGAAAGGGCAGACCCTGAAGTTCAAAGTAAAGGAGTAAATAGATGTTAGAGTTGATTTTCCTGGTCCTCGCCCTGGCGTCGATCTGCGTTGCCGCTTCATCCAAGCAGTTGCAGGCGCGGGTCGGAGGCTTCGTCGGCTTTTTCCTCTTCGGCTCCGTTTTCATCATGACAAGCGTAGCCGTAGTGGTGGAGCCAGGCAGCGCCGGCATAGTCTTCAACCGCATGGGCGGCATCGAGAAGCGCGTCCTGCCTTCCGGTCTGCAGTTCGTAATGCCCCTGGTAGAGACAGTGATCCAGCATGATGTCCGCACCCAGCGCATCTCCTTCCAGAACGAGGAAGCGGTGAGCTCGGACCAGCAGGTTATCCACACCGATGTCACCCTGAACTTCCACCCCAAGATCAACGAGCTCTGGATGCTCTATAGCGAAGTGGGTTTCGACTATGGTGACAAGATCGTCGGACCGGTGGTGAGAGAAGCCCTGAAAGCCGAAATCGCCAAGCATAAAGTAGACGATCTCCTGGCCAATCGGGCCGAGGTGAGCCAGAACATACGTGCTTATGTCATGAGCAAACTGGCGGAAAAACACCTGGAGATGGAGATGATCTCCCTCACCAATGTGCGATTTTCTCAGGAGTATCAGGCAGCCGTAGAGCAGAAGCAGGTCGCCCTGCAGAATGCCCAGGCCATGCGGAACACCCTGGAGAAAGCCAAGGTCGAAGCGGATATCACCCGCACCAAAGCCGATGCGGAAGCCTATCAGATCCAGGCCGTTCAGAAAGCCCTCGGCGCCAGCCCCGACTTCGTCAAACTGGAAGCCGTACGCAAACTGAACCCCAATGCCCAGATCATCTATGTGCCCCACGGCACATCGGTCCTGGTGCCCGGTGCGCTACCAGGCGCAAGCAAATAGAAAGAGAAAGGGAGCTCCGGCTCCCTTTCTGCTAATTGGAAGAGACCCTGACCAGCTCGTCGAAGAGACATTTGCTCACGTCGTAGCACCGCTCCGGGTGCCATTGCACACCGATGAGAAAACGGCTGCCCTCGCCCTCTACAGCCTCCACGACACCATCCTCGGCCCGGGAGACCACCGCCAGTCCGCGCCCGGGCTCTTTCACCGCTTGATGGTGCGATGTGGAGATCTCCACCTGCTTGCGCTTATAGATGTCATAGAGACGGCTGCCCGCATCGATGTCCACGCTGTGCTTATTGAAGCCGCGGTCCCAGCCATCCGGGCTGGCGTGCATGACACCCGACTCGGGATAGGTGGAGGGAATATCCTGGACCAGGCTGCCTCCCAGACCGACATTGATAAGCTGCGCTCCGAGGCAGATTCCCAGGATGGGCAAACTGTCCTCTTTCATGGCCCGGTGGAAGAGCCGGAAATCGAAATCGTCCCTCTGTGGATCGATGAGCTTGCATGAAGGATCGGGTTTTTCGTTATAGCGCTCCGGGGAATAATCGAGACCACCGACAAAAATCAGGCCGTCGATACGCTTGATAATCGCATCGAGATCTTCGTCGGGCACAGGAGGGATGAGAAGTGGTATGCCGCCGCTGTTCGCCACTGATTCGAGATAAGGGGTCTGGAGACTGGCCTCCGGGGGCGGGCCCCTCCTTATGTCGACATTGATTCCGATTATGGGCTTCATGCTGAAAGAATACCGAAAAATCGTTGATAATAATCAGCTTGCCGTCTTTAACCTATCTAAGGACAAACAAAATGACTTGCTCGACTCAAGAAACCGACAAACTGGTAGGCGATATCCTGAAAGCCGTGGGCGCCTGGCAGGAGGGACACTTCCTTCTGACCAGCGGCATGCACAGCAAAGAGTACATGCAGTGCCAGAAGGTTATGCAGTATCCACGGCTCGGGAACTTTCTGGCCGAGCTCCTGATCGCCAGGGTGATCGAGGCGGGCATCCATCCCGAGGTGGTAGTCGGACCGGCCATGGGTGCCATTCACTGGGAGGTCTTCGTGGCCCAGGCTCTCGAGAGGCACAATCTGAAAGAGAGCGGCGTAATGAGCAACTACTTTCTGGATGTTGATACCATATGCGATGCGCTCCCGGGAGACATCGCCGCCGGAATGACCAGGGCTGTTTTCGCCGAGAAAATCGTCGGCGAGAACAGTTTCGAGATCCGGAGAGGCGTCGAGCTCGCCCCTGGTCAGAAAGTGCTGGTGGTGGAAGATGTCACCACCACCGGGGGCTCATCGAGACGGGTGCTGGAGCTCCTCAACGAGATGGGTTGCGAGCCCGTGGCGGTAGGCGCCGTGGTGGACCGGAGCGGCTCGCGCATCTCCTACGACACTCCTTTCATCAAACTACTGACCCTGGACCTGGCCACTTACGACAAGAAAGAGTGTCCCATGTGCAAGGCTGGAAGCACGGCTATCAAACCCGGAAGCACGACTGGCTAGAACTTTGCCCGCTCGGGTTGGACCGATGCGCCGACCGGGAATAAGATCAAAGACAGGTCCCGGTCAGGTGCCCGTGCGCTCAGCGAAAGAAAGAACTCAGCGAGGAGCCCTGCTTGCCTTAATGGCGGCTGTTTTCGTGTTCGTTCCGGTGTTTCTCGGGTGTACCGGCCAGAGCGCCTGCCGGACGATAAAGCTCAAGCCCATCAAAGATGCCCGTACCGAAAATGCCGTCCTCGATATGTACCGCCAGGCCAAAGCCCTGAGAAAGGCGGACAAGAACGTGGATGCCAGGCTTCTTCTCGAGAAGGCTGCCATGTACGACCCCACTGCCATGTCTCCCTATCTGCACGAAGAGCTCTCACGCATTTATCACGACCTCGGCAATCCAAACAAAGCCGTGGATGAGGCCCTTCTCTGCCTGAAGTTCGATCCGCGCCAGAAGCATGTCCTCTACAATCTGGCGCTCTACTGCCAGGAAGCCAACCGCTTCGACGAAGCGATCGCATTTCTGAAGCGCTATCAAGAGACCGTATCAGGAGAGAAGAAAGCCCAGGCCGCCAGCCTGGTGGCGCTACTCGGCGAGCAGAAGGAGAAGGCTCAGAAATACTCGCCGGACACCAGAGACTACCTCGACCAGCTCACTGCCGAGGACATGGTCAGTCGCTGGTCCAGAGACCGATTCCCCCTCAAAGTTCATATTCAGCCGACATCCCGGGTGGCGGGCTTCAAGTTCATCTATCCCAAGCTCGCCAAAGAGTCCTTCGTCACCTGGTACAAAGCCTCGCAGAAGCGGGTCGCCTTTACCTTCGTAGACAGTCCGGAGGATTCGGACATCAATCTCGAGTGGACCGATCAGATGCTCCATGTCGGCAACGAGAAGAGCGAGCGCCTGAAAGCCGGTCTCACAACCAGCACCACCACCGGCGAAGGAATCATCAAACACGCCCGTATCCAGGTCCGCACCGTCAGACCATTCTCGAAAGAAGCCGAGCCCGAAGAGAAGATCAAAGAGACATGCCTTCACGAGATCGGTCACGCCCTGGGTCTCAACGGACACTCAACCAATCCCGGGGACATCATGTACGTGGGCATGACCCGCCGCCAGCTACCGGCTCTGACAAAACGTGACAAGACCACCATCGCGCGGCTCTACCAGGCGTACCCGCAGCTCGCCATGGAAGGAGTGTTCGAAGCCCAGCCCGTGGCGGCGGAGCAGGCTCCGAAGGAGCCCTCGGCGTCCACCGAGAGAACGGCAGCTCTGGCTCCGGCGCAGATTCCCGCTCAATCACCGGCGCAGCTCCCGGATCAAGCCCAGGATCAAGCCCAGGATCACCAGGATCAAGCCCAGGCTCAAGCTCAGCCTCCGGTTCAACCTCAAATTCCGTTCCAACCTCAGATTCCTGTTCCTTTCGTACAGGCTCCCTATGCTCCGCAGACCACCTATCCGGCGCCGGTTTATCAACAGGCATACGGGCAACAGCCTTACCCGCAGCCTTACCCGCAGCCTTATCAGCAGCCCCCTTATTACCAGCAAGCTCCGGCTCCGTCTCCTTACCAGATAACCGCTTTCCCTCCGGCTTATCCTCCGGCTTATCAGCAGCCGTATCAGCAGCCGGCTTTCCAGCAGCCCTACCAGCAGCCTGTCAATCCCTACAATGCGCTCAGCAGCCAGAACCTCGTTCCCCAGCCGTACCAGGGAAGCCCTTATGGCTATGCTCCCCCGGCCTATCCAGCCGGCTATGGGGCACCGCAGGCAGCACCACAAGCTGTGCAGCCGCCGCAGACCAATCCCCTCGCCCGCTGGGCCAGCCAGATCCTCGGACAGCCCCAGCAGCCCAACATGGGTCAGATGGGCAATTGAAGCTCAACGCTGGCTGCGCTTCTGCATCAGGTCTTTGAGGGCAAGCTCGGACTCGTAGTCATGAGGCATGAGCTTGGTGGTGTGCAGAAGCTCGGCAATCGCGCCGTCGATATCCCCCCGGTCGCTCAGAGCCATTCCCAGGGCTTTATGGAGTTTGGGATTCTTCGGATCGATCCGCAGGGCTAGACGATATTGCATGACCGAAGAGTTGTGATCGCCAATCTGCGAATAGACCCAGGCCAGACCCGAATGAGTGTCGGCATCATTTGGAGCCAGGGATACGGCAAGGCGTGCTTGCTCAAGAGCCTCTTCCAGTTTGTCCCGCTTGGCGAGGATCCAGGAAAGACCCACATGACCGGGAGCATAATTCGGATCGGCTTCCACGGCTTTGCGAAGCTCATTCTCGGACTCGGACCACTTCTTCATATGACCAAGCGCCACTCCGAACTGTGTCCTTGTCACCGGATCTTTGGGATCCAGTCCCACCGCCTTCTTGTAATTGTCGATCGATAGATCCGGCAGCCTGGTCTCCGAATAGCACTTGGCCAGCACCAGATACGGAACCACGAGATTCGGGTCAAGCTTGATTGCCTCTTTGGCTTCCCTGGTTGCCACGCGGTATTCGCCTTTCATCCGGTAGCACTCGGCCAGGTAAGCATGAGCAGGAGCATACTTGGTATTGACCCTCAAGGAGGTCTCATACTCGGCGATGGCATCCTCGTGCCGGCCCAGCATGCGCAGCGCCTCGGCAGTCATGTAATGGCCGTCCGAGTTGGTGGGCCTGATCCGCACTACATTCCGGAACTCGCTCAGGGCCTCTTCGTAGTCCGACATCGCCATGAGCACTTTGCCCAGCATATAGTGAGCCTTGAAATTGTCCGGATCCTGTTTGACCACCGCCTCATATTCGATGAGTGCGTTGGTATAGTCGCGTCTCTTGAAGAAAGTGTCGCCGAGCTCGGTATGCTTGGCGATTCTCTTCGCCTTCTCCGGAGGCAGAGTCTTGGTCTCGTCCAGCTCGACAGCAGGCGCCTGGGGTTTGGGTGTCTTGAGGGGAAGCACCCTGTCCAGGAGAGGAAGGCCGGAGGCGGGCTGGACGAAAGCCATCGCGGCAGCGGCAATGAGAATGCTCGAGAGTATTCGGGGGCAGGGAAAGGTCATGCGGAGCTCCGCTTCTCAGAGATCGTGCCTAGTTTAACCCGAATTGACCACAACCTTATCGATACGGTCGACTCTGAATGTTCTCTCAGCCTGGAGCGACTGACAGATTGCATTGAGATAGAACTGCCCCCGGCTGTGTATGAGAGAAAGCGGGAGAACCGTGCGGTTCGAGCGATATGTGCCGTTATAGGTCATCTTCAGGACCTGGCGAAGCTCGATGGCCCGGCTTATTGAATCCATGATCGCCACTGCTTGCTCCGGCATCGCGGCACGCACCGACTCGGCATGGCGATCGAAATCGAAAGGACTGACGGCTCCCATGATCTCGAGAGCTTCGAGGTCAGAAAGACCGGTGGAGGCGGTAAGCTTGAGGAAAACGTCCCGGACATGGACACTGTCCGCCAGGGCTCTGTGATAGTCGCCGGCAGGCAAACCGAGCACCTCCACGACTGTATTGAGCTGGTGCCGGGGCGCATCGGGTAGAAGCTCGCGGGACATGACCAGGGTATCCACCACTTTGTTCTTCGGGAATGGCAGGCCGAGCCTGGCCAGACTCACCCGGACGAATTCCACGTCGAAAGGAGCATTATGAGCCATGAGTACGCAATCACCGACGAATTCGATGAATTCCGGAATCACTTCTCGAAAAGTCGGCTCCTCCCTTACCATCTCGTCGGTTATCCCGTGGATGCGTTGAACCTCGCGCGGGATAGGACACTCCGGATTGATCAGGCGAGAGAATATGGCGGGCTCGTCTGTGGAGCCGGCGCCGGGACCGAACTTGACCCCGGATATCTCTACCAGTCTCTGGGCGACCGGGGACAGTCCGGTGGTCTCGACGTCGAAAGCCACAAAAGTGAGATCCGCAAGAGCTGTGCTGGTAATTTTCTCCATATTTTCTTCCAGGTCTATTTTGACAGTCCAGACTGGAGCGAGCTGGCTGCTGACCCCCTGCTCGACTCGCGAATTTGAAAGAATCATTCTCGCAACTCTTCATTCGGGCACCATTAAAATACAGCCGTATTAATGGACTAAAATGCGAGAAATAGCTTTCCGGCAGAAAATTGCTACGCGATGAATATACAAAAGACAATCCGCTACCTCTTCCCATCGTTCTGCCTCGCTTTCTATCCGGCCCTGGCAATCACGGGCTCGCCCATGGATGCGTCCATAATCAAAGAGGCTCTGGCCGAGACTATCTGCCCCACCAATATCGAGGTCATGGTGAAAGGAAGCGACCAGCAGGACTCGAAGAGCTATGAGGAGAGCACCGAGCCCCAGCGGCATTTCGAGACGAAAGCGCTCTGGCGGTCTTATCGTTATATGAAAGGTGAGCAGACCCGCGCCCTCAATTATGCAGCATCCGCCGATGAGGACCCGGAGATGCGTACCAGGGCCCTCTTTCATTTCGGGATGCTTCTGCACACCTCATCATGCTTCTACCGGAACACCACATTTCTCCGGGAGCAGATCGAACGACTCGCCAGTATTACTGGCGGTGATTTCGACCCGTATTCCATCGATCTGTTCGACTGGCGCAAACTGGGCGATCCTGGATCCACCGCCGGACTCAAGCTGATCGAACGCGAGAATCGAAAGGTCTTGCTCGACCAGGTAGTAGCCGGCACCACATTAGCGAAAGTGGCCCGGGGTCTGTCCATTCGAGAAGCACGAAGACAGTGGGACTATTTCGAGACCTTGATTCGCAATCGATATCACGGCCGGGCCGATACCATCCTGGCAGCCCTCAAATCTGCGAGCTGCCCATCCCTGGAGCCCCAGGAAGAGCCCTTGCTTCAATAGCGCCCGCAATCCGGGCAATCTTTCTGCGGATCGAGACCTCTCAGGGTCTCGAGCTCACCACTGAGACCGTCGAGCTTCCAGAGCTCGTTCGCCTGGGTGACACCGAGCCGGCCTGTTAGCTTGAGCGACTCCAGAGACATTATCGAAGCCGCCCAGGCATCCACCGGAGGGAAGTTGACCCGGCTCACCGGAGTGAGGGGATAATCGTCGATTCCAGCCCTGGGCAGGACACAGCGAAGACAGGCAGAGCGCCCGGGGACCATTACATAGACTTGCTGACGGAAGCCACTGCCGCCGGTGTGGATGAGTGGGACTCCGCTAGCCATGGCGAGATCGCTCAATTTGAGCTTGAGCTGCCAGTCCAGGGTGGCCTCGACGATGACGCTGGCGCCTTCCACCATCTCTTCCAGATACTGGCTGCCCGCCTCGATCCTGTTGAGCTCCAGCGTGACATCGGGATTAGCCGGTCCTCTGGTGGCAAGATTATGGCTGACTTCGTACTCTTCCTCGGCGCTGTTGTTGAAGATATTGATCCGCCCCACCCCGGCTGCCACCAGGTGCTCGATGGTCATGGCGGCGCTGAGGGCACCGGTGATCACGCTGATCGACCCCGAAAGCAGACGTTCCTGGCTGCTTTCGCTCATTCCCGCAAGAGCGATCTGACATTGATAGCGCTCGCGTTGATCAGGAGTAAGCATGATTTTTACTCTACAGGGCAAGCCCTTCCTCAGTCAATTGGAACTGAACCCTACCCCTGAACGACCAAAAACCCCCCTTCCGGGAGGTCTCTGGCTGGCGTTGGCGGGGGAAAACTTTTGGTATTCCCTTCTTCAGTGGTTAGCTGAAGAGGTTGGCATCTCGGGCGGATGCGACGAGCCAGTTGATGGCGCCGGGGGTGGCGAGACCGCCGGTGACACCAGCTGCGCCGAACAGCACTTTCTTCATGGCATCGTGGGTGCCGGCAGCCATGTGCATGAAGCCCATGATCATTGTCGGTCCGCCCCAGGCGATTCCAAGGATTTCCATACCG
>Ga0226835_1000589_pt1 | contig 34597 bp, 36 predicted proteins | sample LAC_MetaG_1_FD_163627 | JGI IMG/M metagenome (GOLD analysis project Ga0226835, IMG submission 163627) | Anaerobic ammonium oxidizing microbial communities from anammox membrane bioreactor (MBR) in UC Berkley, California, United States -... | ecosystem: Engineered > Bioreactor > Anaerobic >...
AAACATTGTGCGCGTGCGGCACGTCCAAGCCGGGCGCTTGCGGCGAGTACGGCGGCGCATACGGCGCGACAAATTCATACGCGCCCATCCCAATGCCGGTCAACGGATGCGCGCGAATCAAATCCACCGCTTGCGTCCACAGCGCGACACGTTCTTGCGTGGTATCGCCTGTTATCATGCCGATTCTGCCATAGAGAACATTCGACAATGCCTCTGCGCCGCCCAATTGTTGATTGAGAAAAAGGAGCGCGAGCGCCAAGAGGAAAAGGATTGGCAAGAACCAACGGCGAAACATTGCCGCGCCGAGCGCCAGCCCACCGACCAGCGCCACCCACGCGCCGCGCGCTTGCAGGATCAGCAATGCCAGCGCTATCGGACTCAACGCCACCGCGCCGAGAATTTGTTCACGGCGACGATGCGAAAACAAGAGCGCCAACGCGAACGGAGCAAGCGCCGCCAACATTCCGCCCACGATATTGGGATTCGTCCCTTGTCCCGGCGGACGCAGTGTCCAATCCAAAAACGCGGGGAGAGTGTACACTTTGTTCGCGCTCCAACTCACGCTAAAGGGCAGCAGCAGTACCAAGCCGATGCCGAGCAAAACCAATACGCTCGTCGCGCGCCATAGATCGCGTTCGGTTTCCAACGTATCGCACAGGACATAGAACGCCGTGACTCCCGCGAGCCATTTGCCCGCGCTCGCGATACCCATCAGCCGCGCGGGGGATGTCATCAAACCAATCACGACGCCGACCATCAAGAGCAAAATAAAAAAATTCGCGCGCGTTTTTGGAAAGGGGCTGCCCGCCACGCGCCAACGCCGCGCGTAATAAATGGGCAGGACGAACCAGCCGAACACAAACCACGGCGGCGGCAAAAAGAGCAGCAGCGTCAGTGGAATAAAAAGCAGTGAGAGAGTCCGCGCATCCCATTCTTTTGATTTGGAAACAGTCGTGGCCGCCGCCGCCGTCGTTTTGTTCAGCTTCTCCATGCGGTTCAATGCCGCGTCATGATTATCAAATAATGGGTTCGCAAAAACGCCATACGATTGAAAAAGCGGCACAGCGTCTGCGAACGCGGCGCGAGCCAGCGCGTCAAGGGCGGCGCGAGTGTGACGCGGCGCAGCGCCATGTTACATTCGGGAAAGAGTGTCTTGATTTCGCGTTTGCCAATGCCGCGCGTTTGCGGATTCGTCGGATTGAGCCAATAGTCGTACCACAGGATCGCGCCGCGCGGTTTCAACACGCGCAGCATTTCCGCCGCAATCTGTTTTCGCAACTGCGTATCCAAGATCGAAGTGAAAACGGTGAACTGCATCACAAGGTCCAAACTAGCAGAAGCAAAAGGCAGCTGCGCGGCATCGCCTTGCAAGAACGCTAATTGCGGATGGGCGGCATGGCCGCGCGCCACGCGTTCGGGCAATAAATCAATGCCGCACAAACGCGTTTCGGCAACTTGGGCGCTCAATTTTGCCAATTCGTGACCTCCGCCGCAGCCAAGATCAAGAACCCGCATAGCGGGCGTGAGCGGGAAATATTTTGCCAGCAGCGCTTGCACCGCCGCGTCTCGATCCACTTCCATGAAACGATTGGCGGGATTGGTCGGCGCGTACCATTCGCGATAGCGCGGGTCGCGGGCGCGGCGGGCGTATTCTAATTCAAGGCGTTTGCGATCGTTCATTGTGCGCTGTGTACGCCCCGAGAGGCGTGTGAGATACTCACGTAATCAACGCTCGTGCGATTGGCTCCCCTGAAAATGACCATCCCTCACCCCCGACTCCTCTCCCAATGGACGAGGGGAGGAGGCGCATTTTCATCCGAACATTGGTGCGCGCAAGGTTATGGGGAATTCCCCTGAACCGGATCACCGTTAGGAGGATGACACCCCACGAGCTGATCAGCTGCCCGAATGTTCATCACTCGCTCTCGATTCAACTCGAGCGCGATAACGGTGGCTCGTCCGGTGGGTGTTAGACCAATAACTGCGAGGCCGTCCAAAGACCAAATAAAGTGGTCGCTCCAGGCGCTTTGCCGCGGGTTGAACAATAGCGCGTCTAGGCCAGAATCCGGGTCAACGCCAGTCAATTTGTTCGATTGTCTGCGATTGCAGTGGAAACAAGCGAGGGCGAGATTGTCGGGGTCGTCAGAGCCGCCCTGGTCGGGCGGAGTAACATGATCTATGGTAAATCGGACGTACTGCCACTGCTCTGCGGTATGGCAGTATTCGCACAGGTAGTTTGCGCGTTCGCGAATTTGGAGTTGGATTTCAGGAGTTATCTTGCGGCGCAAGGGCGCTCTCCAGGTCTCCGGTCGGCTAGTACTTGACACGATGAATTTGTGGAGTGAGGATGCGTAGCAAGGCGTTCTCTAACGCCGCATTAGAGAATGCGGCCTACACAGATTCATGTTGAACGAGTACTAGGTTTTCATCAAATTGCGGACAACCCGATTGACCCAACTCAAGTAATCATCAACTTCCTCGTACCGATCCAGCTCTTTCCTTTCTCTGGAATCAAGTCCACCGCGTCGTTCTTGTTCGAGCAGTTTTTCAATCCGGGCTTGGACATGGCGCGTGGCTTTAAAGACAGGCACTCCATCTTCGAGCTCGATCCGCACTGCGCGCTCCAAAGGAAGTGTGGACGGCAAGACGCGTAGTTTGGGAAGGGGATATAGATTGGCAGTCATTCTGACATCCATTTGGAATTACCTCACTACCGGGCATTATAACATTCCATCAAGCGATTAGAAATCGCGGCAACAAGGGCACGAAACGTCCCTGCGGACGTTGGGATTTGCGTGCGCTCAAGCGCACGCAATCTCGCTGGCTCACAACTGGGGCGACGATTGTCGGGCGGGAGACGCCAGATTCCAGCGCGCCAAGCCGACGAGAAAGCCGATGCCATAACTAAGGTGAAGGGTCAAAAAAACAATTGGCAGTAAAACTAGGGCGCGCCAATTGCCGCGCGCCGCGATGACGGATGCTGCGAACGCCGCTAGCGCATACGGGACGGCAATCAGCAGAAACCAAAGGGGCGTTTGGGTGACGATTGACAGGAGCGCGCTGCCCAACAATGCCAACACAAAGAGCGCGGGGACAAGATGCCGCAGCGACGCGGGACGCCCGTGTTTTTGAATGACGCGCACTTTCCAGAAACCGTATTCGTAATATTGTTTCCACAAGCCGCGCAATGTGCCGCGCGAAAAATAGATGGACTTGATTTGGGGATCGAGCCAAATTTTTCCGCCCGCCTGTGTCAAGCGAAAATTAAATTCGTCGTCTTGATTGCGGACCAATTCCTCGTCAAACAAGCCGATACGGTCAAAGACCGCGCGCGGGTAGGCGCCCATATACACTGTATCCACCCACTGCGCGGTTTCGGCGTAATGAAAGCGCGCGCCGCCCACGCCGAACGGCGAACTCGTCGCGAGCGCAATTGCATTGCCGAGAAAGGTTTCACTCACGGCGCGCATCGGACCGCCAACGTTGTCGGCATTGGTTTCTTGCAGCGCTCGAACACACTGCGAAACATAATCCGGCTCTATGATCGTGTGCCCATCTATACGCACAATCACCGCGCCGCGCGCGGCGCGAATGCCGCGATTCAACGCGGTAGGAACGATACGTTCGGGATTGTCCAATAATTGCAAATTGCTCCGTTCCCTTGGAACGGCAATTGCAGATTGCAGATTGCGCTGCGACGAAAACAATGGTTTGACGATTTCGCGCGTGTTATCGTCGGACATGCCGTCAACGACCAAAATTTCCAAGCGTTCGGGTGGGTAATCTTGCGTCAAGACCGCCTTTAAGCAGCGCTCGATATAGCGCGCCTCATTTCGTATGGGGATTACGACGGAAACAACGGGGTAGGAATCAGCCATTTGCGTAGGGGCAGCGCTTTATGCTTGCCCTCTCCCGTCGAGAAGCGAATCAATGAGCGCGAATAATTTTTCGCGGCGGCGTTCCAACGGAAATTCTCGAAGGATGCGTTCGCGCGCTCGTGCGCCACACGCGGCGTCTTGGAGCAATGCGCTTTGAATCGCGTGCGCCAGCGCGGCAGGTTCGACCGAATCCACATACACGCCCGCGTCGCCGACCACTTCGGGCAATGCGCCCGCGCGCGTGACGACGGGGATACATTGATAGAGCATTGCTTCGGCGACGGCAAGCCCGAATCCTTCGTGACGCGAGGGCTGGACATAGACGCGCGCGCGCGCCATGTATGCTTGCAAACGCGCATCCTCCACCCAACCTGTAAATTCGACGTTTGGCGAGGCGATGGTTTTCAAATACGCAATGGCGTCATCGCGCCATGCGCCCAGCAGCGCGAACGAAACCTCCGGCAAATATGCCGCCGCGCGCACGAACGGCTCTAGCCCTTTGCGCGTCAAGTTATCACGGTCCACGTTGCCGATGGTGATCACCAAGTTTTCTTTGGGGCAGTCAGGAGGAAGAGTGTTTGGCGTTCCAAGATAACAGGTGGTCACGCGATTTGGAAAAAGATTGACATTCGCCAGCGTCTCGGCACGCGCGGCTTGGCTGAACGGCAAAAGGTGCGTAGCCCTTTCCATAGTCGTCCGCGCAATCCAGCGTTTGAATCCACCGCGCATACTGCCGTATCCGATTTCGGGAAGATTGGCAACGTCATAACCGCCGACGACCAGAATGGATGGTTTGCGCTGGCGCTGAGCGAGAAGCACAGGGAAAAAAGTATGCCAACTCGCAAACCAGCCAAAGAGCAAATCACATTCCGCCACCGCACGAGAGAGCGATAACAGGTTCACCGCGCGCCCGCGTTGAAACCATTCGCGCACCGCATACCGTTCCGCCAAAAGGTCGCGGTCTATTCGCACGAATGAGGCGAGATGATTGTGGACGAAAAGGAGGTTTGATTTTTGATTTTTGATTTTTGATTTCGGATTTTGAATTTTGAATTTCGACTTTTGAATTTTGAATTTCGACTTTTGAATTTTGAATTTCGACTTTCGATTTTCGATTTTCTAATTCTCACGTGAGCGCGCGTGCAAAGATGCTTTCGCATTTGCGTGCGTATTGGGCGGCGCTCAATTCGCGTTCCGCGAACGCGCGCGCATTCTGCCCCAACCGCGTGCACAGCGCGCGATCGCGCAAGAGACGCGTCAAGCGCTTGGTCATTGCTGGTACATCGCCCGGCGGAAACAACAGCCCATTCTCTTGCGCTTGGAACAATTCGGCGGTGCCGTCCACAGCCGAACACACAATCGCTTTGCCCGCCGCGAGCGCAGAGACGACTGCCAGCGGTGTCGAATCTTTTTCCAATGCCGAGTGGCAAAAGATGTCCAACGCGGCGAGAATTTGGGGCGTGTCTTGGCGATAGCCGGGAAAAAGCACTCGCGCTTGCAAGCCCAGCTCATCCGCGCGCGCGCGCAAACGCCGCGCATACGCGTCGGTGTCAAAAAGCGCCGAGCCAACCAACACGAGCCGCGTATTTGGAAAATCTGCCGCGAGGCGGGCGAACGCTTCAAGCAAAATATGCTGTCCCTTCCACGGCACCAAGCGCGACACAGAGCCAATGAGGATTTCATCCGGCGCAATGCCCCATTCCACGCGCACGCCTGTCCCAACTACCGCAGGCGAAAATTCGTTCAGGTCAACGCCATTCCAAATGACGCTGATGCGGTCAACGCCCACCACATTTTGAATCTGTCGCGCAATGCTTTGCGCGTCCACAATGACATGCCGCGCCAACCACCGCGCGCCCAATCCCAAGCAGAACGGAAACAGCGGTCCCGCGCGCTCCGAGACGCGGTCTTGAATGTGCCATACGCACGGAATTCCACACCACCACGCCGCCAAACCGCCATAGAACTGCGCCAACAATCCTTTTGGCACAATCAAGTCGGGACGCATTTGGCGCAAAGGTTCCGTCAACAATCGCGCGGTGTGCCACAGCGCAGGGAGATTTGCCCCCCACGCGAATGGATTGGGGACGGTACGCGCGCCGAGCCGCGCACTGGTCGAAAAAAAACGCGCCTGCGGCACTATGACAACCTCAATGCCACACGCGCGACATCGTTGCGGCAGTTCCCCTTCCGCAGGACAAATCACGATGGGCAACCAATGGGCGCGGTCCAGGCGCTGCGTTAAATAGAGCGTGCTGTATTCTACGCCGCTCATTTGCGCGGACACGCCCACCAACGCCACGCGCTTCATTTGGGACTCGCGGGCAAATTAAATTTTTCCAATTCCCATAATTTCGCATGCGCCCAAAAATCAAACGTGGCGTTGAGAGCCGAAATGAGCAAACCGCGATAACCCGCCGTGAAGCCGCGCGTCCAAAAAAAATAGTACGCAAACAACGCGAACGGGCGAAACGCCAACTGCGTCCAGTGAAATTTTTTGCCGCGCTTTTTTAATTCATCGGCTTGATAGCGCGAGTAGCGGTCAAGGTTGCGGAGCTGATTCGAGATGGATTTCATGCCATAGTGCAAGATATGATGTTGTAACGTCTCTACGCGGCCCGAGACCTCGACGTGGGCGTGAACCTCTTTGTCTTGAAAACGTCCTGCGTCGCGGCGAAAGAGGCGCAGGTGATATTCCGGATAGAGATTGCACACCTTGACCCATTCACCAAAAACATGATGTTTGAACGGAATCCGAAATCCATCCACTCCTTGCGGCGGAGCTTGGATGAGTTTTAGAATTTCCGTTTTGAGCTCTGGCTCGACGACTTCGTCGGTGTCCACTTGCAACACCCATTCGTGCGCGCACTGCGGAATTGCCCAGTTTTTTTGCTTTGCCGATTGAATGTATGCGTGTTGAATAATGCGCGCGCCATATTCGCGGCAAAGTTCGAGCGTGGCATCCGTGCTGAACGAATCCACGACGAGAATCTCGTCCGCCCATTTGATAGATTCGAGCGTGGGACGCATATACGCGGCGTTGTTAAAGGTGGGGAGCAGAACCGATAATTTTTCTGACACTGGCAACTCAGGGCGCGACTTGATAAATATAGACAGCAGGCCCCATGCGCTCGGTGGAAGCGGGAATCATGTGCAGTAGGCGTCCGTGCTGCGACACGGCATGGTAAAGCGCTACGTAGGGCTTGGCGAAATCTGCAAAACGAGCGTCCTTGAGCGCTTGTTCATATTCGGCGCCGTTTCCAATCAAGACCACGTATTGCACGCCTGCCTCGATATATTCTTGCAACGGTTTGGGTGGGGCACGCTGAAATTCGGCGGATTGACCCGCAAAATCATCATATAGAATTGGCGTAATATAGTAGGTCGGATGCAGCCCCGTATTTGCTTCTGCCAGGAGACGGTAATAATTGTCGGCTCCGCGAAAAACGCGCCCTTCGTTTGTAAGGGCATCACTCTCTAAATAATTTGCCTTGATACTCTCGGGACTTTCGGTCAGCGGCACGCCAAAACTGCTTTGATATTTCCCGCGATTGGTCAGAATATGGCTCTCGGCGGGAATATTTGCCTCAACCCATTCTTTGGCAAGCGTACGCGTGTCCGGTTGACTGGCGCGCATATCATATTGGACAATAAGATTGAGAGGATAAATCAAAATAACCCCCAGACAGACTATTAAAAACGCACGACGCAATGTAGGAGACGGCATCCGGCGCGCGATGGTGTCAAAAAAGACCCCTGCGCCGAGCGCCAAAAACGGAAAGATTGGAATTTGCCAATAGATGTTTTGCCATGGTGACGCCAACGCGAAAAACGCAAAGTGCAAAACAGGAAAAGATAGGACGACGATTGCCTTGAGTGAACGCTGCGCCGCGAGCGCAATCAAACCTAATGCGAACACGATAGTCATGCCCCAGCCCAATTCGCCCACAAAGACATTCCACCATGTCAGAGGGGACACAGAAACGCTGCCAAGGCGAGGTAAAGAAAAGTAGTCCAATGCTTGAAACTGATGCCAGAATGTGGAAAAATCGAGCAAGACAAAGGGTGAAGCCAAAATGAATGCTCCAAACATACAAACTCCCGCGCTCACAGTACGAATGAGCCAGGTTCGTGGAGTGGCATGATCTAGAGCGCCTAGCGCAAGAGGAATAGCAAATAACACACCATTATATTTGCTGGCGGCTGCAAGACCCGCCAAGCTCCCTGCTAATGCGAAATCACGCAATCGCCCACTGTGCATTGCAATGCCAAGCACGCCAAGCGAAGCGACGATAAAAAAGGTCATCAGCGGTTCATTCTTGATGAAATGGGCTTGAACCACCGACGGTACAACGCCAATGAGCAGGATCGCCGCAACTATTCCAACACGCTGATTAAAAAACTTTCGTCCTACAATGAACGTGAGAGGCACAGTCAGCGTGGCGGCAAGCGCAGACAAAATACGTCCGAGCAAATATAGAGGCGTCGGATCTCGCAAGATAGCAGTGGCAATATCCTTGATAGAGGTGAATGAGCCAAAAACCATTTTTAACCCAAAATATACGCCGTACAATCCTAACAATAGATACATTAACAGAGAAGGATAAACCCAAGCTCGCGGATTCAGATCGCGCGTATATCCCATATAGAGCGCAAGATTGACATTGTACGATTCATCGCCGAGATAGACTGCGGGCAAGCCATATCCAATCCCCCAAAAGACAAGAATGCCCGCTGCAATGGTCAAGCCCATGATTAAAAGTCTCACAAACCGGCTATCCATGTAATTTTCCCTTCGGCTGAGCCAGCTTGGGCAGCTGTGCTGCAAGCGCGAGCATGAACCATACCATTGGCATGAGGATGTTGACGACAAACAATCCTTCAAACGTGAACAAGACAACAAGTCCAACCACAGTGAGCAACAACCCGGCTGCAAATGGCGCGGTTTCAGCACGCGTTTGATCTGACCGAACCTCATGCCACAGATCTTTAACCAAGCGAGCCAAGCAAAGAATTAATACAATCACCGAAAAAATGCCCATGTTTGCCATCATCCAAACCCAGTCATTGTGGGGCCAGCCGCTGCTTCCCAAGCCATTTCCGACAAGAGGACTCTGTTGAAAAAGTTCAAGCGCTTGTTCCGCACGGTCAAAGCGCTTGAAGGCGCTTGAATCCCATGTGTTGACAGAAAAGACCGAAAAAAAGCGATTTTCGAATGCACTGGGCAGAATGATAGATGCGCCGATTGCAGCAAGGAACAGCCAGATCGTCCGCCGGAACTGCAAGCTCAGTGCAGCCAAAAGCATCGCCGCCACCGCCAACCATGCGCCGCGCGTTCCCGAGGCATAGATGCCTATTAAAAGGACCAAGCCAGCCCCAATAAACAGAAAACGCTTTTGTCGCGTTTTTGAGCTGACAATTTGCGCCCACACCAGTCCCAATAACGGAACAAAGAGCATTGAAGCAATCGAAGCCCATGCAAAAAAGCCATAAGGCGTGAATCCATCCAAACGCTTTTGCCCTTCAGATAATAGTCCTAACGCGACCATCGTCCCACTCATGCCCGGCACAAACAGCGCCAAGAGCAAGGGAACAATCACCATACAACCGGACAGAATTGCCAAAATCGTGCTGGTCGAAAGCGTTTTCAAGTCAATGACGAGCGTCGCGATCACATAGCTCACCGGGATCATGAGAAGAATGAGCTTGAGCTCATTCAGGATGACTTCGGGATTCACTCCTTGAATAAAGGCAAATATTGAGGCAAATATTCCAAATCCAGCAAACAGAAACCACCCACGCCCCAGAGACCACCTCTGCGGCTCGCGCACCAAGACACTTTTTATAGCAAGGAGCGCCGCCAGAATCCAAGGGAGTGCCTCTCCCGGGGTAATGTTCACGAGCGGAGTCAAATAGAGCGACCGATACCCAAGCGCAAAGGTCAGAATCCAAAGGTAAAATGTGCCAAGAATGACGGCGCGGTTTTGCACGAATACCGCGCCTCCAACCCAGATGATAAAAAATAAAATAATCAATTCTCGCACCCCAAACTCGAAACGCGCAATGATGGCACCGAGCAACAGGGCAAGCGCGAGTGCCGGCACAATGATGATTAGGGATTGCCAACGATACAGCGTCATGGATGGTTCTCCATTTGGGGCTGCGCCACAGCGCGACGCAAAAGTCTTGGCAGATACACCGCGCCGGGAATAAAAACGATGACCAAGCCCATTGCAGGAATCATATAGCGCAAAATTGGCAATGCGGAAAGCGTGATCAACCAGAAATAGAGCACAGTGGCAAGACCCATCAAGACCAAGAAACGCGCGTGTGGACGATGTCGCCAGGTCATTACAATGCCCAAAGTACCCAGGAGCAGATAGACCAGCTGCACCCCTGCACTCAAAATCTCAAAACGCTGGCTGTCCGTTGCGTACCATGCCCGCACTGCCTTTAGCGCTAAAAATTTCATCACCGTCCCAGGTTGCTCACGAAAATTGTCCCATAGAAACGCCCCAATCTTGACGCTTGAATCCAGAGTCGCCTGCTGACTGCGCGCGTCGAGCATGAGCGCCTTGATATCTTCAGGTACATCCAGCGCGGCACGATAGGACTTGGATTCAACCGCAAACGAAAGACCGTCACGAATTGATTTGACACCGTTATCATTCAACAAGACCCATCGCCCCGTTTCCGATCGGACCAGAAATTCCCAGGGCAAAACCACGCTCATGCATCCAACACACAATAATGCTACAGCCCCAAGTCGGTTCTTGACAAGCGTCCGTTTGCAAATGATTCCCAAAAGCATAACCAATGGAAAGCCAGCTGCAAATGGGCGAATTAACATCGCCAAGCCGATCAAGAGCCCTGCGAGCCCAAACAAAGCAAGTTGTGATCGAACAAGAACAAGTCCGCGCCACCAAAAATAAACGGCGGCAAAAAAGAATACCATAAACGAAAGTTCGGTGCTTGTCTGCTTGGTGAGCCACAGGGCGAATGGATACGTGGTCCACAACAGCGCAGCGACAAATGCGAGTAACGGGGTCCAAATCAAGCGCGCCAACAAGAGAATCAACACACTCGTAATCCCCATCTCGATCAATGCCAATCCTTGCAATACGAGCGCAAGCGGCACACCAAAAGTATGAGCCAACACAATCATTCCTACCAAAACCAGAGGAAAACCAACTGCGACTATATTAGTCGGGTCGAGAAAAGGCGCGCCATCCACAATTTGTTGCGCCATTGGCAAATCGCGTTCTGTAAAGTCCGTTGTCCCAAGCTCATAGTACTGGGCTGGTACAAATGCCCAAAAGACCAGGGTTACCAGTACCGAAAAGAGAAATGTCGCAACAACAGCACGTCGAAGGTCGTTCAAGCACCAGTCAAGCACCCTATTTCACTCTCTTCCAAAGCTTGTTGATTCAGTCACACGGAGGAAACAGTTTTTGCCAGGTATGTTTGAGAGAACGCCGCCACTGCCCAGATAATCACTTTGAATGGCGCGAATATGAGGTCGGTGGAATGAGAAATTGTGCATCACCCCAACCCAACAGTCGTAATCTCCGCTTTCAATCCGACCCGCAGGAGCGTGTCAGATGGCATCGTAACTGCCGCAAGCGCGACGATGCCAAACAAGAAAATCAAGAATTCGCGAACGCTGATTGCAAATCGCGCAACAGCTATGCTCAGCGCTGCAACGACAAGCAGCGCAACCAGACATACAATCAAATTGACGATACTAACAACGGCAGGAATTCGTGATTTATTTACATCCATGGCACCAGACACTCTCACAGGAAACTCTTACGCAGATAGTGTTCTCCCATATAGCGGTAGAGTCGGAACGCACGTCCGAACACGTCGAGATTACGATATGCCCAAAAACCAATCGCCTGAGCGCCAAATCCGCGCTTGAACCCTTCAACCCCTTTCAATCCGCCGCTTGGACAAAAGTCAAACCATCGTTTATCGCGCTGGCAGGCGTCTTTAATCACAGCATCAAGCAACAAGTGCATGGGGAATTTATTCATGAACTCGGCCATAACTGCACTATGCCAATAGGTCGCCTGATCGTTATGATAAAAGAACCATCCCCCTGCGATGATGTGTTTGTTATCTCGCACTATCCAAAGGCGGATTGATTCTCCATACGCAGGATGGCTGAACAAACGAACAAAGAGATCAAACGGATAAAAGCCGCCCGCATTCTTACCCCAGCGCGCAAGAGAGTTTTCATAAGCGACATAGTAGGCGCGAATATCTTCAATAGATTGAGCTATATCAATCTCCAAACCAGAGTTCTTGGCAGTCTTTATATTAGCGCGATGCCCTTTACTAAAGTTTCGCTTAATTCGGTCAAAATCCGTACCGAGTTCAAGCGTTTGGGTAAATAGGGAGCGCCGTTCAAAGGGTAGCAAGGTTCGCCAACGCAGAAACGGATTTCCAATCACAACAAAGTTGGTGAGATGTGCCAGCGCATGCCAAATCAACTCCCAGTGTTCAACCGACGGAGTCTTTGAGAAAATCGGGCCGCCATAGACTCCCGGCAAGAGCGACTCGGCATAACCAAAACCCGTAAATCGGACAGAGCGCTTTAGAAAAGGAATGATTACTGCGTTTTCGTCACTAAACTCCATAGCCAAAGGTGTGCTCACCCAGTGCGGAAAAACATCGGTCAAGATCTCAGACCAAACCGGTGTATGAAAAAAAGTACTTCCTTGCCCTCTACGAGAAATTTCATTCCAGACGGGCTTGGTAGATTCAGGGGCAATGGCTCGGCAAGTTAAAGACATGAACCGCCAAGAGATAGTTTTCTTATTTCCCGCGCTGGAACGCCGGCATAGACTGTCTTCTCAGGGATGGGATATTTAACCAGGGAGGCTGCCGCAACAATCGCGCAGCTGCCAATAATGACTCCTTGCAGAATCGTTGCTCTGGCGCCAATATATGAGCCGTCCTGTATCGTCACGTCTCCGACACTGCTCGGCATTATTTCTGCGCCGAGAGGGCTAGCCGCTGCATCGGTGTGCGTAACAATCATCACCCCCATCGCAAGAGTGACATTATTGGAAATGTAAATGCCTCCTTTCAAGTCCAGAAAAAGATTCCTGCCAAAATAGCAATTGTTCCCAATGTGCAGATTTCCAAATGCTGTTTTCTTGGTCTTGTCGGAAAAATTGTGAAAAACAAGCGGCGGCGTAAAAACTACCTCTTGACCGACGCTCGCGCCGTAATATCTCAGTCCCTCAATAATTAGTCGCCCGGGCAGAAAAGCGCAGGCGCGGTTAAATCCTTCGGGAGGCAAACAGTACAGCAATAATCGAAAGACTATTCGTACCAGCGGAAAGAGCAAAGGATACAACATCTATATTCAAATCACCTGACCAAGAGCATATTCAAGCTCAAAGATTTTTCGAGATCAGCTTTTGATAAACCATTCCACCCCGCCAAACGATACCCGTCATCAAGAGAATCAATGGCGCAGCCAGACGATCGCACAAACGATTCATCTGAAGCCCAGTAACAAAGGGAAGGTAAATCAGAGCCGCCACAAAATTCAGTGCCTTCAGGATGTCCCTGCCGGAATGCAGCGCGTGCGGATATACACAATACATCTCTTGCCATTTTCGCCGCACCAAGTAATAGGCGCGTCCGTACATGTAATGTTGATGCAGAAAACGGCGCAGCGTCGGGCGGTGATGATGCAGGACGCGCACGGCAGGATCGTAATAAATCTCATAGCCGAGTTTTTTTACGCGCCAATTGTAATCCACGTCCTCGCCGCGAAAGAGTGTTTCATCCTGCGAACCCACCCGCTCCACCGCGTCGCGTTTGTACGATACATTGACGCCCGGCAGCGTCCGCACATAACGCGCGGTCGGATACGCCGCGAACGTCACCTGGTCTGCCAAACGGCTGGCAAACGAATCCGACTTGGCGCCGATTATGGGTCCGCCCACCGCGCCCGCCTCGGGATGTTCGGCGTGCAAACGTTTCATTTGCGCGACCCAATCGGGAAAAACCTCTGCATCATCATCCGTCATCGCAATAATGTCGCTGGCACAATGCGGCAAACCGACATTCCGCGACGCGGCGAGGTTTTTGTTCACGGTCTTGATCAGTTTGATTTCAATTCCGCCTGTAACCTGTTTCTGGAAACTTGAAACGAGTTCATCCGTCCGTTCATCGCCGCCGTTGACAATGATGATTTCATCCGGTTTTTCAAGCGTGCGGCAAATCAGCGCGTCCAAACATTTGGCGAGCATGTCCGGGCGATTGTAGGTGCAGATTAGGACGGAAACTTTCATCGCGTATTTATGCCCCGCATCCGCGCTCCAAGATAATACAATTCATAATACCCGTTCACGCGCTTCTTGAACCACGCGAGCGTATCGGATGCCATCATCGGTTCGCGTTTCAAAAGCAAACAGTCCGTTTCCGCGCCATTGCCCCAACGCCCGCCCACGATGACGGCACAATCATATCCTGCCCGTTTCACGGCAGCGCGTTCGCGTGAGGTAAAACGTCCGCCGGGATAGGCAAACGGAAAAAAGGTTTCGCCGAAATCGCGCATCGTCGCGTGCGCCATTTCCAATTCCGCCGCCAGTGCGGATTCATCCAGTGCGGTCAAATCGGGATGGGTGACACTGTGACTGCCGAGCGCGATGCCCGCGGCGCGCTCGGCTTGGAGTTGGTCCCGCGTCAAGAGTGGACGTGATTTATCCGTCGAATGCCAGTGCGCGGTTTGTCCGATGCACCCCGTCACGACAAACAGCGTCGCCGGGAAACGATGCGCGTCGAGAACAGGGAGTGCGTTCAAAAAATCGCGATAGCCGTCATCAAAGGTCAAGACGATTTTGCGCCGCAAATCGCCGCCCGTATTCAACAGGCGACACGCGTCCGCAAGCGCAACAACCTCAAAATTACTATTCGCCAAATATTCCATCTGCGCTGCAAACATCGCAGGCGTCACCGCATCACGGTCGCGTGCCGTGTCCGAGATGCTGTGATACATCAGAATGCGCAAGCGGTTGCGGCGTAGATAATTTCGAGTGCGGCTCAATAATCGCGAATGCAGACGCGCGTTATTTACTTGTGACACAGAAAAAAATAATCGCCCCCCGCGTCATTCCGTCCCGTGTAATCGAACCGCGTAACCTGCAAACCCCCGTCGCGCAGGAATTGCATCAGGTCATCGCCAAACTGACGCACCATGTACATGGTTTTGGCGGTCGGCGCGAGCTCGCGTGTCGCCGCGCGCCCAAAGGCGTAGTTTTCGGTCAAAAGCAGCGCGCCGTCGTCGCGCAAAACGCGGGTCAATTCGCGGATTGCCAATCCGACATCGGACACATACTCTAGCACGTGCGAATCGAGAATCAGGTCAAAGCATTGATTCGGGAAACCCAGGGTTTGGACATCCATGCATACGTTCGCCGGGTCGCCGAGACTCAAAGACGTATATCTAATCGCACGCGCGCGGAAATATCTTTCAAAGGCCGAAATGCCCCCCACGTCCAAACAGCGCGTGCCGCGATGAATGAGGTCGCGGCGTTCCAACTCGACAATCATTGCGCGGTGACGCTCGAGGGCGCCGCACTGCGGACAGCGCGCGTTGCGTCGCCAATAACCAAACGTTGCGATGGCATCGAACGCGCTTCCACGCCAGTCGCAAACCGGGCAGTAAACGCGCGGCGGCAGATTCAAGTTCCGCGTGACGCGGTTCGTCTGATTGACAACCAACGCCGCGCCCTTGTACCAAAATCCTTTGGGGTACTTGCGAAATAGTTTTGTCACCTGACGCACGTGCTCGCGATATGCCGGGTCGCGGAGCAAGCGCACCATGCGATTCGATTCTGCCACTTGTAGATTCTCCAATGCGAACTTGCTATTTCGGCACAAGTACAAATACCAAATATTCGGCAAAGAGACTCGGGAACCATCGGTTGAGCGGCGTTTCCCCTTTTAATGGGATGACGCGGTCCATCGAAACTCCATCCTGTTTTGCAATGGGGACAACACGCCCATAATCCTATTTTGCATCCGATTTCATATCAAAGAGGTCAGGCTTCATTTCTCATTCAGGTAAAGAGTCAATCGCTCCGCAAGCGACTGCCACGAATAATCTTGCTCGATCCGTATCCGCGCTTGCAACCCCATCTGCCGCCGCATTTCGGTATCTTGGATCAGAATCTGCAGCGTTCGCAAAAGCGCTGCCCGGTCATCCAGTGCGACATGGATCCCACAATTAGCATTGACAATCTCACGCATGCCCGGCGTATCCGAGATGACCACCGGCAAACCCGACGCCATTGCCTCCAACAGCGCAATGGAACCTGCCTCCGCATCCGATAATAATACAAAAATATCTGCAGCGTTATAGTAGGGAACAAGGTCGTTGGTCGTACCTGCGAACACAATTGCTTGAAGCACGCCTAGTTCTGCCGCACGCTCTTTGAGCGTTTGACGTTCAGGTCCTTCGCCCAATACCAAATAGCGCACATTTGGACATTCCATCCGCAGCGCGGGCAGCGCCTCGACCACGCGCCATGCACCTTTGCGTTTTTCCAGCGCGGCAACATTCAACAACACTACATCTTGTTCTTGATAACCAAGTTGCGCTCGCATTGCTGCGCGTGTACGAGGTTCGGGTTTAAAACGTTGAGGATTTGTGCCGCTTGGCAAAAGACTGACGGGTCGCTCGAAAAACGCTTTGCCCTGTGCGGCAGTATATTCCGCATCGGCGAGCAAAATATCTGCTCGCCGGTCCCACCCGTATTTTTTGTATGCCGCGTAGCGGTGCGGCGCCGCTTCGGGCGGAAAAGTCAAGTAGAGAATGTGACGCGCTTTGTGCACGCGGTCCGCCCATGCCAGTGCAGGCCCTTCGCCAAAGTCCGCAAAAAATGTAATGACCGCGTCGAATCGTTCCCGTGCCAATGCCGCCACATAAAATGGCACGATGGTCGTCGCCTCGAAATAACGGAAGGTGGGAAATTCAAACAAATGCACCTGCGGTGAGGGCGATACCAGCGGCGTACGGGTGCGGCGCGCCGTCAAGATGCTGACCTGCTCTCCTTGCGCCGCCAGTGCATTTGCCAGACTCAATATCAATGTTTCTACACCGCGCGGCAGCCGCAGCGTCCAGAAATGTAAAAAAGCAATTTTCACTATTCGATATTTTCCAAATCGTCCAAACTCTTGATGACACGCGCCGGAATCCCACCCACAATCGTATGTGCAGGCACATCTTTTGTAACAACAGCCCCTGCAGCGACGATTGCGCCAGCATGAATAGTATTACCCGGTAGCAATATCGCGCCAGCGCCAATATACGCTCCACATTCGATGGTGAGAGGGCTCTGCGAACGTGGATAGAGCTGACTGGCAATGCTCGCTCCGCCATCAAAATGCGTCAACAATGTCGTCCTCATCGCAATTGTCACATTTTCTTGAATTGTTATGCGTTCAGAAAGATCAAAGAAACACTCTGGACCAATATAACTATGCGCCCCGACAACGAGATGATGATAATCCACTCGCGCATTGTGAAAAATCAGTCTGTTCTCAACATAGGCAGTCGGATGAATCTGTGCCCCCATCGTTCTGAGGATAAGCTGCGTATCCCGCCAATTCGCCTGCGCGAGCCGATGATTGATTTGAGACATGTCCTGCCCACGCCGCACCAAAGGCAAATATATCCCAACGAGATACCATTGTCGCCATGTACCGCGCCATGCGGCAACCGTTTTGAGAGAATTCAACAGTAGTTGTTTCATCAGTCTACGTAGGTTGAAACATGCTTACAAGCGCTGGCTGACTATCCGCGCGGTCGAGAATCGAGCAAACATTCTGCGATTTCTGGCGCCGAAGTTCGGCTCGCGGTCAAACCATTCTATACATTGATGCCAGACAAGAAAACCGCAATTTCCAGCAGATGATCGGTCATGGCTGTCCGAGACATTCAGTATAGACGCGCGCATACGCCTCAACCATACGAGACAGCGAAAAACGCGCCGCCACCGCGCGATTGCGCGCGCCAAACGATGGGTCTGCCGCGAGCCGCGCTTGCATTTCTTGAATCCCGCGCGCCAACGCGTTCACGTCCTCTGGCGGAACGAGCAGCGCGTCCGCGTCCGCCAACACTTCGGGCAAACCGCCAACGCAGGTTGCTAGAATCGGTTTGCCCGCCGCCATCGCTTCGAGCGCGACCATGCCAAAGGGCTCTTGGCGCGATGGGATGAGGAACAAATCGCACGTCTGCATTTCGCGTACAATGGCAGTGCGCTCCAACCAGCCAAAGAATTTGACCGCCTCGGTAACGCCCAACCGTTGCGTCGCACTTTCCAAAGCACATCGTTCCGGGCCATCACCAATCAGGTGCAGAGTAAATGCCCTCGATTTGGGCAATTGCGCCAAAGCCGCAAGCAAAACATCGAACCCTTTTTTGGGCACTAGGCGCGCGCACGCCATCAATACAAACACATTCCGACGGACAGGAGCAACAGGATCTGCAATCCGATCCAAATCTATGCCGTTATAAATAACCGTGCCTTTGGTCTGACACAAAGGTTCAATCTCGCACGCCTTTTTCAAAAGATAGCCCGAACACGCGGTCACACGCACCGCGCGGCGCAGAATACGAATCAAGACGCGGCGCTGGAACGAATCGCGATGAGGCAATCCTTCCACGTCATCGCCGTGAAGCGAAACGACGAGGGGAAAGCCGAATAGACGCGCGGCAAGCAGTACGAATATAGCGGGCGCACCGACGAAATGCAAATTGACCACCTCCGGTTTCCAACGCCACAGCAGCCAAGTCATGCGCGCGAGCGAAACCGGAAAATAAAACAATGCGGCGAAAAATAGATCCACGCGTCCGGCGCGCAACGCTTCCAGACGCGGGACGAGAAACAAAAGACGCTCGACTGGAATGTCATTCACCATCTCGCGCGCAGGCAGGGCACGCGGATAACGCTGGGTCAGCACGCGGACGTCGTGTCCTTGCTTGGCGAGTTCTTGCGCCAACGCGCTCGTCACGCTTTGCAGTCCGCCGAGATTGGGCAGATAGCTGGAAACGACCAAAAGGATTTTCATGTCGCCGCGCCCAAGAACCGCGCCCGCACCGCCGCATAGACCTGTAGATTACATTCTGCGACGCGGCGCGGTGAAAACTCGCGCGCGACTTTGGCGCGTCCCGCGCGTCCCATCCGTTCGCGCAAACCGGCATCGGACGCCAAGCGAATGAGCGCGTCGGCAAATTCGCGCGGGTTGCCCGCTTCGCACAGCATCCCTGTTTCGCCGTCGTCCACCGTTTCGGGTATTCCGCCAATGCGCGATGCCACCACCGGTTTCCCTGCCGCCATTGCTTGCGCGGCAGTGTAGGAAAAACTTTCATACAACTGCGAGGGGACGACGCAAATGTCCGCGCGCGTGTACCATTCCAATAATTCTGCCTGATCTATGCCGCCTGTGAATTCGACCGCGTGCGCGACGCCTTGCTGTGCAAAAAATGTTTCCAATTCTGCGCGCTGACTGCCGCCGTTCCCGGTTGGGCGGTCGTGACCAGCAAACACAAAGCGCGCGTGCGGGATCGCGGCGACCACCTGCGGAATGGCGTGGGCGAGCGTGACAACGCCTTTGACGCGTTCGAGACGACCAACATGCAAAATCGTCAGAGGGTCGGGGGGTCGGAGGGTCGGAGGGTCAATCGAAAATCGAAAATCGAAACTCGAAAATTCTTGCGGCAGCGCGTTGGGAATGACGACAAAACGGGCGGCATCCATTTTCAAATCTGCTGCAATCACATTTGCCATGTCTTGCGACGGCGCGGTGAGCGCATGGGCGCGGCGAATCGTTTCGCGTTCGCACCAAGAAATGACGCGCGTATCATAGGGCATTTCGGCGGGCAAGTAATAATTTTTCAAAACAAAGGTGGGGGTGTGACAGCGCACGACGAACGGGGCGCAGGGCTGGCGCGCAAAAAAAAATCCTTCGGCGTTCACCTCTGCAAATTCGACCACGTCAAGGGGCTGCGCGGCGTGCAGCGCGCGGAGCATTTGCGCGACTTGGCGCGCATAGCGCAGTTGTTGAAACGGACGCACGTAACGCCCAAGCAACGGCAAGCGGCGCAGGCGATAGTTGTCTTGAACCAAGATGCGGCACACGGCAACCCCATTGGCGTGATGCGCGGCGGGAATGTTTTCGGCAAGCCGCGACGCGACGACCGTAACTTGATGCCCCAATTCCGCATACGCACGCGAAACGGCATAGTTGTACATTCCCACGCCGCCCCAGCCGCTTTCGGGCGGATACCATTGATTGGCGAGAACGAGATGCACTTGTTCCTACTCTGCTTTCACGAACAACGCGAGACTGCCGCGCCGCATCAGCAAACGATAGCCAGGGCAAGAACAATTTGGCACGGGAGCTTGTTCCCATTTCGCCCGGTCATAATATTCATTTGGGGCATGCGCGTACAAATTCGCGCCAAGCGCCAAGCCCGCATTCAAGACTTGTACTGAAGCTGTGTTGTAAAAAGAGTCGCGCAGTATATAGTGTGGCGCATATTGCGTTGCGTTTGCAAGGTGGACAACCATCGGTCGGTGCGCCAAAAAGGGAAGCAAGTTTTCATCCGCGGCGATACTCGCCGATGGAGCAATTTGGGAAAGCGTGAAATTTACATCGCGGGTGTGTTCCTGCCAAGTATGCGCGATGGCTAGCGATTCGCGGAGTTTATAAATATCGTAGCGGAGTCCTTGCGCGACAAAGTACAGGATACAGATCAGGCTACATGCAACCGCCATTCGCCAGAGCCATCTTCGACGGACCAACCAATGCTGTAGCCGCACTAGACCCACCACCGCGCCTGCAACCAAAAAGGGTTGAACCATTGTGGTGTAATGTCCGTTCAAGCCATCCCGAATCGCATGGTCATTGTCCGCCAGAAAATTTAGCAAAAGAATGGGTACAAGCGCAAAGGTATACTCGATACCAAGTAGTGACAAGAACGCGAGCGGCAGAAACAATCCGACGAGATAACTCTGCCCGGCCGGTGACAGGACACGGAGCAGGATTTGCGGGGTTTCGGGAAGCAGCAATAAAAGCATACTTGCGTCCGAGTTTGCGAACGCGCGGAACATGCCCAGATTAATCCAGACCGGTTGAAAATAGTGCATGATGCCCCAAAACGCGATAACAAACCATGCAATGCCCAATGCGACCCACACAAGCACAAATCGCACCCTGTGCCTTTCCGCAGGACGCTCGGTTTCGGCGCGGCGCAGCTCAATCTGCACGGCTACCCAGTTGGCAAAACCAAATGCAGCGATTGACAGCCCAATGTATTCTTTAAACATCATTGCGCCAATCCACATCAGAGTCGCCCAAACAAATTTTGCGCGCGCAGTGAAATAAAGTCCGGCGGAAATAAATGGGACAGCCCAGTCTTCAAAATAGAAATGACCCGACGCGGGAGTATAGACGGCAAGATATACAATCTGCGCGCTCACTGCGATCAAGTCATTCTTGGCAATAGTACGCGCGAACAAAAAGATAAACCAGCCGCTCACCGCAAAAGATGCAGCATAAATCAGAACCGTAGTTTGAACGCTCGGGAAAAAACGGTACGCGAAGCCATAGACAAATCCGATGGGCATAAAGTGTCCGCCCACGAGTGGCAACGAAGAGACACCGGGCATTACATATGTGATGGGATTCCCAAACTGCCCGGCTTGCCACAATGCGGTTTGGTAGATCGCCGTATCGCGCGCGCCAAACGCAAAATTTTCCGCCTTGAGCCAGCCCGCCAACAGATAATATCCGAAATAGAGAAAACTGACTGCCAATGCGCATACTATACCCAAGTCAAGACTACTCTGCTCAAGCGCAAACTGTAACTTGCGCACCAAGGCAGTGGAACGTAGCGCTATCCTTTGAGAGGTTTGGATTGCCATAATTACGGACAAGGAATAAAAAGCATCAAGCTCTTGCGCGAGTTGTTTGGTGAGATTGTATGAAAGCCACAATAAACGGCGAACGCGTGCGCGTCGCGCCCAGATTACGCCAAAGATATTTTCCGATGCTGTCCAGCCTCAAGAGTGGATACCATTGATTGGCGAGAACGATGTGCATTCTGTTTTCATACCACGCGCAAAAGAGTCTCGTACGACAAATTTGCAGTTTGTCACATGCGCGGATGAAAGCGAGTCGGACAAATTACAAATTTGTCCTACCGTTTTGTCCTACCCTTTCATAGCAGAATTGACTGCGTACAACATTCCCGTTTGCCAACCCGGTTGCGGATGCGTTTCAAAAACAAACGCCGCGCCGGCGAGTGTGTCTTGAATTTCTTGAACGCGATGCCCGCCAACCTCGTGATACTCTATCGCAAGCCAACGAATTTTGTCTCGGAGCAATTGTTCGTTGCCGACGAGAATCGAATATTCGGCGCCTTCACAATCGAGTTTCAGAAAATCAATAGTATCGAGCGCGTGTTCCTGCATCAGCTCTGCCAAACCCAGCGTCTCGACTGTAATCTTTTGCGAATCGGGTTCGCTAAAAATTGAATGCCAGCCCGCCTCCCGCTTGAGATAAAAACTGGTTGTTCCTTTGCCCTCTGTGATTGCCGCGCGCCGAATTTCGATTGCGCGCCCGGAACACGAGCGTACATTCTCTTGCAAGAGCGCAAAGTTTTCGGGCGCTGGTTCAAATGCCACAACGCGCGCGTCTTGCCATCGCTGACGCGCATACAAGGAAAAGATGCCGATGTTTGCGCCAATGTCCACCACCGTTCGCGGCGCGCTGCCGTGAAAAAAAGAGGGAGTGTATTGTCGGTAGCGCCAAATTTCTTGAAAAATCTGAAAAGGCGGCGCACCCGTAAAATGAATTCGCCCGCCGCGCTTGAGCACAAATTCGTTCAATGCCGTATTCCGCCGCCGCGCTTGAATGACCGCGCGCCAGTTCCGACACACCCGAAAATAAAACCAACATTCTTGCAAAAAACTGACCCGCCAGTCCAAGCCGCTTGAATGACTCCACGTTTCAAGCATCGAGAACCCTTTGGTAATGCTCCAGTGTCTGATTCAAGATTTTTTCCAGCGCAAAATTTTCAACGGCTTTTTCACGCGCGCACCTCATCATGGCTTGGGCTTGGGTCGCATCACGCAACACCGCGATCAGCGCGTCGGTGAGCGCGTTTGCATCGCTCGGCGGCACCAACAATCCCGTCACGCCGTGTTCCACCAATTCCGGTATGCCCCCCACATTGCTCGCCACCACGGGCGCGCCGCACGCCATCGCTTCGTAAACCACATTCGGCGAATTGTCCCACACGGAAGGAACGGCGACGATGCTCGCTTGTTGATACAACTGCACCAATTCAGCGCGCGGTTTGACGCCGAGAAATTTTACTTGCGGCGGCATCGTCGCGGCGAGTTCCTTTAATTCCTCATTCAGACGTCCCACAAAAACAAACTCTGCATCGGGAAATTGCGCCAAGACATTTGGAATTGCGTGCATCAAGGTATCCGCGCCTTTGCGTTTTTCGACGCGTCCCACAAAGAGAACCATGCGACGCTTTGCGGTGTGCGATGGTTTGAATGTGTTTGTATCAATTGGATACGGAATGATTTCAATGGGACGCTCAACCCTACAGGCGTTCGCCACATATTTGGCAACGAACCGACTTGGGGATGTAATTGCGGCTGCATTCTCAAGCATTTGGCGTTCCAAGTGCACTTCCCACGTATCGGTTGGCGGAATGGGTTCGGCAAATAATTTGCGACACATCCACGCCGAAGCATGCAACCGCATCACATAGGGCGCAGGCAGTTTTTTGCGCGACACATACATTTCAGGCAGCTCAATCAGATCAAGCGGTTGGCGGCGGTGAATTTCACGTAGCGCGCGCGCCGTGTCTTGACTGTATTCCCGCACGCGCGCCAATTTTCCCAAATGTCCCACCCCGAACGTGGCGCGATGCAAATAATAATGTTTGTGACCAATGGGCGCGCGGTATTCGGTGATGCCATCCGCGCGTGCTGCCACCAAAGAACGGGCTTGGCTATCAAGATACAGAATAGAGACCCGATGTCCTGCCTTTAGCAGCGCGGGCGCCAACACGCGCACGTTTGTTTCAAGTCCGCCGCCCGGGGAAGACAGATAGAAGAGATGCATCGGGTTATGCTTCCCGCCGCGCCACGGTTTGATATTCTCGTAGAATTGCATCCGCGATTCGATCTGATGCATTACCATCTACGATACCTGCTTCTTGCTTGACAACCGCGCGGCGCTGTGCCGCTTGCGTCCGCGGAGAGGCGAGCGAGTCTTGGAGGAGCATGACGAGTTCATTGCGCGTAGACGCAATCTGGACGGCATTCAGTGACACGAGACTACGCAGGTGATCGTAAAATTGGAAGCACGCAGCGCGTTGACTGCCCCGACTCCCCTCTGCCCAATCAAAGCCGATGTTCACGACAGGTTTGTCACAGATGCACGCATCCAATTGCATTGTCGAAAATAGATTGACGACGACATCGGAAGCGGCAATCAGCGATGCCGAAATGCGAATCTCGTCTGCGTCCATATCGGGCAATAGCGTTTGCGACAACACATGCGGGATGCTGTACGCGACGCCCGAACGTTTTGCAAGGTCACGATGTTGCGCAAGTTCGGATGCAGCCGAAGCACGCAAGAAAAGTGGGTGCAAGCGCACAAGCAATTGCGGCGCATTTGGCAACTGCCTCAACGTCTCTGCAAGAAAGTTCGCGATGGCAAGGTTGTGCGGAAAGTCCACTGGCGAATTCGACACATAAACCACGATCGGGCGCATGGGGTCAAGCCCAAATTCGGCACACACCTGTGCGCGGTTGAACAATGCACCATTGTGTGCATAGATATCAAATACCGCCGCGCCCGTTTGTTCGATACGTTCAAGTGGCACATCGTGATATGTGACGAGTTCTTGTTCCATCGTTGGCGACCACACTAGATAACGACTTGTCAACGTGCTGCGATATCCTTTCGTCGTCGGATGGTCCCAATTTGTCACGACAGTCATTGACCGCACAAGACCATGCGCCGCGCGAGCCCACTCAGACATATGCGGACCTAAAAGGCCAATACCATCCACAAGTACAAGTGCGACGTGATGCCGTTGCAAAATTTCGCGGTACGCATTGACATCAAATGCTTGCCCGACAGTAGTCAAAACACGCCGCGCCCATTTTTTGCGCCGATGAGTTTTGATTCCGAAATCAAACGCTTTCAAAAAGAGTGGACGCATCGGACGCCGTTCAACAAAGCTCCGATATTTCACCTCAATATTCGAGCCGTCATTGATCGTCGGCAAGCCATAATACCGAATCAATTCGAGTCGCGCGCGCAGACTCCGTGGACTCGCTGGAGCCAGAGCAGGTTGTGGAATCACGTTCACCCCGCGCGCCAACAGAAACTCGCGAAAGTACTCTTCATGCGCATTCGGAGATGCAACGACGATGGGGATGCCCGCGTCGCGCAACCGTTCCAAAATCCCTGTCCGCAGTAGATAACGTGAGCTAAACCCGTTTTCAATAGAAAAGAGAATGGTCATTGGTGTGCCAACATTTGTTCCGCCAACACCCAGTCCGCCGGCGTATCAATATTTACATGGCGTTCTGCGGACATGACCCAAGCAAGACAATTTTCGCCATAGAGAGATTTCTTTTCGACGAGCGTCGCGTGACGCATCACATACAGCGCGCCGTTGCGAATGTAGGTTGGCGCGAGCGCTTGACGGCGTGTGATGATTCTGTTCAGGGGCTGACCGTCGTACAAAGTTAACGCCCCGTCCGTCGTAAGCTTCATTTGCCAGCCAGCATGGAATTGTTTGGGTGTGGGGATTACGCTGACCACCGCGTCTGCATCCGAATTCGCCAATAGGGTGATTGCCGCGTCAATGTCTTGAGCGGAACGAAATGGCGTCGTCGGTTGGAGCAAGCAATACGCGTCGTACGTTTCGCCGTTCTGTTTCAACCATTCTGTCACATGCAGCAAAACCGGCAGGGTCGGCGTATCGTCTTGGGCAAGGTCGCGGGGGCGCAGAAACGGGACCCACAACCCTAACTGCTCGCCCAAACGGGCAATCTCTGGATTGTCGGTTGTCAACAAGGTGCGATGCAAACATTTCGCCTCGCGCGCGGCTTGGACTGTGTATTGCAAGAGGGGTTTACCTGCGAGGGGCTTGATGTTTTTGCCGGGAATGCCTTTTGATCCGCCGCGCGCGGGGATGATGCCGAGCGTTTTCAATATGTCAATTTTTTTTCGATCTTGAGCGGCGCTGTCGCGAGTAAATTGGCGATGCGTTCTCCCGCGTGTCCATCACCATAAATCGGGTCAGGCGCATAGCGCCCGTTTTGAATGTGTTTTGCCATCGCCGCGCGGATTGCCGCGCGATTATATTCCACATCCAACACATTGCGCCCGCGTTCGCGTCCGCTCTGCCGCGAGCCAATATTCACAACTGGCACGCCGAGAAAGGCGCTCTCGCGGATGCCGACGCTGGAATTTCCAATCAAGCAGCGCGCATGATAAATGAGACGCAAAAAATCTTCAGGAGGCATGTTTTTGAAAAAGTGTACACGCGCGGGTTTTTCAATTTCACGGAACGCGCGGATCCCGCGTGACGTGCCGTCGGAACCGGCGTCCACATTGGGCCAAAACCAAAACGCCGGCATTCCAAAATCACGCACAGCGTACAGCGTTTCTGTAATGTGCCGCCGTGCCGATTCATATTCGGTTGTGACCGGATGCTGCATCACGACCACATAGTCGCCGCGCCAATCCAAGCGATCACCGACACCGCCGTATTTTTGAATTGGGTCGCACTCAAATGTTGGATTTTTCAACATCTCTGCCGCGAGGTCAACGGAGGGGCAGCCGGTAACAAATACACTCTCTGGCGCTTCGCCCATGCGAATCACTCGCTGCGCGGCATGTTCATTCGAGACGAAATGCAAGTCCGCTAGTTTCGTGACCGCGTGCCGCACCTTTTCATCAATCGAGCCGGTTACTTCACCCCCTTGCACATGCGCGACCGGGATATTGGTGTAGGCGGCTGCAATCGCTGTGGCGATGGTCTCGTAACGGTCGGCAATCGTTACGACCGCGTCAGGGCGCAAGTTATCAAACACTGTCGCCAATTCTACAATTCCCAAGCCGGTTGATTTCGCGGAGGTAACCAAATTTTCGCCTTCGAGCACCATGTACACGCGCTCGTCAATCCGAAATCCATCGCGCTCGATATTTTGCACCGTATTGCCGTAGCGGTCTAGTAGCGCCGAAGCTGCGACAACCAATTGCAGCTCCACTTCGGGGTGTTTTTGCAACGCGCGCAGCGCGGTTTTGATGCGCGCATAACTCGGACGCGCCGTGACAACAACGCAGATGTTGCGCGGATGGCTTATTTCTCCGGCAGTTCTTGAATCCATAATTTACGAGAGGCGCGTGGTGCTGTGGCCCACAGCAATTCTTTTCCCTCGACGAGAAAGTTGGGAGACTTTCCGCCAGGCACATCGTTTGTGTCAAAGCGTGACAATAGCAATGGCTCTAAGAGAGTTTGATTGCAGACTCTTTCCATCGTGAATCCGACTTGTAAGCCTGCTTTTTTTGCAATCTCCGCTACTGACAGAGAAACCGCATCCACACCGCCATAAGGATAACTTATCGCTGAAATAGTTTTTCCAGTTTCGCTTTGTAATATTGCCACGCTTTGAACTATTTCTTGGATTATTACTTTCGGGCTGAGAGTCGCAAGAGGTAGATGATTGTATCCGTGAGTTCCCAGACTCTCGTGCGCGGCCAATTCACTCCAATGTGATGGTTTCATATACAGGCGGTCAGCTAAAGCTGGCTCGTTACCAATTAACTCTTTGAAAAGCGAATCAATGATACGCTCGCGCAAAGGTCGTGATAATCCAATGTTCAGAGCATACTTCAAACGGCGCACATCGTGTGAATCATATTGGTATTGCGTTGCCAATCGTTCCGGCGTGAGCGCTTCCCAATCTATTTTGACACCATTTGCTTGCATTACAGTTTGTAAATGCATTTGCAATACGCTCGGTTCAGTATTTGCTCGCAGCCAATGGAGTTTGTGTACAGTATCTACGCGTCGAGTAAGAGTGGGTGCAATATTGGTAAAGAAAACAGCAGGCACTCGAAGCTCTTGCAAAATGCTCCAGCCGATTTCGAATTGCTCCCGTAAACCGTCATCAAAGGTGATTAGGCACGCTCGATTTGGCAATTCTGTTTGGGCAAGCGCATGAAACAAGTCCAACATTGAGATAAAATCAAAGGAGCGCCCCAATTCCAACAACTGTGCACGGAAGTCTCTGGGCGTGATGGGGTGAATACCATCGTAGGGAAATGAATCCTCACTGATATAGTGATAATTGACAACGAGGAGCATAAAACTTAACCCATGATAATGGGAAAGCGCGTTACTCGCGCGCTATAATCAGAAATAAACTCGCCCATCATCCCCGTTTCGAAATGAGCCCGCAATTGGCGTACAGCAGCCGCGTTAAAATCCCGAGCCCTATAGATTCGCCCTCCTTCTTTTTGGGGCTTGGGATAAATTCTCTCGGCGAAATAATCGCGGGTACTGTTGATGAAGCATGAGGTACCGACAATAATCGATTTGCAACCAAACTCGTGCGCCGTATCCCGTAATGAAGGGGTTGGACGTGCTTGGGAAAGAATCGCCCCAGCATCCACATGCGCCACTGCCAAATGGATAGTTGCCCCAACGCCTTCCGGTTCTCGATTTACCAACGGCCAGAAATTCGTTGCTGCTCCTCGATAATATGGAGACAATCCCAAATGCATATTGATGATTCGGTTTTCATAAGTAGCGAGCAATGGCGTTTTTATCAAACCACAGCCATACAACAAAAGCATATCAGGTACATGTTTGCGAATCCAAGTATGAACAGCTTCCGAGTTAACGGTCCCACGTTCTATCTCCAGAACATCGGTATTCGGAAATTCTCTGAACGTTCCGAAATACTCTTGCTCAATTTGAGCCATTTCCGCCAGATGTTCATGCATAAGCCGAGCATCAGGGTCAAAGGATGCTGGGATTGGCTCATCCAGCAGAGTGCGTGCCTTGCTTTCAGAGACAATTCCTACCAAAGAAAGCCCGCGACCGATTTGATTCGCTACATATTTGTGGCGAAATTTATTTGCCGTTATCAAAATAACCCGAGGTAAATTCATACCAAATCGCTCTCTTGCAACATTTCATCGCGTTTCAAGTGACGAACGAGTTGCCGACCCAATAACCCATTCAACCGAGCGGCAGAAATGCCTGTCCCAGGTTTCTTGAGCGCGAGATGTTCCGCTTGCAAAACCGTGCCCGCGTCCAAGTCCACACGCGCAACAACACTCTTGGTAAAGAGCTGTCGCATCGGCGCCAATTCCGCCGCCATTTGGTCTTTGTCCACCGGATGGGCGCGCATATGTTCAATAAAGCGCACACCCTCGACCAACTGTTTCAATTCGGCAGGCGTAAGCGAAACCGGCACATCGGGCCCAAACATCTCTCGACTCAGGCATAGATGTACCTCAATCACGGACGCGCCCAATGTCGCCGCCGCGAGACCCGCAAAAATTCTTCCTGAATGGTCGGACAAGCCCACCGGGCAGTTGTAGCGTTCGTGGAACAAGGTCATCACATTCAAGCCCACTTTTTCGGGCGGCGTGGGATACATCGAGGTACATTGCAATACCGCAAACGGTAGATTTTTGCTTTTGATGCGCGCGACCGCGTCATCAATCTCTGCAAACGAACTCATGCCTGTCGAAAGGAGTATCGGCAAGCGCGTTTCTGCCATGCGCTCAAACATTGGCGGATTGCTCACTTCGCCCGACGCGATTTTCCATGCTCCTACGCCGACGCGCGTCAAGAGGTCCACCGCTTCCGGTGAAAATGGGGATGAGAGAAAAATCAAGCCACGTTCGTCGGCGTGCTGATTCAGCCCGCGCCACTGGTCCTCCGAAAACTCCATGCGCCGCCAATACTCGTACCGCGTCCCATCTTGTAGACTGAATTTCACGCGCCACGGTTCGGCTGGCGTGCTTTCGGCAGCCGCAATATGCGTTTGAAATTTCACCGCGTCCGCGCCCGCATTTGCCGCCGCATCAATGAACGCGTGCGCCTGTCCTAAACTGCCGTCGTGAGTTTGAGCGATTTCGGCGATGAGGAGCGCGTGGCAATCGGAAAAAACGCGGTCGGTGATGTACAGAGGACTCACGGCATGTGCCTTTCGCCCGCAAGATTTTTCATTGTATTCCAGCCGCGTTCACCCATGATACGGCGCAGCATGCCTTTTGCGCGATCTATCCGTGCATATACCCAATACCATCGATGCTTGCGTTGGTATATACGCTGATTGTTCTCAATTCGTTTGAGAATATCGCGATAGCTGGGATATTTGACTGTGCGTGGTTCACTTTTGACGCCGAGCACGCGAATATGCAAATTCGGTTGACCAGGTTCGCGCGTACGATTCGGCATATCTTCATCCGCTTCCCATTTCACTATTTCGAATCCCGCTTGTTCTATCATCGCACGCAACGTCTCTTGCGCGAACATATAAGGATGGTCAATGGTCGTCGCCATTGTCAAGGTGGAGAGCCGCGTCCAATACACAAAATCTATGACTTCGAGGAAAATTTTTCCATTCGGTGCGAGCTGCGAGTGTACGTGTTGCAGACTGCCGAATGGGTCGAGTAGATGATTGAGTGTTTGCGAAATGATGACCAAATCAAAACTGTTCGTGTCGAATGAAAAATCCTCGAGCATGCCCGAGCGAATGTCGAGTGCGTGTGTTTCGCGCGCCCACTGCGCGTGTTCGACGGCGGGTTCGACGCCCATGACTTGCGCGCCACATCTCTCGCGGAATGCCCACAACTGCCCGCCGGGGCCGCTTCCAATATCCAATACGCGCATGCCGCGAGAAAGATATGTGTCGAGCCAGGTGAGGATGCGCTCGCCATGTTTGATTTGCGCCTGGAATAATTCGGCGACGGGGCGTGTGTCATGTTCAATCAAGCAACGGTAATCCTGTTCGTAAAAGTTCGCAAAACCATCAAAGGTCATGCGCGGATTGTGATAGATTAAGCCGCAATGCGTGCAGATGACCGTATTGAGTGGGATATTGAAACGACTATTCGTTGCCAGCAATTGCGTCTCCGTGTTTTGACACAAATTGCATGCCACTTGCTCTAAATGTGCCCAATCAATTTTTACCATTTTCGGAATTGCCCAGCCTCCAATCATGCATTACAAGAGTCGCTCCGATATTTTGTTTGGGAACTTCGCCAGTGCCAAAGAAATCACCGCCAATTACATCAAAAGAAAATGCCTGGTCCAGCTGATATTCCAACTCTGTTTGTGCCCGTAGAGACAGATTGACCCAATATGATCCCGGAATTAACGGAATACGCGGAATATCACAGTAGAGTTGTCCTTGAGGCGGAACAAGCGGAAATGTTTGACGAGTAAATTCAGTCCAACAAGTTAGTAAAGGCTGTCCCCATATGTTGGAAACAGTCAAAGCAACTGCGACATTACGGAAGGTACTGTTGTTAGTAGACTGGTATCCCAAGACAAATCGCACGTCACTTCCGGAAATCGCCTCGCAAATGGGTTCATTTTTCCCATCCCGTAGTTCAACATATGAAACCTTTAGATTCCCTCTACCTGTCCAATCATGACGATTGGATAGCCCAATTCCGTCAACTGATTCGATTGTTTGGATATATCGTGAGATAACTGCCTTCACTTCATCTAAATAGACTAATTTCCCGTTTTCCAAAAAAATACCGCGAGAACAAAGTGACTGCACCGCCGCCATATTATGACTCACAAACAACACCGTCCGTCCCTCTCGCGCGACATCCCCCATCTTGCCCAAACATTTTTTCTGAAACGCCGCGTCGCCCACCGCCAGCACTTCGTCCACCACCAAAATCTCCGGCTCCAGATGCGCCGCCACCGCGAACGCCAAGCGCACATACATCCCACTCGAATACCGTTTCACAGGCGTATCAATAAATTTTTCCACCTCCGCAAACGCCACGATTTCATCGAAACGGCGTTCGATTTCCGCTTTTCTCATTCCCAAAATCGCGCCGTTCAAAAAAATATTTTCGCGCCCCGTTAGTTCGGGATGAAACCCCGTCCCCACTTCCAGCAGCGACGCGACGCGTCCGTACAAATCCACTGTCCCCGTCGTTGGCTCGGTGATGCGCGACAAAATTTTCAGCAGTGTGCTTTTGCCCGCGCCGTTGCGTCCGATGATGCCCACCACTTCGCCGCGTTTCACCTCGAACGAAACGTCGCGCAGAGCCCAGATGGAGTCGGAAGATTTTTGATTTATGATTTCGGATTTATGATTGTGTCCGTTGCGGCGCTTGACCAAATCTGAAATCTGAAATCTGAAATCTGAAATCTGATCCCTCAGCGTATCATGCCGCTTTTGCAGGCGACCGATTTTGTATTGTTTGCCGAGATTTTCGACGCGGATGGCAATGTCACTCAAGTGATTGACCCCTTGTTGGGTGAATGTTATAATTCTTGCACAAGGACATGCGATGAGCGAAACAACCTACATCATTGACTTGACGCTCGATGGTCAAAATCGCTATCGTCATCGTCATGTGCTTGACCGGAACCAAATCATCGAATTCAGTGTCCAATACGAAACGTTTGTAGCAGGTGAGTGGCATGCGATTGTGCGCTACGACAGTGCGCATGGCTACGCTCACCGAGATTTGATACATCCCGATGGCACAGAGACGAAAACGACCTTTCGTAATTGGGATTACGCACAGGTCTTGATCTTTGGCGAACGCGACCTGAAACAGAATTGGCAAAATTACCGCACCCAGTATTTGAATGAAATGCGCGAGGCCGAGTGAGGCAAAACATGAATATGGATGAAATCATGGAAAAAAACTTGACCTATAGTTTCGAATTCAGTCTTTACGTCCTGCAACACCCTGATTTCGCCGGTCAGATTCCCGCCAACAGCCGCATCGTCCTTTTACCGGGCGATGATCCTGAACTCGCGCAAATCAACCGCGAAAGCGCGGAATCTGCGCGGCAAATTGATGACGAACCGAATCGCCCCACCGTCTATGTTGCCTTTGAGCGACTCGCTCCCGCGCGCTCGCGCATTGAACGCCCCCATCTGATTCCCCATCCTCTCGTTTCATCGTGATACTACCATTCCTCGCGTCGTCACACCGCTGCATCGGATAACTGCCTCAAGCGCGCCAGAGAATGTTACTATCTCGCCGCGTTTCATCGTGATACTACCATTCCTCGCGTCATCACACCGCTGCATCGGATAACTGCCTCAAGCGCACCAGAGAATGTTACCACCTCGCCGCGTTTCATTCCTCACTCGTTCGGGACAGGCGCTCGAACGAAACGTCGCGGAGAGCCCAGATCGAGTCGGCGGATTTTTGATTTATGATTTGTGATTGATGATTTTGTCCGTTGCGGCGCTTGACCAAATCTGAAATCTGAAATCTGAAATCTGAAATCTGATCCCTCAGCGTATCATGCCGCTTTTGCAAGCGCCCGATTTTGTATTGTTTGCCGAGATTTTCGACACGGATGGCGATATCACTCAAAGTGTTTGACCTCACCCTTCGAAAAGACTATAATCATGCCGCGCCGCAAGGAGTGGACAAATGACGCTCACGGAATTGATTCAAGACATTCACGGCTTGGCCGCCAAATTGACCCAGCTGGAAAACCGCTACAGCTTGCTCTCGGCGGATTTTTACTATCTGTATCGCGCGGGCCAAGTGGAGCAAACCCGCGATTTCATCCAATGGGTTGGATACTATGAAGCCAAATTGGCGCGCGAGGCGCGGTATCGTGAACTGATGTACAACTATCTGCGCGAATTGCGAGAAAAGTCCGGACAGGGCGCTCTGCGCCTGCTTCCCACTGCGGCTGTCTCCGGAGGCGCCTAAATGGCGTTCTCGGACATCAGGACCTATAGCGCGCTCGTATATGCTTTGCCGGAACGATATCCGACAATCCGACACTCTACGCTGGCGCTGGCAACCATCGGTCCTACCCTCGCCAAACTTGAGGGTCGAGTTACCTTCGCCAATGAAATCGTGCTGGACGTTTGGGAACTCGTAGATTTTGATATCGGATGCATCCTCAACTATAGCTATGAAATCTATCGCGCCGGTGAAAAAATATGTTGGTATGACCCGTTCGAACATCCCCATATTCCCGAACTTCGGCACGCTCAGGACATGCTTTTTTTGAAACGCCGCGTCGCCCACCGCCAGCACTTCGTCCACCACCAAAATCTCCGGCTCCAGATGCGCCGCCACCGCAAACGCCAGCCGCTGACACGCGATCACGCAATATGCGCATCGAGTCGCGTGGTGCGTGATCGCGTGTCAATACATCCCGCTCGAATAACGTTTCGCGGGCGTATCAATAAATTTTTCCACCTCCGCGAACGCCACGATTTCATCGAAACGGCGTTCGATGTCTACCTTTTTCATCCCCAAAATCGCGCCGTTCAAAAAAATATTTTCGCGCCCCGTTAGTTCGGGATGAAACCCCGTCCCCACTTCCAGCAGCGACGCGACGCGTCCGTAAATATCCACCGCGCCTGTCGTCGGCTCGGTGATGCGCGACG
>Ga0226835_1000590_pt1 | contig 34530 bp, 33 predicted proteins | sample LAC_MetaG_1_FD_163627 | JGI IMG/M metagenome (GOLD analysis project Ga0226835, IMG submission 163627) | Anaerobic ammonium oxidizing microbial communities from anammox membrane bioreactor (MBR) in UC Berkley, California, United States -... | ecosystem: Engineered > Bioreactor > Anaerobic >...
TCTCTTTCTTATATAGTTGCTAAATATAAATTACTGGCTTAACAATTATTGGCTGGGCCAAATCCTAGCTAAAAATGCTATATCTGTGATACAATGATACTTATCTAATCAATATTATATGAATAATTTAATAGGTTGGTTTTCAAAACTTAATATATATTTAGGAATATTTTTAATTCTGAGCGCTCCTGCATATCTATTTTTATCAGCAGAGTTAAGACCTGTAGTAGTTACATCTAATTCTTTACCTGCAACTCCTACAGAAAGAGAAAATGAAATACTAACTAACAACTTAGCCATTAAAGGCGTGCTTTCTGGTTCTAGAAACACAATGAAAGCTGTAAAAGTTGCAGATGATGCTCATATTAGAATTAATTCTATAGGGTTAGATGCAAAGATTTACGAAGGAGCTGATTTTAAAACCTTAGAACAGGGAATTTGGAGAATGCCGATGCATGCTACACCAGACGACCAAGTTAGTGGTCAACCTGTTGTTTTAGCAGGTCACAGATGGGGTGAAGATAATTTTACATACGAATATAGAAGTAAAAACCTATTTTTGAATATCCCTACTCTAAATAAGGGTGACATTATTGAAATTACCTGGAATGGTCAGATTTATAAATACAAAGTTGAATATTTAAGTAAGGATATTTATGTGGATAGATTATCTGACCTGATTCTAATAACCTGTGTAGACTATGTTTCTACAACTAGATATTTTGTTTTTGCTGAAAGAGTTTAATTGACTTTTGTATATATTCAGTATATAATTTAATTATAAATTTTAATTACTAGAATTATGAAAAGATTGCTAAGTACATTATTTGTTGTAATAGCAGCTTTTTCTAGCCTAAGTCCTATAGTGGTAAAGGCTGATGCAGGTGCACAAACGTGTGTACCAGGAACAGGTGTAAATGGAATTCCATGTACTCCTTGTTATCCAGGTCCATACAATATCTGCGCTCCTAGTACTGGAATCATTTTTAATGATTCTGAAATAAACGAAGGTGCAGTGTTTTTATCTGCAGCAGCAGTTTTAGTAGGAGCAGCTTTTATTATTAACGGAAAGAATCTAAAGAAAAAAGCTGAATAATAACAATCCTGAAGGCTGGGCTGCCACCATATATTTATATATTGAGCAGCCCAGAAATCAGGATTTTTTAATACTGATTGAGTGGGATCACCCATTAATGAGTATTAAAAATACTCGCTCTTTAACAACTGTTTAAACAGTTGTGAAAAATCTTAAACATTAACTGTATGGCATAAAAGCTTGCAGGTTTAAGGTATTTCTCGCAACTATTGCTTAAATATTTATATAAGCACTCAATGCGGGCAAATTGTTAATTATAAAAATAGTTAGCAGCTTGTCCGTCATTGAGTGCTTCCCTCGCGAGGGCATTCAAAACGGCGTATCGAAAGTTTCGCAAGTTTATTCAAGCCCTGAGAGGGCGGAGGTCAAAATGCAGAAACGCAAGATGTTCTTGATCTTGGCAATAGCCTTGATCGTGGCTCTGGCGCTGCCCCTTGGGGTCAGCGCGCAGGGGAATGAAATCGTGTCATACACCTATGCCGGGCAGACTTACACGTTAGTCAGCGGTCACCCAGTTTTTCAGCCAGGTGATACAACGACAACCGGTAAGCTGCTGAGTTCCGCATACCCATTCAGCGTGCAATCATACGCAAACCGTACGGCAATGGAGAGCGGAAACGTTCTCGGTCGTGCAGATGCTGAATATGCAGCTACACTGCTTGGTGATGAGTACACGCTAAGTGTGCAAGGCACCACAGCAGCTATGTGGTTGGAGGTCATCGTAGGAAGTACCGAATCGGATGGCTTCTGGTACGATGGCGTTCTGACATCGCTGCATAATGGACACTTAGTCGTCCAAGCAGGCGATACGCAGGTCACGCCGCAGATGATCTATTCAAATGCTGTCTTCGTGGTGGTCAACTACCTCAACGCAGCGGCAGTGGAGGCATCCACCCCGACAGGTAGCCTTCCGGCAAATTGTACAACCCTTGTGGGGCAGCAATGCACTGTCGAAGTGCGCGGTACGGATGCGTCTATGATGCTGGAAATACTGCCTGCTTCAACGGGTAGTAGCAGCGTCACCGCGACCACGACAGTGGTGTCAGCAGTAGTAGCTACTGCTACTCCGAATCCGCTTTTAGGTGAAGTAGGCAGCAGCGAAGCCACCGCGGCGTCCAGTTATAACTGGGCGGCAACCCAGCCAAATCAGTGGTATATCGAAACGTTCCCGTCCACCAACCCCTTCATTGAAGGGTGGCGCCGTGAGCTTATCGCGCATCCGGTAGACCACACCTTGTGGCCTACGGCACCGAACATGCCAAATCCGCTGGTCCCTGCGTTCCGCGTGGTAGAAGGACCCAATGGTCCTGAAGTGCCAGATGGTATGGAATGGGGGCAAGATTTAATTCGGTACTGCCAACAGGATACGCGGTGCGATGCTACCTTTGCTACAGGGCATACTACCTTGTACACTGGTGACTTCGATACCCCCGCATTCAGCGAAAGCTGCTTTGCAACACCCGGTGAAGGCTGCATACTTATCGTGGCAAATACCGGAAACGTTACCACCACCTTTGAGGATCAGCACTTCTATCGGGGCTACCTGATGGAAGGCGAATTCTTCAACGGCGCGGAACCGTTCTGGATTTCTCTGTGGGGGCTGGCCTCCCACGCTTCAGGGAATATGATAAATGCCGACACGTCGCTGAACACGTCTGACAGCACCAATGCGGGCGCTAATTGCAGCGTCCGTGAAGGATGCAACACGGTTCGCATTACGATTGTCGGTATCAGTGGAACGTATGTGGAGTGGAAAGCTCACTTCCTCTACGTTCCGTAAGCAATATTGCGAGAAAAGTTTCCGGACGACCTTGTGTCGTCCGGACTCGCTTTAAGTAGATTTTAATTATCAAGTCTATTTAAAATGAGTTTATTTAATAAATTTTTAGATATGGCAAATATCAAAGTAAATCTAAGTGATACAGCGTTAAAAGTTATTGCTGTATTGACAGTTTGTGTAACTATTTTAGTATCATCTGTTCTATTTATTTTTAGTAGAAACGAAGATAGACGATCTGAAATTATTATAGATTGTTTTAATGTTGCTACTTATAGTGCAACTAATGAAGATAGTAAATCACAGGTAAAAGAGCCAATTCTTCGATTCTTTAAAAGTTGTATGGAATTTAATGGTTACGGAAGCGATTATTCTTTTTTAACTGAATAAGGTTTGATTTTGAACAAATTAAGCGCCTCGAAAGAGGCGCTTTTTTGATGCTTTTTCACCCTAAAATATGGTAAAAATCGCTAAAAATGTTGCCTGTTAAGACTTTGTGTCATCCGTAAGCTTGACGATTTGATATATCTGATATATACTGTATATGTAAGATTTCTTTATAGAATCTACGTTCTTTAATAATGCAGCAGATAACCTAGATCACGAATTTTAGGACACTTATAAGATAATTATTGTCTTGGAGTTCGTGATTTAGGTAAGAATTTATCTAGGAGAATGAAATGCGCAAGTCACGTAAGTGGCTGTTGATCCTCCCTGTTCTCGTTTTGGCTATTGTTGTGATCGCAGTTCTGCTTCCTAAAGCTCCTGTTCTGGAAACAGTTCGGTGGGCTAGTCTGAACGACTGGGCGCCTGATGGCGCTATTAGTCGTGTAGGAGATCGCTGGTATTTTTCCAGCGGTACCTACGGCAGAGTTTACGATCCAGACCTTGGCAGCGGGTGGAACCAAGACGTTATTGGTCCATCCAATGTACCTGAGGCGTTTGACCAAAACTACGCGGCACCGGGTTCTGTTCTTCAGATAAATGGAAAGTGGTTTATGTTCTACCATGGTGAGAGCCATGAATGCGCAGGACATTTCCCCTTCCATGCCGGCATTGGGCTGGCAACCTCTGAAGATGGGTATTTCTGGACGCGTCAAGGTCAGATTCTTTCTACTTGGGAAGAACGTCCGACGTGTCAGGAAAACCGCGCAAGCGGTGTGGGGTATCCTAGTGCAGTCCAGCACGACGGATATATTTACCTTTACTTTGTATCTTGGACATCGGCGGAAGCTGATGCCACTCATGTGGCAAGATGCGAAGTCGAGCATATTCTCGCATCGGATTGCTGGAAGAAATATTTCCAAGGCGATTGGGTGGAACCGGGCTTGGGCGGTCACAGCACTCAAGTGCTCAGCCGTTCAAGTGAAGAAGAGTTGTACCTTGCAACACCGCAGGTACAATTTATCAATGGAGAATTCCGAGGTATCTTTGAAACAAACCTTGGGTTTGTAACCGCGACATCGCAAGATGGGATTATGTGGTCGGAGCCGCGAACAATCTTTGCCTTCCCAAAACCTCATACTGAGGCAGTGGGTGAAGATTGGTACAGCTATCCGTCGCTTGTCGAACAAGACGGGCAATGGTGGTTATATATGGCTCGCCAGAATAATCAAGGTGTACATCATATGCACCGTATCGCGGTTACTCTGCCCTAGTTAGTAATATCTGCTGCTAAAGCGGCGGGGCGGTGAAAACCGACCCGCCGCAAAGCTTTAATATTTTCAAACAAGGAAGCCTAATCTTTGTTTGAGCACATTAAGGCTAAGGAGGCCTATCGTGATCAAAGCACTGAAGGGCTGTTTTTGGATGGTTCTTATGACAGTCATGGCAGTTCTTATTGCTGGAATCGGAATCATTTCCGTTCTGGCGCAATCATAAATTTAAGGTGCGGGCGTTCCGCCCGCACCTTAAAGAAGCTACAATATACCAGAAAGCAGATAATGAAATTCAAAAAAGTTATAAATAAAATTAAAGATACTATTTTAGATTGCAAATTTTTAATAATTCTTGTAATCATTTGGCTTTTAATCTGCTACACCAACTACACTCCAAACACGTTTATAACAGGATGGGATAATCTGCATCCAGAGTTTGATTACTCAATGAATCTAAAGCGGTTATTAACTAGTTCTTGGGCTGAATATCAAGGCTTAGGTGCTCCAGGAGCTCACTCTCATGCATCTGAAATTCCAAGAATGTTGATTGTTGGAATATTGAATCTAGTATTTGAACAGCAGGCTGTGAGATATGCGTTTGTATTTGGAACAATCATAATTGGAGTATTAGGAGTGTATTTTCTTGTTAGAAATATAATACTTAAGTATAAGAAAAAGTCCTTAAGAGATTTTTCTGCTTTTGTTGCTGCTTTATTCTATATGCTGAATATAGGGACTGTTCAGCATTATATTGCAACATTTGAAATGTTCAACATTCAATATGCGCTACTACCCTGGTTAATATATACAGCACTTAGATTCTTAGACACTAAAAGGCATAAATACCTTTTGATGTTTGGAATTATTACTTTTTTTGCCGCTCCAATGGCTTATGCAGTAATGCTTTGGCTTGCTTATTTTGCAGCACTTGCTGTATTTTTGCTTATTAATGTTATTCAAAAACGGGATATCTCGACTTTAAAATCCAGCTTTTTTCTTTTAGCATCTACTTTATTAATAAACCTATTCTGGCTTGTTCCTAACTTGTATTTTGTATTTAACCACAGTAATTATGTTCCTACTGCTAAAACAAACTTAATATTTTCGGAAGAAGCTTTTTTAACTAATCAAAAATATGGAAATTTAATCGATATCTTTTTAAATAAGGGTTTTCTGTTTGATTGGCAAATTAGGAATACAAACTATACTTTTGAACCGATAATGGGAGCTTGGGATACTCATTTAGATAATCCTTTGATTTTGGCGATTGCATTATTATGCCTAGCTTTAATAATAGCCGGAATACTTTATGCAATCGCCAAACGCAACCGCTATTTAATTAGTATTATTGGAATCTTAATATTTTCAGTTGTTGTATTAATAGGTATAAATCCTCCGTTTACAGATCTTTGGGAATCTGTGGTTTCAAAAATTCCTGCACTACAGGAAGCAATCCGATTTCCATTTACTAAATTTTCGATCTTATTCATCTTTGCTCAGACTCTTTTGTTGTCGGGCGGCGTTTATGCGGTTTCTCAAATAATCACAAAGAAAATAAGATTTAATTATGGAGGTTTATTAGTTTTAATTGCAGTATTATTTGTTGCTTTTGTTTATTCTTTACCAACATTTCAAGGAAACTTTATTAACAAGTCTTTAAGAATAAATATTCCGCAGGATTATTTCGAATTATTTGATTACTTTAAAGATCAAGATAAAGCTACAAGAATTGCAAACTTTCCTGTAAGCAGTCTATTTGGCTGGTTTTATACAGACTGGGGGTATCAAGGTTCCGGTTTTTTGTGGTATGGAATTGAGCAACCGATTTTAGATAGAGATTTTGACCGCTGGTACACAACATTAGAAAATTACTATGATGAGATCAGCTCTGCAGTTTATACAAATAATGCTGAAAGTTTAAAAGAAGTGTTGGCTAAATATGCAATAGATTGGATTGTAATTGATGAGCATGTAATGTCGTCTAGTGAAGAATCTAATATTGTATTTAACGAAAATCTTGCATCTTCAGAAATGGCGTATAAAGAAACAAAAACTCTATTAGATCAAATTCCAGAAATTCAGCAGGCAGCAAGATTCGGGAAAATACATGTTTATAAAGTTACACTCGATTACGATCAAGAATTTGTTGAAACACTGGAAGAAGATTCTTCAGGTAAACCAATTGAAAGTAAAAGCATATTTTTAGAAGATAACTTTGGTCGAAAAACAAATGAATCATTTTTTAGAAAGTTAAATAACGATTACTTAGTTTACAACAATACTATTTATACTCTTGATAATGAGCCTTTGAACCTGCATATTCCTCAAATATTTGATTTGGAAACAAATATTCCTGCCACAATTAGTGCTAGAGTTAACGGTAATAATCTTGATGTAAAAATCAGTTATCAGGTACCTCGTATAGATATTAACAACAGAACATATGGAGATTACGGTAGATCAAGAATACTAAGTTTTAAATTAAATAACGTTACTGATACATACTATTTAAAAGTTGATGAACAATATATTTTAATAAATGATCCTGCAACTATCTGGCAAAGCTATGGTGTTGCCGATATTGATCTAACAAAAGATTTAAGCTTGAAGCTATATAATGCGCAAAATCCAGTTGATTTAACATCACGTTTAAATTTAGAAGACGCTCAAATTAATAATTGTGTTGGAGGAACTATTTCAAATCGATCAGGTGTTAGATTTAATAACGAGGTTTTAACTTTAAGTAGTGTGGGTGAAAACTTATGTGTTGATTTTACATTCACAACTTTGAACGCACTTGAATCTTTGTATGAACTAAAACTGGATTATAGAAGTGATGAAGGTGTCAAAGCAGACGCATGTATAAAATTCTCTGAAGGTTGTGTTAATTCTAAGAATTTTACTAGTGATTTTATTCCAGGACTTTGGTATGAATCCTCAACATATGCATGGGACTTAAGTACAAATCGAATGGGTGTGTCTTTGATCTTGAATAACTCTGTGCCTGAAAATCAATCTGCAATAAGCTATAGAAACATATACCTATATAGATATGCACTTGAAGATTCAAAGAGCTTAAGCATTAACGAAATTAAAAATGATATTAGAATTCAAAATACTGAACTTATTGTATTGCCAAAAAGTAATCGAATTGATGTTCAATTTACAATTCCTTGGGCAAAAAAATATGAGTTTGATTACGATATGCTACAAAAAATAATTTCAGCAACTCCAAAGGATTGTAAACCTTATGTAGACAGCATAGAGATGAAAAAAGATATTGATAGAACTTCTAAAGAGATCAGATTTTCATCAATAGATGGATTTAACTGCGAAAATATGAACCTGTACAATATTAACTTAGAGAATGGTTTTTTAATTACTGTAGAAGGCAGAAATGATACTGGTGCAGGATTAGTTTTAAATGTAAGCGATTTCTTTTATAAAAAAGTTTATTACGTAAATAGACTACCTGTGGATGGTGAATTTACAGAAGTATTAACATTACCAAACTTAGTTAATAATCCGTCAAATGGAATAAATATCTTTGTAAATAATCAGTCGGTGGGACCAGGGCAAACTATTAATGCTCTAAAAGAGATTTCTGTTAGTCCAATAATATATAATTGGCTCTCCTCTATTAAGGTTGAAAGTGCAGATAAATTCAGTGTTATAAATAATATTAAAAATGTAAACAAGCTTAGCACTACAAGCTATAAAGTGGAGTTAAATCCTGTTTTGAAAGATGCTTTATTACAGTTTAATCAAAGTTTTGAAATTAATTGGTTAGCCTATAATCAAGAAGGTGAATTATTACAGCGATATGGAACTGTAAATGCTAATACCGAAAAATCAGAATGGAATAATTATTGGCTGATTCCTGCTGGCACAACAACTATTTACATAGAATATAGGACTCAAACTTATCAATACTTGGCATACTTGGTAGTAGCTTTAACTTTGTTAGCGCTAGCGGGAACAGCTTGGTATCAAAGTAGACGTGCTAAAAATGTTCGAAAAGAAGTAGATAAAATTCTTAGAAAAATGGGTAAAAGCCAGAAATTACTGATTGAACGTAGAATTGAGCCTAGAATTGATAGATACAAGAAATTTAATAAAAAAGATCTAAGTTAGCGCTGAATTATTCAGGTTCTTATCTGCGCTCAGAGGCATTAAAGTTTATAGACTTGAGACTTTCCTTTTGATATAATTCAGCGCTATTCAACATAGCAAGGCCATTCAGGCCCCATCGTCTAGCGGTCAAGGACATTGCCTTTTCAAGGCAGTAACCGGGGTTCGAGTCCCCGTGGGGTCAAATTTTTCCTCTAATTTACATAACGATATTCAAGTGCTACTATTAAGTTATGGATATCACTCTTAAGCGCGCATACGAAGCTACAGCGCTCACTGATGGTTATCGGGTATTGGTTGATCGTTTATGGCCACGAGGTATTTCTAAAAAGGATATTAATATCGATGAGTGGTGTAAAGATGTTGCACCAAGTATGAAGCTTCGTAAATGGTTTGCTCATGATCCTGCTAAATTTGCAGAATTCACTAAGCGCTATCTTACGGAATTAAAATCTTCAGATGCTGCACAGCAATTAATAAAACGTGCTAAAGCTAAAGATAAGCATTTAACGCTTGTTTTTGCAGCAAGAGATCCGAATGTAAACCATGTAGTTGTGCTTAAGCAATATTTAGAATCTCTCTAATCTTCACTGATTCTAGGTTTATAATACGTGTGTGAATGAAATCGAACTACACAACTATAATTTAGAAAAAACTCTTTTAGGCGGTCAAAGCTTCAATTGGGATTTAATTGATGGAACGTTTTACGGCTTTTTTGTAGATAAAGTTGTAAAACTCAAGCAAGAAGAAAACAAACTATACTGGCAGACTTATCCTGAAAAAGATAATTTTGACTTTATAAAGCAATATCTAAGACTTGGCGTTGATTACAACAAGATACTTACTCAAATCAACAAGGATGAATGGGTAGATGCTTCTATAAAAAAATATCCAAACTTAAGAATTCTAAAACAAGATTTTGATCAGACTTTAATTTCGTATATTATATCGGCCAACAATAATATCAATTCAATAAGAAGGATTGTGCGGAATCTTTCACGAAGTTTAGGTAAGCAAGTTACTGTTGATAATCTCACTTTTAATTTATTCCCAAGTGTTGAAAGTATTGCACAAGCTCCACTAGAAACCTTGTTGGAAACAAAAGCTGGTTACAGAGCAAGATATCTTAAAGATTCCGCACAAAAGTTATTTGTAGAAGGTCAAAAACTATCAAATAATGAAGATGAGATTATTAAATGGTTATTAGAATTTCCAGGTATTGGTGAAAAAGTTGCAGATGCAATTCTTCAATATTCGTTAGGATTTGATAATGTAACACCTTTAGATGTTTGGGTACAAAGGATACTGATAGATTTATATTTAGTAGATTCAAAAGCTAACTACAAAAAGATGAGAGCATGGCTTCAAAGTTATTTTAATGGCTATGCTGGCTGGGCTGGTCAGTTTTTGTACGAATACTATAGAAATGAGTATAAGTTTATTAAATCGAAATCACTTGTTGGCAGTGATAATTAATTAAAATTACTTAACCAGTAGCTTGCTAAAATACTTAAATCAGAAATATTCACTACTCCATCATTATTTGTATCTGCAACAGAATTATTTTGCCCCCAATAAGTAGCTAAGATACTAAGGTCAGAAAGATTTATAATGCTGTCATTATTAAAGTCGCCTTTATTTTTGTGTGATACAGGCGGCACTCCGCAAGATCTTGTTAAATTAGGAGTGCCGCCTGTACAGCCATAAGGATTTGAAGTCAACACAGTTCGCGATTCTATTCCTCCTAAACAACTACCCCACTCCGAGTATGTAAAACTTTGGCAGGTTGTATTTACTTCACCAGGATCTGAAGAATATTGAACAAAATTTATAGATTCGTAAGGATTCAGTAAATATGTCCACCAATTATTTTCGATTAATAACGGTTCGTTACTTCCATTATGCAAAATTGTTTGACCGCTATTAGCTGGAATAAATCCAAACCAATATTCCTGCCACCCCGGATCATCACAACCCCATACTGCGCATCCTACATTAGTTGTTGCACCGTTAAAATTTGGAAAATTTGCCCAATCTGGGCAAATCGAAACCGCTGGTGTGGGATTCCCATAATCGTAATCAAATCTAAAGTTTTTAGGAAAGTGACCATTTCCACATCCTAAAGGCTGACCATCAAACCCCATAAATCTTCTCCAATAATTATTTGATTCTGAAGCAATAATATTAGAAAAGAGATACACAATATTAGATTCTATTCTGTGAGAAAAATTATGAAGAAGATTTTCAGGCCTATCATATGTTGGCCCCATCACCGGATAAAGTTTTTCGCAGTTTAAATTAATTTCATTTCCTCCATTAATAAAATAAGCGTTAATGGGGCCAACAAAAAGACTTTCCCATTTACCAATAAATGGTGGAGTCAGCATCCATATCTCATCTACATCATACATACTTGCTACATCACAAATATTGTAATCATCAAAAAATTTTGTATAACTAAACTGCCATTTTCTTTCATCACAGTATGCTGCTTGTTCAGGAGTAGCTCCGCCTGCACATGGAGCGTAAGTATCCATATTAAAGACAGGTTGACCATTAGGTAGTAAAGGAAATGTATCGATATTTAAATGATGAACAATCTCATATTGAATTTTCCCATCTGATAATCTTTCAAACGCTTCTACTGCTCTATCAAATGTAGCTTCTTCAATTTGCTCGTGATTACCAAAAAATTTCTCAACTAAAGTTTCTTCATCTTCCTCAGGATTAACTCCGATTGTTAAAACCTTTAAATTAAAAACATCTGTACTTGTGCCTAATATATTGGAATTATCTTGAGTAGTTATAGATGAACGCTGAGTTGTTGTAGATAATGAATATAAATTTACGAGTATTGTAATACCCAATAATGCTAAGGTGATAGAAATCAAGCTATATACTCTACTCATATATGTACATTTTAATCTATAACGCGCTAAGATATAATACAAATATATTCTGTAGAGTAAATAAATTCCAATGATAGAAACACATCCTTTTCAAAGTTTTATACCAAAAGATATTAAATATTTGCTGTTGGGTAGTTTTGCTTCAAAACAACTTATTAGAGATAAAGGTTATGATTGGTTTTATGGCACCAAAAGAAATCAACTTTGGCCAATTATAAGTAAGGTTTATGAATTATCCTTAGAAAGTAAAGAAGATAGAAAGAAATTGTTTACAAGTTTAGGGATAGGAATAGCAGATATTATTTATCAATGTGAAAGATCAAATGATAATAGTTCTGATAATAATTTAATAAATATTGTTTACAATCCTCAACTAAACGATATTGTTAGCACTAATCATCTTAATACAATCTTTTTTACAAGTAGGTTTGTAGAAAACCTATACAAGAAAGCGTTTAAGAATTTAGTTACAGAGTTTCCTGAGGTAAATCTTGTAACTTTGCCATCTCCTTCACCTAGATATGCACTATTGACTATGGAACAAAAAGTTCAAAGGTATAAAGAGCTTTTGCCGAGTGGTTTGATATATTCTTAATTCTCTGCGACAATAAATAATAATTCATTATTTTTTAACGAAAAATGTATGGCATACGATGAAGCATTAGCAGGACGAGTAAGATCAATACTAAGCTCTAGAAACGGAGTTGGTGAAAGATCTCTTTTTGGCGGATTAACTTTTAGCATTAATGGAAACATGGTAGCTAGCGTGAATAGCCGTGGTCTTACTTTGAGTGTTGGAAAAGAAAATTATGAAAAAGCTTTAGGAATGTCAGGTGTTAAGAAGGTGATGATGGGTGAAAAACCAATGCCTAATGTTGTAATGGCTGAAGATCCATCTAATATTAGTAATGAAGATTTAAATATATGGGTAAATATGGCAGCAGATGCTGCGGCAGCAAAACCACCGAAGGTAAAATAAATTGAGTTTATAGAATAGAGTTTTAAGCCGCCCCGAAGCTTCGGGGCGGCTTAATTATTCCTCTGATGTTATTATGTAACTGGTTATCATTTTTTCTTATGAGTAAAATTCCAATTACACTTGTTACTGGTTTTTTAGGATCAGGTAAAACAACTTTGTTAAATCACATAATTAAAACAAATACTAAAGTAAAAATTGGTGTGATTTTGAATGAATTTGGTGATATTGCATTGGAAAGCAACTTTCTTAAAACAAATGATGAAGAGATTATAGAAATTCCAAATGGCTGCATGTGTTGTGTTGCAAAAAAAGATTTTGTAGGAGCTTTAGATAAAATAATGAACTACCAGCCTGATACTGAATATGTTTTAATAGAAGCTTCAGGCTTATCTGATCCATTACAGGTTTTACTTACTTTTTATTCTCCAATCTTGCGGGAAAAGTTTAGATTAGATTCTATATTATGTGTTGTAGATGCTGTTAATTACGACTACACAATGGATAATTACGATATTGCAACTGAACAAATTGCAACAAGCGATATTATTTTGATTTCTAAAATTGCTGGTTTAGATACTAAAGAATTAGATAGGATTAAATCTGCAATTTTAGGTATAAATTCTAAAGCTAAAATTTTAGAAATTACAGATGATCTTCCTCTTGACTTGATAATGGATACTTCTGAATTTGATTATGATAAGTATCAGGACGAAGCCGATGAGGGCAAAGAACACGATCATGAGCACGAACCGGTTCAAGAGATCTTTTTCAAAACAACAGAGCCGGTTGATTATAAAAAATTAGTTGAGTTCTATAAAAACCTAGATAAAGGTGTTGTAAGGTCGAAAGGCTTTGCTAACTTAGTAAATGGTCCGGCTAATGATCAGAAGTATTTAATGCAATATGTAGGTTCTAGAACTGAATTAACTTTTGAACCTTGGAAAGAAAATGAGCCTAAAATGACAGCTCTACTCTTCTTAGGCAAAGGTTTTAACAGACAAGAAATCCTTAATGGGCTTGACAATTGCTTGGCTAAAACCCTATAGCATGGTAAAATATATACATCGTCCGTTGGGTATTTTTGGAGATAATTGTGTACCCACTGATTGCAATTAAAGGAAAATGGGAAGACGTAGCAAATCCAAAGAGAGCTATTGCTATAGAAATTAATAGCATGATGCTGCCGGTTGAAACTCTCTCTCCGATTGCGTTGTACTTTATAATGAAAGGTGAGGTTGAAGGGTTTAAACCTTCTCAGCAGCACAAAATAGCTGCTGCCCAGAGATTTATGCTGCATTATCCAGATGTAATACATTTAGGAAACGCGCTTTGGGAAGCTGAGGCGCGTAGTTTAGCTCAAGGAATTCTCGAAGACACCTTGAGCGACACCTAAAGATTTCCCACTCCTGTCGTCCCGACTTTATAGTCGGGACAAAACTTTTTCAAAGCTAGGTTTTTAAGTATAATTTTTAGAATTATTAAAAAACTTAGATGGTAGAAAATAGTCTTATCTTGCCTCATTCAAAAAAGCTTACTCAGATTTATACAGAGCTACAAACTTCAGAAAAAGGACTTTCGAATTTAGATGCAAGTGCACGGTTAACACATATAGGTTTAAATGAAATAAAGGATCACACTGAGAAAGGTGTGTTGATGATCTTGCTTGAGCAGTTTAAAAGTATCCTGATTGTAATTTTATTTGCTGCTGCAGTAATTTCGTATTTAACCAATCACGTTACAGATTCAGTTGTAATTTTAGCTGTAATGATAATAAATGCAGTAATCGGTTTTATACAGGAATATCGGGCTGAAAACTCTATAAAAGCGTTAAAAAGTCTTGTTGTTCAATCTGCATTAGTAATTAGAGATGGTGAAGTTATACAAATAAATGCAAAAAACTTAGTTCCGGGTGATGTTATTTTAATTGAAGAAGGAAATAAAATTCCTGCTGATGCCAGGCTCATTGAGGTCGATAATTTTAGAACATTAGAATCTTCACTAACAGGGGAATCGGTAAGTGTTGATAAAAATACACAAATTCTAGATGCACAGATTTCAGTTGGAGATAGAAAAAATATGACATGGATGGGTACTTTATGTGTAGCAGGTAAAGCAAAGGCAGTTGTAGTAAATACTGGAGAATCTACATTAATTGGGCAAATTGCCTCTGATATTAAAACAATTGAAAAAGGTGATTCTCACTTTAAAAAAATTACAGATATTTTAGCTAAACAGATGGGTGTAGCAGCTGTAATAGGCTCAATATTGATTTTTTTTGTCGGCTTTTTTATTCATAATAATGAATTCCAGGAGATATTCTTATTCTCAGTTGCGTCTTTAGTTTCCGCCATTCCAGAAGGCTTACCTGCTGTGCTTACAATTGTTCTTGCTATTGGAGCTAACCGAATGGCAAAGAAAAAAGCGATCGTTCGGGATTTAAAAGCTACTGAAACTTTAGGAATAGTCGATGTAATTGCAACTGATAAAACAGGTACACTGACGCAAAATATTATGAGTATTGAAAAAGTAGTCTTGCCGAATGGAAAGGAGATCTCTATAACAGGCAAAGGGTGGAATCCTGAAGGGGAGTTTACTGTAAACGAACAGCAATACAGTGTTCAAGAGGATAAAGAGCTTTTAAAACTTCTGAAAATTGCATATTTATCAAATAGCTCTCAAATAAAATTAAATAGAAAGGGCGCAGATATTATTGGAGATCCAACCGAAGCGGCTTTAAAGGTAATGGCGTTTAAGGCAAATGTTGAAAATATAATTACAGAAAAGGTAATTCACGATTCTGCTTTCAGTACAGATACTAAATATAGAACAACATTAGTTGATGTTAACGATTCTACCCAAGAGCTATATGTAGTTGGTGCACCAGAGATACTATTAAAAAACTCATCTTATATTCTAAAGAATGGAGAAGCAGAAAAATTAAATGAAGCAAAAATTAAAGAAATTGAAAATCAAATTAAGTCTTTGAGTAAACAAGCTTACAGAGTTATTGGTTTAGCTTTTAAAGAGTCATCGACAGAGCAAGTAGATAATTTAGTATTTGCAGGTTTAACAGCAATGAAAGACCCCGCAAGACCTGAAGTTATAGAAGCAGTTGCCGATGCAAAAAAGGCGGGTATTAGAGTAATTATGCTAACAGGCGATCATAAAGATACTGCATTGGCAATTGCTAAAGAGGTAGGAATAGCTGAAAAAAACGAAATTGCTTTTACTGAAGCTGAATTAAATGATTTAAGTAAGCGTGAATTCGCTAAGGTGGTAAATCAAGTAAATGTTTTTTCTAGACTAACACCAAATATGAAGCTGCGTATTGCAAAGTTGCTGCAGGAGCAGGGGCATATTGTAGCTATGACAGGAGATGGTGTTAATGATGCCCCTGCTCTAAAACAAGCAGATGTTGGAATTTCTATGGGAATAATTGGCACAGATACAGCTCGTGAATCTAGTGAAATAATTTTAGCTGACGATAATTTTGCAACAATAGTTAGAGCTGTTGAAGAAGGCCGGATTGTATTTAATAATGTGCGGCGTTCCAGCACTTTTTTAATTACAACAAATGTTGCAGAGCAAATAACAATTTTAGTAACTATGCTCTTAGGGTTTCCGTTACCGCTTTTGCCGGGACAAATTCTTTGGTTAAATCTTGTTACCGATGGACTTGGTGATTTTGCTCTAGCTATGGAAAAAAATCACAGAACTGCGCTAAATCAAAAACCAAGAAAGAAAAACGAAGGCATTCTTACAAGGAAAACAATAATATTTGTGATTGCTATGTCTGTTTTTATGATAATTTTAACGCTTGGCTTTTTTGTTGCATATTTAGATCAAGGTATAAATACTGCAAGGACTGTTGCATTTTTAGTACTCTCATTTACGCAAGGATTTAATGTATTTAACTTAAGATCGTTTACAAAATCTTTATTTACAATAGGAATATTTAGTAATAGATTAGCAATAATTGATTTAGTGATCTCAATACTGCTTACAATATTGGCTGTTTATACTCCATTCTTTCAAAACTTGTTGAGTTTTGAATATGTAGATCCATCTGTATTTGTATTAATATTTCTACTCTCTTCACTTATATTCTGGGTTGGAGAATTATATAAATTTATACAAAGAAGATTAGCTCCGAATTATCAGCTAAGTTAATTAAGTTATGTGTAAGAAGAAGGTTTGACTCCAGAGCCAATCCATAGAGCCGTTTTGATTTCGAATATTATGGTCGTTTGTATATAAATTCCACATATATGTGAACCAATATCCGCCCATAACAGCTTGGTTGCCGTTTACTGTCTTAAACCATACTTTCTTTACTCTTAAAGAAGGATCTCTTTCAAATGTTAGTGTAACAACTTTACCTCCAAGCTGATTTTTCATACCTTGTACATAGCCGCTAAAGCCTCCAAATCGCCACGAGTTATTAGCAACATAGTCCATCATATTGTTTATATCATCCATAGTATAAGTGTTGCTTTTAAATCCCCAATTTCTGTTGTATTGTCCAGGCATTGGAGTTGCCCAAGGAGTATCGTTTACCGCCCTTAAATACCCATAAGCAGTACCACTTCCATTGTAGCTTTGGAACATTGTATCGTTATCGGCAGTACCAAAACCTTGATTGTTATCGGCAGAATATAGTGCTTCAATAATTTGTCCGCCATACATAAGAATTTGACCTTTAGTTTCATCAGCAGCCCATCTGGAATTTTGTGAGCCGTTATATACCTGAGACCTTGCATCGCTATACATAAAACCTGCATGATATACGCCATAGGTTCTAAATGCGATTGCTTGAGCTTTAATGGCTTCTTCCGGCCAGCAATCCCATAAGAAATTAGGGTTATCAATTACATACTTGCTGGGATTGCTGGCCGCTTGCTGCGCAGTTCCGCAGGCTTTTGCAGGAACTTCACCTTGTCCTGCAACGTAATCTTCTATACTTCTAGATCCATAACCGTCAATATTAACATTTGTATTTTCGTATCCACCAACAATCGATACTCCTGTGTAGTATGTAGTAAGAATTTGAGCTGCGCTAAACCCGTTGTAGGCCATTCCATGTGCGCCCCATTGGCTCATTCCTACCTGATGTCCTTGTTGAAAGTCATTTCCAAGCCCACAAATATAAATATTATTATCAGCATTGTTATCATCATATATACCGCAGCCACCAACACTTTGGCCACCACCGCCATTTTCCTGAGCTAATCTGGCTTCTTCTAATAAAGCATCTCTTTGCTCTTGTGATAATGTAGAAATTGCATTCTGAAGTCTGCTTACGTTCTCTTCTAAACTAGATATGCTGTATGCGTTGTATGCAATAACCGAATTATAGTAAGAAATAGCATCCTCAAGTTCTTTTTTCTTCTGTTCAAGTTCATTTCTTTTTTGTTCAAGGCTTCCCACAGTTGTTTCGCTTGCATCGATCTGACTGTTTAGCTCTTCTATTACTCCTGCTACTTCTTTTATTTCATCATCACTGTAGCCTAGAATCTTTGACGATAAAAATGTACCCATATTGTTCATTCTAGAATCATCTAGTTGAGCACTTGTAGCAAAGTTATCTTTTTTGATCCTCCATTGCTGATAAGATGACTGCAAAGCTCCTAGTTGTTCAACTATCAATTTCTGTTTTATTTTTTCTTTAAGTTCATTTTCTTTTTTCAGAAGTTCAAGCTCTTTAACATTAAGTTCAAGTTCTTTTTGTACCGATTCTAATTCTGCCTGAAGCTTAGGAATACCCTCTTCTGCATTAGCAATAACATTTTTACCTTGCTCTATTTGATTTTTTAAGTTGTCAATATCGCTTTTAGTCTGATTAAGCTCCTCATTTTTCTCATCGATCTCTTTTTGAATTTCTTCTGAGGTTTGTGCGTGCGGAGTAATATTTATAAAAGGAGTAAACCCTAAAGCAATAATGAGGGCAATTATGATAAATTTTTTATACAGTTTTTTTATAGTCATAGTGCTCTATACAGTATAAAGATTGAAGGCACTTTTGACAATTAAAGGCTTAGCTCATCGAAAAATTTTTGAGCTTCCTCCCAGAAATCTGTAAATGATCTTAATTTGTTATTTACCTGTTCAAAGAACAGTTCAGGCTTATCTTTCTTTCCCGACCAATGTTCAGTTGTAGGATGTTGTATTGATGCAACGTTTTTACTGCGGTTTAATCCTTTTAATTGATTGATTTCGCCCACAAAGAGTTTTAGATTTGGTATATTTTTAGCCAAACTTAGAATGAATTCAACTCTTTGTGGGCTTATTGGATACTTATTGAAATGACTAGGTTCTAGTACTAAAATCCGCTGAGCTTCTATTTCTTCCTTGCGCCAGTTTGGATTTAAATTCCAGATACTGTAAAGCAATATAGGAGCTGCAGGATCAAGCTCTATAATTTCAGATTTAGGTAATTGAGTAGCTAATTCGAAATCTTTTTCCAGGTCCTGTAGCTCCTTTGGAACACGTATTGTTTTAAGTTCTTTAATAGGTTTATCTATAAACGTTTCAAACTGCTGTGAATCACTATATTTATTTATCTCTGCTTGATTAAAGTAGATTTTAGAACTGTCAAACGTTCCTGCAATATTTTGCCAATTTAGTGTGTTGCTTGCGATATCTCCATCTAGGAGATAGTAATACATCCATTTAGAAGGTAATTTCCAATGAGATTTACCTATATTACATACTAAACTTGCTATCCACGTACGCTCTTTATTGTGAATGTATCCTTCCTTATGTAGCCTGGTTATCGCATTATCAATAACCTTAATTCCCGTTGAAGTATTAAGAATATTTTTAATCATCTTTTTATGGATTACACCTGTTTGTTCTTGATCAATATCCTCTTCAATAATATTTTTTAAATGATTCCAGATAATGTAGTAATATTCACGCCAGGCAAGCTCAAATATAAAGCTGTAAGCTTTTTGCTTGTTGTATCGGTGAAGTACCGTGTATGCAACTTCTTTTGTAGAGACAACTCCATGAGTTAAATACGGTGATATCTTGGATGTATAGCCTTTTAGATAATGCCTTGTTTTTGAATATTCAATAGGATCAATTTGAAGTATTCGTTTGTGAATAGACCTAAACTCTGTAGGGAATGTCTCAGTATCCATGAAGTTTAGTATACAATATTTACCTTCAAATTTATGAAGTTGTTGGCCTCTTAACTTCTCTTTTTAAATAGGTAATATACTGTTAAAAAGGCGGATCCTAAGAAAAATATTAAAAGGAAATCTTCAATAGCTAAACTTCCAATCTTAAAGCCAATAATTGATGCACTCTTATATGTAAGAATCGGTGTCATTGTTAAGATTGCATCTATAATAATAAATGGGATTAGTGAAAGTAATGTAAAGATATAAAAGTTCTTTGTTAAAAATACATTAGCATTCTTAAAGTAGCTAACAACCAGCATTAGAACTCCATTTAAAAAGAATACATTGGTGGTATATGAGTGATTTGCTGTAATTATGCTAAGTGCAAAGAAAGTGAAAGCAAATAAGTAAAAGAATGAATTGTCTAGAGCTATCCTTTTTTCTTTATATTTTAAATTAATGATTTCGTACAGCACTATACCTGCAAATGGTACTGCAAAAAAGAATAAGAAGAATTCTACTGGGATTATACCTATATTTATTTTAGATAAATATCGTGAAGCAATACTCCAGTCTCCTCTTTCTAAAATAAAAGAGTTTAAAAATAAAATGCCTAAGCCAGCAACCGAATATGTTTTTAAAAAATTTGTTAAGACTCTTTTAAAATCTGGAATCTTAAAATATAAATTGGCTAAAAGGGGAAGCACCAAGATCGCTAATCCTAAAATTAATCCGGTATATGGCTGTAGTTGCATATATTATCAGTAAAAATATAAATAATATGTAATGATTATACACAATCTATTTTTAACTTAGATATATGAATTTAATGTTAAGAGGAGGTTAGTGTTCACTTAAGAACTCCATGACTTTCTCTGCCACGTTATTCTCCTTTGCTATCAACGGTTACTCTGATTATACGATGTTTTCTGTATTCTGCGTATTAGTTCTAGGTATAGGTAGAATTTTATTTGTAGAGTTAGCATACGAGGTATATTCAAGGTCGTATTGGAAACGTTTTTCTACAACTTTAACTCCAGTAAATCTTAATAAGGAAACAGCTAAGAAGATCGGCGATATTATTGTAAAAACGGCATTGGGAACAGGTAATATTAAAAAGAATATTGCTAGCCACATTAGAATCTCGCCAAAGTAATTTGGGTGTCGAGAATATTTCCATAGGCCTTCTTTTAAGATTCTTCCTTGGTTGGCGGGATTTTTCTTAAATTTATATAATTCTAGGTCGGCAAAACTTTCCAAGAAAAATCCCGCCAACCATAATCCGCTAAACAAAATATCGTAAAATTCAATTTGAGTAACCTCTTTATATGTTGAAACTAAAATTGCAGGAGCGCTTACAAGGAATAACCCTAATGCCTGCCATAAAGATACTAGTAACGGTGTCCCGCTTAAAATCCTTTTACCCCATTTTTCTTTTAGTTTTTGATATTCGAATTCCTGATTTTTATTTAAGTTTCTGACTACAAGGTAGAACGTGAGTCTAAAGCCCCACAAGAATAGCATCAATAAGATCAGATTTTGTTTAAAGCTAAAATTAGCGTTGATTAATAAAACTACAAGATAAACAACAAAAAACCCTGAACTCCAGGCGATGTCAGTTAGCCATGTTTTTTTATATCTAAGAGAAGCTGACCAAAAAAATATGCAGTATAAAATACTTGTTAAACCGGCAATTGCAAAGGTTGCAGGTATTTCCATAATTATGCAAGGCCGACTTTGCCTTTGTTAAAAATAAAGCCTGGAACAATCTCTTCTTCGTATTGATCAATAGCTGTTCTTTGAATTACACGTAAGTTCATATCTGTGGTTGGGCAAACTAATAATCCTCCATTTACTTTAAGCTGCATTTTTAGATTTTCTGGCACACTTTCAAGTGCAAATGCTATATGAATCCCATCAAACGGAGCTTTTTGAGGTAAGCCATCCATGCCATCTCGGTACAAAAAATCAATATTATTGATATCCTTATATTTTTTTGCATAAGTAGAAGCCTGTTCCCATAACCACTGGACTCTTTCAATAGTATAAACATGACCTTCATCTCCTGCTACAAAAGCCAAAATCATGGCTGAGTAACCTGTTCCTGTTCCAATATCTAAGTACCTTCCGCCATATTTTGGCTTTAAAAGCGCAAGCATCTGAGCAATAATCGTAGGCTTATTAAGTACTTCACTATATCCGATTTCTAGCTCAACATCGTTATATGCCTGATTTTTAAGTGTGTCGGGCAAAAAGTCTTTTCGGTCAATTTTATTTAATGCGTTAATTAAAAGCGGATCTGTAACAATTGGATTAGCTCCATCTGTAAGAACTTGAACTAAATATTCTTTTGTCCACTTAAAAACTGCTCCTGTCCCAAAGTTTTGAATTTTCATAGTTATTAATTTTATTGGCTACAATACATCTACTATTAATATACTACAAATTCAATAACGTTTGATAGGTGGTATAATTGAAAGTTTTTGAATTTATGGCTCACAATATAGACTATAAAAAAATCGTTTTGCCCAATGGATTAACCTGTGTTTTATATCAAAGACCCGAGGTTCATTCTGTAGACATATCTGTAGATGTAGAAGTTGGTGCCCTAGATGAAACTGCTGAGATTAACGGCATTTCCCACATGGTTGAACATTTACCTTTTGATGGCACTAAGGAAATGCCGTCTTGGGAAAAAGTAGATGAATTTAACAACAGTATTTCTGGCAGCTCTAATGCCTACACCTCGTCGGCTCAGACTAGCTATTACGGCCACTATCCTTGTCAATATTTTGAAGATGCTCTATTTTACCTATCTCAGCTTGTATTCCACCCTTTACATACAGAAGAAGATTTAGTTAAAGAAAAAGATATTATTGTTGATGAACTTAAAACTAGAGCTGATTCTGTAGATTTTAAAATTTATAGAAATATAATTGATAATAGATATTTGAATAACAATACGCCGTATAGTTTTGATGTTATTGGCACCGAAACTAATGTTAAAGGATTTACTAAACAGAATATTGCTAAGCATCATAAAAAATACTATGTACCCGAGAATATAAAGGTATTTATTGTAGGTAATTTTGAATACGATAAAGCCGAAAAATATCTTAAAAAGTATTTTTATACAGATTTAAAAGATAGAAAGTTTGCCAAAAAGCCGGTAAGAAAGTTTCAAAAGACATATCCAGAGTATTCAAAATTTAAAATGAATACTGTACAAAAAGGTGATTTAGATCAGTATTATTTAACTTTAACTTTTCCGCGTCCGGAATTTAAAAAAACTTTACAGACAAAGCGAATTAAGTTACCGTTCTTGTCTTCATTAACTGCATCTGGCCAGTATCAGCAAAGTATATTGTGGAAAAGATTAAGAGAAGAGCTAGGAATTGTATACGGGGTTTCGGCATACGGCTGGGACTATTTTAATAGAGCTTTTACAATTATTGAAACTTCATTTCAGCCTCAATATTTAGAACAGGTGTTACAAGAAATTTACGATGGAATAAATCAAATCAAAAGTGCAAAAGTTGCTGATACTGTTTTTAAAACTAGACAAAAAAGAATTGTAGATACTGAGTTAATGATCTACGATTCGCCAAGCAATGTACTTAATTGGATTATGGATCAGGAAAATGAGTACGAATATCATAAAGAATTTCTAACACCGACTGACTTTATTGAATTAGTTAAAAAGCTTGATTTCTCGGAAGTTGTAGAAATGGCAAATGAAGTGTACGATTGGGATAAAGTCAATATCGGAATTGTTTCCAAAGATGATCCTTCCGAAGTACAAAAGAAACTTGAAAGTATATGGCAGAAAATAACAAAGAATGGATAAAAATTGATCCGTTAATGCCAATGAGTGAACTGGTCCAAAAATATCCAGAACTTGTTGAACCTTTAACCTATGATTATGGCCTTCATTGTGTAAATTGTATGATTGCAGATTTTGATACATTACAAGAAGGTGCGGTTATTCACGGCATAGAAGGTGAAGATTTTGAAGATATGATTAAAGATTTAGAAGAAATTATAAATGGTGAAAGTTCTTCAGAGGATTAAAAATTTATCTACTGCTCTTACGGCATCTTCAAAATTACCAATTATATTTAGGTCGTAATTTCGAGACTTGCCTTCAAACCATGTCCTTTGCCGTTTAGCATATTGTCTGTGGGCAATTTTAACCAAATCAATACATTTTTGTGAATTAAAATTGCCCTCCAAGTATTCAATTACCTGTTTGTACCCAATTCCCTGAAGTGCAACACTATTTTTGGAAAATCCTAAATTTAAAACTCTTTTTGTTTCAGCTACTAGGCCTTCTTTAAACATCCCTTCTACTCTAGTTTCTATTTTTACTAATAACTCTTTCCACGTATATTTAGGGTACAAGAATAAGTATTCGTATTGAGATTGCTCCTTGCTTATATTATTTATACCTTGTCTTTCGATTAATCTGATTAAACGCCTTTTATTGGACTGATCGCTTTTATTAAGTGCTAGGTATGATTCCGGATAGTCTTGATTCGCAATTTGTTGAAGTTCTGGTAGTGATTTAGATTCTAATTCTGCTCTAGGAGCGGAACTGGAGGTAGTTTCAAGCTTATAATTTTTAATTATAGAATCAATATATAGCCCAGTTCCGCCAACTATTATCGGTAGTTTTTTTCGAGATAAAATATCTTCAATATGTTTAATAGCATCACTTTTAAAGTCGTAAACGCTGTATCTTTGGTTAGGTTCTAAAAAACTCACCAAATGAATAGGAACTTTATCAATAAAGCTGCCTTGTTCTGTGGTAATAATTCCATCTTTATTAGTGCCGATGTCCAGATATTTATATATCTGCCTAGAATCCGCATTTATTAACTCTCCGTTATATTTTTTTGCAAGTTTAACTGCCAGTGCTGTTTTGCCTGAAGCTGTTAGCCCGCCTATAATTACTATCTTTTCCATACGAGTTTGATTATACTATTTGTATGAGTAATGAAGTTCAGCTTTTCTTAGAAATCCTTTTAACAATTTTATTTGGGGCAGTTTTAGGCTTAGAAACTGAAACCCGAGAGATTGAAAAAGAAGGAAAGATTTTAGCTACAAAGAAAGAAAAAGGAAGAATTGGTGGTGTTAGAACTTACGCTATTTTGAGCTTACTTGGTGGTATTGCCGGAATTTTCTATAAGATTGATCAGCATATTTTAGTCTATATACTCTTTATAGCAGTAATCGGACTTATTCTTTCGGCATATATTTTGAATGTTCAGATTAAACGGGCTTTTGGATTAACTACTGAAATTGCTGTTCTGATCGCTTTTATTTTAGGCTTTTTAACAACATCACAGTTGCTGCCAGTATGGCTTATTATTGTGATTTTGGTAATGTTGGTATTTTTCTTGTCTCAAAAAAGAGGAATCGGCAGTATAATCCAAAAAATTGAGCATAAAGAAGTTATTGATGTAATTAAATTTGGCTTAGTGGCAGCCGTAATACTCCCTATTTTGCCAAGAACAAATTTTACAGTTCAAGATGCTGCCAATCTTTTAAATGTTGGCGTTGAAAATGCCAATATTGCCAAAATCGTCTTAGTAAATCCATTTGATCTGTGGCTTATAGTTGTAATAATTTCCGGCATAAATTTGTTCGGATATTTTTTAAGTAGGATGATAGGTAGCAGACGTGGATTATTAGTTACAGGAGCAATAAGTGGAGTTATCTCATCCACGTCTGCTGTAATTTCATTTGCTTTAAAATCAAAATCCAAAGAAAACAAAGATAGTTCAATTCAGCTTGCAGCAGCAGCTTTAGTAGCAAACTCGGTAAGCTTTTTATCTCTAGGTGTTTTAATGCTTGTTAACTATAATTTGTTTTTTACTAAAGCATTAATTCCTTTTGGTTCGATGTTTGTTAGTGGTTTATTGATAAGCTTTTATTATCTACTTAAAAGCAGAAAGAATAATAAGAAACATGATATCCCTATAAAATATGAACCATTTTCTGTTCTACCTGCAATTAAATTTGTCTTGATAATTGTTGTTATAACGTTTTTGATACAATTTTTAGAAGTGTTTAATGTAAATAACATCTTTGTTGTAGGAGTGACTGCATTATCAGGTATAACTGGTATGGAAGCTTCTACTATTGCGTTTACAACCTTATCTCACGACGGCATAGTTTCTTTACAAACTGCAGTTATTGCATTAGGTTTTGCTAACTTTATAAACTTTTTAGCAAAAAGTGCTTATGCGTTTGTTATGGGTAATAGAAATTTTGCAGTTCATTTAACAACAGGCTTGCTTCTAGTAGCTATAATTGGTGCGCTATCAATAGTTTTTGTTAACTTTTAATAAAAGTGACAACTAAAAAATTTGCAAAGAACAATGAAAGCTTTATTTGTGATAACTGTGGTAAGGAAGTTCCAACTCACTTAACTTCAAGCCGTGATCATTGCTGTTTCTGCCTTTGGGGTAAACATGTTGATATCTTTCCTGGTGATAGAAAAAACGGTTGTAAAGGAATGTTAAAACCTATCGGTATCAAAACAACAAGTGGTAAAAATCAAATAGCTTATGACTGCATAAAGTGCGGTGAAAGAATTTTTAATATTATTGCGGAAGATGACAGTAAAGAAACTCTTTTACCATTATATTCACTGATTTGGTAATCATATAACTACCAAACTACTTTCACTTTGTGAGAGGGAGAATTTATAATGTTTACGAGTGCACCTTTCAGTCTTTCTTCTGATATTAAAGTAGCCTTTTCTTTTATCTCTTCTAAAGAATATATTTTCTTTTTATATATTTTATATTGTGATATCTCATTATCTAGATTTGTTAAAGGAGTAACAGGATATAATTTCGTATCTATTTTATAGTTTTCTAATACGCTCTTTAGTTCGTTAGATAAGTAATTTTGAATATTGTTTTTCAATACAGATTCGAACTTCTTTAATTTATTATCGGCATCTTCGTTTTTTAAACTGAATTGTATTAAAAAGACTCTTTTTTTATTTAGTAACCATGTATACAAATTTATTTGATACGCAATGCCTATATCTCTAGAAGTTTTATAAGCAATTGTACCAACCCCCCTTCTCCAAGCAGTAACTAATAATTTATCTAACGGGTCAGTTTCTTCAGAATCACTTATGTGAGCAATATAAACTCTCATATAGCTTTTATCACCCTTATTTAAATCTATAAAGGCGTCTATCGTATTTGTATTGATTTTATCTAACTGTGTATAAGGATACTCGTTAGCACTACTATAATTAAAAGATTCTATTATCTTTGATATTTCTTTTATTAACTCATCATAGTTTTCTTTTTTACCTTCATAATAAACTTTTACTATAGGGTTTTTTTCTTTTATATTATTTTCAAAGAAAGTTTTTAAATCTTCTAAATTAATATTTTGTAATGTTATTTCAGATCCAAGATTTTTTTTGCCATCTTCAAAAACATAAGGATGATCAGCCGTATACAGCTTTCTATAAAATTCTTGCAATGCTTGAACCTCGAAATCTGATTCACATCTTTTTATTTCATCTTTAATTAGTTCTCTTTCTTTTTCAATCTCCTCATTAGTAAATCTACCAATGTCACCTTTTAAGATATTTCTAATATTTTCAAATGCCATCCTAATTCCGTACTCAAAATCTTGTGTATATGGACCATTAAAACTAAAGTATACTAGTTCATCATTAGTAAAAGCGCTTATATTAACTCCTTTTTTCTTTAGCTTAACTAGATCGGTAGGATTAATAAGAATATGCTCCATAAAGTGTGCAGTTCCTTCCTTTCCTTTTGGGTCAAAATAGCTTCCTGCAATATACTGAATCTCAATTTGGCAGTTATTTTGATACTGGTCTTCTTTAAATGCTGAAAATAGAATTTTATCCATCGGCTTAATTATAAATAAACTATTGTTACTATATAATAACAGAACTTTTTTAGACAATCAGGAATATATTTAGGGTGCATTCCTAGAGGAGCAAGCTACTGTAGGAATGTGTTGGCCGTCAGATGAAATTATTCGTCGTCCGGGTCTGGCGCGTTGTCGTCCCAATCTTCGCCGAGATCAATACCATCACCGGTGATGTGGCCATCGTCACCGGGCGGATCAGGGGTATTGTCCTCGTCGTCGGGACCTCGGAACAGAACCTTCTTCATACTGACCTCCTTATGGAGTTATCCCTATCCGTGTGATAGGTAAAAGATATTATCATCTAGAATTGATTTATGTCAATAAAAAGATCCCTATAACATTTATAGGATAATAGTTATCGCGATTTCGGTATCACTGCCAGCTTTTTAATCTTCTTAGTCCGTTATCCTCAACAAAATGCATAAATCCTTCTTTTGTATGGTTAACACCATGCTCATCGAGCTCTAACCACTCCTGATCTTCTAACGGTTTATTTATATCTGTTATTTTAATTATTCCTGTTTTAATTCCATTCTGCTTTCCGTAGTATGGTGATGAGTGTGAATATTCAATTTCTGTAACATTTCCATGGTCATCTTTTACCACTTTGCTTACAAGCATAATATGTTGCCCGTTTGTTTTTTTTGCTTTACTTCGGATTAAATCTCCCGGTTGAACGTCTTTAAGTTCAACTTCAATTGAATTGTCTGCATTTGTTATAAGCTCTGCTCCCAACTGTTCTACCGGCCTAAGTGTGTATCTTAGCTTTGCCATTAATCCTTTACCTGGAATCTTAATATCTTTCCAAATATGATGACCTTTCTTTTCAATGTAATAAGGATCAAGAGTATGGATAATGAATGCTGAGCAGTCGACGCCTAGATTTCTACTTGATAGAAATTCTTTTATCTGCGAGGCATCAAGATCAGCCAGATTTACACCTTTAAGTTTTGCCCAGATTTGAGCTTCCATAGCAATTTCTTCGGGAGTACCTTTACCGACCATTGCCCGTAAGTCACGTCTACGTCTATCGTTTATATAGTATGGAGTTACAACTTTTTTACCGCCTAAGTTTAAATTAGCATATTCATCTATTGCTTGTTGGATTGTAGGACTGATTGTTTCTGTCATAATTATTTAATAATATTTTCAATAGCACTAAGTGCTTCAGTAATCCAAGGACTTACAGCAGTACCACTTACAATTTTATTATTGAACTGCATTCTTACAATCTCATCACTTTTGTTGCGTATATTACTTTCTTTTTGAATTAGTAAAATAAATCCGCCGGTCCCTTGGTCAATATCGCTTATATTATACCCGTCTTTTTGCCAAACAAGAGGCTTGTCACCATCTTCATCAATTAAAATTACAGTATCTTTTACCTGTAAAGAGTTCCAATCAATTGCAGAGTTGTCACTTTGTAGTCTATATACCCCGGATAATAATTTATGATTAATTCTAAAATTATCATTTTTAGCGCGTAAAAATATTTGAGAACCTTCTAATGGCAAAATTTCAGTTGGTGGATTTTCCGTAATATCAACTCCCAGAAATTCTGCCAAATTAATCAATGCTAAAGGGGTAACTCCTGCTTTTAATTCTAAACGTGTTTGTAATGGAATGTTTGCCGTTTGTCTGGCATTAATTTCAATTATTAATGGTGCTGTATTGTTTTCAATAACCAAATCTAATCCGAATAATCCTTTATAGCCTTCTTTCTGTAGAAGTTCTCCAACTGTTTTAGTTAAAGTAAAGATTTTTGCTTTAATTTCTGATGATAGTTCGTTAGCAAAAGAAAAATCATTGCCGACTGTGCTACCAGCACCAACAGTTAACTGGGGGATTCCTGTAATTTGATACTGCAGGCCGGCAATAAATATGCCTTTACGGGTAACACAACCGTTAATAGTATAAGTTGGTGCATTTATTAAAGTTGAGAATTTTACTTTATTGCCGGCAAGTTGCTTTTGAACATTCAAAAAATCATCTTCATTTTTAACAAAAAAAGTACCTAACCCCGTGTGTGCTCTATCCATTTGTACAACAAACTGGCTCTTTAGATTCTCTGTTAAATAGTGATATTCGAACTCAGATATATTTCCGATTATTGTTTTTGGTGTAGGTAATTTATTTGCAGACAAGAATTCATATTGACTTAGTTTATCTTCGAATTTACGATTTAATTTATAGTCATTATTTAACACAACTCCGCCAAGGTCAGCGGCTTTTATTCCTGTTGGTCCGTTAAACTGAAAAAACTGTGCGTAAAAGCCGCCTGGTGCAGCCTCTTTTACCCAATTCTTTAGTGCTTCGCTACTAATTAAATTTAAAGTAGAAAATGTTTGATAAGTTGTATTCACTTTCTGTGCACAAAAAACTTTAATCTTATCTGCCAGCTTTTGAATTAAGTAACTATCGTCAACGCATGCAACATAATAATTTTTAAGAAGATCTTCAAGACCGGTTGCTCGTTCAGCTTCTTTGCAAAAGTAAATTAGTGGCTGCTGTTGTAATTTATTATTAATTTGTTCTAACAAAGCTGCAGTATTTTGATTCATTCTGAATTAAACTTTGTAAATATAGTATCTATTGTGTGTTGAACTTGGCTGACGATTTGTAAATTTAAATGTGTTCGTAATTACGACTCCGCCTGCAGGCATTTCACTAAAAAGTTTGTTTTCTAGTTTATCCATATGTTCAGGGAAGATATACAAATATGCTACATTATATTTACTAAAATCGTGTGTATTAAAATCTTTGTTGAAGATCCTTGCTTTTTTGCTAACTCTATTTAGAGTAATTAAAGCTCTGCTGATTAGACTTAAAAATGGATTGAATTCAATACCCTCAGCATTAAATCCTTTTTTGGCAGCCCAAACAACAATTCTTCCATCTCCAGAACCGATATCTACAAAGTTTGTATCTGCTGATATATTTAAATCTTTAATAAGATCATTTAATGGTTTTGTTTTAGAGGGGTAAAATGGAGTTTTAGTAAACCAAGACCAAATCAAGTATAGCCCAAACAAGATTAGTAAGCCTTCACATAAAAATACAGCTATAAGTCCAATCTCCATGATAAGAATTTAAAAATTAAGTACCTGATGCAATTAAAATCGCTCTATCTAATTTAACATTTTGCTGCTTAGTTCTTAAGTAGCCAGCTACTGAAAGTAATGATGTATAGCTTAATTCAATACCTTGTTTGTCCTGAATAAATAATTTAGCCTCTTCAAGCTCAAAATTTTCAATTGCTAATGCATTACCACTAGTTTCTTTAATTATTTTAACAATTTGAGGTGCTCTTAAAGCTGTTTTATCAATAATTGCATCTGCTAAAGATATTTCTTCTGAGTGTGTAATAAATTCAACATTGCCACTTTCCAGTTCAGTTACTATAGGATGGGTGCTAGTTGTTTGACAGGCATAAACTTGAGGTAGTAACCAGTCGTGTTGTAACTTTTGCTGCATTCCCTGCACAATACCTACTAGTGCTGTTCCTGAAGATACAGGCGCAAAAAGTCCAATTTTTCTATCTGGCAATAAAAATTTTTTAAGTTCATAACCTAAATGCCAATATCCTTTCACTATTGTTTCATCAATAGATGCTCTTAGATTAACACACTTATTTGAAGCAGCAATTTCTACTGATTGTTTTAGTGGATTATCAGAGATATGAAGCTTATGGTTTGTACCTTTAATCAATTCATTAATCTTTTCAAGCTTTTTAGGATTAATTGTGTCCAAAACGCAAACGTGTAAAACAAAATCTTTATTTTGTGAATTAAGGTAGGTTAAAAAGCTAATAGCTGCATTACCTGATGTAGAAATTGCTGCTTCGTACACGTTATTCTGCAGTAGCTCCGCAACTTTAACGGCGGTTCCTCTATCTTTCCAGGAACCAGTAGGATTTTTGTCTTCCCGTTTCAAAATGAGCTCAGTTCCATTATCAAAAAAATTAAGCTCTTCAGTGTTTCCTTCCACAGTGATAAAATACTAATAAACTAAATTATTATAGCTTAAGTTATGGCAATTTTTGGCTTATTTAAAAAGAAGAAAGATCAAAAAGAAGATGATTCTGCAAATCAAACAAATATTCCTGCAACACCGGCTGATCCTGCAATTGATGCGGTAGCTCAGGCAGCTGAAGATGATATTCTTCCTGCAAATTGGATTCCAATATCTGATGATGGCGAGTTTATTTGTAGTGAATGCAACAATAAAGTTGCTCCCGAAACAAATACAGAAGAAGGTACAGTAACTGCAGATTTGGCAAAAGTAAAGGCAGATTTAGAACAATACCCTACAAAAGTAATTTACGGGATCTGCCCAATCTGCGGTATGGAATTCACCTTTAAACTTGCTGAAGGCAAACTTCACTTAGAGCCTAGTGACATGATGAAGTAAATAACTGTCAGTACGCACTATTATAAATTTATTAGGCAAATTTACCTTTACGCTTTATAATATTAGTAGCACGTAGGGTAACAATAAAACTCTAACAAGTTGTAAAATTTTGGTCCAACGATTCCTCTGGTCCGTGGGCCAGTTGTAAGTTGGCTTATATTGGTTGCCGAGAGGTTTCCTTTACTTACCCTGCGTGCCATCTATTGATCCTTAAGTCTCGCGAAGTTAGTACAGTGGTAGTACGACGGCTTCCCAAGCCGTAAACGCGAGTTCGAGCCTCGTACTTCGCTCCATTCAATATTCTCTATCCTTATTTATTGAAATAATAAGCTTTTTAATAGCTTTATTTTCTTTTGTTGCATTATCGGTTAAGAATTTAGCCGCAAAATCCTCTATTCCCCAATATCTAACTAAAAGTTTCGATTGATTTTGTGGCTTTAGATACTTAGAGCGTAGCAACGTAAAAATAAACTCGTTGAATTTATTACCTGGAGTTAATGCATTCGGCCACCAAGGCTCACCTTGAAGTTCACTGACTTCCACTAGGTAGCCCTTGGTGGCCGCCATTCTCTTTAATTTACCAACAGAAAATGCAAAAAGATTTTTGATTATTAAGTTATCTAGTTTATTGATAATAGGGATTCTATGATGGATTGCAGTTTTATAGTAATAATTAACACCAATAATATGTTGCCCATTAGTACCTTCAAGTAAATCAAAAATCTTTTTTAAATCATTTAATCCTGCTGAATTTATAAATATTGGTTTATCCGGAAAAATTTTAGTAATTATTTTTATAACCTCATGCTCAAATTCTGTAGATATCTTGACTTTAAATTCTCCAAATCTATTAAAAAGTTCGTTATCGCCTTGAATAGCAATAATTTTATCAAGGTAATTACTATACTCTGATTTTAAATATGCAAGCAGACTGGATAGATAATTAAATGCATACTCTGCAATAGCATGATCAATTGTTATAGTATCGTTAGGCTTTATTGAGTGCTTAAACTTGTCTGGAATATGCTCTTCAGGCCAGCGCATAGTCTTTATAGGGCCAACATTAATTACAACTTTAATGTCATTAGCAAAACAGTAATCAAAATATGGTTTATATTCCGTAAAGTCTAAACCGTTACCTTTATCTACCTTTGACCATCGTACTCCAAGCCTAATATTATTGATTTTAAGTCTTTTATGAATGAATTCTAGTGTTTTTAGTGCATTAACATCTTTTTCATAAAAGACTTGATGAAACGGGTCAAATGAACAGCCGATTTCTAGATCTTTAAATATACCGGGTAGTTCAGTCTGAGGCTTTGATCGATTGCGGTAGGCTTTAATCAGGTTAATGAGGTCAGAGAACATAAAGTTATATTAGCATTCCCTCATCTACAAAGGAAATAAATTTGACAGCTTCCAATAGCTTGATATAATCCTTACAAGCTTTAAGTTTACAAGCTTAAGCTCTTTAAAGTTCCAATACACTAGTTTTTCAGGTAATGTACTGGTTTAAGTGGCTCGAATTCTATTTTCAGGCTTTTTAAACCAGTACATTATGAGTAGCTGACCTACCACCGCGCTGCGCGATGTGAGTCAAGTCAGTCCCCCCTGCCTGATGAGAACTTACCCCTAGGTAGGTAGAGTTACTCCTAGTGTACTGGTTTTTCCTCAGAGGATTTTGCCTGCGGCAAAATCCTCTGAATCCCTTCCTTCCAAAATCTTTGCTAAATTACCCTCTATTCACTATAATTAATCAACTAGTTATTAAAAAAAACCTATGTTCGGTGATGTAAATAATGTTACGCTTTTGGGAAACGTTACCAGAGATCCTGATTTAAGATATACACCTAATGGTTCTGCAGTTATCAGTTTTAGCTTAGCAACCAATAGAAGATATAAAAAAGGTGAAGAATGGACTGATGAAGTATCGTACCATAACATAGTCGTATGGAATAATGCTGAAAGTCTATCTCAACGAATTAAGAAAGGGACAAGATTATATATTGAAGGTCGAATTCAAACTCGAAGTTGGGAAGACAAAGAAGGCAAAAAACAATATAAAACAGAGGTTGTTGCTGATAGAGTCCTTTTAATTGCAAGGTTTGAAGGTGATAACTCTTCGGCACAAAGCGAAGGAACTAGTGCAACACCAGAAGACACTTCTTCTGATGATGAAGCAATTGATCCAAACGATCTACCATTTTAAAGTTACTTACTTGTGCTTAAAAACTTTGCGTTTAGTAATAAACTTAATATTGCCATCACCTTTGTGTTGGCTGCCCAGACATTATTAGCTGGTAAGTTCTGGTTACTAAATATATTTTCAGTTATTCCGCCGGTTTTCTTTACTCTTCTGTTTTTTCTTTTGATTGTATGGAATATCATTAAAAAAAATCCATCCGGACTTTTATTTACACTAGTTTGTATTCCATTTGTTATTTATTTGTCTGATACCTCTATCAGAATATTTTTTAATGATCAAAATAAAGATCTTCCAGTAGTTAAAGTCTT
>Ga0226835_1000591_pt1 | contig 34487 bp, 30 predicted proteins | sample LAC_MetaG_1_FD_163627 | JGI IMG/M metagenome (GOLD analysis project Ga0226835, IMG submission 163627) | Anaerobic ammonium oxidizing microbial communities from anammox membrane bioreactor (MBR) in UC Berkley, California, United States -... | ecosystem: Engineered > Bioreactor > Anaerobic >...
GTCAACTAAAAAAGGCTTTTCAAGGTAAAGTTTCTATACCTTGAAAAGCCCTAAAAACATTAAGATTTATTAAATCGTCTGTAAACCATTCAACACCCTATCTAGTTTCTCCAGTACTGTATCCTCAAGTAATTCCTCCGATAAATTTAGTTTGTAAGCGTTTACTGTAACATTGCCAATTTCAGAATCTATTACTGTAAAACTCAGATCATCTATTAGAACAAATTCAGCAGCTATACCGCATAATGGATTAAAGACATTTGGCTCATCTGATGAATTAAAGTAATAAGTACCGCCAACTCGCCGTACTTGATAACCAAAAAAATTAAAACTAAAGTACGAGGTTTGTGTTAAATCCTGTACATAAACAGCTTCACCATTAACTTCAAGTGCATCATTAGATATTGTTTGAATGTAATCATCAGATGTATCAGAAAATTTTCCAACAGTAGTGCAAGAACCCGCTCCTCCAATACCGTCCACACCATTTATACTGAATACTTTTCTGCTTGATTCATCATAAATTGCTAATCCCGTTAAACCGGAAAATCCTGTGATTGTTGGGCTTTCAACTGTTGCATAAAGACCACTTTGATCAGAGTACTCAACTATTGACCAACCTTCGGGTAATTTAGCTTTAACATAGCTACCCGAGAAGTCCTTTGTTAATTGAGAATCGATTGATTCTTGATTATTAATTTCAGAATCTGAATCCTGAGATTGGTTCTGCTGCTGATTGGATGAGTCATTTGTAGCAGGCGCGTCTGAACGCTGTAGCATAAAGAAAGCAAGTATTGCCGCGCCTGCTAAAATCAATAGCAATAATAAAACTGCTCCAATTGTAATTAAGTTCTTATTTGATTGTTTTGAAGTAGAGGTTGAGCTTACTGCAGATTTGGGTCCTGATTGAATATAGTTCATATGGTTAACTTAATATTTATACTTTCAGTATACAAAAGGCAGCAGCACATTAACAGTGTACCAAAGCATATTATGCTATCATTTACTGATAATTAATTAAGTAAATATATGTATCCGTACATAGAATTAAAAATTGAAAATAACGTTCCAAAAATTGTTTACTATCCTAACGAAAATCAAGTACAGGAGATAACTCAGAATAATGAAAATCTTACCGAAATAATTATTGATGCAGCCAAAAGTTTTGACCTTGTAGAGGAAGATGCAGAATATACTCAAGAAAATCTTGATACACTTTTAGATTTAGCAAGACAGTCAGATGAAACCTTATTTACTGATTTACCTACATTAGATACTGAAACTATCGAATTTAATTTAACTGATACTTTAATTCCTTACGTAGAAGCTGTATTAGATGGACAAGAAGAAGCCTACAACGAAATTAATATGACAGACGAAGTAAGGGATCAATTATCTCAAAATGTTAATGCCGATAATTTTGCTAGTTATTTAGAAACTTTATATAGTATTTTGATTGCTAAAACTATCTTAGCAGCAAGCGAAATGGGTATCGGAAATATACACCTAAATGACGACTCAAAAAATCCAAGACTGATGGAAAAAATGGCTAAAGAGCTAGATAAAATGGGCTTGGATTTAATAATCTCCTAGACATAAATTCAAAATGTGCTTTATTATATTAAAGTTTCTTGAACATAATTTTAGTACATTTTGTTAAAAGTTTTTTATGCCTGCTAATCCAAAGTCACTTGCCAAATTAAAAGCGGACTACGAAGACTTAATGGATCCCATAAAAGGGGTTCGAAGAATCGAAAACGCATTAAAAGATAGAGAAGAGAATTATCACGAGTATTTAGAAAAATGGTATGCGTTAAGCAAAGGTGCGGAATATGTTTATCCTAGTCAAGGACTTTTACAAACCCCATTTGATTATTTAGATATAAAATCGGAAAGTATTTTGCCCCAGGAACAGTTGATGGAAACACTTAGAATGCGCCGATTTTTTTTAGAGTTATTTAATCATCCACTAAGAATCACACATTTAAAAGAAGTAGATAATTCAAAGTTTGTTGCTCCAAAAAAAATCGGCGCAGAAGCAATAGAATATGCAACTCGCAATGGTATGGCACTTTCTATTGGTGACTTGGGATCAATAATCAATGGATCTCAAAATGAGCGTATCAGTCGAAAAGAGCGTTATGCAAGCGGACCCTTTGTAAAGTTAGGTAGGCAAGCAAGAACGTTCTTTGTAGGGTCCGCTTCGCCAGATGTCTGGAACAGTGCACCTGCAATCGCAACTATGGCAGCTAGTCACTGTTTAAGTGCAATCCCAAGAAACGGGCTAACATCATCTATTGAAAGACAATCTGATTTAGCTAAAGAAGTATTTATATGGTTAAAAGATATGGCTGATGAAATCTTAGATGGTAGAGAAGACAAAAAAGAGATATTGGCAATGTGGAATAAAAATGTTTGTGGAACTATAGAAGCCAACCCTAAAAGAGTTTTAGAAAGAACAACGAGTTTATATAAAGCTGGAGTTAGAAGCTTTAGAGTTTACTCACCTGAACCAGGAACCGGTCCGCTAGAAACTTTAAAAGTTTTAAGAAAGGAATTTGGGAACAAAATTGAAATCTTTGCAGGTCAAGTTGTAGATGTTAAACAAGCAAAAGATCTTGAGGCCGCCGGCGCAGATGGATTGTTTGTTGGAATAGGAGGCGGCGGCCGTTGTATAACCGGTGTACGTAGTGGTTTAGCAATCGATTGGCCTGAACTTGTTTTTAGTCTAAGAGGTGAAATTAATATTCCTGTTGTTGTAGAAGGCGGAGCATCAGACCATATTGCAATAACCTTACTTTTAGGTGCATCCGGCATAGGCGTAAGTAGAGTAGTAAGCGGCGGAACAATAGAATCTCCTGGAGGTATTCTATATTGTGTTGATTCTAACGGAAGATTATTTAAACCCTACGGCGGAGAAGCTTCTGCCAGAACAAAATATCTTGATGGGAAATTACTGCCATTTGAAATTCCATCTTTTGTAGAAGGTGAAGTAACTAAAGCTGAAAAAAGCTATATCAAACATGTGCGTCCAACACTTACATACAATCTACATTTATTAATTGAAGATGCAATTTTAGCACTAGTTTTTAGAGGAGCTCCTGACATAACAACACTGCACAATATCAATCCATCGCCATTAAGACTAATCTCTACATCGGGGGACTTCCAGCGAAATACTCATTAAGAGTTAATACTATTTTTATAGCAGTGCAGCAAATTCAGAATTAAAGTAGCTGTTTACTCCTGACATCTCAAGCACTACAGTTTGGGGTCCAAAAGCATATGGAGCTACTTGATATTCAGGAAATGTAATAACAAGAGCAGTGTCAGTTAGATTAAATACTTTAAAGTTATCAGCAATTGGTGCAGTTCCATCAATAATAAAATCTTCAGGAATATCTGCTCCTATTGTCTCAACTAGTTCAGATGCAGAAGCTTCTGATAATACATTCAAATAACCAGAATCCGGATTAAACAAGTCAGATATCAGAAGAGGTTTATTATTAAGTAGATCATAATTTATAGAAAAGTAAACACCATTTGGATGAGCACCGCCCAAATAATTTGAACCGCTAACTAGAATACTAATAAACTTATCATTTAAGAACCTAAGATCAAAATCTAATTCTATTGTACTTTGGCCACCTCCCATTGTTTCGGCAGTAGTTACATCCTGCTTATAATTTAAAATTAAACTATTAACGTAGCCATTAACACTTGCTGCAACAACAGGGTTGTTTGGATTGATCAATTCAGGATATGTTATATCAACTTTATACTGCTCAGTTTCAACAAGGTCAGCCTTGCTATTCACTATCCATTCTGTATTAAATGTCTCACTAACAGGAATTACTTCCTCTTCATCATCTTGTAAACTCCTTTCGGTAGCAAGTTCATTTTCCAAATCTAAGATTCTTTGCTCTTGAGTTCTTGCATTAATTGCTAAAAAGGCTATTAGAGCCAACAATACTGTTGTGATAATGCACATTCCCATTACAATAACTAAAAGTCGAAGATTTTGAGCTTTCATAGGGCTTTTTTATGAGTTAAATGTAATTTGTATAGAGTATAGCAGTTTTGAATAAGAATGTTACGAGAAATTTTTACTACCATCTTACATTGACAAAATTATATATTCATTATATACTGTATTTGTGCCGTTGACAAACCAATAGACAAAAGAGGTGAACATGTCTGGAAATACCAAGGTAATGCGTACGATCCCTGATGATCTAGTAGAGACGGTAAGGAGTGCTGTTAGAGCATCATTACCGCCTCACTGTGCAATCGAGAAGTTCGAAAAAACTGCGTTTATGGCGCAGGAACACTCCGAACTCGATATCGAGGAAGTTCCTGAGTTTTTCGTAACGGGCATCATGCTCGCGCCGAAGGCTCGGATGAACTTCACGACACGCGTCATTCGTATCTGCCGCGGGGCGTACATCGCTACTGATGTTACGATCCTCAATTTCGTCTGGACAGAGCCAATGCCAGGGCAACCTGCTTGGTGTTAAAGTCCATGTCAACACACAAGGGCGCTCTTCGGAGCGCCCGTTCCATTTCTATAATTCGTTTTATACTTCTGGAACAAAGTTATTCCTACTCCAATTCCATAAAACAGGATGCATTTCAACCGGAGATATATCGCTATCTTGCAGTAACACTTGCCAGATTTTTTCTACTTGAGCAGATGTTACATTTTCATTTGCAAAACCTAAATGAATAGTAGATTTAATAATATGAGTATCGGGAATTATAGAAATTTTATGAGGATTCAATAACTGAATATCAGTAAACTTAGAAAGAATATATAGCCAATAGTTAGATAATTTTAAACCGTTTAAAAAAGGAAAATCTTTTTTGTTGCCCTGTAGTAAATTTATTATTAAATCAGCAGAATTATTTCCTGCCTCAATTATTAATCTTGGATCAGAATTATATTTGTTAAATAAAGTAGTAGAAATTCCAATCCAAATATCAGTATGTTTATTTCTTTGCAACCCAAGTTTATGTTTTATCAGATCATTCATTATTTCTTCACGCGATTTTTCTATAACCTTTTCGGGGTAAAATAAATAGTTTGTATCTGGATCATTAAAAGTCTGTAAAGCAGATTGCCACATTGAAGGAGAGCTGCGCTGAAAATTAATACTTACTGGCAAAGTAAAATATATATAATTTATACGGTCATTTTTTGGTAAATTTGGATGGACTTCGTGAATTGCAAGCTTAGGAATCAACCCATTATCAAAATATTCTTTAAGTTTTCTAATTCTATCTAAAGGACTTAGTTCAGTATTTTTCAACATAGATTTTATCTACTCCCAAATTTGTTAAAACTTCTTTTGTATCGTTAATCATTTCTGAAGAACCACAAATATAGAATTCTGTATTTTGCCAATCAAAGTTATAGGTTGGAATAACGGTAGTTACTCTTCCTTGTTTTATTTCCTGATGCAAATTTTTTTGTGATAGAGTAGAGATATCCTCCTGGCTAATACAATTTACGTATTTACATTTGTCACTCAATATATTTTCAAGAAAACTATAGGCTATGTCAGTTTTTATATCTTTCGATCCAAAAAAATTATAGATTTGGATCTGTGGTCTTGTTTTTACTACCTCTTTAATCATAGGTATAAATGGAGCGATGCCTGAGCCTGTAGAGACAAATACTTTTGGCAAATCTGTATCCTTAACTTTAAAAATACCATAAGGCCCAAGAATATTCGTTTGTTCACCTACCTGAACTTTCTCAAAATACTGCGATGCTATACCACCCGGTCTAACGTCTACTATTAAAGTTAGTATGTTGTTTTCTAAACTTACAATAGAATACGCTCTTGTGTGAGTAGGAATCGCTCTAATACCAATGAATTGACCTGGAGTAAATACCAATTCACTTGGAACTTTGTATTCAAACTGCAAAATACTATCTGTAAGTTGAATTTTATTAATAAGTTCCGCTTGAAAATTAAGGATTTTATTCATGATTTTGTCAAAAATATTCTAAATATTATCACAACGTTATATCTTTTTAAGAATAAAGATTGATGGATATAGCCCTCCCTGAGCGATTTTTATTTCTTTTTCTATACTAAACTTATCTTTTATATTTTCTAATAACAATATTTTTTCTGTAGTAAAAGCTACAACTTTTCCATTTGCTGTTAGAGCTGAATAGGAAAAATTAATAAAGGCTTTGTATAGTTCCATATTTTTATTGTGTTTACCTGCGCGAATTCCAAAAGGCATATTGGTAATTACCTTAGTTAGATAGCCTTTTTGAATTCGCAATCTTTTTATATCGCTAATAAAAATTGAATATTTATTCTTATTAATTTTTGCTTCTATAAAGTTTTGCTTAGTAAAGCTTACAGCTTTAGAAGATATATCGCTTGCTAGTACCTTTTGTACATCAAAATCTAAAAGTGCTGTAACAGGAATTGTTCCGCCACCGCAAAAAGGATCCATTACTATATCTTCATTAGACAACTCTCCAGCTTTGCACATTACATAGGCTAAGGTGGGATTAATTCCTGCCGGTACTAAATGCTTACGCCATTCATGCCTAAACAGGTTACGTTCAACTGCTATGCTACCATCATCATTTATTAAAGCAATATGAAGTACTGTCTTTAAAGTACGAAACTCATCAATGTCTAAAATATCACTTTCAAAAGAAATTGTAGTTTCTGTTTGGCTGGTAATTGTATATTTATCTGCAAAATTAGTTTGCAAATCTTCTAATACAAAATCCTTTATCCCTTTAATAAATTTAAGTCGGTATTTCATATTAGACTTAATTGTTCTTCTGTAAAATTATATTCATAATCATTTAAGTAGTCCTCTATATTTCTCCCAATCAAGTAATTTATATCTAAAGCAGCAACATTATTATTAGCTGCTAAAAGTAAATACCTACCGCGTAATCCTAAAAAATGTCCAAATATATTTGTATCTTCAAATTTTTTATACTTTTCTGGAAAAAATAATTCAGCATTTTCTAAGAAGTTTTCAACATTAATCTTTTCAAAAAAAAGAGTAGAGTAATCAATATCGCTTTCAAATTCAGCTTTTATTTTGTCAAATATTGATTTCAGTTTTTCTTCTGCAAACTTTATATCCGGTTTTAAGCTTAGATATTTAAACTTATGACTAGATTTAACAATTTCTGTTATATTTAACTTTTTTGAGATTAGATGTTCCAGCTTTTGGATTTCATATCCTCTTCCTTTTGCAATAAAGGCAAAAATTAAGCAGTCTTGTTCAATTAATCGGATTTTTTCTCTGCTAATGTTTGCTGTTCCAACTTTTATTATACCTGGCTCAAAGTAGCCTAAGTAAATGCAATATTCTTGCGACAATATTTCATTTGAACGCTCATGCGATAGATCACCCAAAATAAACGATGACTTAAATCCTTGTGTCCTTTCACAGAATCCGCACTGCGAACTAAAATTGCCTACAATCTTATTTTTATATGGACATTCTAAATATCTAGCTTGGTAAGTATATCCTGTGCAAAATTTATCTTTACTTAGGATAAAGTTGAATTTGTAGCCTTTAAGCGGGAAAGAATTAAATTCTTTAGTTTGCCTATTCCATAACCTTATTATTGGAATAAAGCTACCTGCGTCTACTTGCCATGTTATGTCGTTTATTTGTAGATCTGCCATTATTTCTGTATTGCTCCAAATTGTTTTGATTGGTCCGTCTCATATTTAATTGATTTAGGTTCAATTGTAGAAAACTTCCTCTAATAATTCTCTTCTTATAAGGCGGTACAATCTTATTAAATTCTTTATATAAATTAAGCCATGTATCGTAATTTAATTCTGTAGGTTTTGCATCTAAACTAAAGCCTAGTCTTTCAGCTAAGATTTTTGTTTGCAGATTTGAAAACACACCTTTTAAATCCTGTTTAATATTACTTTTCCATCTTGTCAAAAAATATGTAACAAAATCTCGATATTCAGGATACTGTTGCGGCGCAATATTAAATTTTTCTTTCTGCTTGAATTCTAATAGGCATACATCTTTTGAAGGTATTGGATCAAAGTCTTCCTTTTTAAAATTATAGACAACCTTAATATCGTAAAAAGGTTTGTATAAGAGCGAAGATAAAGATTCGTTAGCTAATGGTGCGCCGTAAAATTTAAGCGCTGCTTCCTTTTGCATAAATAAATGCGCAGCTTTAGGAGGATTTTCATCTTCAAAAAGTTTTTTCACAATCTCTGCTGTAATGCTAAACGGAATATTTGCAAAAACTTTGTATGAGCTCCTAGGTAATTTAAATCGAACAATATCATCAAGAATGACTTCTACATTTTTAAGTTCTCTTAGATTTTCCTTTGCTTTCAAAAATAATCCGCTATCCTTTTCAATTGCAATAACCTTATGAACATGTTTAGCCAAAGATCGGGCGATAATTCCATCACCTGTTCCAATATCCAGAACTGTGTCTGAATGATCTAGATCTGCTAGCTCAACCAGAACATCTACAAGTTTTGGATCTCTAATAAAATTCTGAGAATATTTTAACGGTATCTGTGTATGCATATACGAATTATACCCTAATTGATAATTCCTGCCTTGTAATAATGATATAATTTCAGTATTTACACGATTTCTATGGTTTCAGTTTTGATAACTGCTTTTAAAGAAGAGAAGACTATCGCTAAATGCATTAATTCTATTGCTAATAGGGCTTACTCCGGAATGCCAGAAGATTTTGAAATCCTACTAGCTTGTCCTGATGATGAAACTTTTAATGCTGCAAGTGCTGAAATTGATAGTTTGGAAATTCATGATAAATTTACCTTTTTAAGAGACCCCGGCAAAGGTAAACCTACAGCTTTAAATATGCTTATGGACAAGGCTCAGGGTGATATTTGGATACTGACAGATGGAGACGTATATTTTGGGGAGAATGCAGTTCAAAATCTAATTGAAAGATTTCAAGATTCTAAAGTTACGTTAGTAACAGGTAGACCAATATCTGCAGATAAAAAAGATACTATGATGAGTTACTTTGGCCACTTATTAAGCGATGCCGCTCATCATAAAAGAACTGTAGACCTTACCGAGCAGCCGGCTGGAAAAAGTTTAGCTTTTGTAAAAAAAAGAAGCTTCTTTCCTGTAAGTGGATATATTTATGCAATTCGCAAAACTGATATCCGTTTTCCTGAAGATACTTTAGTTGATGATGCATTTATATCTTACGCTGTTCATAATGCAGGTGGAAAAATCGAATATGCACCTCATGCAGTTGCTTACGTTAAATATCCAACTAATTTAAGTGATTACTTTAAACAAAAAAAACGATCTACAGGCGGATATATTCAGTTATGGCAATACAATATTGTAAAGCAAGAAACTAAAACCAGATCTTTTTTTAGAGAACTTGAATACTTCTGGTTCCCAATTACTTATGCTAAAAATATCAAAGAATTTTTTTGGTCACTCTTGCTTTATCCAATAAGATTGTGGCTTTGGCTACAGATTTACTGGGAGCGTAAAATTATAAAAAAAGACTTTGTTAAAACCTGGGTAAGAATCGAAAGCACTAAATAATACTCATTAGCTTTACCAATTTATTTCGCCTAAGCCGTGGCTTTTTAAATACTCGTTTGTCTTGCTAAAAGGTCGGCTCCCAAAAAAGCCACGATCAGCACTGAATGGAGAAGGGTGCGCAGATTTAATTACCAAATGTTTGCTTTGATCAATTAAAAATTCTTTCTTTTGTGCATAAGCTCCCCACAAGATAAAAACAACATGTTCTTTTTTTTCTGAAACAATTTGAATTGCATTATCTGTGAATTCTTCCCAACCTTGGCCTTGGTGTGATCCTGCCTCACCTTTACGTACAGTTAAAGTTGCGTTTAATAATAAAACTCCCTGCTTTGCCCAGTCACTTAAATCAGGATGAGTTGGCATAGGGTTGCCTAAATCGTTGTACATCTCTTTATAAATATTTATTAAAGATGGAGGAATCCGCTGATTTGGATTAGCAGAAAATGCAAGCCCATTGGCAACTCCTGGTGTATGGTAAGGATCTTGACCTAATATGACTACTTTTAGTTTATCGAACGGGCATTCATTAAAGGCTCTAAAAATATATGGTCCGGGCGGATACACTGTACCGTTTTTATACTCCTCTTTAACGAAAGTAATTAATTTCTGAAAATATGGCTTTTGGAACTCCTCTTGCAGAGCAGCTCTCCAGGATTCTTCAATTTTTACTTCCATATTAGGAAAGATAATAAATAATAGTCATCTAATTTATGCTCTTTCTCTACTTTCAAACTGAATTTGCTGAACTGTTCCATTAAACTTTTCTGTGTAAACTTCTTTACATAACAACAATAAATTTGCTTTTGTGATTCAAACTCCTGCCAAGCTTCACTATTAGTAGAAAACTTCTTGCACAATAATAAATAAAGTGTATTTTTCTTAGACTTTTTTCTGACTTCTTTTAAGAATTTTATTTCTGTTTCAGTTGGGATTTGGTTCCAACTATTGTTAAATAAAACAATATCAAAGTAGTCATCTTTATAAGAATTTTTTAAAAAGTCTTTACATATTATTTTTACTTTTTCTGAATTATTAAGCCTATTAACGTTTTTTGAGATATCAATAACATTTGCTTTGGGTTTCGCCTTTTCTAAAATCTTTAATACTTTCTTTGAGGTATTTCCTATTACTAATATTCTTTTGTTTGGGATTTCTAAATAAGGCTTAAGTACATCTAATATCTCAGAAGTAATTTCGGAATCTTGCTTAGCTATTATTTCTTTAGCAAAAACATTCTTAAACTCACTTTGCTTTTTTACAACGTAGTCATAAGAAAAGTTATTTTTATTCCGCTCACGATTTATTTCTTCTCGTATCTTTTTTAATTTCCATAAAAATAACTTTCCTTTTTCTGAAGTTCTTGAATCTGCAACAAAACTATAAGCCTGCTCTAAAAGAGGACGCTCAACATTTTTTGCAAGCTTCATATATATCCTTAAGTGGTTTAAATCATTCAAATCGTGGGCTAACTTGTATGCATAAGCCTGAAATTCAATCTTCGCTTTCTTCTTGCTTTTAGAAGCTTCTGTAGTTAACGTGTGATTTAATAAGATTGTTTTTGCTGATTCCATGGTAAATTTGACGCTTCAGAAACAAAATCATGTGCAATTTGAGTTAATCTGTACGCACTAAAAAATATAATTAATGTTTTACTATCATCTGTATATTTCATCAATTCTGCTTGTAGATTATCATTAGGAATATGTCCGACATTGAATCCCAACTCTTTTAAGTTCTTAACAAAATCTTCTGTTGTAATTAAGCCTGGGCTATCACTTAAAGTTGGAACAAGCACATTATATGCATCTTTAAATGAATCTTTATAAATATTTTTGAAGATTTCTGGGTTTGTTGGTCTGCTTCCAGAATTTGGCTCGAATACTGCTGTTATTCTATAGTCTGGATAGTAAGTCTTTAGTGTTCTTAAAGAGTTAGCTGCACGTTCCGGTGCAACACCAAAGTCATCAATAACAATTAAACTATCAGTTTTTAATAGATGTTCTAATCGCTTTCTTGGTCCTTTAAATCTACTAGTAATTTCAACAAATTTATTTAAATCAGAATTCTTTAGAACTTCAGTAAATACAATAAAAGCTGCAAGAATGTTTTCAAGATTATAACTGCCTAACAAAGATGTTGTTCCTTTTATTATCTCATTGCCACCTTTAAAAATAACATATTCTTCTTTAGCACTACCGTATCCTATAGCATAATCTAGTGATTGATTTAGTGACAGTAATTTTACATCTACACCGTACCTAACAACCTTGCACTTAGCGTTCATAATTACTTGATCAATATTTTTATCTCCCGATTTTGCAATTAATAAACCATCACTTGGAATAATTTCTACAAATTTTTTAAATTCATTAATGTATTCTTCTTCTGCAGGATAAACATCAACATGCTCCCAGCTTATTTTTGTAATAATCCCATATTTGGGTTTGAATTGTAAAAACTTGGCTCCAGGTGATAACTCTTTAGAATAATATTCATCACCTTCTAAAACAGAATAAATTGAATTTGTATTTTGCAAAGAGTCTTTAAAATCTATTACATCAGCTCCAATCATATAGCTTGGATTTAAACCTAACTCTCTTAACAAAAATGTAATTATGGCTGTTGTTGTTGTTTTACCAGCAGTTCCAGTAACAACAATACTTTCTGGTTTTACTAGGTAGTCTTTTAAGATTTGTGCAAATGGGCGAATATCTATATTATGCTTTTTTGCATATAAAAGCTCCTTGTTATGAGAAGTTGCTGTTTCTACGATCAAGCCTAGATCTGGTTTATCTGGAATATTTAGAGTTTTACCTAGCTTAGTTTCCCAAAACTCTTTAGTTAAGTGAGAATAATGATACCCCAGCTCAAAGGCTATGCCGGCATCTTGCAAAATTGTACTTGCAGGTGGAACAAATTGAGTATCGGTTCCTGTTACAAACCATCCCATCTCTTTAAACATTTTTGCAATGTTTGCTGTTGCTTTGCCGCAGGCGCCGACTGCATGAAACCATTTTTTCTGACCTTCAGGATTATCCATAAACTAACTATTTATTTAATCTATATTACAATGAATAGTATAATATAGTATAGATTTAAATCTTAAACCAAAATTATGGATAATCTTTTTGCCTGGACAGAAAATAATAGATATCACCTTTCAGTCGGCGCCGTAATTTTAAACTCCGAAGGCAAAATTCTTGTCCATAAACTTGCAAGGATCGGAGATAAATATTTTCTGCCAAAAAAGACTCACAAAAGTAACTCAACATTAGAAGATACTTTAAATAGAGTAGAAGCAGAAATAGGTTATAAAGTTAAGCCTATTAGATATTTGGGCTCCAGACAATCTACTTTCCCGGATAATTTTGGTAATCAAGTTAGTAAAACTACACTATATATTCTGACTGAAATTGTTGAGCAGACTCAAAGAGATTCAGAAGATAGAGACGCAGATAGCAAACTACTTTGGATAGATAAGACTGAACTCATAGAGATAATGAAAGAACAAGGAAAAATAGAAAACGACCTAGACGAGAGTTCTATCTTAGAAAGACTATAGGATACCACTATCTTTTCTTTAGTTATCTCAAATGTTTAATGAACCGCTCTTATTCCTTAAAATTTTCTTCTCAAATTTTTACCCTATAACATAAGAAATCTGTCAAAAGTTTGTGTGAAAACCATATAGCTCCTAAGGTCTTGCGTGTAACATCTTGCCTGTTGACACCACAACTGTTTGGGGGTAGCCTGGTACTTACATACAATTAATTGTGTTTAAGAAGAAAATGATTTGTCCTTATTGTAAGTCAGATTGTACCAGAGTCATTGATAAGAGAGAAAGTGGAAATAATGCCACAAGACGCCGAAGAGAATGTGAAAAATGTAAAAAGAGATTCACAACTTATGAGAGAGTTGAAAATGTGATTTTAAATGTATTAAAAAGAGACGGAAGAGTACAAGAATTTGACAGAGAAAAATTAAAAAGAGGTATTTTAAAAGCAACCAGTAAGCGGAACATTCCAGAGGAGATTGTAGACGATATGATTGCTGATATTGAACAAAGATTGATGATGAGTGATAAGCAAATTATAAGAAGCGTTGATATTGGAGAGATGGTATTAAAAAAATTAACAAAGATAGATAAGTTAAGCGCATTACTTTTTGCAGCAGTATATAAGGAGTTTAAAAGCCTTGAGGACGTGCAAAGAGAGTTATCAAGACTATCTTGAAACAGTACTTTTAGTCTGCTTATTCGGACAAGACAAGTAGACTAAAGGCACTGCACTTTTAACTAAAGAGCCTTCAAACTTAAGCTTTATTAAGTTCTGATTTTAGACCTGTGTTTGTGCCCCCTAAATTTAATTAGTTTTTATTTTTAATAAAATGAAAATGCAGGAGGCCAAAGTTACCCCACAACTTCTTAGTGAAAGAGAAAAAACAAATGTTGGAAAGAAAGGTTTAAAGATCAAAAGAATGTTCACTCAAAAAGGTGTTGACCGATATAACGGCATTCAATTTGATAAGAGAATCTCCAAGATCACAAATCCAGATGGCTCAGTTGTATTTGAAATGAAAGATATTGAAGTTCCAGTCTTTTGGAGTCAAATTGCTACTGATATTCTTGCTCAAAAATATTTCAGAAAAAAAGGTGTTCCTCAGTTGAATAAAAAAGGAGAGATAAAAAAAGATAAAAATGGCGATCCAGTATTAGGTAGTGAGACTTCTGCAAAACAAACTATAAATAGAATGGCAGGAGCTTGGAGATGGTGGGGTGAACAATATGGATACTTTGACAGTAAAGAAGATGCACAAGCTTTTGAAGATGAACTAGCTTATATGCTAATGACACAAATGGCTGCACCAAACAGCCCTCAATGGTTTAACACTGGTTTAAACTACGCTTACAATATTACAGGACATGCACAAGGGCATTGGTATGTTGACCCAGAAACAAAAGAATCTAAACAATCAGAAGATGCGTATACTAGAGGGCAGCCTCATGCATGTTTTATTCTTTCCATCAAAGACGATCTTGTAAACGAAGGCGGTATATTTGATATCGTAAAAGCTGAAGCCAGGATATTTAAATATGGCTCTGGTAGCGGAATTAACTTTTCACCAATTCGAGGTAGTGGAGAAAATCTATCTGGTGGCGGCAAATCTTCTGGCTTAATGAGCTTTTTAAAGATATTTGATGCTGGTGCTGGCGCAATCAAATCAGGAGGAACTACCAGAAGAGCAGCTAAAATGGTTTGTTTAAATATGGACCATCCTGAAGTAGAAGACTTTATCAACTGGAAAGTTGAAGAAGAGCAAAAGGTAGCAGCTTTAGTTGCAGGATCTCATGTAAATTATGAACATATAAAGAAAATAATGAAGTCTGCTGAGATTAAAGGTATTAATCCGAAAGACAATCCTGAATTAAAACAATTAATTTCCGAAGCTAATAAAGATTATGTTCCTTTAAATTACATCAAAAGAGCCTTAATGCTTGTTGAGAATGGAGTATCAAGTGAAGAATTCACTATCCATAAATACGATACTGATTTCAGATCTGAAGCATATTCTACAGTAGGAGGACAAAACTCTAATAATTCTGTAAGAGTTCCTAATGAATTTTTTGAAGCTGTTGAAAAAGATAAAAGCTGGGATTTAATTAATAGAATAGATGGATCGGTTTCTAAAACGGTAAGTGCAAGAAAGCTATGGAATGATGTTTTAAATGCTGCATGGCAGAGTGCTGACCCTGGGGTTCAGTACGACACAACCATAAATGAGTGGCATACTACACCGTTAGATGGCCGAATTAATGCAAGTAACCCTTGTTCCGAATATATGTTCCTAGATGATACTGCATGTAATTTAGCCTCACTTAACTTAGTGAAATTCTACAATCATGAAAAAGGTGAATTTGATGTAGAAGCTTATCGTCATGCTACAAGGTTAATGACAATTGTACTTGAGATATCAGTATTATCAGCTCACTTACCTACAAGGGCAGTTGCAGAAAAGACTTATGTATATAGGACATTGGGATTAGGATATGCAAATCTTGGCTCATTATTAATGCAGCAAGGTATTCCTTATGAGAGTGAAAAAGGCTATGCAATTACTGGTGCAGTTACTGCAATATTAGGAGGAGAAGCTTATGCAACCTCAGCAGAAATGGCAAAAGTAATCGGCAGTTTTGACCGATATGAGGCAAACAAAGAAAATATGCTAAAAGTTATAAGAAATCATAGACGAGCAGCTTACAACGCAAATCTAAATGAATATGAAGAATTAACTATTAAACCAATGGGGATTGATGACAGCTTGATTGATTCCAACATAGCAGATGCAGCGAAAGAATCATGGGATTATGCTTTACAGCTTGGTGAAAAATATGGATATCGAAATGCACAAGTTACTGTTATTGCTCCAACTGGAACAATAGGACTTGTAATGGATTGTGATACTACCGGAATTGAGCCTGATTTTGCTTTGGTCAAATACAAAAAGCTAGTAGGCGGAGGTTACTTTAAGATTGTAAACCAGTCCGTAAGACCTGCTTTAAAATCTCTAGGTTATTCAGAAATGCAAATAGATGAAATTGAAAAATATATTATAGGACATACAACTATTAAAAATGCTCCTTATATAAACTATGAAACTCTAAAGCAGAAAGGTTTCACTGATGCAGAATTAATGGCAATAGAATCTAGAATGGAAAATCTATATGCTTTATCATACGCATTTGCACCATACACATTGGGTAATGACTTCTGCAAGAATGTATTAAAGTTAACTGATGAGCAGATTAACGATCCAAATTTTAACACACTTAAGCATTTAGGTTTCACTGATGAGCAAATTGAAATGGCAGAGGAATATGTTTGTGGAACAATGACAATCGAGGGAGCACCATACTTAAGAGACGAACACTATGCAATATTTGACTGTGCAAACAAATGCGGTAAAAAAGGAAAAAGATATATTGGAACAATGGGACATTTAAAACAAATGGCGGCAGCTCAACCTTTCTTAAGCGGAGCAATTAGTAAAACTGTAAACTTACCTGAAGAGGCTACTTTACAAGATATCGAAGAGGCATATGTTCAAGGATGGAAGTTGATGTTAAAAGCTAACGCATTGTATAGAGATAGCTCTAAATTAAGCCAGCCATTAAACTCTTCTGCTAACGAAGGAGCATACGCTGAGTTATTCAATCTATCTGAAGAGGATGATCAAGTGACTGCAGATACTTTGACTCAGAAGCAAGTGCAGCAGGTAATAATCCAAGAGGTTCAAAAACCAAAGCGAAGAAAATTACCTGATGAAAGACATAGTATTACACATAAATTTGCTGTTGCAGGACACGAGGGATACTTAACTGTAGGTTTATTTGACGATGGACAGCCCGGTGAAGTATTTATAATCATGAGTACAGCAGGAAGCTTCTTGTCGGGTATTATGGATGCATTTGCAGTATCGTTATCTATGAATCTGCAGTATGGAGTTCCTTTAGAAGCATTAATATCTAAATTAACAAATGTAAGATTTGAACCAAGTGGAATGACAGGTAATAGAGAAATCCCAATGGCAAAATCAATTGTTGATTATATCGGCAGATGGTTAGCTCTAAAGTTCTTAGATGCAGAAACAGCTAAGCTTTATCATAATGAAGAATTGGTTGAAAAATCTTATAAAGAGGGCAGTAATTTTAGAATTTTGATTCCAATTGTAAATGGACATGGACATACCGAATTAAGATCAACAAAATATATTGATTTACAAAAAGAGCACCAGGAAAATTTAGATGAAGTTAGCTCACCATCTGCAACGACAAGCCAGGTGCCACTAACTGAAAGTGCTGTGGAGCCAGTACAAATGAGACTAGAGCAAGCTACTAAAGTTACAATTCAAGATAATCTTGAAGGTGATGATGGTATGGTAGAGAAGATAAAAAAGGCTAAAGCATTAGGCTTCACAGGCGATATGTGTTCAACCTGCGGCAGCATGAATATGAAAAAGAATGGCAGTTGCAATGTATGTATTGATTGCGGAACAACAACAGGATGCAGTTAAGATACAAGATGATTCTATAGGGCGGGTCTGAAAGGCCCGCCTCTTATATACAATTAAATTATTAAACTCATTGCTATGAAAGAACTTAAGTTAGGTATTTACCAGCATTATAAAGGCAACAAATATCTAGTTATTGGAATTGCTAAACATAGTGAGACACTAGAAGAGTTAGTTGTATACATAACCTTATACGACAACGAATTATCTAAAATCTGGGTAAGACCTTTAGAAATGTTTTTAGAGGATATAGAATTTGAAGGAAAAACAGTCCCTAGATTTAAGTACTTAGGAGAGAATTAACCAGCTTTTCTATTTATCTTTCTTCTTTACTTCACCACTGATTTCTAGTAATGCAATCTGTGCAATAGCAGCAATCGGAATTGCTATTAGCGCGGCAATTGGGCCACCAAGTTGAAAACCCGCTAAGACAGCTGCAATACTTATAATAGGGTTTAAATCGATTGCTCGCTTCATCACAGCTGGTACCAAAACTACACCTTCAAGCTGCTGTAAAAGTAAAAATGCTACTGCTACATAAATTACAATACCTATGCCAGCTCCGCTTATTAAAGCTATAAGGATTGTTACAATCATTGTTAGTGCTGGCCCTAAATTGGGAACAGCTTCTAATATTCCGGCCAGCACTGCAACAATTAAGGCATATTGTGCAACCGGATAACTAGAATCAAATATTAAAGGCAAAATCATAATAAAGTAAGTTGCTACCCCTATAATCAGCATCAGAATACCTTGTCCCATTAACCAGGAACCTAAGCTTGCCTCCATTTTTCTTAGTACTGGTAGTAATCTTTTTTCATATTTTTGAGGCAACAATTCTATAACACCTTCGTAAGCACTTTTTCTATTTAAAAGCATATAAACAGAAACCATAATTATTACAAAAACCGAAAGTAAACCTCCAATGATTCCACCTACAATACTTATACCTTGTACACTAACTAGATTTATTCCATCTAAGATAAAAGTGTAAAAACCGCTTGATGTGATAGTAGAAAAATCAAGGCTTTGAGATTCTATACTCGATTTAATCACATCAAAATCAATAAAATCTCTTAAAAATGGTACATAGGAATCTACAAAGTTTTCTGCGGCTAATAGCTTACTATCAATGTTAGAAAAGAAAAGTTTTGCTTGATTAACAGAGATATTTACTACTGCAAATATAATAATAGCTGTAATTACAAATCCAACTAAGTAAGTCAATAAAATTGCCAGTGTCCGATTAATACCTATTTTTTCTAAATAGTTTATTAACGGCCTAATTGCTGCATTTAAAATAAAAGCAATAAAGATTGAAATAATCACACCTTTGATTTGATATGCGAACCATAAACCAAGTAACAGCAATAAAAACATCGATAATCCTTTAAATATTTCTGTTGCAGAAAGTTGTTTCATAATTATCTAAGTGTATAAATTAATAAGCCAATTACAGTACAAAGAATACTAAAGAGGGTAAACCTCATAACTACCTTTTCTTCACTCCAGCCGTATGCAATCTGAAAATGATAATGAATAGGCGCCATTGCAAAAACTCTGCGTCCTAGAATTCTACGTCCAACGCCTTGAATAACTGTAGATAATAGTACTAAAGCAAATGGTAAACAGATTATCAAAAGCATTAACGGTTCGCCTAAAATAAATGCTATAGCCGCAAGTAAGCTACCCATAGCTAATGAGCCTACATCGCCCATCTGAAAACGTGCTGGTGGGATATTAAAGTATAAGTATGTAATTAATGCACCAATAACAGTTGCAATTAAAAACACAATTTTTACGTCATCTTTAAATAAAGCAATAAATAAAAAACCGATAAATGAGTAAAGAAGTTGATTTGCGGCCAACCCATCCATTCCATCTGCAAGATTTACAGCATTAGACATTAATAAAACTGTGAGCCATGCAAAAGGTACAATCAAAATACCAATATCTACATTTAAGTTTAAAAGAGGGATCCATAGTAAGCCAGGAATAGCTCGGGATGAGAAAAAGTATAGACCAACACCTAATAAAATTCCTGCAACTGATTGAACTAAGATCTTTTCATGTGCCTGAATTCCTTTACCTGGATTAGAACCCAACATATAAAAGAAGCTTTTGTAAGCACTCCAAGGTAAAGTTAAAACCATCCAGATTCGTGCACCTGTGCTTTTATGAACTCTAATTAAAGTTAAGATTCTACTTAATGTTCTTGGTTTAGCTCTATCACGTCCATAAATATTTAAAATATCATCAAAACCACCAAGTAGAGCAGAGATAAGAAAGACTAACAACACTAAAAGTAGACCAGGATTTTCGTTAAACGGATTCAAGAATAGATTAAAGAATAAGATTGTCAGTATAAAAATTAATCCACCCATTATTGGAACTCCTACTTTTAAATTTCTTTTTTCAATTAGTGTTGTAAAGTCAACTGTCATTCGCCTTGTAATATTAAATTTATACAAGAGTTTTATTATTGGGAACGATACTGCAAAAGCAAAAGCACTGGAAAGTAAAATAGTGGCTGTGATATTTTTTAGTTCTTCCATAGATTTGTTATTAATTATTCTTATTATAAACCAATTTGCCGGTATATGCTTTGTCTGCAATCTAAATGTAATGGAGTATAATCTAAACAATGAAATATTTAGAAACCAAGAATAAAAAGTTTAAAGAAAAAGTCTTATCTGCGCCCATGCAGCCTGGGTGTTATCTATATATGGATAAAACAGGTGAAGTTTTGTACGTAGGAAAAGCTAAAAGCTTAAAAAGCAGAGTAAAGAGCTATTTTATGAACTATCCAAAACTAGAATCTAGAATTCAGATTATGCTTGATCAAGCTATGGATGTTCAATTGATTACAGTAGACTCTGAATTTGAAGCTCTAATTTTAGAGAATAATTTAATAAAGAAATATGCGCCTAAATATAATGTAATGCTTAGGGATGATAAGAATTACAGCTATATTAAAGTAGAAAAGGTTGTAAAAGGTGTACGTGATTTTCCGCGTATAAGATTATCTAGAGACCAAGATGATACTAACGCAATTTATTACGGTCCTTATCCAAATAATTTACCTTTAAAAAATATTCTAAAGCGTCTAAGACGGGTTTTTCCTTATGTAAGCTGTAATCGCAGATTAGTGCAGGTTTCTGATAATCCGTTAAAGATAGATACAAATAATCCAACACCATGCTTATACTATCACATAGGTTTGTGTCAGGCTCCATGCGCAAGTTTAATAAGCAAAAATGAATATGCAAAAAACTTTAGGAATATTATTAAGTTCTTAGATGGACGAAAAAACGAAATTATTGATGATTTGCAAAAACAAATGGATAAACTTTCAAAAGAATTTAAGTATGAGGAAGCTGCAGAGTTGCGTGACCGTATAAGAGATATTAAGTATGTAACTCAAAATGTAACAATTGGCAGAGATGTTGATGACATTATTGTTGATACTGTTAAAAAAGAGCAGAGAGAGAATGCTATAAACGAATTGATTGAAGAATTAGGCTTTCCAGCTGATAAATTAAAGAATCACGAGGACTTTAAAATTGAATGTTACGATATCAGCAATATTCAAGGCACAAATGCAGTTGGCGCGATGACCGTTATGGTGGATGGAGTTTTACGACCCGATTTGTATAGGCGATTTAAAATCAGAACAAAAAAAACGCCAAATGATTTTGCAATGCTACAGGAAGTTTTAAGTCGAAGGTTTAGACATTTTATGGCAGACCAGAATAGAGAAGACGAAAAAGATGAAAGTTTTTCAGTTTTACCGGATTTGATAATTATAGATGGCGGCAAGGGCCAGCTTGCTGCTACATTTAAGATCTTAAGCAACTTTGGCCTTGCCGCCTTAGTTCCAATCATCGGCTTAGCAAAACGAGAAGAAGAGATTTTTAAAGTGCAATGGCAATTTAACGAAGATGAATGGCCTGATTTAGCATTAAAAAGATTTAAAAGAATATTCTTGCCAAGAAAATCTCAAAGTCTGTTTTTAGTACAAAGAATAAGAGATGAAGCTCACAGATTTGGAATAACTTTCCATAGAAAACTACGTTCTAAACAGATGGTTAAAGAAATTGAAGAAAAGTTCGCCAAAGATTAGGCTTTTGGTGGAGGAACATCAATATATACTTCTTTTGGTTTATCCTCAGAACTTGGATTATCTATTCTAACGCTGATTGAATCGCTACTGCTTCTTCTGAATAATGGAAAACGCGGCGCCTTAATAACTTTAGTTGTTGCAACCGTAACCACCACGGCGCCGCCCAACAACTTTTCTAAATATCTTTCAGAAATTACATCTAATAATATAATTATAGCGAGCCATACAATTGCAGAAAGATTAATATAACCTTCCCCTAAAGGTAGCTTAAAGAGTAAAGTTTGTGTCCATTCACTCCAACTAAAAATACTATCTACAAAAGCGCTTTGTCTAAAGGCTGGCAAAATAGCAAATATTTCGAATAGAATTCTTAATGCAATAATTACTTCAACAATCTTAAAAAGACCATCTACAAAGTTTTGGACAATATCATGTAGGTTATCGTATAAAAATCCTGTAATTACTTTAGCAACTAAAGATGCTCCAACAATGTAAACTCCTAAAGCAAAAAACGCATCTGTATTTAATGTTGCAAAAGTAGGATTGTTTATTCTAACAATATCTTTAAAAGGAGCTATAAGAAAATCAGATACTGAATGTATTACAGAGACAATCGATGAAGTTGGCTGTAATTCCGCCATATCAAAAATAACTCTTAGTACAAGAGCTAATGCAATAACACCAGTAACTAGTAATACAACATTTCTAATATAATCACGAACATTTTCCATATATTCAATTTTACCACCATTAATGTTAAAGTTCTTATATGACAAATGCATATCGAATTACCCAACAAGTCGACTCTAACGAAAATCTAGTTTTTTCGTTAGATAGGTACGACACTTTTGGTGTTTTAGAAGTTTTTTCGGACAAAATTGATATTGAGATGCTTTATAACAAACTAAAGACAGAGCATAGTCTTACCGATATCATTGCAAAAGAAGTTTTTAATGGTAAAAAAAGCATTGTATTTGGGAATTGTCCCGAAAGAATTACTGTAGAAGAAAAGGATTTTAAATTTATTGTAAATCTAAAGAACGAACAAGACACCGGTCTACCTTTAGATAAGTCTGAACTTAGGAAACTAATTAAAGAATACTCAAACAATAAAGAGGTTCTTGATTTATTCGGCTATACTGGCCATTTATCGATTTACGCTAGTGCTTCTGAATTAAACACAGTTTCAATAGTAGAGGCTGATTCTAAATTTGTGCAAAAGATCAAAAAAAACTTTGAAATTAACTCTACTGACCTTCCTCAAATTTGGGATACAAATTTTTGGAATTTTATAGAAATGGCTAAAGAATCTAGAGCTAAATGGGATATGATTTTAGTAGATTTATCAGACTATAATCTAGAAAGATTAAAAGACTTTGATTTACAAAAAGACCATGCTGAATTAATAAAGACTCTTCAGAATAGACTGTTAAAGCAGTCAGGAACTTTAATCTTTACCACAAATGTAAAAGGCTTTGTTTTAGATCAATATATTAGGCCTGGAGCAGATAAATTAACTAATCAAATTGCTACTGAAGCATTTAAACCTTTAAAAAATACTCAGGCATTTGCATTCTACAACTAGAAAGTTATTACAAGTTATGAGCCTTTTCGAAGCTCGTACATTCTGATTATTTCTTCAACAGTATTAGGATAATCTTTATCACGTTTCCATTTTTTCATTCTAGGAAATCGAATAGAAAGTCCTTTTGATGGATCATCACCTAAAACATTAGCTTCTATATTTATTGCAGCAGTATGATTAGGGCTCCTTGTAATTTCATCAGCATCGATCTCAGCTACAATACTAGGCCTTACCCACACATCAGGATATAAGGACTTGTTAACAACAAAGTTTTCTGGCATAGCATCAAGTTTTATCTCGCTTAAATCTTTAAACATAGCTACCATGTTTTCTTCTGTAAATCCGCTACCGACTTTTCCGATACTATAATATTTATCATCCTTAGGGTTGTATACGGCCGTGAGCAGAGCGCCAAATCCAAATCTTGAACGATCTCCGCGGCCGATATAATAACCAATTATTGCAACATCAATTGTATCTACTAAATCAGACCTTGTATTAGCTTTTAGTTTGATCCATTTAAAATTTCTAGTTCCAGGTTCATAATTAGTACCTGTTCCTTTTGTGATAATACCTTCTAAGCCAGATTCAACTTTTTCTTTAAAATAACTTTCAAGCTCTTCTTCAGACTCCATCTGTTTGGTTTCTAGAAATTTTAAACCTACTGTTTTAACTGACATTGCCATTTTTAATGCTTCCAACCGTTCTTCAATAGGTTTTGAAGTTAAATCCTGACCGTTCAAATATAAACAATCAAAACACATTGCTTTAACAGGAATACTTACAGAGAATTCTTCAATTCCATACTTTCGTTTACGCTTCATTGTATCTTGAAAGTTACTGTATAGATCTGTTTGTTCGTTATATCCAATAATCTCAGAATCCAAAATTATTGAATCTACACCAAGATTTTTTACTGCTTCTATAATCTCAGGATATTGTGCTGTCATATTTTCCATATTCCTGCTGTAAATCTCTACAATGCCAGCTACTTTATCAAAATGTATCTGACCACGTAGACCATCTAACTTAGGCTGAACAAAACAGTTCGGCATCCGTTTCCATACAGCAGCACTTGTAGCTTCACGCTCTACAAGTTTAGATGCTACAGGAGTTCCTGGTTTTAACTTAATATGTGTTAATGCTTCCTCAATATCTGTAAATTTTCTATCTACTAGGATCTTTGCTAGCTCTCCAATGTCAGCTCTATATCCAAAAGCACTATCTAATTGAGCTCTTAAAGATTTGTCGCCTTTAATAGCCCAGGACATTGCATCTAAAAGAGTTTTTTCGGACATACCCAGTCTTAGTGCGCCTACAATTATTCTAGAAATATATTTAGCGCTTAAAGGGTCGCAGGATAAAACTAAATTCAAAAATGTTGTCATTTTCTTTTCCTGCGACCCTGCACCAGACGCAGTAGCAATTTCTTCTAATTTTTCAAAAACATCGTGAACAGATAAATCTTTAATAGAATAGGTATACGTAATTAAGTCCATATTTTGCCTACTCCTAGAAAATTTGTCCCAATTTTTTAAAATATCTGCAACCATTAAGCCGGCATCGCCTAACTTTTTGTAACTTGTCACAACAATAGATTCTTCAATTGCCAAACTTAGTGACTTAATAATAAGCTTAAGTGAAAAATTAAACTCCAAAGGAATATACTTAGGAGCTAAGCGGCCTTGCAGCAGGTACATTGCCGGCTTAACATCTTCTGAATTTAAAGACCTTAAAAATTCTGCAGTCTTTATAGTCATATCAGTTCGGCCAGAAATACCCTCTAGCTCCGAAAGAAATTGTGCAAAAGTTTGGAAATTCATTTAGTTGTCCTAATTAAACTGATCCTTCCGGCAAAATATCTAGAACATTTACGCCGATTATTCTTAATATTAGCACGCTAAATACCAAAACAGCTATACCTGTTAAAGTAGCAATCAGCTGAGTGCGGGCTTCCTTTATCTTTTCAGTATTACCCATTTGATAAAGTAATCCTACATATATCATTTGGAGTAGGGCAACACCACCCATTACACCTAAAGCGATCCTAATTAGTCCGGTAATAATGCCTGTAGGAGTAGGGTCAATACACCCAATAGCAGTGTAAATTCCTCCTGTTTCAAAACATTGTCTATAAAGATCTGCATTATCACCTTCTTCTAAAAGATATCCTTGGGTAATATCATCAGTCCCGATTAAAGTTTCTTCTCTATATAAAGTAGGTGAGGATGCATCACAAAAACGGACCTTATTATTGGCAGAATTTTCACTATCAGTAATTACCGCTATAGGGTCACCATTTGAAAAACATCTATCACAATTTAAACCTGTTGAGCTACTATATAATGCAGGACTTATTATAGAATCTTTATTTTCTGGATCAGTAATAGCACATGCAGTATTTTGAGGGCATATCTTGGAAGATCCCCCTGCTGCACCGGTACCGGTATTTTGTGCAACAGCCAAACCTGGATAATCTGGGCCTAAACCTAAACCGAACTGAGGTTTGGGTAACCCTTCTTCTGACGGATTATTAACTTTAGTACTCCAGCCAGAGCCTGTGTCTCTAACTCCTATAATTATATTAGCGTTCTGAGCCATAGCAGATAATGCTTGTTCAAAGGTACCATAAGTACCATTATGCTGTCCTGAATTATTTGGAATTATTACATCGCCCCCTTTCTTACATCCACCGTCATCAAAATCAGAATCCCATTCATCAAATCCGCTTCCTCGGCAGCAGACACCAGCCTGCAATCCTTGTCCTCCAGTCATAAATTGACCTAAGTTGCTTGATATATTTACAAATTGAAAGCCAACCGGACAACAACCTTGTAGTTTAATAGTTGAATCAGCAAATATATTATCAGCACCGTAAATTGTGTTACGCCCTTCCTGAGCAGTCCAGCCTGCAGGGCATACTCTAGGGATAGCTCTATAGCTTCCTAAGCTTTCAACTGACGGCAAATTTTCATTCGCAGAACCACTTGCTTCTGATTCAGTCATCCATCGCAATACAAAATTATTATAGTTTTCTCTAATACAAATAGACCTGCTATCAGCTGAAGGATTGTTAATATCACCTCCGTATCTAGCAATTATTGATCGTGATAACTTATCTCCATTCAATCGATTAGAATACCTTCCTCTAGAACTATTACTCATTTGCAGTAAATTAGTACTACCAGTAGGGCAAGAAGCGAAATTAACTACACAGTTAATTCCTGGTCTAAAGTCCACGCGTTCTTCAGCACATAGTGTATCTAAAAAAACATTTTGCAAAGGAACAAAAAAGAATAAGATCGGAATTATCGCGATTATAAATTTGGATTTTCTAATCATTAGAGTATGAATAATATATTAATGACTTTACTCAAATAATTAAACTGAACCTTCTGGCAAGATATCTAAAATATTTACACCTAATATTCTTAATATTAATACGCTAAATACCAGTAATGCTATTCCTGTTAAAGTAGCAATTAGCTGATCGCGAGCACCTTTTATCTTCTCAGTATTTCCCATTTGATAAAGCAGTCCTACATATATCATTTGGAGTAGAGCAACACCACCCATTACGCCTAAGGCAATCCTAATTAATCCAGTAATAATGCCTGTAGGAGTAGGGTCAATACAACCTATTGCTGTATAAATACCTCCTGTTTCAAAACATTGACGGTAGAGTTCCGCATTCTCACCTTCTTCCAGAAGATATCCTTGGGTGATATCACTAGTGCCAAGTAGTTCCTCTTTTCGATAATAAGGTGCTGCTGCCTGACAGAATACTACCTGTCTTTTATTACCATTCATAGGTCCTGCATCTTCTATCAACATTGCTTCCCCATCTACATAACATCTCCTACATGATTTTGTTTCATTCGCAGGATCTCGCAAAGCATCACCTTGCAATATATCAAACTCATTTCCACCACTTGCAATTGTTGAACCTTCAACTAACGCACAATCAAAGTCTCCTGTGTTGCCACACACTTTAGGAGCTCCAGTTGCTGCAACAAATTCTGCAAATGCAAAATCATAAGTATCTGTTAAATAAGTTCCTAAGCCAGCTCCTCTTATCATATTTCCGGGATCTCCTTCTACATTACTACTTGCAATTTCAGTAGGGACAGTCTGACCAGTTCTAGGATTTGTAGCCGTTGACCTTCCCCAAATTGAATTACCATTACCATCAACACATCTACTTCCTGCGGCATTTCTAGGTTCCCAATAATTAGAATTACTACCACTTGCAGGATTTAAACAACAACCTGACATAGCTCCTGCACCTTGTCCATCGTTTATAGCAGCCCATGGAGATACTTGATCTTTAGCTGCACGGTATGAATACCCAATCGGACAACAACCCCAAATAGACCAAGATCTATCTGTTGACTGTGATGGGTGATAATCAAACATACACGCTCTTGCCCACACCGCTACATTCGTCCCACTATTTCCAGAAAGCCCTAAGGATTCTAAATCATACGATTGATCCCAACCTTTATGTTCAAGCCTTGCAATAATTCCATTTATACCGTTTGTACCATCAGATTTTCTATAGCATAAGCCAACAGATCTTTCTTCTGACCACGAATTAACAAATCTAGAAGTAACTCCTTGAAGAGGGAAAGACCAATTAGCACCTAAGGCTCCTGTGGCACTAACTCCGTGAAAAGGAATAGTACCTGATTCTAAATCCTCTAAAAAGTTTCCAAATCCAGAACCGGCAGCAGTTTCGCAATCGCTATAATTACTTGCACATGCACCGCCATATCCTGCCAACTGAGCTTTAACATTAGATGGTAAATTTGCGCTTGCACCTGCAATTATTACAGCTAAAGATGTGAGTATAAATATTAATTTAATTTTGAAATGTTTCATCATATAAATACTATTCTAATCTTTTTAGTGCATCTACAAATATTGTAAAGCTTGCCTGTCTTCCATCTTCTAAAACAGCTCTCCCTTTAAAAATAAAGATTGGCATTACAAAACCATTCCAGTTATCTGGCTCGTAAAATCCCAAAGTAGTTCTTGTTGCATCTGCAATGAAGCTTCTTACTGATAAGTTCTCGTAGGTTTCTAAAGGATTCCCGTTTTCCGGCAAAAGGTTAACTAAAAAGCCATTACCAGATTGAGCTTTATTCCAAGCTTCCCGTAAATCAATAATAGGGTAAACACCTTTTGTAACACCTCTTGTAGCATATTCATAATCCGTAAATTGAAGGCTAAATACATCACGAGGATAGTCCGACAAATTGTTGCCTATGATTACACGTAGTGAGCCATTCCTGGGATCGCTTTTATAAACAATTCCTTCAACTGCTGCAGGAATGGCATTTAAAACATTTGTATCTGTTGTAATCCGCCCCAATTCTTCACGAGTTTTTACATCTGCTAATCTAAGCCTTCTGTAAACTTCCAAAAATACAAATCTAGCCTGGATATCACGCTCAGGTTTAAAGAAAGCGCCAGCATTATTTAAATCAGCAGGTACATATTCTACATAAGGACTCTGAAGCCCAGCATTATTCGAGAAACCTAGACGATTAACTAAAGCACCAGCAGAATTGATATATGAAGTTAAATTAGTATTCAATGTACCTAGCGTCTTTACGTTTATATTATTAAACCAGTCTGTAGTTAAATCCCATTGTTGAGTAGTTTTATTAAATTTTAATGTTTTTGTTCCTTCAGATGCTACCCATGTATATTCATCACCATCGTAAGTACATCTATCTGCAACTGCACTGAAGTTTGGTAATTCTTGTACAGGAACACATTGGCTTTTAAATCCTAAAACAGCTGCTGTTTTTACAGCATCTTCAATTGTTGTTAGTCTTTCTCGAGGCTGTTCAATCTTGTATACGTATGCAGTATCTGGAAAACCAGCAACAAGTGCATTACTTAATCTATCAATAGAATAATTAGGCGTTACTGCCGGATTAGTTTTGATCGCATCGATAGTAACTCTTGGAACATTCTGCAATGCTAAGTCAGGATCTTTATAATAACTGAACTGTGGGCTACTACCGGTAGACGGTCTATTAAATAATTGGGACACTGATTCCCATGCAATTACAAGAATTGCAAAAATTAAAAAAGCCAAAAGGGCTTTTCTTGCATTTGAAGCTGTTTCAAATAGAGTAGCCATATATTATCTACATTCTTAAGTCTAATACTTATTATAGATTATCATTTAATATCTTTCATTGCATTCAAAAATAGTTTAAACTTTTGTTATGTCTAACCAAAATTATCAAAACATGCCTTCGCCTGATTTAAGCAATGTACAGGCGGCACCTTATTATTATGAACAACCTCAACCATACGAGGAAGTGACAACCACAACAACAGTTGAAACACCTCCAGCAAGTCCGCTTGCTAAGAACAGAAGATTATTGATTATTGGTTTAGTAGTTTTTGGATTAATTCTACTTTTAATTTTAGTATTTTCACTCTTATCCAGAGGTGGAACCGGTACTACTAACACTACAACACCTACTACACAAAATGTAATTTTACAGTTTAGAGGTGCATTCATTTCGGCAGAAGCAATGCAACCTTTATTGGACGAATATACTGCACTTAATCCGAATGTGAAAATTGAATATGCCGATAAATGGCCACAGGGAGCATTTAAAGATGCATCTGCAATTTATAAGAGTGAAATAAACAGAGTATTAAGAGAAAACGATAGTGTAAATATTCCAGATATATTTATGGTTAATAATAGCTGGACAGGTGATTATGAGAAATTTACCAAAGTAAGTAATAATATTGATTTTCAAACATTTAATAGTATTTTTTATCCAGCAGCAGTTGAGGATTTTACAAATGGAACAAGTGTTTATGGAGTTCCGTTATGGATGGATACATTAGCTGTTCTTTATAACAAAGACATATTAAATGCTAATTCAATTCAGCAGCCATCTACTAATTGGGTAGAATTTAAGAGGCAAGCTCAAACCTTAACAACACGCGAAGGTGGACAAATAAAGGTAGCAGGCTTTGCTTCTGGAAATATGGATAATGTTTCGTTTGGGTTTGAGCTTGCCAATGTCTTATTATTGCAAAATGGAGTAGAGATACTTAACGCACAAGACCAACCAGTATTTGCTACATTCAACGAAGCAATACCTGCTTTGCAATATTTTCAAAGTTTCCAGAACGATAGTAGTTCAACTTGGAATAGTACACTAAAGAACGATTCAGCTGCATTCTTAGAAAGTAAAGTAGCAATGATAGTTTCAACAAGCTACAGATACAGAGACATTCTAAAATACAATCAAGCCTACAATATTAATTTAAATATTGGAGTATCACAGCTTCCTCAAATCACTGGTCAAAGTCAGCCGATAATTAACTTTGCAGATTATTGGGGTGCAATGGTATCGGATGCACGAGGAAATGGAACTTATGCTTGGAACTTTTTACAATGGTTAACTCAGCCAGAACAATTAAGAAAACTAAGTGATAACATTGCTGCACAAACAGAGTCTTTTGGTATCTTGTATCCAAGAAGAGACATGGCTCAAATCTTACAAACAGATCCTGACTTAGGAATATTTAATGAATCATTACCATATGCACAAAGTTGGTACATGGTTAATGGAACAAAGGTTAGAGAAGAATTTACAAAAATATTTCAGGGAGGTGGTAACGTAAATCAAGGTCAAGTAACTCAACTGCAAACAGCAGTTCAAACAATAATAACAAATAAAGGTCAGATTTAATGAAAAGGATCTTAAGTCTTGCACTAATAACTTTCTTAGTTTTGCCTTTTCAGCCGCTTTCGGCTGCTACAGCTGCAGATCCTGATGATATTTTAAATATTGTCAGTCCTAAACCCAACGAAAAAGTTAGTGGAAATGTAACTATTGAGTGGCAATCCTTTGACGAAGATCAAACTTCAATTCCTTACTACATTCAATTATTTGATGGTGCAACCTGTAGAACAACATCCTTTGGTAGAGTCAGCTCAAATTCAAATGCAATATCATCGTCTAGTCAAAATAACAAAGTAACATGGAGTTCAGGCCAAACATTAACTAATCCAAATTTACAAGATGGTAGTTACTGTTTGCAAGCCTGCTTTGCATTCAAAAACGGAAGTTCATATTATTCAGTTTGTAATGCTCGAGGTATAAGCATTGTAAATGTAAATAAATTACCTAGCATAACATCTGTTCCTACAATCCTTACAATTAATGAAAACGAGAATTGGGAATACCAGTTGAATGCAACCGATCCAGATAACGACACATTAAAATATTACTTGCTTTATGCGCCTGAATTTTTAGAAATTAATTCTTCAACAGGTTTGGTTAGAACAAAACCAAATGTAAATAGACTATCTGCAGGTGTAAACATTGCAGAATATAGGGTAGTTGTAGGGGTAGAAGATCAGATTAGCGGTACAACAAGTCAGGAATTCACTTTAAGAATAGAAAGAGGAAGAAGTCCTAATCCAACGACGCCAAGCACTCCAGGCGAAACACCGGATGAGCCCGATACTACACCTGAAGCACCTACAAATTCACCGTCACAAATTTCATTTAATACACCTAAAGAGAACGATGAATTTACAGGTCTCCAAAATTTTATTGAATGGAGTATATACGATCCAGAAGGTGTTAAAGAAGTTACCTTAAGCTATTCTAAAGATTTAGAAACATGGACTGAAATTATTACAAGAACTGAAGCGGATTTTTCGCGATACTCGTGGGACGTCTCCGCAATCGAAGACGGTAAATACTTTTTACAAATTAAAGTAAAAGATAACAAAGATGAAGTTGTGGCAAGAACATCTAAAGCATTCTTTATCAAGAACACACCTGAACCTGACATCGCGAAAAATCCGCTTATCATCAACGTTAGACCAGAGAACACAAATGAATTAACTGAAAGTCCTACTTCTATTACTGGCGACTTTGCAGCAAGTGTAGATGAAGAAATAGATGAATCATCTTTTGCAATTCAATTAAATGGACAAGATATTACCAATCAATGTAATGTAACTGTAAATAACTTTGTATGTAACTTAACAACCAAGTTACAAGAAGGAGAGTATAGTATTACTATTGAAGTATCAGACGAATCTGGAAATACCGGAAACTACGAAAGTATCTTTTTTGTAAGAGCGCCATCCGTACCAGAAGTACCATCTACACAAGGCTCTGATACAAATTTGGGAACAATAGGAATCATTATAGGAGTAGTACTTTTGATTTTAGTATTAATCATTGTTCCGTGGTTGATATTGGGCGCATCTAAAAGAAGAAAAGTTCAATCTACTAAAACAACCACTACTGCTACAACAAATTTACCGCCGCTGCCTGTACCACCCGTACCTATTCAGCCAGTTGCAGCTCAAGTAAACTTACCGCCTGCACCGCAACCTGTTGTACAACAACCAGTTACGCAACCGCAGCCAGTTACTCCATCAGCAGATTTCTCGTCGTTTATGCAGAATTATAATTTTGGAGTGCAGCCACAACCGGTTAAACCTAAACTACAGCAAGAAGCTGTGAAACCTAGAATACCTGAAACTCAAATACCTTCTGAAGGGCCATCACAACCAGTGCTACTGTCAACACCTCAAAATTTAAGTCAGAATATTCAAATAGCATATAGTGGGGGAGCAACAACTTCTACTGAACCAGATCAAACTTACGTTGAGTCACCAGCAACAGATCAAGCTGTTGAACCTCAGGTGGCAGAAAATAATACAGAAGAAGAACTTAAGAAAATGTACCCAGAATTATACGGTGCTTCTACACAAGCACAAGAAGAAAACAGTAATACCGACACTACCACCAACCTATCTGCTACGCCTAATACTGATAATGGAGAATATTTTGAACCTGTACCTAAAGATTAACTTTAACTTGCAATAGGAATGCAAACGGGCAGCTTTTTAAGCTGCCCGTTTAACCTAACTGCTCAGACCGAAGTACTGAGTGAATCTAGAGAGTTACTCCCCAAAGCCACAAGATGTAAACTGTGGCTAAGAAGAAGACGAGGACGTTTACAAATCGACGCAAACGCCGATCGAAAGTCCGAGCTAACCATGTCGCGCCCCATGTTCCAGCAGGCGGTAACCCACCTGCAGTTTGAAGGAACAGACCTTTGTGAAGGCCATTTTCTTTACCTACGGCACTACCGGCACGATCTGCCCAGAAAACGAATACAATGATCATCACTAGCCAGGGTTTGTTGACCATCCCTTGTCCGATAGCCTGCACTGCTAAGTGCATGGATACGAACGGATTTTCTGTGAACTCTGGCATTCCACTAAAAACGATACCCCACAACCACAGTATGTAGATTGTAGTGAAGGTATATACGCTTATAGTGAAAAGTGTTTTCCAGAATCCTCTCCATGTTTTTCTGTACCACTTCATCCATTGCACTGCACCTGCCGTTGCCGGCAATGCAGCCCGTTGCTTATTAATTCCCTCCGCGACGCTACGTAAAAACGCCTGCTTACGCGATTGGAGATTAACGAGCAGCATGATAACGATGATGATAACTAGAGCGGGATTAACGATAAAGCCTAGGCCAATTTGCGCCCAGATCGAGTTAAGCAACTCGAATAGGTTGAACATTTTGTTCTTCTCCCCATAGATTCAGTTGTTAAGTTACATATACAGTATATACCTAAAAGGGCTAATTGTCTATATACTCAATATATACTTGGGTATGGTATAATTAATATGTAAAATGATATAAAATTACTTATATGGCAGAAGAACAAAAAAAAGAAGAAAAAAAAGAGCCACAATCAAGAACTGATAAGGTTTTTGAAGGCTTAGAAAAGTGGCTAGACAACTCTGCTGAAAAAGGCCTCGGCCTTGGTATTGCAGGAGATGCAGATATGAAGAAAAAAATTGACCGACTAGGTTTAGATAGAATAATTTCTGGGCCTACGGCAGTACTTGAAAGAGCGATATTAACCCCTATAAAAGCTTATTCAGGACTTTATGCTGCCAGTCAGTACCTTGGTACAAGGATAAGAAATAGTGTAGCGATGAGACGAAGACTAGCTGCGGAAGAATATTTAAAAGGGACAGGACCTTGGAGTGAAAAAGGTCTTATCTATGGGCATGCCGATCGAGTTGTAAAGGAAGC
>Ga0226835_1000592_pt1 | contig 34465 bp, 29 predicted proteins | sample LAC_MetaG_1_FD_163627 | JGI IMG/M metagenome (GOLD analysis project Ga0226835, IMG submission 163627) | Anaerobic ammonium oxidizing microbial communities from anammox membrane bioreactor (MBR) in UC Berkley, California, United States -... | ecosystem: Engineered > Bioreactor > Anaerobic >...
TTTTTGCCCTTGAGACGACTGAGGTCGGCGTGATTTTCATAATAAATTTTTGCCATTCGACTTTTGACTCCTTGAACCTACACCGAACTCACGCCGACATCGTGCGTGACGTGGCCATTGCCGTTGTATTTGCCGTTGCCGTTTTTGCGGTCGGCGGATTGATTGCCGCGCACCATCGCAATGCGTCCCGTACGCACCATTTCCAAAATGCCTTTCGGGCGCAGCAATTCGACCAAGCCCTCGATTTTGTCTTCGTCGCCGGTCACTTCGACAATGACCGAATCGGAAGCCACATCCACAATTTTTGCGCGAAAGATGTCGGCGAGCTGCGCGATTTCCGCGCGCGCCGCCGCGTCCGCGCGCACTTTGACGAGCGCCAAATCGCGGAAAATCGTATCCATGCTGGTCACGTCTTGTACGTCCAGCACGTTCACCAATTTCGCCAGATTCGCTTCCACCAAATGCGCGTTAGTATTGTCAGAATCAATTACAATCGTCATGCGCGAAATATGCGCTTGGTCGGTGTGACCAACGGCGAGCGATTCGATATTGAACGCGCGGCGGCGAAAGAGCGACGCCACGCGATTGAGCACGCCGGGTTTATCTTGAACGAGAGCGACTAGAGTATGTTTCATTTGCAGATTTCAGAATTCAGAACACAGAACGCAGACAAAATCCTGTCTGATGTCTGTCATCTGTGTTCTGATGTCTCTCCTACACGGGCTGCGCCGCCTTTTCGCGTTTAATCATGTCCTGTAAATTCGCGCCCGCGGGCACCATCGGATATACCGCGTCTTCCATCTTGACGCGAAATTCAATCAGCGCCGGGCCGGACGACGAACGCACCTCTTCCAACACGCTCATCACCTCCGCGCGCTGCTCCACCAAATAACCGGGAATGCCGTACGCTTCGGCGAGCTTGGTAAATTCGGGCGACAGAATCGGCGTCGCGGCGTAACGCGCGTCATAGAAAAATTCTTGCCACTGGCGCACCATGCCGAGATACCCGTTATTCAAAATGGCGATATTGATTTTCAATTTTTCTTGGACGATAGTCGCCATCTCATAGAGCGTCATTTGAAAACCGCCGTCGCCCGCAATCACCCACACCTCTTTATCGGGACACGCCAATTTGGCGCCAATCGCCGCGGGCAGCGCGAAACCCATTGTGCCGAGACCGCCGCTCGTGATGAGCGTGCGCGGTTTATTGTGCAAATAGTATTGCGCTTCCCACATCTGATGCTGACCCACATCCGTCACCACAATCGCCTCGCCTTGCGTCGCCGTCCAGATGTCATGCACCACATGTTCGCTCATCAAACCGTCAGCCGATTCCCAATCCAACACATCGCGCGTCGGATTTTGTTCCAGCTCATTCTTGAGATGCGCCAGCCATGCGTCATGACGTTTCGGCGCCACCAACGGCGCGAGTTTTTGCAGCGACGCTTTCAAATCGCCGAGCAGCGGCACATCCACTTTGACGTTCTTGTTAATTTCGGACGGGTCAATTTCAAAATGAATCTTTTTACTGTACGGCGAATACGTTTTCAAATTACCCGTCACGCGGTCGTCAAAACGCATCCCCATCGCCAGCAACAAATCTGCATTCTGAATCGCTTCGTTCGCGCAGACGCCGCCGTGCATCCCCATCATGCCGAGACACAACGGATGTTCCGCCGGAAAACTGCCGATGCCGAGCAGCGTGAGCGCGACCGGAATGTTGTGCTTTTCTGCAAATTCCAGAACCTCTTGTTCCGCGCCGCTCAACGTAATGCCGTGTCCCGCGAGAATCAAAGGCCGTTCCGCTTGCGCGAGCAATTGCGCCGCGCGTTCAAAATATTCCATCGGCGCATAACGTTGGAGCAAGCGCTCGTTCGGCAAATGAAGCGGCTCGGTCGGATATTCAAACTCCATCGTCGCCAACTGCACATCTTTGGGAATATCAATCAGCACCGGCCCCGGGCGTCCCGAACGCGCAATATGAAACGCTTCGCGAATAATATGCGGCAATTCGTGAACATCCGTCACCAAATAATTGTGTTTCGTCACGGGCAGCGAAACGCCCGTCACGTCGGTCTCCTGAAACGCGTCGCTGCCGATTACTTTGGTGCCGACTTGGCCCGTAATCGCGACGATCGGAATAGAATCCATCAGCGCGGTGGCGAGACCGGTCAACATGTTTGTCGCGCCGGGGCCGCTCGTGCTGACGCAAACGCCGACGCGGCCCGACGCGCGCGCGTAACCGTCCGCCATGTGCGACGCGCCCTGTTCGTGGCGCACCAGCACATGATGAATCGGATATTGCAACATCGCGTCGTACGACGGCAAAATCGCGCCGCCCGGATAACCAAACACGACCTCTACGCCTTCACGCACTAAACATTCCCACAAAATTTGCGCGCCTGCGAGTTTCGACATAATCACTCCGCTAAAATTTAGAATTTCGATTTTCGATTTTCGATTGGCGCTCGCTATGGTCTGACGTAGCAATCGAAAATTGAAATTCAAAAATCGAAAATAAAAAAGCGACCGAACGTTCGTTCAACCGTTATAACAGTCAAACATACATTCGCCCGCCCAATCGTCCACCATTTGCGTTGGCAGGGTTGACATGGTTTGCGCGTCCCGGTGCGCGGTATAACGCTCGCCTTGACCTTTGGCGGTCGCGGCGCGCGCGGCGCCCGCGCGCGGCGCGTCTAGCGCGGTCTGCGCCGCGTCCGCACACGCCTGATGCCATTGATCCATTTCCGCTTGGGAATGATATTGTGTGAACATTTTGTCGCTCCTGCTGAAAAAACAAAAGGTAGGCGCTTGCCTACCTTCTTCTTTGAAGGACGCTCCGTCCAAAATTTATTTGACGCCGCAAAATTTTTTGCCGCCCTCGTTGGAGGCAAAAAAAACCGCCTGATGGTTCAGGCGGTTTTCGATACGCTTGCGTCGTTTGCTCGCTTATCGTCGTCGGGGGCGATACCCGATTTTTGCCCAAACCAAATTACGCCTGTTGCTAAGGAGGATGACCTCAACAAGCGTAATGACGACAATAATAATACCGAGCGAAAACATTGTGAAGATTGTAACAGAAACACGCGCGCTTGTCATTAGACAAACCGCACTAAATCAGCGCGGCGGAATTGTGCGCGATGACTGTAGAAAAACGAGCGCGTTGGCTCGAGCAAGGCGTCATTTGGCGCAAAAAAAGCAAGCCGCAATCTTTTTTTTAACCGTTTATGTTTTTTGTTCGCGCGTCAATTCATGCGCGCGCAGCGCCAATTGCAATTGCAAGCGCGTTTCCGCGTCGTCCAAATCGAGTTTGCCTACCTCGCGCACGCGGTCGAGCCGATACAACAGCGTGTTGCGATGAACATACAATTGTTTCGCCGTTTGCGCGACATTGCCGTTGCACGCAAAATAGACCCGCAGCGTTTCCAGCAAATGCGTTTTGCCCGCGCGCTCGTCCACAATCAACCGCCCTAAAATTTGGTCCGCAAACGCGCGCAGTTCGTTCGATTCCGTCAGCGGCAAAAGCAAACGATAAACGCCCAGATTCGCATACGCCTGCGGTTTGTTGTGCCGCAAGCGCTGCTCCAGCGTCATGGCTTGCGCCGCTTCGTGATACGACGCGCGTAATTGGCGCAGCGTCCCCACCGGCCGCCCGATGCCGATGGCGAGCGACGCTTTGGGAAATTCCGCGCGCGCCAAATTCAAAAGCGCTTGCGCGAAATGTTCCGCCTCCGCGATGCCGCGCTCTGGCGTCAAGGCGTACCACGCGACGATTTCATTTTCGCGCGCCGTGACCAAGACGCGCTGCCGCTGCCGTTTGATTTGACCGCTCACAATCGTTTCCAAACGACGGATGGATGGCGCGTCGCGGCCGTGCCACTGCATCGCCAACGCCACAAAAGGGCCCGTTTTGCGAAAGCCCGCGCGCTCCGCCCACCCCAGCGCGTCCGCCTCGCTAATCGCTTGCGCCAAAACCGCTTGAATCAAATCGCCGCGCAGTTTTTGCTCCGCCACGCTGACGGCTTTGACCTTTGCCATTTCCATCGCGGCGACGAGCGCGCCTTGCGTTGCCGCCACACGGTCGCGCGCGTCAAATTGCGGCGTGCGCGTCAAGAGCGACACGTAGCCGCGCGCGACTTTGCGCGTCACAATCGGCATGACCAGCCGCGCGCACGTTTCAAAAACTTGCGTAATCGGTTCCGCCACCAAATACGCTTGTTTGCGGTCATGCAATTCAGGCGGCAGATAGGACGACAATTGCAGCGCGTCCAAAATATCCGCCCAATTCTTTAATTCGGGCGCGGGAATTTGCGCGAGATATTGCAGCCGTTTGTCTTGAATCAAGACCGCCTTGCCCGAATACTGCGCGAGCGCGCGCGCCAATTGCTCGATGCCTTCGTCGTCCGCCGAAAGCCGCGCGAGCTGCTGATAAATTTCCACTTGCTGCGCCAAAATATCCATGCGCGCAAAATGGTACCACAACTATTGTATAATCTCAAACATGAAGAAACCGCAATTTGGCGACATGATTCTTTTGCTCGACCCGGAAGGCAAGCGTATCGTCACGCGCCTCACGCCCAACGCCCGCCTCGATTCGCATCTCGGTTTTATCAAACACGAGACGCTGTTGGATGTTGCATTCGGTTCGCAAGCGCCGACGCAGTTGGGCGAACATTTTATCTTGCTCGAACCCTCGACGCTCGACCTCGTGATGAACGTGAGCCGCGCGACGCAAATCGTGTACCCGAAAGAAATCGGCTATCTGCTTTTGAAAATGAATATCCATCCCGGCATGACCGTGTTGGAAGCCGGCACGGGCAGCGGCGCCATGACGCTCGCGCTGGCGCAAATGGTGCAGCCGACGGGCAAAGTGTACACGTACGAAGAGCGCGCCGAACATCAGGACAATGCGCGCAAAAATATCGCGCGCGCCAAATTGACGCCGTATGTGGAATTTCGCGAGCGCGACATTCGCGCGGGCTTTGACGAAAAAAACGCGGACGCGCTCTTTCTCGACGTGCGCGAGCCGTGGCTCTTTCTCGCGCAAGCGCACGCCGCGCTGCGCCCCGGCGGTTTTTTCGGTTCGCTCGTGCCGACGACGAATCAGGTGAGCGACATGCTCGCGGAAATGGAACGCCAGAGCCATTGGGTCGAAATCGAAGTGAGCGAATTACTCCACCGCAAATACAAATTGAATGCCGAACGCTTGCGTCCCGACGACCGCATGATTGCGCACACCGGTTTCATCATCACCGCGCGCCCGGTCACGAGCCGCGTCGAACCCGTCCGCACAAAACGCGAACAAAAGTTTTGGCAAAAACAGCGCGCGAGCGACAAGGCAAAAGAACAAGATCGCACGGATGAGCAAGAAGGATAGCGCGAGGGGTGGGTGGAGGGTTAGGTGATTAGGTGATTAGGTGATTAGGTGATTAGGTGATTGGGGATTGGGATTTTTGATTTTTGATTTGCAATTTGCAATCCGCAATCCGTGCAGGGAGCCAATATGAAAGAGACCGTACCGGTTGAAATTTATCGCGCGTCGGGAGAACTCGAAGCGCAAGTGATTCGCAGCAAATTGGAAGCGGCGGGGATTCGCGCGATTTTTCAAAATGAATCTATGGGCACGCTCGGTTTTGTGGTGAACGGGCTTGGCGAATTTCGCATCCTCGTCGCGCCCGAAGATGAGGCGCGCGCGCGGGCGCTTTTAGCGGACGATGCGGATTCCGGCGCGGACGACGCCGCAACAGAACCGCCGTAAAAATTAAACTTGCGAATTCGGAGCGAGTTCGCAAGTTGGAAGCGTTTCTTAATTTCTTTTTTCCAGCGCCGCGCCGTATCCCTCTTCCGCGCGCCCGTCGCCAAAAATATCCGCGACGCGCCAGCCCGTCGCCCATGCAAGTTCCATCAGCGTTTGCGGCGCAAGCCAGAACCACTCCAGCGTTTGTTCGCTCGCGCCAAATTTCAATTTCAAACGAATCGCGCCAAACTCTTGGCCGCGCGCCAACCGCTGTTCCCAATACGCGCGATGTTTGGGCTTGAACATGCCCGGCGCGCGCGTCGTCGCCAAAAGCCGCGCGTGCGGTTTTGTCACGCGCGCGAGTTCGCGCAGCATTTTCTCCAGACCCGCGCGGCTGCCGCAGAGCCCCAAATTGTTGCCAAATAAAATAACCGTTTCAAATTCGTCGCGGCGGAATAGCAAACGTTCGCACGCCGACGCGACGCGCACATCGCGCACGCCGCGCGCCGCCGCGAGCGCGGCGACGCGCGGCGAATTGTCAATCGCGGTGACGCGCAATCCTCTGCGCTGCAAATACAAGGCGATGCGGCCCGCGCCGCAGCCGACGTCCAAGACGCGCCCGCGCGCCCATTTCAACGCGGCTTTTTCAATTTTCAAAAAATCGGCAAAGGTCGTGAAATACCAGCCGACATTCTCGGTGTTGAAATAACCGTCCTCGCGCCACAATTCCAATTCTGCCTTGCCCGTCGCCCAATACTGTTCGAGCGCGTCGGCAAAGGGGTCGGGCGCGTCAAGACGCGGCAAGTTGAAAGCGGGCATCGCGCTCCAGAATTTGCGCCAATCCTTGCCGCAGTGAAATTTGCGGCGTCCAGTCCAATAATTTTTGCGCCAGCGAAATATCCGCGACCAAACGCGATACGCCCGCGCTCGCTTCTTGATTGTACAAACGATGCGTTTGCGTTTGCAACAACGCGTCGATCGTATCCACAAGTTGGTCCATCGTCACATCCGCGCCCGAACCGATATTGATAATAGCGCGATTGATATTTTGCGCCGTCGCCGCGCGTTCGAGCGCCGTCACCACATCGTCAAGATACACAAAATCGCGCGACTGTTTGCCGTCGCCAAAAATGACGAGTGAACCGCCGCTCAATGCGGCTTGCAAAAAACGCGGAATGACGGGCGCGTGCGACGGCGGCAATTGCTGCTGGGGCCCATAGGCATTAAAAATTCGCAGCGCCACCGATTCAATGTTGGACAAGGCGCCGATGGCGTGAACGTAATATTCCGCCGCGAGTTTGCTCACCGCATACGGCGTGGTCGGATGCATCACCGCGTTCTCGCAAACGGGCTGCGCCGCTTGTTCGCCGTACGCCGCGCCCGACGACGCGAGAATGACGCGCCGCACGCCCGCATCGCGCATCGCCGTCATGAGCGCGACGGTGCCGCCGACATTCACCGCGTTATATTCGACGGGATACAAAACCGATTCCGGCACCGAAACGCGCGCGGCGAGATGATAGACGCAATCCACCCCGCGCAGCAAGCCCCATAGTTTTGGCACGTCGCGCACATCGCCGCGCGTAAAGAGAACGCGCGCGTCGAGACCGGCGTTATCGCCCGCGCTCAAATCGTCCAACGCGCGAACGCTGTGTCCCGCGCGGACCAATTGATTGGCAAGCGCCGCGCCGATGAATCCCGCGCCGCCGGTGATGAGAAAATTCATTGATAATACTGTTGGTCATCGGGCGAATCATTTGGGTCCAGCGCAATGTCCACTTGGCGCGCAAAGATTCGCCAAATGGCAAAACCCACAATCCCAATAATGCCCAGCAAACCAATGCCGATAATACCCGCCGCGCCCAAAAGCGCCGCTATCGAAAATAAACCGCCGCCCGACCCACTGTCGCCGCCGCCCTGCCCGCCCGCATTGGAACTGACGAGGGTGGGAATCGCCGGCCGCGGTTGCGGCGTAGTCGTCGGTTTCTTTTGCGCGACCGTTTGCGGCGTCGCCATCAACACTTGCGCGGGTTCCAACGTCGCGGTCGGCGGCGCGGGCGTGAACGTGGGCGGAACGCGCGTGGGCGGCACATCTGTCGGCGGAACTGCGCGCGTCGGCGGTACCGGCGTCGCTTCCAATGTCGGCGTCGCGCTCGGCTCGATGGCTATCGCCGGAATATCGCCGCGCGGCAAGAGACACATGACGTCAAAAAAAACCTTGTCGCTCGCGGAACTGCTCAGATTGTACACGCGCACAAAGACGGTCGCCTGATTCGACATGGCGGCAAACGTGATTCGCATGTCGGGATGATTCAAGCTGCGTCCCGAAGAACCCGTGCCGACTTCGGGGCCCCACTTCATATTTTGCGAAGTCGGGTCGGTGCCGCCGTATGGGTCAACGCCCACGCGGCGAATCACCTGGTCATCCACTTTGGTATTTCTGCCGCCGCCGACATCGCGCAGCATCGCGGCCCAACCGACCGAAAATTCGTACGACGCGCCGGGCTGCAAACCGCCAATCACTTGATAGATGCCCGCGTCGAAACGCGTGCCGTCGCCGTGAATATATTGCGAAGAAGAGCCGCCCACATCGCCGTTCGCGCTTTCATTGTCCGCCAAATCGTACGCGGGCCAATCGCCATTGATGAGAAACGCGTTCCACGAATTGGCGACGACGCCATGCGGCGTATCGTAACCGCCATCCGTTATCGAACCGTTGCGCGTGAGATTGTCGCCGCGCGTGGTGCATGGTCCTTGCGCGGCGGCGCGCGGCGTGAACAGCGTCGCAATAGGAACTGCAAGGATAGAAAAAACAAGCGCGCCAAGCAGAACGCGAGACAAGACAAAACGCATAGCGAGTACTGGCATGAATTGTATTCTTTATTTGCGGCGGAGCAAAAGGAATAACGCGGCGCCGACCAAAACCAACGCGCCCGCGATGCCGACACAACCCACGACGGCAAATATCCCGACATTATTCAAAAGCGCGGGCGGCGCGCTTGGTTGTGCGCTCGATGCGGCGGGCGCGGAACGCACGCGTGTCGGACGCACAGTCGGTTCAAGCTGCGCGACCTTGCGTGTCGGTCGTACCGTTGGAGCATCAGTGGGCGCGACCGTCGGTTCGGCGGTAGGTTCATCCGTCGGCGCGGCGGTAGGTTCAAGCGTTGGCGCGGGCGCGTCGGTCGGCGGCACACGCGTCGGTTTCACGACGGGCGCTTCGGTGGGCGGCGGCGGCGGCGGCGTCACCGTCGGCTGTGTAACTTGAATCGGCGGCATCCCGCTATCCTCAACCAGACCCGGCGTATCCACAAACACATCTACATGTTTGTCGCCATACGGATTGCTCACCCAAATAAAAACCGTGATATGGTCGGCGCGCGCGTATTCGCTCACTTGCAGCGCGTCGTCGTCGAAACGCCCTTTGCCAAAAAAATCATTCGACCATTTGATGTTGGGCGAATTGGGGTCCGTGCCGCCGAACGGGTCAATGCCCAAACGACGATTCACCTGATCGCCGTCGTGCCACCCCTGCCCGTTGATATTGACGACGCAAAAGGGACACGAAAAACGATAGCCCTTGCCCGGCGTCACCGCGACGCGTTGAAACACTTTGCGGTCAAATGGCGCATCGCCCGCAAAGGTGAGCGAGGGGCCCTTGGGCCAACCTTCGTGTTCGGTCAAACCAACGCCGCTCGGATTATCGCATTTCCACAAAGCGGAACACGCGCCCTCGTTGCCATAAAAATCATCAAAGGTGCAATCGGGAAGCAAACCACATTTGGGGTCTAGCGCAGAGGCGGAACGCGTGAACGAGACAAAAAACAAGAGCGCCAGCAGAACCGCCGCGCTCGTGGCGAACATTTTTCTGGACATCACTGGCGTAACTATATGCGAGAAAAAATGCTTGTCAATTTTAGATAGGCGGGCGCGAAATAAATTCGTCGCCAGCGCGCGCCAAAACTTGCCGCCGCGCTTGGACTTTTTGTCATCCCGACCGACCGCTTGCCAATTTCATTCTTTATGGGACGCGGCATTGTGGGCATAGCGAATTGTTTCGGGCAGCCGATAGCCCTTGCAGCATTTCAAAATCAACGCGCACGCGGTTTGCAATGTTACGCGATGACCGACCGAAACATAAAGCGGATTTACGACGCGTTTCGTATTCAATTTTGTGCGAAGCGCCGCGCCGATAATTTCATCCTTGTCCAGTAATGGCGTCCATGCGCCGACGCGATTTTCCGGCGGGTCGGCGTGACCCACCAAAATAGATTTCGCGCAGCCGATGGTCGGCTTGTCCAGCGCCACGCCCAGATAACACGCAATGCCAAAACGGCGCGGATGCGCGAACCCGTGTCCGTCCATCATCAAGACATCCGGCGCCCGCGTCAATTTTTGCAACGCGTCGAGAATCACCGGCATTTCGCGGAACGCGAGCAAACCGGGAATATAGGGAAACGTCGCCGCGCGGCGCGCGCAGACCGTTTCGACCAACTCTAATGTAGGAAAAGCCACAACCGCAATGGCGGCGCGCGCCGTCGCGCCCGCGTCTTGAAAACCCACATCCACGCCCGCGATAAAATTCACCGCGCCAAAATCATCTTGCGCGCGCACACGCGCCGCGAGCGCAGTTTGGCGCGCCATCGCCGCGGCGGGCGTCAGATTCCATTCCAAATGCGGAACATCCATACCAAAATTCATTTTGCACAATATATCAAACACGCATAATATACAAACTCGCGGCGCGCGCTATCATTCACGCTCGATTTGTCGCACGCGATTTTAGATAACCGCTTGAACCGTCGCAGCCAGACCATTTAGATTTTGGCGCGACAGTTCAGCGGCGCCAATGAAAACCAACGCGCCCCATTGACGTATAACAAATGGCGGAACACAGCTTGCTGTTCCTATCCGACAGAAAAAAATTTCTAGCGTTTGCAGGGAGAATCGCATGGCAACCAAAGCAGTCACCGCGGCGCCCGCCAAAAAGGCAGCCGCCGGCAAAAAATCGCGCAAGGTGCGCGTCGCCATTATCGGCGTCGGCAATTGCGCCAGCAGTTTCGTACAAGGCATTCATTATTATCAAGACGCGCCGGTGGATACGCCGGTGCCGGGCTTGATGCACACCGTCCTCGGCGGTTATCACGTCGGCGATATCGAAGTCGTCGCCGCGTTTGATATTGACAAAAACAAAGTGGGCAAGGATGTTAGCGAAGCGATCTATGCCGCGCCGAACAATACGTATAAATTCGCCGACGTGCCCAAGTTGGGCGTGCCGGTGCATCGCGGCATGACGCATGACGGACTGGGCAAATATCTTTCGCAAGTGATTGAAAAAGCGCCGGGCGCCACCGATGATGTCGTCCAAATTTTGCGCGACACCAAAACCGACGTCGTCATTTCGTACTTGCCCGTCGGTTCCGAAGAAGCGACCAAATGGTACGTCGAACAAATTTTGCGCGCGGGCGTCGGTTTCGTCAATTGCATTCCGGTCTTTATCGCGCGCGAAAAGTATTGGCAGGGCCGTTTTCAAGAAGCGGGCGTGCCGGTCGTCGGCGACGACATCAAATCCCAAGTCGGCGCGACGATTACGCATCGCGTGTTGACGCGTCTATTCCGCGACCGCGGCGTCCGTCTCGACCGCACGTATCAATTAAACTTTGGCGGCAACACCGATTTTTTGAACATGCTCGAACGCGAACGGCTCGAATCGAAAAAGATTTCCAAGACGAACGCGGTCACTTCGATGCTCGATTACGAATTGCCCGCCGAAGCGGTGCATGTGGGTCCGAGCGATTATGTGCCGTGGCTGCATGACCGCAAATGGGCGTACATTCGTTTGGAAGGCACGACCTTTGGCGACGTGCCGCTCAATGTCGAATTGAAACTCGAAGTGTGGGATTCGCCCAACAGCGCGGGCGTGGTGATTGACGCGGTGCGCTGCGCCAAAATCGCCATGGACCGCAAAATCGCGGGCGCGATTTACGCGCCGAGTTCGTACTTTATGAAATCGCCGCCGCAACAATTTCCCGACGACGTGGCGCGGCAGATGGTCGAAGACTTTATCAAAGGATGACGCGCAGCGCGATATGAGTCCGGGATTTTTTGTTTGGAATGTAATGCGCGAGGCGATGGGAGCGCTGCCTCCCACCCTCGCCGCCAAAATCGCCCGCGGTTTAGGTTTTGGCACATACTATCTCATGCGCGAAAAACGGCGCATTGCGCTCGAAAATTTCGCGCACGTCTTGGATAAACCAGCCAAGGACCCCGCTGTCAAACGGGTCGCGCGCGAGTCATTCATCAATTACACCGTCTATCTGCTCCATCTCTTGCGCTTTGAAAATGCCACTCCCGACGAGTTGACGCGGCGCGTACATTTTGAATCCGCGCCCGAAACGGAAGCGGCGCTGCAACTGGATTATCCCATCATCATGGTCTCGATTCATTTCGGCAATATGGATTATGCGGGCCCCGCCGCCATCAAACGCTATCGTCCGTTGACGATTGCCGCCGAGACCATCAAACCGGTTGACCTGTTTGAACATCTGGCGCGCGTCCGCGCGAAACACGGGATGCATCTGATTCCGTATGACCGCGCCCCGCGCAAAATTATCGAGGCGCTCAAACGTAAAGAGCTCATCGCCTTTATGCTCGACATTGGCATCAACGGTTTTGAAGATTTGAATCGGGCGCCGGTTACCTTTTTTGGGAAACCAACTCTTTTTCCCTCCAACCCGCTGATTTTGGCACAGCGTTACAACGCCCCACTCTTTTGTATCTTTGCGCACAATGGCAGTGGCGAGGATATTCATGTTCACATTGACGGTCCCTTTCACATTCCCAAACACTTGCCGCGCGCGCAAGCCGAGCGCCAAGTCATGCAGCAAATCGCCGCCAGCTTTGAGCGCACGATTCGCGCGCATCCCGCGCAGTGGTACATTTATCGTCCCATGTGGAAGTCGGATACGTCTACGGCGGCATTGCGCCGCGCGCCCGATTCCACTTCGCCGGATTTGATCTAGGCGCCGCGCATGGATACGTTGACCCTGTGGCTGTACCGCTTTGCGATTTGGTTTGTGCCGCTGCTGCCGGAGCGTTTCGGGTATTGGCTCTTTGCGCGCGGCGGCGATATCGTTTTTTATCTCAACACCGGCGCGCGGCGCGCGTATGAAAAAAATCTCGCGCACATCGCGCCGGCGGACATGCCCCGTTCGGCGCGCGCGCGCATCGCCCAACGCGCGCTGCGGAACTCGATGAAAAATTATTTCGATTTGTTCCGTTCGCACCGGTTGAGCGAAACCCAAGTGTGGGCGCAGTTGGATTCGGTGGTTGGGCTGGAACATCTCGACGCCGCGATTGCTTTGGGCAAAGGCGTCGCGGGCGGCAGCGCGCATTTCGGCAATTTCAATATGTTTGTCCATTTGACCGCGCTGCATTTCAAAAACAAACATGAAATCGTCGTGCCGGTTGAACGCATCAAACCGCCCGCCGTGTTTGAATTGGTCACGCAGCAACGCGCGGCGCAAGGCATCGAACTCGCGCCCTCCGATACGGCGGCGCGGCTCATTTTGAAAAAATTGCGCGCGGGCGCGGTCTTGGGGCTCGCCATTGATTTGGACCCGACCCATTCGGGACCCATCGTCAATTTTTTTGGCGCGCCCGCGCAACTGCCGGATGGCGCGGCGGCATTGGCGGTAAAATATAACGCGCCGTTGATTTTGGGTTTTATTCGCCGCTTGGACAATAATCAATGCGCGGTCACAATCGAACCGCCATTGGAATTGGAACGCACCGGCGATTTGAGCCGCGATACGCGCGCGGCGGTTGAAAAAATCGTCGCGCGTTTGGAATTTTGGATTCGTCAATATCCCGAACAGTGGTTGATGTTTCAACCGGTGTGGGAAGAGGACAAGCCGTCCGTCACAAACTCTAAACCCAAACAAACCGATTTGTGACCTACGGCTTGCCGCCTGTAACGTGGGCAAAGCCGACCTACATATCCACAGCGAACACAGCGACGGCATGGCGTCCGTCGCGGAAATTTTTGAATACGTCGAACAGCATACCGATTTGGATTTGATTGCGATAACGGATCACGACATGTTCGACGGCGCGCGCGCGGCGCAAGAATTGTTGGCAAAACGGAAATACCGTTTTGACGTTTTGACCGGCATGGAGGTCACGACGCGCGAAGGACATTTGCTCGCGCTCGGCATTTCTAAACCGCTCAAATCGTTACAGCGTCTCGATTGGTCTATCGCGCAAATTCACGAGCAAGGCGGCGTCGCCATCATTCCGCATCCGATGAGTTGGCTCATTCGCAGCGTGGGTCAGCGCGGCATTTTGCGAATTCTCAACGACACCGCGCCCGAAGTATATTTCGACGGCATCGAAGCCATGAATCCGAGCATTGCGGGACAGGTCACGGTGGCAAAAACGAAACGGCTCAACGAAACGCGTTTTCATCTGCCCGAAACAGGCGGCAGCGACGCGCACACCTTGAGCATGATTGGCACGGGCGTCACCTATTTTCAGGGACACACTGCGCAAGATTTGTTGAATACGCTGCGCGCGGGCGGCACGCGCGCGGACGGCCATTTCTGGACGCGCCAAGAAGTACGCGAGCTCGCGCGCATCGCGCCGCAGCAAAGTTATCGCGCGCTGGTGAAATTGCCTGCGCGCCATTTACGCCGCGCGCTGAGCCGGCATGGTTAAGCCCTGAAAGGTTTTTCCGCAGAAGGTTCAGCGCTGCGCCGACGCGTCATCCGCCGCAGACAGGAAATACGACGCTTTCAGTGTGGAAATCCGTCAGGTCTTGTCACTTATGAAAATCGCTCTTGTCACGCCGTACGATTATCCGTACCCCGGCGGCGTCACCGAACATATTATGCAGCTCGACCGCGAATTTCGACGGCGCGGGTACGATACGCGCATCATTGCGGCATCCAGTCAAGACAAGGAACCGCTCCAAGATAACGTCATCAAGGTCAGCGGCGCCGTCCGCACGTTTCCCTTTAGCGGCTCGAATGTGCGCGTGCCGATTGCGCCGCAAGTGTATCGCCGCGTCAAAAAAATTCTGCGCGAAGAAAAGTTTGACGTCGTCCACGCGCACGAACCCGCCGCGCCGCCGCTCTGCCCGATTGTGCTGCGCCATTCGCACGCGGTCAATATCGGCACCTTTCACGCGTACCGCGAAACCAATACGATGTATCAAATGGCGCGTCCGCTGCTGCGCCCCGTGTACAATAAACTCGACGGCCGCATTTTCGTTTCGCAAGCGGTGCGCGATTTTACGCTGGCGCAATTTCCGGGCGACTTTCGCATCATCCCCAACGGCATTGATTTCCAACGCTTTGCCAATCCCGCCCTTGAACCCATCGAACGCTTTAACGACGGCCGCCCCAACATTTTGTTTGTCGGACGTTTGGACAAGCGCAAAGGATTTCATCACCTCATCCGCGCGTTTCCCTTTATCAAACAAGCGTTTCCCGACGCGCGCTTGATTGTAGTCGGCGCGTATGACGACGACGACAAGGCGCCGTTCATCCGCTATGCGCGCCGTCACCATTTACGCAGCGTACATTTCGTCGGTTATGTTTCGCGCGAAGCGCTGCCGCGCTATTATCGCACCGCGCATTTATTTTGCGCGCCGTCCACCGGCTTTGAAAGTTTCGGCATCGTCCTGCTCGAAGCGATGGCGGCGGGCTTGCCGATTGTGGCATCTGACATTGCGGGCTATCGCTTGGTCTTGACGCACGATAGACAAGGTCTGCTCGTGCCACCCGAAGATTCCGACGCCATCGCGCACGCGGTCACGGCGTTATTAGCCGCGCCATCCGCGCGGCTACGCATGGCGGAACAGGGCCGCTGCACCGCCGTCCAGTACGACTGGCGACACATTGCCGATCAAGTACTGGCGTATTACCAAGAATTACTTTCGACGCGGCGCGAGGTTGCCAAGCGCGCGTCTTTTTCGCGCCGCGTCTGGCGGCGCATTGTTCTGGCGCCGAGCGAATGAAACAACTCTGCGAGGTTGTGATTATCGGCGCGGGCATCGTCGGCGCGGCGACGGCGTTCGCCCTGACGCGCGCGGGCAATTTGCGCGTGGCATTGTTGGAAAAGGGTCCGTTGGCGGGCGGCATGACGCGGCGCAGCGCGGGCGTGGCGCATCCATTTCAATCGCATCCTCGCTTGATTCAATACGCGCTGGAAAGTATCGCGTTTTATCAAAACGCCGCGCAGCATTTGGGGCCCAGTAAAAACGAATTTATCACGACCGGCGCCGCGTTGGTGGGCGGCAATGCGGACGCGGCAAAAATGTTCGCGCAAGCGCAAGCGCTCGCGCGCTTTACGCAAGATGCCAGCGCGCTCGCGCGCGGCGCGCTGGCGGCGCAATTTCCCGGCGTCGCGCCGCAGCTCCAAGCCGGCTTGTTCACGCCGCACGCCGGTTATGCCGACGCGGCGCAAATGACGCAGCGCTTGATTCAGGCGGCGCAAACGCGCGGCCTCACCGTCGCCACCGGCGCGCACGTAAAACAAATTCAAACGGTAAGCGGCGGCGCGCGCAGCGTCACAACAACCATGGGCAGTTTTGAAGCGCCCATTGTCATTGTCGCCGCAGGCGGTTGGTCGGACAAAGTATTGGCGTCGGCGAGTCAAACGGTGACGCTACAATTTCAACGCGGCGCGGTTTTATTTTACGAACAACCGCCGGAAATGACGGCAAGCCATCCAATTTTTTGGGACGTTCACGGCGAATTTTTTTTGCGCCCCCATCCATATCGCTTGAGCGCGGCGGGATGGATTGCGCCGCCAACGCCCGCGCTCACGCTCGAACCGTTCGACGAATTTGTCGCGCCGCCGGCGGCGACGCGCGTTTCGCAATTTATGGAGCAGTGTCTCGCGTCCAAGTTTGTCGCGCCGAAACGCAGCCATACAATTGTGTACGCGACGGGCGCCGACGGTTTGCCTCTCATGGGACGCGTACATGACGCGGCGGGTTTGTTCATCGCGGCGGGTTTCGGCGCCAATACCTTTGCGGTGGCGCCGGCAGTAGGCAAAATATTGGCGCAGCTAATCGTTGACGGCAACGCGCCGCCGGCGGCATCTTTTTTCGCGACGCCTTATGCAAAGGAAGAAACATTATGCTAACCGAATGGGCGCGCCAGCGCGCGCGCGCTTTTTTGAACGGCGTCGCCGTTTTTTTCAATCGGCTCGGTTTGACGCCAAACATATTGACCGTCATCGGTTTCGGTCTTGTCTGCGTCATTGCGGTTGTGATTGCGCTGGGGTACGAAGCGCTGGGCGCGGTCTTGTTAATTTTTGGCGCGGGCTTTGACGCGACCGACGGCGCGCTGGCGCGCTTGACGAACCGCGTCACCAAGTTCGGCGGCTTTTTTGATTCGACGCTCGACCGTTACGCCGACGGCGTGTTGATGCTCGCGCTCGCGTATCGCGGCATCGCGCTGGCGAATCAATGGATTATTCTTTTGGCGGTCGCGGCATTGATTGGTTCGTTTCTCGTGAGCTATACGCGCGCCCGCGCCGAAGGCATCGGCTTGCAATTAAAAGAGGGTTGGTTCACGCGTTTGGAACGGATGATTGTGCTAATCTTGGGTTTGTTCGCGACGTTATTCATCGGACAAACCGCTTTGCTCATCATGCTCGCCCTGCTCGCGATTTTGGCGAACGTGACCGCCGTGCAGCGCATCCTCATCGTCAAACGAAAATTAGACAAAGCGGACGCGTGACGCGCCAAAGCGGCGGACACAAGAATTGTCGCGCCAAAATATGATGTAAAGCGTGATATGGGAATGAATGTTTGGAATGAATTGATTGGTCCGAACGCGGGGTATCTCGCGGAATTGTACGAACGCTATCTGGACAATCCCGCGGCGGTGGACGATGCGACGCGCGCGTTTTTTGACGCGACGCCGCCACCCGATGCGGCAATCGCGGACGCGGGTTCAACGCTCGCCGCCGACAAGATTGTGGGCGCGGCAAATTTGGCGCAAGCGCTCCGCGCCTTTGGACATCTCGCCGCCACGCTCAATCCGCTGCGCGAACACTGGCGCGGCGACCCCGCGCTGGAATTGGCGACGCATCATTTGAGCGAAGCGGATTTGGAACAGCTGCCCGCGCGACTCATTGGCGGCCCCGTCGCCGCGCGCAGCGCGAACGCGCGCGAGGCAATCCGCGCGCTGCGCGAAATTTATTCGTCCACCACCGGGCACAGTTACGCGCAAATTCACGACCCCGCCGAACGCGCGTGGCTGCGCGACGCCGCCGAGACGCGGCGCTTTCGTCCGACGGCGGAAAATCTGGACGCGGTTGGCTTGCTCAAACGCTTGACCCAAGTCGAAACGTTCGAGCATTTTTTGCATCGCAGTTTTCCGGGCAAGACGCGTTTCTCCATCGAAGGTTTGGACATGCTCGTCCCGATGTTGGATGAAATTATTCGCGCGGCGGGCGACGCGGGCACGCGCACCATCTTTTTGGGCATGGCGCATCGCGGCAGATTAAATGTTTTGGCGAATGTGCTGCGAAAACCGCTGCGTCAAATTTTTGCCGAATTCCAAGACCCGGCGCGCGGACGCGAATTGACGCCGGGCGAAGAATTGGGTTGGACGGGCGACGTCAAATATCATCTCGGCGCGCATCACGCCATCGGCGCGAACGCCGCCGCGCCGACGATTGTCATCATGCCGCCGAATCCCAGTCATCTGGAAGCAATCAATCCGGTGGTCGAAGGGATGGCGCGCGCGGAAGGCACGACGGTGAACCGCGCGGGCGCGCCCACCTTTGACGCCGCCGCCGTTCTGCCGCTGTTGATTCACGGCGACGCGGCGTTTCCCGGACAAGGCATTGTGGCAGAAACGCTCAATCTCTCGCGCCTCGCGGGGTATCAAACGGGCGGCACGATTCATCTCATCGCCAACAATCAGTTGGGCTACACCGCGACGCCCAAAGACGGCCGCAGCACTTTGTATGCCAGCGACCTCGCCAAAGGTTTTGAAATTCCCATCGTCCACGTCAACGCCGACGACCCCGAAGCGTGCATCGAAGCGGCGCGTCTCGCCGCCGCCTATCGCGCCACGTTCCACAAAGATTTTTTGATTGACCTCGTGGGGTATCGGCGTTACGGTCACAACGAAGGCGACGAGCCGGGCTTTACGCAGCCGCAGATGTATGAAAAAATCGCGCAGCATCCGACGGTTCTGGAACAGTGGGCAAACACGCTGCGCGCGCGCGGCGTGATTGATGCGGAATTGGCGCCGCGTTTGGCAAAAGAAAATTGGCAAGCGCTCCAAACGATTCTCGAAGCGGTGCAGCCCGAAACGGATTTGGCCGAAGATACGCCGCAACCGCCGCCGCGCGGCGCCGCGCGACGGACGAAAACGGGCGTGCCGTTGGCGCGCTTGAGCGCGTTGAATCAAGCGCTTTTGGCGCTGCCCGAAGGGTTTGCGCTCAATTCAAAATTAGAGCGCGCGATGGCGCGCCGCCGCCATGCGTTGGACGACGCGGACGCGCGCACAATTGATTGGGCGACGGCGGAACAATTGGCGCTGGCTTTGATTCTCACCGAAGGCATTCCGATTCGTTTTACGGGACAGGATGTCGAGCGCGGGACGTTCGGACAACGCCACGCCGTGTTTCACGATGTCAAGACGGGCGCGACGTACACGCCTTTGCAAGCGCTGCCGCAAGCGCGCGCGGCGTTTGAAATTCACGACAGTCCTTTGACCGAAGCGGCGACCATCGGATTCGAGTACGGTTACAACGCCCAAAAGCCCGAACGCTTGGTCTTGTGGGAAGCGCAGTACGGCGATTTTATCAATGAAGCGCAAGTGATGATTGACGAATTTATCGTATCGGCGCGCGCCAAATGGGGACAAACGCCGTCGCTGGTTCTCCTTTTGCCGCACGCGTGGGAAGGCGCGGGGCCCGACCATTCAAGCGGACGGTTGGAACGTTTTTTGGCGCTGGCGGCGGAAACGAATCTGCGGATTGTGTATCCGACGACGGCGGCGCAGTATTTTCATCTCTTGCGCCGTCAAGCGCTGTTGTTGAAAACAGACCCGCTGCCGCTCATTGTCATGACGCCCAAAAGTCTTTTGCGTCACGCGCAAACGGCATCGTCCGCGCGCGAATTGGCGGAAGGAAGTTGGCAGCCCGTCATGGACGACGCGCACGCGCAACAGCCGCCGGACGCGATACGACGTTTAATTTTGTGCAGCGGCAAAGTGGCGGTGGATTTGGAACAGGCGCGCGCGCGCGCGACGACGGCGACGGCGATTGTACGCATCGGCCAATTGTATCCCTTTCCGACAGAACAGATTTCGCAAATCATCCAACGCTATCGCCAAGCGCGCGAGGTTGTGTGGGTCCAAGAAGAACCCGAGAACATGGGCGCGTGGCAATTCATTCAACCCTATCTGCTTGAACTGCTCAAAGGGCGATTGCCTTTGCATTTTGTGGGGCGTCCGCCAAATTCGAGTCCCGCCGAAGGGTCCGCGGCGCGCGCGGCGTTGAATCAAAAACAGCTCGTGGAACGCGCGCTCCAAGCGCCGCAAGCGCAATGAATTTTTGCAAGTGAGAGCGAAAACTATGTCAATCCAAATTACCGTACCAGAATTGGGCGAGTCCGTCGTCGAAGCGACCGTCTTGCGCTGGCACAAGACGGAAGGCGCAACCGTTACGGCGGGCGAGCCATTGGTCGAGCTGGAAACGGAAAAGGTAAATCTGGATGTGAGCGCGCCGCGCGATGGCGTTCTGGCGCGCATCGAACATCAAGCGGGCGACGATGTAAAAATCGGAGACGTGCTGGGAATCCTCGAACCGACGACAGAAGGCGCGTCAAGCGCAACGCCGCCGCCAACGCCCGCCGAACCAAGTCCGCCAACGCCCACTGTAACGCCGCCAACCAAAACTGTTGCGCCGCCGATGCCGTCTGCGGTCGAATTCAAAGCGACGCCCGTCGCCGAACGCATGGCGCACGAGTACGGCGTTGATTTGCGCCAAGTCGCGCAACAGACGGGCAGCGCGCAGATTGGCAAACAGCAGGTCGAAAAATTTATCAAGAACCGCCAAGCGTCTCCGCCGCGCGCCGCGCCGCAAGCTGCGGACGCGACACAAGAGACGCGCGCGCTTTCGCCGCGTCCCGCGCCCGCGCCGCGCGCGCCATCCGTCGAAGCGGACAACGCGCGCCAAGAGCGCCGCAAAATGTCGCGCCGTCGTCAAACGATTGCGCGGCGTCTGGTAGAGGCGCAAAGGACCGCCGCGATGTTGACCACCTTTAACGAGGTGGATATGAGCGCCGTGATGACGATTCGCAAACAGCGCCGCGAAGATTTTGAAAAACGGCACGGCGTGCGACTCGGCTTGTCGTCGTTTTTTGTGCGCGCGGTCGTCGGCGCGCTCAAAGCGTTTCCCAATCTGAACGCCGAAATTCAAGGCGACCAAGTGGTCTATAAAAATTATTACGACATTGGCATTGCGGTGGACGCGGGCGAAGGTTTGGTGGTGCCAGTATTGCGCGATGCGGACCGTCTCACGTTTGCCGACATCGAAAGCAAGGTGCGCGATTTTGGCGAACGCGCCGCGCAAGGGACGCTCACGCTAGAAGATTTGCGCGGCGGCACTTTTACGCTGACGAATGGCGGCGTGTTTGGTTCGCTGCTCAGCACGCCAATTCTCAATCCGCCCCAAGTCGGCATTTTGGGTTTGCACAAAATCGAAGAGCGTCCCATCGCGTTCGAGGGCCAAGTAGTTATTCGTCCGATGATGTATATCGCGTTGACGTATGACCATCGTTTGGTGGATGGACGCGACGCGGTTCGTTTCCTCGTCCGCGTTAAAGAATTGGTCCAAGACCCGGTAACGCTGCTGCTCGATTTGTGAACCGCGACAAAAAAACCTTCGGAAAAAATCCGAAGGTTTTTATTTTTACAAAACGTCGCGTCAACTGCCCTGTATTTTTTTGATTTCGCCATTCAACGCGGGAAGCACGTCAAATAAATCGGCGACGATGCCGTAATCGGCGATTTTGAAAATGGGCGCGTCGGGATCTTTGTTGATGGCGACAATGACTTTGCTGGACGACATGCCGGCGAGATGTTGAATCGCGCCGCTGATGCCCGCCGCGATGTATAGTTTCGGCGCGACGGTCTTGCCCGTTTGTCCGATTTGATGCGAGTAATCAATCCAACCCGCGTCCACTGCCGCGCGCGAAGCGCCAATCGCCGCGTTGAGCGTGTCCGCCAATTCATTCAACGGCGCGAACCCTTCAGGACCTTTGACGCCGCGTCCGCCGGAAATGACGACGTTCGCTTCGCCCAAATCTACTTTGGATTTTTCTTTGACCATCGTTTCGACAACTTGGGCGCGCGGCGCGGTCAAGGCGACGGCAACGGTTTGCAACGGCGCCGCGGGTTTATCCGCTTCGGCGGGCGGCACGAGATTCGGGCGCATGCTCACCATCACCGGGAAACTTTTGGCTTGGACATGCGCGATGGCTTTGCCGGCATAGACGGGCCGCGTCAAGACGAGCGCGCCGTTTTCGATTTGCGCGGCGGTGCAATCGGTCGCGAGCCCCCAATCCAAACGCGCGGCGACGCGCGCGCTGACTTCTTTGCCCCAACCGGTCGCGCCAAACATGACGATGGCGGGCTGCGCGGCGTTGATAATGGCGGCGAGCGCGGTCGTGTAACTTTCAGGCGCGAAATGTTCTAGCCCCTTATCGTCGGCGACATAGACTTTGGTCACGCCGGTTTTAGCGAGCGTTTCAGCCCACGCGCCGACATTGCTGCCGACGACGGCGCCTTCCACCGCGCCGCCCAGCGCGGCGGCGAGCGTCTGCGCCATATTCACCAATTCGTAACTGACTTTTTTGAGACCTTCCGCGCGCCCTTCGGCGATAATCAAGATATTGTTGGACATGGTTTACTGATAGCGAATCGCGAATCGCGGGCGACGTAATGTGTCGCCACAATCTGCCATTCCCTAAATAACCTTTGCCTCCTCATGCAAGAGTCGCGCCAATTCTTGCGCGGCAGTCTGGGCGTCGCCCGGAATAATTTTTCCCGGCGGACGCGCGGGCGGCGGTTCGAGTTTCGTCTGTTGAATTTTTGCGCCGGCGGCGCCAACCGTTGCGACAGCCACGCCCAATGCAGCGGCGTCCCAATCCGTAATCGGTTTCTTTTTCGCGCCCATGATGCCTTTGAGCGACGGATAGCGCAGTTCGCCCAAACCTTGCTGCGCGGTAAAAATGGCGGGCAGGGTCGTCGTCATGACATCGCGTTCGCCGTCCACTTCACGCACACAGCGCGCAGCTTTGCCATCGGCTTCGAGATTGAATTCGATGACGCTGTTGACGTGCGGCAAGTCGAGCAATTCCGCGACGCGCAGCGCCACTTGGGCATTGTCTTCGTCCACCGCTTGCTTGCCCGCCCAAATCATATCGTAGGGAATCTTTTTTAACGCGGCAGCCAAGACTTTGGCGGTCGCCGCCGCGTCGCCGCCTTCGAGCGCGGGGTCGGAAATATGGACGGCTTCATCCGCGCCGACGGCGAGCGCTTTACGAATTGTCTCTTTGGCGTCGGCGGAGCCAAATAAAACGGCAGTGACTTTACCGCCGTGTTGTTCCACTAACTGCAATGCTTTTTCCAGACCGTATTCGCCATACGGGTCCAGCACAAAATTCAGGCCTTCTGTCACCACCGCGCCCTCGCGCAGGGTGATTTTGCTCTCGGTGTCGGGGACACGTTTAAGCAACACGACAATGTTAAAAGGCATACGCTGCTCCTTGAAAAATTCCAAGCATGACGCAGTGCGTCATATCCATTATCGCCAAAATGATAACGAATGCAAGATTGAAATACGTATCAATCTGGCGCTAATTTGGTTCGGCTGTCGCTGTATCGCTGTATCGCTGCGCGCTACACAAGGATTTGGATTCGCGGCGCGCGTAACGCGTTACGCGCGCCGCCATGCAGAAAAATTTTTTCTCGGCTTGCGCGCTCTGACATTCTATTTTTTTCCCTGTGGCTGTCAATGCGCGATGCAAATTTGGAAAACAGTTTCTTGACTGGACTGCTTGGCTATGATAATCTAATCCTAATATCTTGAAACGGAATCAAACAATTAAATCCAGGAGGTGCCTACGCGACGAACAATCGCCGACGAGAACTATAGCAAGCCCCAAAACTTTATTAGATGTAGGAGGAGAAACTCATGTTACGTAACCGGTTCTATATAGCGCTGGGTCTGCTGGCAGCATTCAGCATGATTCTAGGCGCTTGTGCCGCCCCCGCTCCCGCTCCGACGACGCAACCCGCCGCACAGGCGACCTCAGCGCCCACACAACCCACTGCGGCGCCTGCACAACCCACTTCAGCGCCCGCACAACCCACTGCCGCGTCGGCGCAACCAACCGAAGCGGCAAAACCAACCGAAGCGCCCGCGCAATCCACGCGTCATGGCGGCTGGTTGGATGAGATTGATTATTCCGTCGTTGACGGACAATCCGCTATCACCCAAATTCAAGCCGACGCCATCAACCTCTTTAGCTATGGTCTGGCTTCCGACAAACTCGCCGACATTAAAAAAGCCGACCTCTGCTACACGCAATCGTACGGCACCTATTACAGTCTGTTGTTCAACCCGTATGGCAATGCCAAACACGAATACGCGGACGGCAGATTGAACCCCTTCTCAAATCGCAAAATCCGCGAAGCGACGAACTGGGCGGTTGACCGCAACTATATCAACCAAGAAATCTATGCCGGCGGCGCGCTGCCCAAACTCTTTCCGCTGACGACGCAGCTGGTGGATTACACCGACCTCATTGCCGAAGCGCGCGGTTTGGAAGCGAAATACGCGTACAACCTCGACAAGGCAAAAGAGATTGTTGACACCGAAATGACCGCCATGGGCGCCAAAAAGGGCGCGGATGGCAAATGGGAATACAACGGCAAGCCGGTCAAGATTACTTTTCTAATCCGCAATGACGGCGACGGCACGCGTTTGCAGCTGGGCAACTATTTTGGCACCCAACTCGAAGCGATGGGCTTTGCCGTTGAACACAAAGAAGGGAAATCTTCCGACCTTTCGCCCCTCTGGATTGGTTCGGATCCAAAAGAAGGTCAGTGGGACATTTATACCGGCGGTTGGGGTTCTAACGGTTTGAACCGCGACGAACGCACTATCTTTCGCGAAATGTATTTGCCCAACAGCCCGCAAGGTATTCCGCTGTTCACCGACAACGTGCCTGACCCCGAATTTCAAAAAGTCGCCGACGATTTGGCGGACGGCCGATTCAAGACCCTCCAAGAACGTCACGACCTGATGGTCAAAGCGCTGCCTCTGTCCGTTCAAGATTCGCTTCAGGTTTGGCTCGTTGACCTCCAATCCTATGCGCCTTTCAACTGCAACCTTGAAGTGAGCTCTGATGTCGGCGCGGGCGTGGAAACCACGTTCATGTCGCCCTACACCATGCGCTTCAAGGACAAAGAAGGCGGTCAGGTTAAAGTTGGCACCACCGCAACTTTGTTCACCGACCCGTGGAATCCGGTCAATGGCGCGAACTGGGTGACGAGCGCGTATGTTCAAAACGCGACCGCCAGCCGCGGCACAATGCCCGATCCGTACACCGGTTTGGCTTGGCCTCTGCGCGCCGAAAAGGCAGACCTCGTCGCACAGACCGGCACTCCGGTCCAAACGAATCTCGATTGGGTCAACCTTTCCTTTGAAGACACCATCAAAGTCCCGGATGATGCGTGGGTGGATTGGGACCCCGTCAACCAAAAGTTCTTGACCGCTGCCGACGCCGCCAAAGCGAAAACGCAATATGACCAAGTAAAAGCCAAAGCGGACGAATTGGTCGGCGCTGTTGCGCTGGCGAAATTGGATGATGCCGCGTTGGTCAAACTCGTCACCGACCTCGCCGCCGCGTACAACACTGCAAGCGGCGCCACCGTTGACGTCACCAAAGCCCTTACCAGCGACGAAGGCAAGCAAGCCGTCGCGGACAAGGTCAAAGAAATTCAAGAACTCAAAACCGACGATGAAAAGAAAGCTGCCCTCGCGGAATTTGCGATGGCGCAAGTCGGCGCGCAGGATACCGGCTATGTCTTTACGCTCGGTCAACGCGATGTGTCCACCGCCAAATCCAAAGCCGTAATCTACTATCCGGCGGACATGTTCAAAACCGTCAAATGGCATGATGGCAGCGCGCTCTCGCCCGCCGACTTTATCATGTCCATGATTCTGACCTTTGATTATGGCAAGCCCGGCAGCGCCATCTATGACGAAGATGTGGCGGGTAACTTGGAAGCGTTCTTGTCGCACTTTAAGGGCGTCCAAATTCTCTCCACCGATCCGCTGACCATTGCCACGTATGACGACAATGTGTTCTCGGATGCCGAGTTGAATATCACCACCTGGTGGCCCAATTATGGTTTCGGCGAAGCGCCATGGCAATCGGTCGCCATCGGCAACGAAGCCGTCGCCGCCAAAGAACTGGCTTGGGGCACGGGCCAAGCAGACCGCAATAAAGTGGAATGGATGAGCTTTATCGGCGGTCCGAGTTTGGATATTTTGTCCAAACATCTGGATCAGGCGATTGCCAACAAGACCATTCCTTATGCCGATGTAATGGGCAAATACGTAACCGCCGATGAAGCCGTCGCCCGCTATAACGCGCTCAAGAAATGGTACGCCGACCACAAGCATTTCTGGGACGGCACAGGGCCCTACTATCTGAGCACAGCGGACCTCAATGCCGGCGTCGCCGTTGCCAAACAGAATCCCGACTTTGTAGATCTCTCTGACCGCTGGTCCAAGTTCGGCCAAGCGCCTCTGGGCGAAGCGGCATTGGACGGGCCCGCGCAGCTCAAGGTGGGCGAAGCGGCTGAATACAAAGCCACCTTTACCTATCAAGCTTCGGGCGACGCGTATCCCACCAAAGATATCCGAGCCGTCAAGTTCTTGCTCTATGATTCGACCGGCGCGACGGTCTATGTCGGCGCGGGTACGCCTACGAGCGACGAAGGCGTGTTCACACTCGCCATCCCCGCTGACGTAGCCGCGAAACTTACCGCCGGCGCAGGTAGAATCGAAGTGGCAGGCGTGTTTATTCCGGTTGCCATTCCCGCGTTTACGTCGCAAGATTATGTAGTCTTGCCGTAAGCGTTCGTTCGCATCGTTCAAGGGGCAAGAGCAAGCTCTTGCCCCTTTCCTTAAATCACACGCGGTATGTCGCGCAAGCCGCGCCGCGTCGTTTTCGCAAAAATTCTAATTGGTCGCAATGTGAGGATGTATGTCCAGTAAATCTTTGGCTGCAAACGCCGAGACCCAAGTTCGCAGTGAACCGACTGCCAAGAAATCGTTTGACGATAGTACGTTGATACGGATGACCAAATACACGGGCATCCGACTCGTCACCATGGCCATCACGGTCACGATTGGCGTCTATCTCACCATCCTCATCGCCAATATGGGCGGATACGTGGACACGATCATGCGTAACGAAATCCGCGACAATACAACGCAATCCATTTTGGCAAATCCCAGTTTTCGCACTCTTTCGACCGAAGCCAAACAAAGACTCATTCAGGAAAAAATTACTTCGGAAGAAAATCGTCTGGGTTTGAATCAACCTTTTGCCGTCCGTTCTTTGGGCTATCTCACCAACGCGCTGACTTTGAATCTGGGTCGCGCCATGCAAATGACCAGCGACCAAGGGTCCAAAGAAGTGCGTTTGATTTTGCTCGAACGGCTGCCCGCGACACTTTTGTTGACCGGCACCTCTGAATTATTCTTGTTCTTTGTCAGCGTTTTCGTCGCGCTGGCGCTCTCGCGCAAATATGGCGGCTGGTTCGACAAATTTACCATTGCCTTGTCGCCCACCTCTGCCGCGCCGCCATGGTTTTACGGCATATTTTTAATTTTGATTTTTGCGGCAGTGCTGCGCGTCCTGCCATTCGGCGGGCTGGTGGATGTGCCGCCGCCCGATAACAAGATTGATTACGCGTTGAGCGTCTTGAAACATCTCATTCTGCCGGCGGCATCGGTAATCATCGCCTCGATCTTTTTGAGCATTTATACCTGGCGCACGTTCTTTTTGATTTTCTCTAGCGAAGATTATGTCGAAGTGGCTAAAGCCAAAGGGTTGACGCCGCGCGATGTGGAACAGCGTTATATTCTCCGTCCGACGCTACCGACCATCATTACAAGTTTTGCCCTTTTAGCCATCACGTTGTGGACCGGTTTCACCCTCACCGAAACTATATTTTTGTGGCCCGGGCTTGGCATTACGATTTATCGCGCCATCGGCTTGTACGATACGCCGGTCATTGTGGGTTCCACGATTATCTATGCGTATCTCTTGGCGATTACGGTTTTGCTGCTTGATTTTATTTATGCGTTAGTTGACCCGCGCGTCAAAATCGGCGGAGGCGGCTCGAAATGAATGCGCTCAAGCACACGTTTCGCGACCTGATTCGCTATCCCTCCGCCGTATTGGGACTGTTGATTATCGTGGGGCTGTTGATTGTGGCTGTCTATGCCTTGGTCACAATTCCGTATGACGAGGCAGTGCGCCTCTGGCGCGGCGGCGAAGACGTGTGGTATCTAAATCCGAAATATGCCGCGCCGTCTTGGGTTAATTTCTTTTCCCTCAAAAAAGCTCCCGTGTCGTTCGTCGTCAATACCGCCGACGGCACCATGTCCAAGACCGTCACGCCCAGCAACGAGGATATTTCCACAACCGATATCAAGTATTCGTTTGATTATCAATATGATACGTTTCCGCAGGAAATGATTCTCTATTATACGGCGACGTTCAAGGATAAATTGCCGTTTGCCTCTGTCCTTTGGACTACGCCGGACGGCAGGAAAATTAAAATTGCCAATATGGCGGTGGACCGCCGCACCACGTATCGTTTTTCCCAAGACCCAAAATTGCCAAAGACTTTGAAATCCAATGATGTAATGGAAGGGTTGTTTGCGGACCCCAAAGCGGAAACGCCCACTCCGGTCAAGGGAATTTACACATTGGAGATTATCGGCACTACCTTTGAGAGCGGCTCGACGCTCGACGCGCAATATGTATCGCACGGCGAACTGTATGGTATGGCTGGCACCGACAAGTATCGTCGCGACCTGATGCTGCCTTTATTGTACGGGACGCCCATCGCATTGGCATTTGGATTACTTGCCGCCATCGGCACGGCGGTTCTCACCATGAGCATCGCCGCCATCGGCACCTGGCACGGCGGCTGGGTGGATGGCTTGATTCAGCGCATCACCGAAATCAACCTCGTGCTTCCTTTTCTCGCCATTCTGATTATGGTGGGGACATTCTATTCGCGCAGCATCTGGCTCATGCTCGGCGTGACAATTGTCTTGGGCATTTTCGGCGCCACCATCAAGACCTACCGCGCCGTGTTTTTACAATCCAAAGAATCAAGCTATATCGAGGCGGCGCGCGCGTATGGCGCTTCCAACTCGCGCATCATCTTTAACTATTTGATTCCGCGCATGATTCCCCTTTTGATTCCCGCGCTCGTTTCTTCCGTCGCGGCGTTTGTATTTCTGGAAGCGTCGCTTGCCGTTCTCGGCTTGGGCGACCCGGTTCTGCCGACATGGGGCAAGGTGATTAACGACGCCTTTACGGACGGCGCGCTCTATCAGGGTCGCTATTATTGGGTGCTGCAACCCGCCATGTTATTGATGCTCACGGGCTTGGGTTTTGCCATGTTGGGCTTTGCACTGGACCGCGTTTTTAATCCCAAGCTGAGAGACATGTGACATCATGGCGCAACAAAAAATTCTCCTTCGTATTCAAGACCTGTATCTGTATTTCAAAACTGCGGCGGGTTCGGTCCAAGCCGTTGACGGCGTAAATTTTGACCTGGATGCAAATCGCGCGGTCGTCGTGTTGGGCGAATCGGGCTGCGGCAAAAGCTCCTTGGCTAAAGCTATTTTGCGCCTCTTGCCGCGCAACGCGGGCAGATACGAAGGGCACATTTACATTGAAGGCGAAGACATCATGCCGCTGCCGGAAGAGGAATTCCGACACAATATCCGGTGGGCGACGATTTCGATGGTGCCGCAAGCGGCGATGAATTCGTTGAATCCGGTGCTGCGCGTCGGCGATCAAGTCGCCGAACCGGCGTTGATTCATCTCGGCGTGAGCAAAACCGAAGCCCTCGCCATGACCAAACGGATGTTTCAGCATGTGGGCGTACCGGAAGATTTTATCAAGCGGTATCCGTTCGAGTTGAGCGGCGGGATGCGTCAACGCGTCGCGATTGCCATGTCGCTGGTCACTTCGCCCAAATTGATTATCTTGGACGAACCGACCTCCGCGCTGGACGTATTGACCCAAGCCAGTATCTTTAACGTCTTAAAGCGCCTTAAAAAGGAAATGGGGATTGGCTTTATCCTGATTACGCATGACATCGCCACATCGAGCGAACTCGCCGATCAGGTGGCGGTGATGTATGCCGGGCAAATTGTCGAAACGAGCGACGCGCATCGTTTCTTTGAAACGCCGCTGCATCCCTATTCCAAAAAACTGATGGCGAGCGTTCCGCGCCTGCACGGCAAAACGGAACCGGAATTTATCACCGGCCGCCCGCCGAGTTTGATTAATCCGCCGACCGGATGCCGCTTTGCCGACCGCTGCCCGTCGCGTTTTGACAAGTGCGTCCAAGAACCGCCCATAATTGAAAAAGAAGGACGAAAGGTCAAGTGCTGGTTATACGCTTGAATCGAGATCAAAGCCATGATAGAGATGACCGCGCTGCCAAGCGCGCCGCCACAAGAACGCCAAGTTGTTTTAGCCATTGATGATTTGCATGTCTGGTTTGAGCTCCGACGCTTTGGGTTTGGACATGTCGGAGACGTCAAAGCCGTTGACGGCGTAACCTTTAATGTTCATGCCGCCGAGACCATCGCCATCGTCGGCGAAAGCGGCTGCGGCAAGTCGAGCTTGATGAAAGCAATTCTCGGTCTGTACAAGCCGACCACGGGCAGTATTCATTTCGAGGGCCGCGACCTATCCAAATTCACCGCCAAAGAGATGCACTGGTATCATTCTCACGTGGGCTATGTGCAGCAAGACCCGTATGGCGCGCTGCCCCCCTTTATGACGGTTCAGAAAATTTTAGAAGAGCCATTGATTATAGGCAACGTCAAAGATTCTACTGAACGCATCCAACGCATCCGCAAAGCGATGGATGAGGTCAAGCTGAATCCGGTGGACGATTTTCTGCCAAAGTTCCCGCACATGCTGAGCGGGGGACAGCAACAGCGCGTCGTCATTGCCCGCGCCATGATTATGGAGCCGCGATTCCTCGTCGCGGATGAACCCGTCTCGATGTTGGACGCGTCGGTGCGCGTAGAAATTCTCAAACTGCTGCGCGGCTTGCAGGAATCGCATCATCTCTCGGTCATTTATATTACGCACGACCTCTCCACCGTTAGTTATTTTTCGGAACGCATTTTTGTAATGTATGCCGGAAACCTCGTCGAAAAGGCGCCCGTGCGGCAACTGCTTGACAACCCGCTGCATCCGTACACGGTCGCGCTGTTGACCGGGACTTCGGAACCAGACGCGCGGAACGCCGAAACCTTCAAAGAAATTCCGCCGGGCGAACCGCCCAGTCTCGTCAATCCGCCTTCGGGCTGCCGCTTTCATCCGCGCTGTTCCAAATTCATGCCGGGCATCTGCGATGTCAAGAAACCGCCCGAATTTGAACCCGAACCCGGTCATCAGGTCTCGTGCTGGCTCTATGACCCCAAGAATTAAACTCACGCCCGGCAAGTTAATTCTGATAGCGATAGGCCTGCTGTGTCTTGGCGTAGCGCTGCCGTTCCTGATGGTCATTGACGTAATTCCATCCACCTTTTTCATGAATTTTTTTTCCTATACCGCCTCGACCTTGGGGCTCATCTTGGGACTCATCGGTCTAGCGTACTATACGCGCGACAATCGCAAAGGAAAATAATTTTTTTATCGCAATTTTGTTTGGGACAAAGCTCCCCTTGTGCGCGTACCAGCGCGGTGTTATACTTGCGACGCGCTGCCAACGGTAACGCGTCGCGCGCCACGCACAGGAGCCGCTGTGAACGAGTCATCGTCATTGACCGCCAATCCGACCATTTTTTTCCAGCTGCAAGAAGAAGAACGCCAACGCGTCGCCAATCTCTTGCTGAGCGGACCCGGACAGCTTTTGGCAAACACGCTCACCGAAATCGAGTACGCGCTGCCGCTGCTGGAAAAAAATCCGCACGTCGTGCGCGGCGGCTTGGAAGCGCTGCGGCTTGAATTGCGCGATGGCTTGGCTCAACTCAAAGAGCTGGTCGCCGAATTGCAGCCGCCGCTTTTGGACGAGCTGGGCTTGGGCGCGAGCATCGAACAGTACGGCGCGAAATTCGGCGCACGCGTCGGCTTGCGTATCGAGTGCGACGGCTGTCAAGAATTTCACACGCGGTACCCGCGCAGCATCGAACTCACGCTCTTTCGCGTCGTCCAAGAAGCGCTCGCCAATGTGGACGCGCACGCCAAAGCCACGCGCGTCGTCATCCATTTGACGGGCGAACCCAATCAGGTGCGGCTTGAAATTCAAGATAACGGCCGCGGCTTTGCGCCGCGCGCGCCGCGCTCCGCCAAAAAACGACAGTTGGGTCTGATTACCCTACGCGACCGTGTCGAATTGTTGGGCGGACAGCTAAAATTATTTTCCGAACCGGGGCGCGGCGTGCGCGTCCTCGTTACGATTCCGTATCATGGTTACGTGAACGAATTCACTTTGCAAGGGGGGCATGTCGCCAATGAACGAACCAAACGCCAATCCGCGCCGCGCGCGCGTCCAAGTCACACCCGCCAACAAGAAACCGTCAGAACCAATCACCGCGCCGCCGCCCAAGAGCCGTCACAAAAAAACAACGCGTCAAAAAACCGCGCCGCCACCCGCAAACGCGTCCGATAAAATTTCCGTCCTGATTGTGGACGACCATCCGGTTTTCCGCGGCGGTTTACGCGGCGTGTTGGAATTGGAAGATTCTATCCAAGTTGTCGGCGAAGCCGAAGACGGCCAACAAGCGCTGGACCAAGCGCGCGCGCTCCAGCCGCAAGTGATTTTGATGGACATTAACTTGCCGTTGGTCAATGGGATGCAAGCGACGCGCGAATTGACCGCCGAACGCAGCGACCTCGCCGTGATTATTTTGACCGCGTATCACGACGACGAACAGATGCTGCAAGCGATGCGTTCCGGCGCGAGCGGTTACTTTCCCAAAGAAGTCGCGCCGAGCGAGTTACTCAACGCCATTCGCACGGTGAGTCGCGGCAAATACGCCATTGACGATGACGTCTTGGCAAAACCCCAAGTCGCCAGTTGGTTGATTAACGAATTTGCCACCATGCAAGAAAACGTCGAGAACGAGGATGAAACGTTCCGCGCGCTCTCGGCGCGTGAAATGGAGATTTTGCGCCTGATTACGCGCGGCTTGAGCAACAAGGAAATTGCCAAAGCCCTGGGCATCAGCCGCCAGACCGTCAAAAATCACATGACCTCCATCTTGCGCAAACTCGCCGTGAACGACCGCACCCAAGCGGCGGTGTACGCGCTGCGGCGCGGTTGGATTCGTTTGCAAGACACAGAATAAAAACGGCACGCGCCCCCCGGAGGATAAACGTATGGCTAATGACACGCTGGCGCAAGCGCAAACTGTCGCGGCTGAATTGTTGACCGAAATCGAACAGCTGCGCATCGAATCGCGCGAAATCGAAGTATTGATTCGCCAAACCACAGGCGAAATCGAACGGCAGACCCAAAAGCAAAATGAAATGTCCGCGCGTCTGCGCCAAGTCGAAGCGAATTTTGATTCGTACACGCGCGAAGACGTGCGGCAGACTTATGCCAACGAACGCGACGCGCAATTGAAATTACTCTTGATGCGTTCCCAGTTGGAGCAGTTTCAGGGCAAGCATCGCCAACTCGACAACTATATTCAGCAAATGCGCCGGCTGCAAGATTTGACGGCGCGTATCGCCGAAGGCCTCGGCGCGGAACAGGGCGAAAGTTCGCCGGGGCATGCCGTCTCGGACCACGAAGCCGTCATTCAAACCATCGAAGCCCAAGAATCCGAACGCCAGCGTCTCGCGCAGCAAATGCACGATGGGCCCGCCCAGTCCTTGACCAATCTCATTTTGCAAGCGGAAATTGTGGAACGCTTGTTTGACGCGGAACCCGCGCGCGCGCGCAGCGAGTTGGGCCAATTAAAAACGTCCGCGAATGTGACCTTTCAACGCGTACGCGATTTTATTTTCGCGCTGCGCCCCATGATGTTGGACGACCTCGGCCTGCTGCCGACGATTCGGCGCTACACCCAACAATTTGAAACCATCAACAAATTGCCCGTGACCTTGAATTTGAGCGGCGACCGCACGCTCGCGCCCTATATCGAAGTCACCATTTTCCGTTCGATTCAAGAACTCTTGACGAATGTGGCGAAACATGCGCACGCGGCGCGCGTCCAAGTGACGCTCGACCTGAACGCCGAGCCGATTAGCATCATTGTCGAAGATGACGGCAGCGGTTTTGACGCGGCGCAAGTTTTGGCGCGCGCGCGCGAGCGCGGCAATACCGGGCTGGTCACATTGGAAAAACGCGTCGAGATGCTCGGCGGCACGGTCAACTATCAAAGCGCCACCGGGCGCGG
>Ga0226835_1000593_pt1 | contig 34365 bp, 27 predicted proteins | sample LAC_MetaG_1_FD_163627 | JGI IMG/M metagenome (GOLD analysis project Ga0226835, IMG submission 163627) | Anaerobic ammonium oxidizing microbial communities from anammox membrane bioreactor (MBR) in UC Berkley, California, United States -... | ecosystem: Engineered > Bioreactor > Anaerobic >...
CGCCACGATCTCGAAGCCGGCGGCCTCGACCACCTCCTCGGCCAGGGCCGCCGCGCGCTTGCCGTCGCGGGTGGCCCGGGCGAGCAGGTCGGCGTCGACGCCCGCGGCGTGATCGCCCGTCACGCCCGGCGGCTCGCACGGTGCCTCCTCGGCCACGCGGCGGCGGGCCAGCTCGACGTAGTCGGGGTCGAGGTCGTAGCCCACGTAGCGCCGCCCGAGGCGGGCCGCCGCCACCAGGGCCGAGCCGCTCCCCATGAACGGGTCGAGCACGAGGTCGTCGGCGAAGGTGTAGAGGCGGATGAGCTGCTCCGGGAGCTCGACGGGGAACGGCGCGGGGTGACCGACCCGCCGGGCGCTCTCGGTCGGGATCGACCACAGATCGAGGGTGAGGGCCATGAAGTCGTCGGCTATCAGCGTGCTCTCGTGGGGCAGCCCCTCGGCGGCCCGGCGCCGAGTCGATCGCGCGCGGTCGAAGCGACCCCGGCTCGCCACCACCACCCGTTCGGTGACGTCGCGCAGCACCGGGTTCGACGCGCCGCGGAACGAGCCCCACGCGCACGATCCGCTGGCCCCTTCGGCCTTCTGCCAGATCAGCTCCCCCCGCAGCAGCAGGCCGAGCCGGTCCTGGAGGATGCCGATCACGTCGGCGGAGAGGCTCCGGTACGGCTTGCGCCCCAGGTTGGCCACGTTGACCGCGATCCGCCCGCCCGGCTCGAGCTTGCGGGCGCACTCCGCGAACACGTCGGAGAGCAGGCCGAGGTAGTCGGCGTACGACGACGGCACGCCCTCACGCTCGAGCTCCTCCTCGTACTGCTTGCCCGCGAAGTACGGAGGTGACGTCACGACCAGGGCGACGGACCCGTCGGGGACGGCGTCCATCGACCGGGCGTCGCCGCACACGAACGGCTCGGCGACGGGCTCGGGTGGGAGCACCGTGTCGTCGGCCGAGAGCTCGGGGGCGCGGAAGCGGTCGTAGAAGGCCGAGGCGTCGTGGCTCTCGCGCCGCCCCACACCGAAGTTGGAGGTGGCGGTACTTCGCCGCTTCCTGGCCGCGCCCGGTCCCGTCGCGCCCGATCCCATCGTGTCCTGACTCCGGCGCGTCCGCCGCGGACTGCCCGGGATCGAGGCTAACAATCGCCGCGCGCCGCCCCGGGGATGGGTACGACGGGGCGCGACGGCCCGGGTAGGGTCGGCACCGCCGACCGCCCGGCGCAGTCTCTACCGGTCGACGGAGGCGAACCCGACATGCCCGAGACCATCGTCGTCCCGCTCGACGGATCGGACGCCGCCGAGGCCGCGCTCGGCCCGGCCGCCGCCATCGCCCGCCGAACCGGGGCCCGGCTCGTGCTCGTGTCGTCACGCCTGGGCGGGCCTGGCGACCCCGACGCCTACCTCGGCGACATCCAGACCGGCCTCGACGTCCCGTCGGTCGAGACCGTCGTCGTCCGCGACCGCCGGGCCCCGGGGGCGGTCGACCTCGTCGCCGGGCAGCACCCCGACCCGGTGGTCTGCATGCGGACCAGCGGCCGGTCGGGCCTGCGGGCCGTGGTCTTCGGGTCCGTCGCCCAGGAGGTGCTGCGCCGGGCCCGGGTCCCGGTCCTGCTCGTGGGCCCCGCCGTGGCACCCGACTGGGAGCTGCCCACCGACGTCGTGGCGTGCGTCGACGACCGGCCCGCGTCACGGTCGATGGTGCCCCTCGCCGCGGAGTACGCGGGCGCGCTCGGCAGCCGCCTCTGGATCGTGACCGTCGTCCCCGCGCGAGGCCGCGAGGCGGACCCGGCCCGGGCCGCGGCGTTCGAGGACGCGTGCCGGCGCCTGGTCGAGGAGCGGGCGGAATCGGTCGCGCCGATGGAGGCCCGGTGGCGGGTCGTGCACGGCGACCCGGCCGAGGAGCTGATCGCCATGGCCTCGGGCTTCCCCGCCGCGCTGATGGTCATGGCCACCCGTGGTCACGTCGGTCTCGGGCCGGCGACGGTCGGGAGCGTCACCACCGACGTCGTGCGGCGGGCGACCGGTCCGGTGCTGGCCCGAGCCTTCTATGGCTTCGACTGAGCCCGTTCCCGTTCCCGGCTCCGGTTCCGGTTCCGGCTCCGGCTCCGGTTCCGGCCTGGGCCTCGGCGACCGCCTGCTGCTCGCGGCGACCGTCGGGGGGCTCGCGGCAGGCGGCGTGGTCCACCTGGCCGGTTCTCCCGGCGCGGCCCGTGCCGTATGGGCCGCGACGACCGCCGCGGCCCTCGTCCCGGCGCTGGTGTGGGTGCTCGCCGCCCTGCGCCGGTCGCTGGCCGGTGTCGACCTGGTCGCGGTGCTCGCCCTCGCCGGCACGCTGGCCGTCGGCGAGTACTTCGCCGGGGCGGTGATCGCCGTGATGCTCGCCACCGGCCGGGTCCTCGAGGCGGCGGCCGTCGGCCGGGCCGACCGCGAGCTGCGGGCCCTGTCCCGGCGCACCCCGCAGACCGTCCACCGCCACGAGGGCGGAGGCCTCGTCGACCGGCCGCTCGCCGACGCCCGCGTCGGCGATCTCCTGCTGGTGAAGCCGGGGGAGGTCGTCCCGGTCGACGGCCGCCTCGAGGAGGGCGCCGCCCTGCTCGACGAGTCGGCGCTCACGGGCGAGTCGGTGCCCGTCGAGAGGAAGCCGGGCGGCTTCGTGCGCAGCGGCGTGGCCAACGCGGGCGGGCCGTTCGACCTGCGCGCCACGGCGACCGCGGCCGACAGCACCTACTCGGGAATCGTCCGCATCGTCGAGTCGGCTCAGGCGTCGAGCGCGCCGATGGTGCGCCTGGCCGACCGCTACTCCGCCGTGTTCCTACCCGTGACCCTCGCGGTGGCGGCCCTCGCCTGGGCCGTGTCCGGCGATGCCGTCCGGGCCGTGGCCGTGCTCGTGGTCGCCACCCCGTGCCCGCTGATCCTGGCCACGCCGATCGCGATCGTGTCGGGTCTGGCGCGCACGGCCCGGCGGGGCGTGGTCGTGAGGGGTGGCGCGGCCCTGGAGGGCATCGCCCGCGCCCGCGTGCTCCTCCTCGACAAGACGGGCACCGTCACCGCCGGGCGTCCCGTGATCTCCCAGATGGTCCCCGTCCCCGGCGGGCCGCCGGCCGAGGAGGCGCTGACCCTCGCCGCGTCGCTCGACCAGGTCTCGCCGCACGTCCTCGCCACCGCCGTGGTGGAGGCGGCTCGTGATCGCGGGCTCGCCCTTGCGATGCCGGAGGACGTGGAGGAGGTGCCGGGGTACGGGATCCGAGGCCGCGTCGGCGGCCGGGAGGTGCACGTCGGCAAGGCGTCGTGGGTGGGGGAGTGTCCGGTGTCGTGGTTGCGCTCGGCCCGGCGGAGGGCCGAGCTCGACGGCTCGGCCACGATCTTCGTGGGCGTCGACGGGCGCGCCGTGGCGGCCCTGCTCGCCACCGACCCGCTCCGGGCCGACGCGGCCCGCACCATGCGGCTGCTCCGGCGGTCGGGGATCGACCGGATCGTGATGGTCACCGGCGACCGCGGCGAGGTCGCCGAGACGGCCGGGGCCGCGGTCGGCGTCGACGCGGTGTACGCCGAGCGGACCCCACCGGAGAAGATCGAGGCGCTGCGCATCGAGGCCCGGTTCGGGCCCACGATGATGGTGGGTGACGGCATCAACGACGCCCCCGCGCTCGCGGCCGCCGACGTGGGGGTCGCGATCGGGGCCCGCGGCGCCACCGTCGCCGCCGAGGCCGCCGACGCCGTCCTCACTGTCGACCGCCTCGACCGCCTCGCCGACGCCATGCGCATCAGCAGCCGGACGGTCCGCATCGCCCGCCAGAGCGTGGTGTTCGGCATGGCCGTGTCGTTCGGGGCCATGGGCTTCGCGGCGGCCGGGTGGCTGGTGCCCGCGCTCGGCGCGCTCCTCCAGGAGCTCATCGACGTGGGGGCCATGGCCAACTCCCTGCGCGCCGCCGCCGGGGGCGAGCAGCCCGCCCGCCTGCTCGGCGACGACGCCGAGACCAGCCGCCGCTTCAGCGCCGAGCACGACAAGATGCGGGCCGAGGTCGACGGCCTGCGCGACGCCGCCGACGCGCTCGGCACCGAGCCCGTCGACGACGCCATGAAGAAGGTCCGGTCGGTGCACCGCTACCTGGTCGACGAGATCCTCCCGCACCAGGAGGCCGAGGACGAGCTCCTCTACCCGGTGGTGGCGCGGGCGCTGGGAGGTGAGGACCCGACGGCCACCATGACCCGGGCCCACGTGGAGATCGACCACCTCGTCCGGCGCCTCGGGCGCCTCCTCGAGGATCTGCCGCCCGAGGGCCCCGACCCCGAGGACGTCGTCGAGCTGCGCCGGGTGCTCTACGGCCTGCACGCCATCCTGAAGCTGCACATCGCCCAGGAGGACGAGGGTTTCTTCACCCTCGTCGACGACGCCTGAGGTCGCCCGCCCCACGACCCGAGGCGTCGCGCGCCCGGTCGAGGAGAACCCGGCGCTCGGCCGCGGCGATCACCCGGCGGGCCGCGCCGACCGCGTCGGCGTTGACCGAGATCGACGTGATGCCGAACCGCACGAGGTGCTCGGCGAACTCCGGGTTCGTCGACGGGGCCTGCCCGCACAGCGACGACGTGATCCCGGCACCGTGGGCGGCCTCGATGATGTCGCCGATGGCGCGCAGCACCGCCGGGTCGGACTCGTCGAAGAGCTCGGCGCAGGTCTCGGAGTCGCGGTCGACGCCGAGCATGAGCTGCGTGAGGTCGTTGGAGCCGATGGACACGCCGTCGATACCGAGCGCCGCGTACTCGGGCACCTGGTAGATCACCGACGGCACCTCGGCCATGACCCAGCGGTGCAGGCCCCGCTGGCGGCCGAGCGGGCTCCGGTCGACGAGCTCGAGGCAGGCCTCGAGCTCCCAGCGGGTGCGCACGAACGGGATCATCAGGTGCAGGTTGGGGTGCTCGTCGCGCACCTCGGCCAGCATCCGCAGCTCGAGCTCGAACAGGTCGGGCTCGCGCACGTACCGGTAGCAGCCCCGGTAGCCGATCATCGGGTTGGCCTCGTAGGGCTCGAACGCCTCCCCGCCCGCCAGGTCGCGGAACTCGTTGGTGCGGAAGTCGATGGTGCGGTACACGACCGGCCGGGGCGCGAACGCGGCCACGATCCGGCCCAGCGAGTGGTGCATCCGCTCGATGAACTCGCGTTCCCGGCCCTCCGTCAGCAGGCGCCGGGGGTGCTCCCCCTCTAGGGCCTCGGTGATGAGGAACTCGGCGCGGAGCAGGCCCACACCGTCGACGGGCAGCGCCGCGACCTCCTCGGCCCGTTCGGCGATGGCCAGGTTCACGTAGAGCCGGGTGGCCAGGGGCTCACCAAGCTCGGCCGGTCCGGGGAACGCCGCCACGGTGTGGACGGCAGCGGCGGCCACCCGGCCCGTCAGGCCGGTCTCCGTGCCCGGCGCGGCGACACCGGTCGCGGCGCCGGTCGCGCCCGGGGCCGCACCCGACGCCGCGACGCGGTCGCCGGCGAAGACCTGCCCCGTCGAGCCGTCGACGGTGACCACCTCGCCGTCGCGCAACGCGGTGGTCGCGTGGCGGGCGCCCACCACGCAGGGCAGGCGCAGCTCGCGGCTCACGATGGCGGCGTGGCAGGTGACGCCCCCGCCGTCGGTGACGAGCGCGGCCGCCCGGCGCATGGCGGGGACCCAGTCGGGGGTGGTCATGGGGGCGACCAACACGTCGCCGGGCCGGAGGCGGCCGGCATCGGCGATCGACGCGAGCACCCGTACGGGCCCGGCCACCACGCCGGGAGCGGCGCCGAGCCCGGTCACGAGCGGTTCGTCGCGGCTCGCCGCGGCCGCCTCCGCCGGGGGCCGCGCGGTGTCGGACGCGAGGGTGGTGATGGGGCGCGACTGGACCAGGAAGACGGTACCGCCCTCCATCGCCCACTCCATGTCCTGCGGCTCGCCGAAGTGCTCCTCGACCGCGACGGCCAGCGCCGCGAGGTCCAGGATCTCGGCGTCGTCGAGCACCCGGCCACCGGCCTCCTGGTCGGGGAGGGGCTCGGTCCGTTCCACGCCGTCGGCGCCGCGGCGGATGGCGACGGCCTGATGGCCGACCCGGACGTCGACGACCCTTGGCCCGGCCCGGTCGACGACGTAGGTGTCGGGTTCGACCGTGCCGCCGACGACGACCTCGCCGAGTCCACGCGCGGCCTCGATCACGATTCGCGACCGGTCGTTGCGCGCCGGGTCGGCGGAGAACATGACCCCGGAACGGTCGGAGTCGACCATCCTCTGCACGACCACCGCGATGGCGGGCTCGTCGAGGACCCCGTGCGCGCCGCGGTAGGCGACGACCCGCTCGCCGAACACCGACCGCCAGCACTCGACGACGGCCTCGATCAGGGCGTCGTCGCCGGTGACGTTGGTGAAGGTCCGGTGCATGCCGGCGAACGAGGTTCCGGCCGTGTCCTCGCGGGTGGCCGAGGACCGCACCGCCACCCGGGCGCCCGGCCCGAGAGCGTGGTACGCGTCGAGCACCTCGGCCCGGAGGGCGTCGGGCACACCCGCCTTGCCGACGAGCTCACGCAGGCTTCCGGCCGTCGCCGCGACGTCGGTGGCGCCGCCGGGCGCACCGGTCGATCCGACCGCGGCCTCGAACGACCGGCGCAGCTCGTCACGCACGCCGCCCGCGTCCATGGCCGCGAGGTACGCGCCCGCCGTGATGACGAAGCCGGGGGGCACGGGTAGCCCGGCCCGGAGCATCTCGCCGAGGCCGGCGGCCTTGCCCCCGACCGAGGCGGTGTCGCCCCGGCCGACCGATTCGAGCGCCACGACACCCCGTTGTGCCGTCGATCCCGCCATGCCCACTCGCCTCCCGCGCGCGTTCCGGTTCCGTACCCCGCCACTCTGCGGCCGGGGACGCAGGTGTGAACAGGGCCAAGGGCCCTCGGAGGGCGGCCAGGTGGCCCGGAGGCGGGATCGTGCCGGGGTCGGAGGACGGGATCAGGCCGGCCGGATGCGGCGGCCCGTGATCGAGACGGGATCGATGCGGATCCAGTGCGAGGCGTCGGTGACGGCCCAGGGCTCGAGCGCCAGCCGCTGCACCCGGCGGGCTCCGTGACCGCCGTTCTGCTCGGTCACGTCGCTGGCCTTGCCCCAGACGTGGACGCTCCAACCGGTGTGCGCGTCGACGTCGACGGAGTCGACCTCGAAGCCGACGGGGTGCCCGGCGGCACCCTCGAGCTTCGCGCCCTCCCCGGTGCGGAACACCACCGCGTCGCCGTCGAGGCAGTAGTTGACCGGGAAGATCACCGGATGGATCCCCACCACCACGGCCACCCGGCCCACCTGGTGCGAACCGAGCAGGGCCAGGCACTCCGGCGCGTCGATCTCCTCGATGACGCGCCCCGAACCGGCGTCTCCAGTGGTCGTAGCGTCCGTGGACTCCATCCCGGTCATCCTAGGTATGTGGACCGCCGCGGCCCACCCGGCCCGGCGCGGGCCTCCGCCCGGGCCGGAACAGGAGCGCGCCCGTGGGTGTTGGGGCGGGACGGAACCCCGAGCGGGACCCCGAGCGGACCCCGATCCCCAGGAGACGAGACATGAAGGCATTCGAGGCGACCGTCGACGCACCGATCGAGCGGGCCGAGGCCGCGGTGCGCGAGGCGCTGGCCGAGGCCGGCTTCGGCATCCTCACCGAGATCGACGTGGCGGCCACGCTCAAGGCCAAGATCGGGATCGACCGCCCGCCCATGAAGATCCTCGGGGCGTGCAACCCGACCTTCGCCCACCAGGCCCTCGAGCTCGATCCCGGTGTGGCCGTCCTCCTGCCGTGCAACGCGGTCGTCGAGGCGGTCGAGGGGGGAACCCGTGTCTCGCTCGTCGACCCGCGTGAGCTGATGCCCGACCCACGCTTCGCCGAGGTGGCCCAGGGAGCCGCGGAGCGACTCGAGGGCGCCCTGCGCGAGACCGAGCGGCGGCTCACCACCTGACGCCGGGCGGCGGGCGAGTACGGTCGGGGTCCGCTTCGCCCCGCGCCACCTCGCCTCGCCCGGGAGGGCCTGCCATGGAGATCACCGCCGCCCTGCTGTGCGACTTCGCGCAGGTCCGCGAGGGGCTGCTGTTCGTGAGCTCGGGGGGGATCACCCGTGTGATGCGGCCCGAGTACCCGGCGCCGCTGGGCGTGGTGCTGGCGCTGATCGTCGACCTCGACCCCGAGGAGCACGGCGAGCAGCACCGGGTGCGGGTCCGGGTCCTCGACGCCCACGACACGGTCCTGTGGGACGGCACCGCCGAGCTCGGGGTGGGCCAGGTCCAGGCCGAGACCGGCGAGCACATCTCGCTGCCCCTCGTGGTCGACCTCCGGCCCGTCGCCCTGCCCGCCGACGGCGTGTACCGCCTCGAGGTCGACGCCAACGGCGTGCTGCGCCAGATCCTGCGGCTGCGGGCCATACACGTGCCGCTCCCCCCGGGCGGCCCCGGCAACGAGAGGACCGTCACCACCGGGGTTCCACCCCCGGGCGGCTACCTGTGACGGCCGCACCCGCGCTCTCGCTCCGCGGGGTCGGCGTGGTGCGCGACGGCCGGGAGCTGCTCGGAGGGGTCGACTGGGACGTCGGACGCCACGAGCGCTGGGCCGTCCTCGGCCCCAACGGCTCGGGGAAGACGACGCTGCTGCGCATCTGCGGGGCGGAGCTCCACCCCACGGCGGGCCGCGTCGAGGTCCTCGGCGAGCGACTCGGCCGGGTCGACGTGCGCGCGCTGCGGTCGCGCATCGGCTGGGTGAGCGGCGCCCTGACCCGCCTGCTGCGGCCGGGGATCACCGCCCGCGAGGTGGTGGTCACGGGCCGGCGGGCGGCGCTGGAGACCTGGTGGGACACCTTCACGCCCGGCGACTGGGCCCGCGCCGACGCCCTGCTCGCCGAGGCCGGCATGGCGGCCGTGGCCGACAGGCCGTTCGGGGTCATCTCGGAGGGTGAGCGCCAGCAGGTGCTGATCGCGAGGGCGCTGATGGGGGAGCCCGAGCTGCTGCTCCTCGACGAGCCCGCCGCCGGCCTCGACCTCGGCGCCCGCGAGCGCCTCGTGTCGCGGCTCGCCGACCTGGCCGCCGATCCGTCGACGCCACCGGTGGTGCTGGTCACCCACCACGCCGAGGAGATCCCCCCCGGCACCACCCACGCCCTGCTCCTGCGCGGCGGGCGGGTGGTGACCGCGGGCCCGGTCGGCGACGCCCTCACCACCGACTCCGTGTCGGCCGCGTTCTCCGTCGCGGTGACGGTGACGCGCGACGGCGGCCGCTGGGGCACCCGGGCCCGCTAGGTCGCGAGGCAGCGCAGGTTCCAGGCCCGCAGCGCCGGGGTCTCCCGCTCGTGGCCGAGCACCCCGACCGCCCCGGCGTCGAGCGCGAACGCCGCCCCCGCCGAGGGCGGGAAGCCGAGGTGCAGCGCGGTGAGCACCCGCAGCAGGTGGCCGTGGGCCACCAGCACGACCGGGCCGGCGGCTTCCGCGCAGCGATCGAGGACGCGCCGGGCCCGGGTCGCGACGTCGTCGATGGTCTCACCGCCGGGTACGGGGCCGGTCCAGATCGTCCAGCCGGGCCTCCGGGCCCGGATCTCGGGGGTGGTCAGGCCCTCGTAGTCGCCGTAGTCCCACTCCCGCAGGTCGGCGTCGACGGTCGCGGGCTCGAGGCCGGCGAGGCGGGCGGTCTCGGTGGCGCGCCGGAGCGGGCTGGTGAGCACCAGCCCGAACCGCGGCGCGGACGCCAGCATCGCCGCGAGGTCCCCGGCGTCGCGCCGGCCGGCGTCGGTGAGCTCGACGTTGGTGCGGCCGGTGTGACGCCCGGTGGCGCTCCAGGCCGTCTCGCCGTGGCGGACGATCCAGATGTCGGCCACGGCGTCAGGCCGGCGCGTCGCCCGGCGGCTCGTGCACCACCACCGGGTCGTGCCAGCCTCCGACGTGGCGGGCCAGGGCGTCGGCCTCGGGCGGACCCCACGTGCCCGGCGCGTAGGGAAGGGCCGGTCGGTGGTCGTGGACCACGTGGTCGACGACCCGCCAGGCCTCCTCCACGCCGTCCTGGCGGGCGAAGAGGATCTGCTCGCCGTCGAGCGCGTCGCCGAGGAGGCGCTCGTAGGGCCCCATCGCGTCGCGGCTCGGCTGATCGACGAACAGGAGCTCCACGGGTTCGCCGTCGAACCCCTCGCCGGGGCGCTTGGCGCGGGCGCCGAGCGCCATCGCCACCTCGGGCCCGAGGCGGAAGCGGAGGTAGTTGACGGGCCCGGTGACCGGGGCGGCGGCGCCGAACACCTGCTGCGGCGGCGCCTTCAGCTCCACGAGGACCTCGGTGACGGTCTCGGGGAGGAGCTTGCCGGTGCGGATGAGGAACGGGACGCCCTCCCAGCGCCACGAGTCGATCCACGCCTCGATCGCCACGTAGGTCTCCACGTCGGAGTCGGGGGCGACGCCCGGCTGGCGGCGGTAGCCGTCGAACTGGCCGCGCACGACCTGGTCGGAGCGCAGCGTCCGCATCGACCGGAACACCTTCACCTTCTCGTCGCGGATCGCCTCGGCGCCCCGGCCGGCCGGGGGCTCCATGGCGAGGAGGCTCACGGTCTGGAGGAGGTGGTTCTGCACCACGTCGCGCAGGGCCCCGACCTCCTCGTAGAACCGCTCGCGCCCGGCGAGGCCGAAGTCCTCGGCCATCGTCACCCGGACGGCCCGGACGTGGTTGCGGTTCCAGATCGGCTCGAGGAACGAGTTGGCGAAGCGGAAGTAGAGGATGTTCTGCACCGCCTCCTTGCCGAGGTAGTGGTCGATACGGAAGATCGACCGCTCCCCGAACTCCCGGTGGAGCACGGCGTTCAGCTCGCGTGCCGACGCCAGGTCGCGCCCGAACGGCTTCTCGACCACGACCCGGGCACCGCGGGCGCAGCCCGCGTCGCCCAGCGCGGTGACCACGTCGTCGAAGAGGCTGGGGGGGATGGCCAGGTAGTGCAGCGGGCGCTCGGCGGGGCCGAGCTCCCGGCGCAGCGCCGCGAAGGTCGCGGGGTCGGTGTAGTCGCCGCTCACGTAGCGCAACGACGAGCACAGGCGGTCGAACGCGGCGGTGTCGTCGACGCCCCCGCCGAACGTCTCGATCGAGTCGCGGGCCCGGGCCCGGAGCTGCTCCACGTCCCAGTCGGAGCGGGCCACCCCCACGACCGGCATGTCGAGCGCGCCCCGCTTCTCCATCGCGTACAGCGCCGGGAAGACCATCTTGTGGGCCAGGTCGCCGGTCGCGCCGAAGAAGACCAGGGCGTCGCTGCGCGCCCGGTCGTCGCCGCGCCCGCGGTCGCCGGTTGCGGCGCTCAAGGCGCCGGCTTCTCCACGTGACCGCCGAACTCCCGTCGCATCGCCGACAGGACCCGGTGGGCGAAGTCGGCTTCGCCGCGTGAGGAGAACCGGTCGAACAGCGCCGAGGCCAGGACCGGCGTGGGGACCCCCTCGTCGATCGCGGCCTGGAGCGTCCAGCGCCCCTCGCCGGAGTCGGACACCCGCCCCTCGAAGTCGGAGAGGTCGGGCGACCGCGCCAGGGCGTCGGCGGTGAGGTCGACCAACCACGACGAGATCACGCTGCCCCGGCGCCACACCTCCGCCACCGCGGCCACGTCGAGGTCGTAGCGGTAGTACTCGGGGTCGCGCAGGGGCGTGGTCTCGGCGTCGTGGGCCCGGTCGGTCCGGCCGACCCCGGCGCCGTGCAGCACGTTCAGACCCTCGGCGATGGCGGCCATCATCCCGTACTCGACGCCGTTGTGGACCATCTTCACGAAGTGGCCGGCGCCGGCCGGGCCGCAGTGGAGGTAGCCCTGCTCGGCGGCCGACGGCTCGCCCCTCGCGCCCGGGGTGCGGGGCGCGGCGTCGACGCCGGGTGCGAGGGCCCGGAAGACGGGGTCGAGGCGGGCCACGGCGTCGTCGTCGCCGCCGATCATCAGGCAGTAGCCGCGCTCGAGGCCGTAGACGCCCCCGCTGGTCCCGACGTCGACGTAGTGGATCCCGCGGGAGGCCAGGGCCCGGGCCCGGTCGACGTCGTCGCGGTAGTAGGTGTTCCCGCCGTCGACGACCACGTCGCCGGCGTCGAGGTGCCCGGCCACGCCGTCGACCGTGCTTCCGGCGACCGCGGCGGGGACCATGATCCACACCACGCGCGGCGCCTCGAGCCGGCTCGCCAGCTCGGCCGGGTCGGCCGCCCCGGTGAAGCCCTCCCGGGTGAGCGCCTCGACCGCGGCCGGCGCGACGTCGTGGACCACGACCTCGTGGCCGTGGTCCCGGAGGCGGCGGGCGAGGTTGGCTCCCATACGGCCCAGGCCGACCATACCGAGCTGCACAGGAGCCTCCTTCCGTCGCCGGCGGGTTCACCTCCCATCATGCCGCGCCGCGGGGTGCCCGCGGATCGGAGGGGCCGGAACCGGGCGGCGCGCCGGGTCAGGGCCGGTAGACGCAGCGGGTGTAGTCGCGCTCCATCTCGGCGATGCAGCGGTTGCAGGCGTCGCAGACACCGGCCACCGTCGCGCCCTTCTCCATCCGGGCCACGAGGTCGGGCTCGCGGATGAGGGCCCGGCCCATGGCGACCATCTCGAAGCCGAGAGCCATGGCCCGCTCGATGGTCTCGAGCCGGGTGATGCCGCCGAGGAGCATCAGGGGCAGGTCGACCTCGCGGCGCACCTGGAGCGCGTGCGAGAGGAAGAACGCCTCCTCGAACGGGTAGTCGTCGAAGAAGCGGATGAACGCCTGCATCCCCAGGCGGCGGATCAGCTGCTTCTCGTGGCGGGCCATCTCCTGCAACGGCGACGAGCCCCGCAGGAGGTACATCGGCGTCCGGGTGGTGTGACCGCCCGTGAGCTGGAGCGCGTCGACGCTGCCGTCGGCCTCCAGCATCCGGGCGACGGCCACCCCGTCGGCGAGCTCGAGGCCGCCCCGGAAGCCGTCGTCCATGTTGAGCTTGGCGTAGACGGCGACCGCCGGGCCCGCGGCCTCGCGCACCGCGGCGAGGACCCGTCGCGGGAAGCGGGCCCGGTTCTCGATGCTGCCGCCGTACTCGTCGCGGCGGTGGTTGTTCCACGGGCTGAGGAACTGGCTCAGCAGGTAGCCGTGCCCGACGTGCACCTCGACGGCGTCGAAGCCGGTCTCCGCGGCGAGCCGGGCGGCGCGGGCGTAGTCGGCGACGGTGCGGTCCATGTCGGCGCGGCTCATCGCCCGGCAGAACGTGGTCGCGAAGGGGCTGAACCTCACCGACGGCCCCATGGGCGCCGTCCCCGTGGCGGAAGCGGGGCACATGTAGCCGGCGTGGCCGAGCTGGATCGCGGCCGCCGCGCCCTCGGCGTGGATCGCGGCGGTGAAGCGGGCCAGGCCGTCGGCCGCCGCGTCGCGCATCCAGATCTGGTCGGGGAAGGTGCGGCCCTCGCCGCTGACCGCGCAGTAGGCGAGGGTCGTCATCCCGACGCCCCCGGCGGCGAACTCGCGGTGCCAATCCACGAGCTGGTCGGTGACGAGGCCGCCGCGCGACATGGCTTCGTTGGTCGCGGGCTTGACCACCCGGTTGCGCAGCTCGACCGGCCCGAGCACGAACGGCGAGAACACGCTCGGGCCGGGGGTCGGAGGGGCGGGGAACGGGTCGACGGCCATCAGCGCGGGACGGTAGCGGAACGGCCGCCCGGCGCACCGGCGGACCGTGCCATCGGTCACGATGGACGTCGCGCCGAGGTGGCCGTGAGGGGCCCCGCCTAACCTTCGTCGCACCATGGAGCCCGTACTGACCTGCGAGGGCCTGATCCGGCGGTTCGGCGCCCGAACCGCCGTCGACGGCGTCGACCTGCGCGTCGAGAAGGGTGAGACCTACGGCCTCCTAGGGCCGAACGGGGCCGGCAAGACCACCACGATCTCGATGGTGGCGGGGATCCTCGAGCCCGACGCCGGGTCGATCGTGATCGCCGGGAGGCCCATGTCGACGGGGCCGTCGCCGGCCAAGCGCCTCGTGGGCCTCGTACCCCAGGACATCGCCCTCTACCCCGACCTCAGCGCCGAGGAGAACCTCAGGTTCTTCGGGCGGCTCCAGGGCCTGCGGGGCCGCCGGCTCGACGCGAGAGTCCACGCGGTCCTCGAGCTGGTCGGGCTCAGCGACCGGTCCCGCGACCGGATCGACGCCTACTCCGGCGGGATGAAGCGCCGGGTCAACATCGCGGCCGGGCTCATCCACGAGCCGGCCCTGCTGATCCTCGACGAGCCGACGGTGGGCGTCGACCCCCAGAGCCGCAACCAGATCCTCGAGAGCATCGAGGCGCTGGGGGGCGCGGGGCTGAGCGTCCTCTACACCACCCACTACATGGAGGAGGCGGAGCGCCTCTGCCGCCGGGTCGGCATCATCGACGACGGCCGGCTGGTCGCGGAGGGGACCCGCCGGGAGCTCGTCGCGATGGTCGGCGAGCACGATCGGATCGTGGTGAGCGCCGAGGGCGACCTCGACTCCCTCGCCCGGGCCGTGAAGGGGCTGCCCGGCGCGCTCGACCTCGTCCGCGGCCCCGATCCCGAGCACTTCGAGGTGACCACCGCGTCGGCGCCCGGCCTCCTCGCCGCGATCGTGGCCGCCGCACCCGGGGCGGGCGCCTCGGTTACGGGTCTCGAGGTGCGCGAGCCCGACCTGGAGGCCGTGTTCCTACACCTCACGGGCAAGGCCCTGCGCGACTGAGACCGCCGTGGTCGCCGTTCTCGTCGTCGCCGTCACCGACCTGGTCCGCCGGATCCGCAACCGCTCGGCTCTGATCGTGGCGATCGGCGCACCGGTGGCCATGGCGGGCGTCTTCGGGCTCCTCCTCGACGGCGCGACCAGCACCCACTTCACGGTGGGCGTCGCCGACGCCGACCGCTCGGCGGTGTCGCGCCAGGTGGTGGACACCCTCGTCGACCCTGCCGCCGCCTCCGGCGAGAACGCGGGTTCCGGCACCGCCGATCGGGTCCGCTTCCGCACCTTCGCCGGCGAGGCCACGCTCCGGCGGGCCGTCGACGAGGGCGACGTGGACGGGGGGGTGCTGCTCCCCGAGGGGTTCGGGGCCGACGCCGCGGCGGGGAAGCGCTTGACCGTGGTGTCGCTGCGCGACCCGCGTCGCGCCATCGGCGGCGAGGTCGCCGCCGCGGTCGCGGCCTCGATCGGCCACGAGGTGGCCGGCGTGGGCCTGTCGGTGCGCGTCGCGTCCCGGCTGACCGACCGCCCCCCCGGCGAGCTCGTCGACGCGGCCGGCGACCGCACGCCCGCGTTCCGGCTCCACGAGGGCGGCGACACCAGCCGCTCCATCGACGCGTCGGCGTTCTTCGGGGCGTCGATGGCCATCGTGTTCCTGTTCTTCGGAGTGGCCTACGCGCCGCGGAGCCTGATGAAGGAGAAGGAGGACGGCACCCTGGCCCGGGTGCTGGCCAGCCCCATCGCGCCGGGATCCCTGCTGGCCGGCAAGGTGCTGGGTGTGGCGGTGCTCAGCGCCGCGGGGTTCGTGGTGGTGTGGTGGGTCACCACGGCCGCGTTCGGGGCGGCGTGGGGCCCGCCGGTGACCGTGCTGCTCCTCATCGTGGCCACGGTGCTCTCCATCAGCGGCGTCTCGGCGTTCGTGTGCGGCCTGGCGCGCACCAACGAGCAGGCCGACACCTACACCTCGGCGGTCACCTTCGTGCTCGCCCTGCTGGGGGGGAACTTCGTGGGCCCGGCCAGCGCACCGCCGCTCCTTCAGCGTCTCTCGCTCCTCACGCCGAACGGCTGGGCCCTGCGTGGCTTCACGGCCGCGGCGGTCGACGGCGCGGCTCCCCACGAGGTGCTCGGCGCGTTGGCGGTGCTGCTGGTGGTCGGGGCGGCGTTCGGGGCCGCCGGTTGGGTGCTCGTCGGGCGACGGGTGGTCCGGGGATGACGGCGCGCGACACGGGACCCCGGCCGTGAGCCGCGTGCGCCTCACCCTCGCCTTCACGGCGGTGGTCCTGCGCCGCCTGGCGCACGACCGCAGCGCGCTGTTCTTCATGCTCGTCCTGCCCGTCGGGGTCATCGTGATCGTGGGGTCCACGTTCGGGGGGACGCAGCGGGTCAACATCGGGGTGGTCGACCGGGGCGGCGGTCCGGTCTCCCGTGCGGTCGTCGCCGAGCTGGACCGGTCCGACGGCGTGAAGCTGCGGACCTACGACGACGCCGAGGAGCTCGACGCCGCCGTGCGGCGCCGCGGCATCGACGCCGGCCTGGTGCTGCCCGCCGACCTCGACGCCCGGATCGGGGGCGCCGAGCCGTCGACGATCACCTTCACCGCGCTGCCCGACAACGCCGCCTCGGCCACGGCCCGGACCGTCGTCGACGGTGCCCTGGCCGCCGTCGGGACCCCGATCGAGGCCGCGACCTTCGCCCGGTCGGCCGGAGCCGGCGACTCGTTCGATCAGGCGCTGACCGTGGCCCGGAGAATGGAGGGCGCGTCGGGGGCGACCGTGGAGGAGATCGACGTCGGTCCGGGCCGGGCGGAGGCGGTCAGCTCCTTCGCCCTCACCGTCCCCCAGAACCTGGTGCTCTTCGTGTTCATCACCGGCCTGGCGTCGGGCTCGGCGCTGATCCGGCTGCGCAACCTCGGGGTGCTCCGCCGGTCGATGGCCATGCCGGTCTCGGCGCGCCAGGCCGCGCTCGGCGTGGGCCTGGGCTGGTTCGCCACCTCGTTGCTGCAGTCGTTGATCATCGTGGTCATCGGGGCGGTCGTGTTCGGGGTCGACTGGGGCGATCCTCTGGCGGCGACGGCGCTGATCCTCGTCTACGCCCTCGTCGGGGCCGGCGCCGGGCTGGTCATCGGCGTGGTCGGCCGCGACGAGGACCGGACCGGGGCCATCACCCCCATCGTCGGGATCGTCCTGGGGGCGCTGGGCGGGTGCATGGTCCCCCTCGAGATCTTCCCCGACACGATGACCACCGTGGCCCACGTGGTGCCCCAGTACTGGGCGATGGTCGCGTGGCAGAAGGTCGTCTTCGACGGCGCGGGGATCGGGTCGATCCTGCCCAGCCTCGCGATTCTCGGTGGCCTGGGGGCGGTGGGCGTGGTCGTGGCCGGGGCCCGGCTCCGCCGTGATCTCGTGGGCGCCTGACCGCCGGATCCGAACCGCCGGGGCGCGCCGTCAAGGACGCGACGCGACGGCGCGGAGCTTGCGGAGGCCGAGCAGCGGGCCGGCGTGGGCGTTCGAGTTCATGACCGGGAACTCCGCCATGGGTGTGGCCGGATGCACGTACGTCTCCCCCGGGCGGTCGCCCATCCGGCTGTTGCGGGCGTCGGGGCCGCTCCACTGCCCGTACCAGATCCTCGGGTACGCGGCCTGCTGCCCGGCGAAACTCAACCGCCGCAGCAGGGCCTCGGCCCGCGGCGGGTCGTGGAGGGCGTAGGCCCACGCGGCCAGGCCGCCGAGGGCCGCCCACACCCCGCCGTTGCAGTCCCACCCGTCGGCCAGCATGCCCAGGCGGACGGGTTGCGGGCGGTCGAGGATGGCCGGGCCGATCGGCGACGGGTCGTCGCACCGGCCGGCGACGGTCGCCACCAGGGCGGCGCGGCGGTCGCGGGACCCGTGCCCGGCGATCAGCGGCCAGAGCTGCGCGTCGAGGAAGCAGGCCGTCTCGCCGATCGCGCCGCCGCGCCCGTCGTAGCCGCGCCGGTACCACTCGCCGGTCCACGCCCGCTCCAGGGCGCGGTCGAGCTCGCCGGCGAGGTCCGCGCACCGGCGGGCGGTGGGCGGGTCGAGCGCCTCCAGCACCCCGGCGGCCATCGGGAGGACCGCCAGGGCCATCCCGGTGTTGAACGCCGACTCCCCGTGGCGGTGGAAGGCGCGGCGGCGCCGGACCATCAGCGAGATCGGGTCGGCCCAGTCGCCGCTGCCGACCCGCAGCAGCCCGTGCGGCCCTCGGCCCACGTGCCTATCGAGCGCCGCGGCTGCCCCGACCGCGACCTCCCCGACCGACGGCCACCGCCCACCGCGGCTCCGACCCCGCGGGCGGACGCGCTCCTCGAGCACGGCCGCGTCGCCGGTGGTGTCGAGGTACTCGGCCACCGCCCACAGGTAGAAGAGCGGGAGGTCGGTGGGCGCGACGTGGACGCCCCCGGAGAGCGCGGCCCCGTACCCGGCGTGCGCGTAGGCGAAGGTGCCGTCGGGCCGGGCCATGGCGGCCATGGCCACGAGCGCGTCGCGGGCGGTGGCCGGGTCGGGTCCGGCCAGCGCGGCCACCACGAACGCCTCGTCGCGCACCGCGCCGTGGATCCCGTGCACGAACGCGTAGGCCGAGCCCTGCATCACGAACGGGCGGTCGATCCACGGGTCCGGCACGCGCAACGCCCGAAGCTGGTGGACGTGCCACTCCGCCTCCCGCGCGAGCTGCGGATCGCCGACCGGGTCGCGGGCAGCCGCCCGACGGGTCGTCGTCGCCGGCCCGGACGCCGCCACCACCGGCCGCGGTTCCGACCCTCGTTCCGGTCCCGGTCCGGCGGCGGCGGCCCGGTTCGGGAGCAGGGGATCGTCGAGCGCGAGGGTGGCGGTGACCTCGTAGAGCGTCGCATCCACCGGTCCGAGCCCGATCCGCAGCCCGCCGTCGACGGCGTCGAGGCGGACCCCCGGGGGCGGCGCCCCGAGCGCCAGGACGGCCGCGGGGGGCACCGTGAGTGCGAGACGCGGCCCGCGGGGGCGCCGCCGCGCCGGACGGGGCGCCCACCGGGCCGTCCGGGCGAACGGGGCCGCCGGGGGGTGGGCGTCGACGGTGAGCCGCAGTGGGTGGCGGCGGCCCACCAGCGCGCGGGCGGCGTCGGTGAGCGACCGGGCCGCGCCGCTGCCGGCGAACATCGCCCGCCACAGCCACCGGTCCGGGCCGCGGTGGGTGGACGGCACCGGCACCGGTCGCGACATCAACGGGGCGGGGACGATCGGGAGAGCGCGCAGGTCCCACCGCTCCTCGATCGTCGCCGGGCGGCCGGCGCTGACCGCCCAGTGGATGCCCAGGCTCGCCGACGCCGGGTCGGCCGAGAGCGTGCGCTCGACGCGGACGGGACCCTGCTCGAAGGTCCAGGTCGCGTGGTCGACCCCGAACCGGACCTCGACCGCCGTCACCTCGGAGCCGTCGACGAGAAGGGGAGCGGTCCGGTCGGCGAGCCGCACCATCCCGCCGGCGGTGGCGTGGAGCGAGATCCGCCCCGAGACGTGGGCCAGCGCCAGCAGGCCCGGGGCGCCCACGAGGTGCCACGGATCCGGAGGGCCGATCGCGGGCCGCACCGCGCCCGCCCCGGCGGCCGCGGCGTCGACGACGAACACCGGGCGGCCGTCCTCGCCGTCGGCCCATGTGCCGAGGCCGGCCCGGGCCCGCCCGCCGGCCGCGCCGGAACTGCCGTCACCCATCGGCACAGGTTGCCAGGGCCGTCGCCCCGGGCGGGAGGTCCCATCCCGGCCGGGGGTCCGGACCGGCGGTCGATCCCGCCCCGCGGGTCAGTGAGAGGCGATGGCGCGGGTCGCCGCCCGGGGGGCGCGACGGGGCGGGTACCGACCGCCCGCCCGTAGGAGTCGCAGGACCCGGCCCCGCTGGCCGCGGAACGGTTCGAGCAGCTCGAGCATCCGGGTGTCGTCGGCGGCGCGCTCGCCGGCCAGGTTCCACGCCACCAGGCCCGGGAGGCCGAAGTCGCCGGTGACCACGGTGTCGGGGTCCCCCAGGGCGGTGGCCGCGGTCTCGGCCGCCGTCCACGGCCCGACCCCGGGCAGCGAGGCGGCCCGGGCCTCGAAGGTGGGCGCGCCCAGTGCAGCCAGGCGCTCGAGGGCCGCGGCCCGGGCCGCGACGGTGCGGACGATCTCGGCGCGCCGGCGCTCGATCCCGGCCGGGTGGTAGGAGGGGTAGCGCAGGCCGGCGAGGCGCTCGGGGGGCGGCGGCAGGCGCACCTCCCGGTGCGGGCCGGGCGCCGGTTCGCCGAAGCGGTCGACCAGCGACGCGTACGACCGGTAGGCCTCGACCGACTGGACCCTCTGCTCGATCACCACCGGGACCATCACCTCCACGACCGGACCGGCCCGACCGAGGCGCAACCCGGGCAGGCGACGCCGGAGGTCGGCGACGACGGGGTGATCGGTCACGAGGTCGTCGGGGCGGTCGTGCTCACCGAGCAGGTCGGGGAGCCCGTCGAGGGCGTGATCCGCGCCGGGGCCCCAGGCCGTGGCCTCGGCCCGGTCGCCGCGCACGGCGATGGCGAGGGTGGCCGGCCCGGTGGGCGTGCGGGTGGCGCGCAGGGCCTCGGCGGGCGCGAGGCGCAGGCACCGGTCGTGGGGGCCGCGCCGGAGCCGCCCGAGCGTGAGCGCCAGGTCGAGGGGGCGGGAGAGGCGGAGGGTGCGGTGGCGCGCCGGCACCCCCCGATTGTGCCCGGCGTGGGCGGGCCGGCCCGGGCCGCGGCAGGATGGCCGGTGGGCAGTGGACCGCGAGCGAGCGCAAGGAGGTGTGATGGCCGGGAACCAGGAGCGTGGGCCGTCGGCCGGGGCGGGTGTGACGGCCGGCGAGGAGTGGGCGGCCCTGCACCGGCTCGCCGAGGCCGCCCGGGCCACGACGCTGCGCGACCTCTTCGACGCCGATCCCGACCGGGCGGATGGGCTCACCGTCGAGCACGACGGCGTCACCGCCGACTTCTCCAAGCAACGAGTGACGGGGGCGACGCTCGCCGCACTCGTCGCCCTCGCCGAGCGGGCGGGGCTCCGTGAGCGGGTCGACGCGATGTTCGCCGGCGAGCACATCAACACCACCGAGGACCGCGCCGTCCTCCACGTGGCGTTGCGCGCCGAGCGGGGCACGCATCTCGTGGTCGACGGGCGCGACGTGGTGGCCGAGGTCCACGAGGTCCTGGACCGGATGCGGTCGTTCAGCCGGGCCGTTCGTGACGGCACCCACACCGGCCACACGGGCCGGCGCATCCGCAACGTGATCAACGTCGGCATCGGCGGCTCCGACCTCGGGCCGGCGATGGCCACCACCGCGCTCCTCCCGTACACCGACCGCTCCATGCGGTTCCGGTTCCTCTCCAACGTCGACGGCGACGAGGCGTGGGAGGTCCTGCACGACCTCGACCCGGCCGAGACGCTGGTGATCGTCTCGTCGAAGACGTTCACCACCCTCGAGACCGTCACCAACGCCCGGACCGTCCGGCGGTGGCTGGTCGACGGCCTGGGCGGCGACGAGCGGGCGGTCGCCGCGCACTTCGTCGCCGTCTCCACCAACGCGGCCGAGGTCGCGGCCTTCGGCATCGACACGGAGAGGATGTTCGGGTTCTGGGACTGGGTCGGCGGCCGGTTCTCGTTCGACTCCGCCATCGGCCTGTCGCTGATGATCGCCGTCGGACCCGACCACTTCGACGACCTCCTCGCCGGTCTCCGCTCGATCGACGCGCACCTGCGCGACGCCCCGTTCGAGCGCAGCCTCCCCGTCCTGATGGGGCTGATCGGCGTGTGGAACATCGACTTCCTCGGCGCGTCGACCCACGCCGTGCTGCCGTACTCGCACCACCTGGCCCGCTTCCCCGCCTACCTCCAGCAGCTGGAGATGGAGAGCAACGGCAAGTCGGTGACCCTCGACGGCTCGCCCGTGGGGTGCGCGACCGCCCCTGTGGTGTGGGGAGAGCCCGGCACCAACGGCCAGCACGCCTTCTACCAGCTCCTGCACCAGGGGACGGTGGTGGTGCCGTGCGACTTCGTGGCCTTCGCCCACCCGCAGCACGAGGAGGGCCGCCACCACGACCTCCTGCTCGCCAACTGCTTCGCCCAGAGCGCGGCGCTGGCGTTCGGGCGCACCGCGGAGGAGGTGGCCGCCCGGGGCGCCCCCGCGGCCCTGGTGCCGCACAAGGTGATGCCCGGCAACCGGCCGAGCACCACCCTCCTGCTCGACCGGCTGACCCCCTACACGCTGGGGCAGCTCGTCGCCCTCTACGAGCACAAGGTCCTCACCCAGGGGGTGATCTGGGGCGTCGACAGCTTCGACCAGTGGGGCGTGGAGCTGGGCAAGGAGCTGGCGGGGGCCATCGTGCCCGACCTCGAGGCCGAGGGCGCGCCGGCCCTCGGCCACGACCCTTCCACCGACGCCCTGGTGGCCCGCGCCCGTCGCCTCCGCCACGCCTGACGCCGGCGCGGGAGCAAGGGGGGTCGCCAGGGGCGCCACTACGATCGGGGGGTGCCCCGCATCGCCTACCTGGGGCCCCCCGGGACGTTCTCCGAGGAGGCCCTGCTCACCCAGCGCGACCTCGACGCCGAGCGCGTCCCGGTGGCGTCGATACCCGAGGTGATCGCGGCGGTCGAGCACGGCGACGCCGACCTCGGCGTGGTGCCGATCGAGAACTCGATCGAGGGGCCGGTCACCGTCACCCTCGACCACCTCGCCTTCGAGAGCGAGCTCCTCATCCAGCGCGAGATCGACCTCCCGATCCGGTTGAACCTCTGTGCCCGGCCCGGGGTGGCGATCGCCGACGTGGCCCGGGTCCTCTCGCACCCGCACGCCCACGCCCAGTGCCGCGACTGGATGCGCTCGAAGCTGCCCGACGCCCGCATCGAGACCGTCAACTCCACCGCCGAGGCCGCCCGCCTGACCGCCCGCAGCCGCCGCCGCGACCAGGCCGCGGTGGGCACCGCCTTCGCCGCCGAGCTGTACCGGCTCGACGTGCTCGCCGCCGGCATCGAGGACCACGCCGACAACATGACCCGCTTCGTGCTGGTCGGCGACGGCATCCCGGCCCCCACCGGCCACGACAAGACGTCGATCGTGTGCTTCCAGCGCCACGACCGCCCCGGGTCGCTCCTCGCCATCCTCCAGGAGTTCGCGGCCCGGGCCGTGAACCTGACCAAGCTCGAGTCGCGGCCCACCAAGCGCAGCCTCGGCGACTACTGCTTCTTCATCGACTTCGAGGGCCACCTCGCCGACGAGGTGGTCGCCGACTGCCTGCGGTCCCTGGCCGGCAAGCAGGCCCGGGTCAAGTTCCTCGGCTCCTACCCGGTGGCCGGCGAGGAGGAGGCCCGGGCCCGCCGCCGCGCCGCGTCGCGGGCGTGGCGCCAGGCCACCGCCTGGGTCGACGACCTCCGCCGCCGCGTGCGGCAGCCCGGCGAGCCGTTCGACACCTCCGGGCGGCCCGCGCCGTCGGCCGGCCCCGACCCGGCCACCTCGCCCACCCCGTCCACCGCACCCGTCCGGGAGCTCCCGTGATCGACCTCCGCCGCCTGCGCGACGACCCCGCCTACCGAGCCGGCATCGAGCGCAAGCGCGTCGCCGACGGCCTGATCGACGATGTCCTCGCCGCCGACGACGCCCGCCGGACCCTCGTCGCCGAGGTCGAGGCGCTCCGGGCCCGCCAGAACGCGGCGTCGAAGGAGATCGGCCGTTCGACGCCCGAGGAGCGCCCGGCGAAGATCGCCGCGGCGAGCGAGTTGAAGGACGAGCTGGCCGCGCGTGAACCCGACCTGGCCGCCGCCGAGGCCCGGGCGCGGGAGCTGGCCCTGCACCTCCCCAACCCGGCCGACGGGTCCGTCCCCGACGGCGGTGAGGACGACGCCGAGGTCCTGCGCACCGTCGGCGACGAGGTCGCCGCGCCCCCGCTCGACCACGCCGCGTTCGGGGAGGCGATGGGCTGGGTCGATTCCGAGCACGGCGCCGCCACCAGCGGCAGCCGCTTCGCCTACCTCCAGCGCGAGGCCGTCATGCTCGAGTTCGCGCTGGTGCAGTGGGTCCTCGGCCGGCTGGCCGCCGAGGGCTTCGTGCCCGTGGTGCCGCCCGTGCTCGTGCGCGAGCAGGTGATGGAGGAGGCGGGCTTCTTCCCGACCGACCGCCACCAGGTCTACGAGCTGCCCGACGACGGCCTGTGCCTGGTGGGCACGGCCGAGGTGCCGCTGTCGGCGCTGCACCGGGGCGAGATCCTCGCCGCCGAGTCGCTGCCCCGGCGCTACGTGGGCTTCTCGAGCTGCTTCCGCCGCGAGGCCGGCACCTACGGCAAGGACACGCGGGGCATCTTCCGGGTCCACCAGTTCGACAAGGTCGAGATGTTCTCCTTCGCCGAGCCCGACACCTCCTGGGACGAGCTGGAGCGGCTCCTGGCGTGGGAGGAGTCGATCGTCGCCGACCTGGGCCTGCCGTACCGGGTGATCAGCTGCGCGGCGGGCGACCTCGGCCCGGCGGCGGCCAAGAAGTACGACATCGAGGTGTGGCTGCCGTCGGAGGGCCGCTACCGGGAGCTCACCTCGTGCTCCAACTACCTCGACTTCTCGGCCCGGCGCCTCGAGACCCGGGTCCGGGGCGGGAGCGGTACCCAGCTGGTGCACACCCTCAACGGCACGGCCTGCGCCGTGGGCCGCACCCTGGTGTTCCTCGCCGAGCACCACCAGGACGCCGACGGCTCCTTCACGGTCCCCGAGGTGCTGCGCCCCTTCCTCGGCTTCGACCGGGTCGACCCGCCCGCGTAGGCGGGCGGGTCCTCCACGGGGTCGGGGCCCGATCGCCCGGAGCCCCCGGGACCCGGGCCGGCGGCTCCGGGTTAGCCTGAGCGCCCCGGGAGGGATGCCGGAGCGGACGAACGGGGCGGTCTTGAAAACCGCTGGGACGCGAGTCCCCGTGGGTTCGAATCCCACTCCCTCCGCGGTGTGCGGGCCGTGACGAGCCAGGAGGTCGGATGTACATCGGCTACACCCCGGCGCTGGAGGAGCTGCGCGACGAGCTGCGGGCGTACTACGCGAAGCTGCTCACCCCCGAGATCGAGCACGAACTGGCGCTCGCCGAGGGCGTGGGGCCGCTGCCCCGCCGCATCTGGAAGCAGATGGCCACCGACGGCTGGGCCGGGATCGGATGGCCGGTCGAGTACGGCGGCCAGGGCCGCACTCCCATCGAGCAGTTCGTGTTCTTCGACGAGTCGATGCGGGCCGGGGCCCCGGTGCCGATGCTCGCCATCAACACCGTCGCCCCCACGATCATGCGCTACGGCACCGACGAGCAGAAGGCCGAGCTCCTGCCGGCCATCCTCGCCGGCGACCTGCACTTCGCGGTCGGCTACACCGAGCCGCAGGCCGGTACCGACCTCGCCGCGCTGACCACCCGGGCCGTCCGCGACGGCGACGAGTGGGTGATCAACGGCCAGAAGATCTTCACCAGCCTCGCCACCGACGCCGACTACATCTGGCTGGCCGCCCGGACCGACCCCGACGTCCCCAAGCACAAGGGCATCTCGATCTTCCTCGTCCCCCGCCAGACGCCGGGCGTGAAGATCGAACCGATCCGGAACTTCGGCGGGCTCAACACCAACATCACCTACTACGAGGACGTCCGGGTGCCGGTCGGGAACCTCGTGGGCGAGGAGAACCGCGGCTGGTCGCTCATCGTGAACCAGCTCAACCACGAGCGGGTCACGCTGTGCTCGTCGGGGATCGTCGAGCGCCAGCTCGACGACGTCCTCGAGTGGGCTCGCACCACCCACCTCGCCGACGGCCGGCGCGTCGTCGACCAGGAGTGGGTGCAGCTCAACCTGGCCCGGGTCCACGCCAAGCTCGAGTTCCTGCGCATGCAGAACTGGAAGATCGCCTACGACGCCACGCTGGGCACGCCGCTCAACCCGGCCGACGCGTCGGTGACCAAGGTCTTCGGGACCGAGCTCTACATGGAGGCGTTCCGCCTCCTGATGGAGGTCATCGGGCCGCGTTCCACGGTGGCCGAGGGTTCGCCGGGCGCGGTGGTCCACGGGCGCCTCGAGCGGCTCCTGCGGACCATGCACATCCTCACGTTCGGTGGAGGCGTCAACGAGATGCAGCGCGATCTGATCGCCGTCTTCGGGCTCGGTATGCCGGGAACGGCCCGATGAGCGCGGAGGGCGGCGCCCCGCCGCTCAACATGGACTTCGGCCTCTCCGAGGAGCAGGAGGCGCTGATCGAGGCGGCCCGCACCGTCCTCGAGGGGCGGACCGGCATCGAGCGCCTCAAGGAGTGTGACGCCTCGGAGCGGTGGTACGACCTCGACACCTGGGCGGCGCTGGCCGGTGCCGACGTCCTCGGCGCCGCGGTGCCCGAGGCCGACGGCGGCCTCGGCTACGGGATCCTCGAGCTGTGCCTGCTCCTGGAGCAGGTGGGCCGGACCGTGGCGCCCGTCCCGATGGCCGCCGCCCTGGTGTCGTTCGGGCTCCCGGTGGCCCGGCACGGCACGGGGGAGCAGCGCGCCCTGCTCGGCGGTCTCGCCCGGGGCGAGGTGATAGGCACCGCGGCGCTGTTCGAGCCAGGCGGGGAGGTCGAGGCGCCCACCACGACCGCGGCGCGCGACGGCGACGACTGGGTCATCACCGGCCACAAGGAGCTGGTCCCCGCGCTCGGCGTCGCGTCGCACGTGATCGTGCCTGCCGCCGTCGACGACGAGATCGGGGTGTTCGTCGTCGAGCCGGGCGCCGCCGGGGTGACGGTCGAGCGCCAGCACGTGCTCGGCCTCGAGCCCCACTTCGTGCTCCGCCTCGACGGCGCCCGCGTCGCCGACGCGGCCCGCCTCGGCGAGCTCGACCAGGGCCGGTCGATCCTGCGGCGCACCTACCAGGAGACCCTCGTCGGCCTGGGCGCGGTGGCGGCCGGCGTCACGGCGCGGGCCGTGGAGATCACCGCCGCGTACACCTGCGAACGGGAGCAGTTCGGCCGGCCGATCGGCACCTTCCAGGCCGTCGGCCAGCGCCTCGCCGACGCCTACATCGCGGTGCAGGGCGTCCGCCTGACGATGCTCCTCGCCGCCACCCGCCTGGCCGAGGGCCGCGACGCCGCGATGGAGGTGGCCACGGCCAAGTACTGGGCCGCCGAGGGGGCGCACATCGCCGGGCACGCGGCCCTCCACGTCCACGGCGGCGTCTCCATCGACCTCGACTACCCGATCCACCGTTACTTCCTGTGGGGCAAGCAGATCGAGATGACCCTCGGGGGCGCCACCCCGCAGCTCCGGGACCTCGGCCGGCTGCTGGCCGACCCCGTCGCCTGACCGTGCCGGTCGCGGTCGTTGGCTGAGGGGCGCCGCGGCGCCCGGGCCGCGATCTTCGACCTCGACGGGCTGCTGATCGACTCCGAGCCGATCTGGCGGCGGGTCGAGGTCGCGGCGTTCGCCGCCGAGGGCGTCGCGCTCACCGACGCCATGTGCGCGACCACGATGGGTTGGCGCCTCGACGCCGTGGTCGACCACTGGGCCCGCCGCTTCGACCTCACCGGCGCGGCGCGTGAACGCCTCTCGCGGGGGATCGTCGACGGCATGGTCGCCGAGGTGGCGGCCACCGGCGAGGCGATGCCGGGGGCGGCCGCCGCGGTCGAGCGCTTCCACCGGCGGGGCTTCCTCATCGGGGTCTGCTCGTCGTCACCGCCCCCGGTGATCGAGGCCGCGCTCGGGCGGCTCGCGCTGCCGGTGCCGGTGGCCGTCGCGCACTCGGCGTTCGACGAGGCGCACGGCAAGCCGCACCCCGCGTGCTACCTGACCACCGCGGCCCGCCTGGAGGTGGAGCCGTCGACCTGCGTGGCGCTGGAGGACTCGCCCGCCGGGGCGATCGCCGCCGCGGCGGCGCGCATGGCGGTGGTGGCCGTCCCCGATCCGTCGTTCCACGCCCCCGAGGTCTTCGCGTTCTGCGACGCGGTCGTGGGCCGCCTCGACGACGTCGACCACGACCTCGTCGACCGGTTCGTCGCCCGGACGGCGGGTGCCGGGTGAGCGGGCCGGATCCGCGGGATCGACCCGGTGGCGGGACGGGTAGCCTCACGCCCGTGCCGGACGCCGACGACCACGCCGACGACGTCGTCGACGATCACGCCGACGACCCGCTCCGCTGGTGGCGGGAGGGCGTCCTCTACCAGATCTACCCGCGGAGCTGGGCCGACTCCGACGGCGACGGCATCGGGGACCTGAGGGGGATCATCGATCACCTCGACCACCTGGCGTGGCTCGGGGTCGACGGCATCTGGCTAAGCCCGGTCACCCCGTCGCCGGAGGCCGACTTCGGCTACGACGTGGCCGACTACCGGGGCGTCGACCCCCGCTACGGGACCCTCGCCGACCTCGACGAGCTGATCGCGGCGGCCCACGCGCGGGGGATCCGGGTGCTGCTCGACCTCGTCCCCAACCACACCAGCAGCGAGCACCCGTGGTTCGCCGAGTCCCGGCGCTCGCGCGACGACCCCCGCCGCGACTGGTACGTGTGGGCCGACCCGTCGCCCGACGGCTCCGAGCCCAACAACTGGGTCAGCAGCTTCCTCGGCCCGGCCTGGACCCTCGATCCGGCCACCGGCCAGTACTACCTGCACAACTTCCTGCCCGAGCAGCCCGACCTGAACTGGTGGAACGACGCCGTCCGCGACGAGTTCGACGCCATCCTGGCCTTCTGGTTCGACCGGGGCGTCGACGGGTTCCGCATCGACGTGTGCCACATGATCGTCAAGGACCGCGAGCTGCGCGACAACCCGCCCACCACCGAGGCCGACCACTGGATCGACCAGCTCCGCGGCCAGCTCCAGACCTGGAACTCGTGCCGTCCCGAGGTGCACGACGTACTGCGGCGCTGGCACCGTGTGGCGGCCTCCTACGACCCGCCCCGCGTCTTCGTGGGCGAGACCCACGTGCGCGACCTCGACGTCATGGCGTCGTTCTACGGCGACGGCGACGAGCTCGACGGCGCGTTCAACTTCTCGCTCCTTCCGGCGCCGTTCGAGGCCGCGGCGCTGCGGGAGGTGGTCGAGGGCACGGAGGCGGCCCTGCCCACCGATGCCTGGCCGGTGTGGACGGCCGGCAACCACGACGAGAGCCGCTACCCGACCCGGTGGGCCCAGGGCGACCCGGGGCTCACCCGCTGCGCGCTGATGATGACGCTCACGCTGCGGGGCACCGCCTTCCTCTACTACGGCGACGAGCTCGGCCTCCCCGACACCGAGCTCACCCGCGATCAGGTGCTCGACCCGGTCGGCGTCAAGTTCTTCCCGGTCGCCGGGCGCGACCCGTGCCGTACGCCGATGCCGTGGACGGCCGAGCCGGGCGGCGGGTTCACCGCGCCCGGGGTGGAGCCGTGGCTGCCGTTCGGCGACCTGGCGGCGTGCAACGTCGCCGACCAGCGCCACGACCCGGATTCGGTGCTGTCGCTGTGCCGCGACCTGATCTCGCTGCGGGCGGCCGTTCCCGACCTGCGTGAGGGCTCTTACGCGACGTGGCCGGGCGCGCCCGAGGAGGTGTTCGCCTACCGCCGGGGCGGGCGGGTGCTGGTCGCCCTCAACCTGGGGGCGGGGCCCGCGACCGTCGAAGGGGTCGGGGGCGTGGTGCGCGTCGCGACCGACCGGGGCCGAGACGGCGAGCGGGTCGACGGCCGCCTCGAGCTGCCCGGCGGCCAGGGCGCGGTGATCTGGCTCGACGCGCCGGCCTCCTGAGCGGACCGCCCCGTCGAGGCGGGTATGCTCTGGCGTTCCCGGAGGGATGACTGAGCGGCCGAAAGTGCTCGCCTGCTAAGCGAGTAGGGGGTGTGAAGCCTCCTCGAGGGTTCAAATCCCTCTCCCTCCGCCACTCTCCACGCCGGACAGGGAGCCCCGATGAAGGTCCTCATCGCCACCGACGGATCGCCGATCGCGCTCGACGCCGCCCGGCGGGCCCGCGAGCTCCTCGACGAGCCGTCCGAGGTCGTGCTGCTGGCGGTGATCGGCTACGTGCCCGGCGAGGAGGCCGGGGGCTTCGCGGGGCCGGTCGAGACGCCGGAGCAGGGCCAGGCCACCTGGGAGCGCGAGCAGGAGGAGGCGCGCCAGGTCCTGCGGGAGACGGCCTCCGTCCTCGGCGACGTCCCGGTCGTCGAGCGCTTCGAGGCCGGCGACGCGGGAGCGATGATCTGCTTCGTGGCCGAGGACGTCGGTGCCGACGTCGTCGTCATCGGGTCCCACGGCAAGGGCGCCTTCAAGCGGATGCTGCTGGGCTCGGTCAGCCACTACGTGATCCACAACGCCCCGTGCCCGGTGCTCGTGGTCCGCCAGGGCGCCGGCCCCGCCGACGGGCCCGCGCCCGAGGGGGCAGCCGGGTCCTGACCCGCGGTGGGCCGTACCGGCCCGCCGTCCGGCCGAGGGAGGTGAGACGTGTCCACCGCGTTCAAGATCTGCCTGCTGCTCCACGTGCTCAGCGCCGTCGCCGCGTTCGGGCCCGCGTTCGCGTTCCCGTTCGCGTCGAGGGCGGGGAACGAGGCCGCGGCCGCGATGCTGAAGGCCACCCAGCGGGTGATGATCCCGGCGATGGTGGGCGTCATCGTGTTCGGCGCCCTGGCCGTGGTCGCCAGCGACGACGCCTTCGAGATGTCCGACGCCTTCGTGTCGATCGGGTTCGTCCTCGCCTTCCTCGCCGTGGGCGTGGCCGCGGCGATCGTCCTGCCCGCCCAGCGCCGCCTCTCCGCCGGCGAGCGCGCCGCGGGAGCCGGTTCCGGGGACGGGGCCGGGTCCGGGAGCGGCCTCACCGACGAAGGCCGGGCCGCGCTCCGGGGGCGGGTGGCCGGCGGCACCGGGGCGCTGCACCTGATCCTCCTCGTCGCCGTGATCATCATGATCTGGAAACCGTGACCGGGCCCTGGGCCGCGATGCCCCGGTCGTGAACCCCGCCTCCTGAGCGCCGGCGCCCGTCGCCCGGCGTCGTTCCCGGAGTGGTGGTGCCCGGGGTCCATCCCCCGGGGCGCGGAGCCCAACCCCTACCGTCCGGGAGCGCGCACGAGGAGGTGACCCATGGCGCTGCGCCGATCGTTCCCGACGCGCGACGTCTGGCGTCGCCCCCCGGTCCGCCCCGTCGACCTCCTCGTCGGCGCCATGGTCGTCGCCGGCCTCTACGCCGCGGTCCGGATCGGCGTGGCGATGAACGTGCCGTTCGAGCCCGGCCGTTCCACGGGCCGGATCTCCACCGACGCGTCGAACCTGCCCGCCTACGCGGCCCGCTCCCTGGCCCGGATGTTCATCGCCCTGGCCATCTCCGTCGCGTTCACGTTCGTGTACGCCACCGCCGCGGCCCGCAGCCGCCGGGGCGAGAAGGTCCTGGTTCCGCTCCTCGACGTGCTGCAGGCGGTGCCCGTCCTCGGCTTCCTGTCGGCGACGGTCACGTTCTTCATCGGGTTGTTCCGGGGCTCGCTGCTGGGCCTGGAGGCGGCGTCGGTGTTCGCGATCTTCACGTCGCAGGTCTGGAACATGACCTTCTCGATGTACCACTCGCTCTCCAGCCAGCCCCGGGAGCTCGACGAGGCGGCCCGCCTGATGCGCCTCACGCCGTGGCAGAGGTTCTGGCGGCTCGACGTGCCGCACTCGATGATCCCGCTGGTGTGGAACGGGATGATGAGCTTCGGGGGGGCGTGGTTCTTCCTCGCCGCCTCCGAGGCGATAACCGTCGGCCACCACCAGTACTCCCTGCCGGGGATCGGGAGCTACGTGGCCGCGGCGTCGATGGACGGTGACCTGGCCGCGGTGCTCCTCGCGGTGGTCGTGATGGTCGTGATGGTGATCGGCGTCAACGCCCTCTTCTGGCGGCCGATGGTGGCGTGGGCGGAGCGCTTCCGGATGGAGGAGACCGAGGCCGAGGATAAGCCGCGCAGCGTCGTCTTCGACGTCCTGCGGCGCTCACGGGTGCCGGGCCTGCTGGCCCGCCCGTTCCGCCCGCTGGGCGCGGCGCTCGACCGGGCCAGCGAGCGGCTGCGCCCCGCCGAGCGGCTCGGCTACCCGTCGGTCCGGCGACGGCGGGCCGGCGACGCCGCGTTCGCGGTGGGGGTGCTGGCCCTGTTCGCGTGGACGACCTGGGCCGCCGGGGCGTACGTGGCCCGGACCGTCGGCCTGGGGGAGTTCCGCCACGCGTTCTGGCTCGGGTTCCTCACCTTCCTGCGGGTCGTGGTGGTGCTCGCCTTCTCGACGCTGGTGTGGGTGCCCGTCGGCGTGAAGATCGGCCTGAGCCCGCGCCTCACCCGGATCGCGCAGCCGGTGGTGCAGGTGCTGGCGAGCTTCCCGGCCAACTTCCTGTTCCCCTTCGCCACCGCCGCCTTCGTGGCGATCGGCCTCGGCCTCGACGTCGGCGGCATCGTCCTCATGGCGCTCGGCGCGCAGTGGTACCTGCTCTTCAACGCCATCGCCGGCGCCATGGCGATCCCCTCCGACCTGCGCGACGCCATGGACGACCTCGGGGTGCACGGCTGGCACCGCTGGCGGCGGTTCATCATCCCGGCCATCTTCCCGGCCTTCGTCACCGGGGGGATCACCGCCGCGGGCGGGGCGTGGAACGCGTCGATCGTCGCCGAGGTGGTGAGCTACGGCGGCCGGACGCTGGTCGCCAGCGGCCTGGGCGCCTACATCACCGAGGCGACGGTGGAGGGCGACCTGCCCCGGGTGCTGATCGGGGTGGTGGTGATGAGCATCTTCGTGGTGGGGCTGAACCGCCTGGTGTGGCGGCGGCTGTACCGTCTCGCGGAGACGAGGTACACGCTGTGACCGAACCGCTGCTCGTGCCCACCGCCCACCGTACCCCGGGTGGAACGCCGTCGCCGTCGCTGTCAGGCGTCGACGGCGACGTGATCGTCGCGGCCCGGGGCGTGACCAAGGCGTTCACCACCCCCGACGGCGCGCCCCTTCCCGTCCTCGAGGACATCACCCTCGAGCTGCGCGAGGGGGAGATCGTGGCCCTCCTCGGCCGGTCCGGCTCGGGCAAGTCGACGCTGCTGCGGTGCATGGCCGGCCTGGTGGAGCCCACGAGCGGGGAGGTGCGGTACCGGGATCGTCCCCTGTCGGGGCCGAACCCGGGTGTGGCGATGGTGTTCCAGTCCTTCGCCCTGTTGCCGTGGTTGACGGTGCTCCAGAACGTGGAGCTCGGCCTGGAGGCCCGGGGGGTGGCGCCCGCACCCCGCCGGGAGAGGGCGCTCGCCGCCATCGACCTGGTCGGCCTCGACGGCTTCGAGTCGGCGTACCCGAAGGAGCTGTCGGGCGGGATGCGCCAGCGGGTGGGGTTCGCCCGGGCGGTGGTGGTGCAGCCCGACGCCCTGTTCATGGACGAGCCGTTCTCGGCGCTCGACGTGCTGACCGCCGAGAACCTGCGCTCCGAGCTGCTCGACCTCTGGGACGCCGAGGAGTTCCCCACCAACGCGATGCTGCTCGTGACCCACAACATCGAGGAGGCCGTCGCGCTCGCCGACCGCATCGTGATCCTGTCGGCCAACCCGGGCCGGATCCGGGCCGAGTTCACCGTCACGCTCGACCGGCCCCGCGACCGGCGCCTGCCCGCGTTCGAGGCGCTGGTCGACCACGTGTACCGGATCATGACCGGGCGCGAGGAGCGGGCCGAGCGCCCGGAGCGGGCGGCGGGCGTACCGGCCGCGGGGGCGGGGGTGCCGGCGGCGGCCGGGGCCGGGGCCGTCGGCGTTCCGGGCGCCCCGGGCGCGCCGGGGGTGCCGGGGGCAGTGGGGGCCCCGGGGGCCGCGGGGGTTCCGGGCGCGGGCGGTGCCGAGGGCGAGGCCGGCGTCGCCGCCGGGGAGGCGGAGCGGGCGCCGTCGCCCACCGAGCTGCCGCTGCCGCCGGCGAGCGTGGGCGGCATGGCCGGCCTGCTCGAGATCCTGGTGGCGGTGGGCGGCCGCGAGGACCTGCCCGACCTGGCCCACGACCTCAACTTCGAGGTCGACGACCTGCTGCCCCTGGTCGACGCTGCCGTCCTGCTCGGCTTCGCGGAGGTCGACCACGCCGACATGGAGATCACCGCCGACGGCCGCCGCTTCGTGAGCGCCGACATCCTCGACCGCAAGGAGATCTTCGCCGCCAGCGCCCGGGAGCGGGCCCCGCTGGTGCGGGCCATCTGGCGGTCGCTGCGCTCCAGCGCCTCGGGCCACCTCGACGAGGGGTTCTTCGTCGACAGCCTCCGGCGTGGGTTCTCCGAGGAGGAGGCACGCCACCAGCTCGACATCGCGATCGACTGGGGCCGCTACGCCGAGCTGTTCGCCTACGACGCCGACTCCGGTCGCCTCACCCTCGACGTCGGCGACCCCGACCACCCCGCCTGACCACCCCGCTCCTCCTACCCCCCCGGCGTTGGGTCACTTGTCGTCGTCTGGGGGTTGCTCAGTTGCCCAACGCAGCGGGGTGGACGGCTCGCGGGCCGGCTTCTGCGCCGACCTTCCCGGCGGCCCCCGGCCCTACCCGTGCTGCGCCACGGGGCCACGGTGCGGAACTGGCGCACGGTGACCACCCTCGCGGCCATGGCCCGAGCGGAGGGTTGACGGCCCGGCGGCAACCGGCGACCCGGCCGGGGCGCAGCGGTGGGGATAGGGCCGTCAGGGAACGGCGGAGCGGGGCCGTCAGGGTCGGGTGGAGCGGCGCGAGGTGAAGGCGCCGAGCGCGGCGGTGTTGTCGGTGCCGCCGAGCAGGGCCGCGAACGCGGCGCTCT
>Ga0226835_1000595_pt1 | contig 34322 bp, 26 predicted proteins | sample LAC_MetaG_1_FD_163627 | JGI IMG/M metagenome (GOLD analysis project Ga0226835, IMG submission 163627) | Anaerobic ammonium oxidizing microbial communities from anammox membrane bioreactor (MBR) in UC Berkley, California, United States -... | ecosystem: Engineered > Bioreactor > Anaerobic >...
CCGTGGTGTTGGGGTTGTGCACCCACACGGTGGTGTACCACACCGCCGGCGGCACCCCCGGCCGGGCCCCCACCGACGGCAGGAACACGTCGGTGCCGGCAAAGCCGGCGAAGGCCGGCGCGGCCAGCAAATGGTAGAAGAGGAAAAGTATGGCGGGCACACTGGGAGACGCGAACCCCGGGGTTCCTCGTGACATTGCCGGTAACCTCCATTGTCAGGAAAGATGTGCGGTGTGCTGGTCTCTTTCCGTTCGAAAGGAGTAGCAGTCGCAATCTCGCCGGTTGTCAAGCTCTCCCTTGCGAGCAGGGCGACCGGACTCACTGCCTGCCCGCGAAGGGGAAATCCCCAGCTACGAGAGTGAAAACTGGCCAGCTGTGCAGAAGGGGGTTACGCGGCACCCGAGGGTGGGATACATCCGGGGCGAGGGCCGAGAAGTGAGAAGAGGGTGGGGGAGATTGGCTGCGTCGGATCCTCCGCCGGCATCGCCCGCGGGGCCTCGGGGAGGAAAGGGGCGAGCCGGTCAGGCGTGCTGGGCCATCAGGCGCCAGGCCACCAGGCGGTCCAGCATGGCGCGCAGCCGGCGGCACAGCACGGTGCAGAGCAGGCCGAGGAACTGGCGCGCCGCGTCGGGGTCCATCTCCAGCACCTCCTCCAGGCGCTGGCGGTCCACCGAGAACACCGTGCAGCCCTCGAGGTGCGCCTTGGCGTCGGCGGAGCGGGGGCGGTCGTCGATCAGGGCCATCTCGCCGAACACCTCCCCGCGCCCGAGAATCGCCAACGCTTCCTCGCCGGTGTCGTCGAAGCGGCGGGAGATACGCACCTGGCCGTCCACCACGATGTACAGCTTCTCGCCGTGTTCGCCCTCGGCAAAGATGAAGGCATTGGGGGAGAAGTGCTCCTCGGTGGAGTAGGTGGCCAGCAGGCGCAGTTCGGCGGCGGACAGCCCCTGCTCCTTCAGGAGATCGAGCTTGGCGGCGGTATCCAGGAAGATGCGCTCGCCGGTGGGACTGACGCCGCGGCGGGGAACCGGGGCGCCGGGCGCCAGCAGGTCGGTCATCCCCTGGTTGGCGGCCCGCACCTTGCCGGACAGGGAGTGCCAGAACGACCACAGCAGGGCGGCGTGCAACTCCCGCTCCCCGGCCAGCAGGGCGTCCAGCTCGGCGGCGGGCAGGCGCAGGATGATCCCGGCCTCGACGCCGATAATGCTCGCCGGCCGCGGCTGGTGATCCAGGAACGACACCTCGCCGACGATGTCTCCCAGGGTGAGGGTGTTGAGGACGTGGGTGCCGGCGGGAGTGGTGCGGCAGGTGTGCAGGCGGCCGGCCAGCACCACCAGCACGTCGCGGTCGCTCTGCCCTTCCCGCAGCAGCACCTGGGCGTGGCGGAAGGCCTCCTGGCGGCCGATCTGGGCGAGCTGCACCAGCTGGGCGTCGGTGAGGTGGCGGAAGACCCGAAAGCGGCGCAGCTCCAGGGCGGTGCGCAGGAGGTCGCGGCGCTCGGGGGCGGTGGTGGCTCGCTGGGTCTTGGCCGCCCGGGCGGGATTCAAGGACGAGAACAGGCGCGCCCGGGTGAGGGCCACCTGTTCCGAGGCGCGCTGCAGGGTGGCGGCGCGCTGGCGGTAGAGGCCGGCGAGCTCCTGCTCGCTGAGACGGCACAGGCTGGCCAGGGTCTCTACCCGGCGCCGCGCCGCCTGCTCTTCCCCCTCGCCGAAACCCTGGGTGAGGAGCATGGCGTCGATGGCGTGGCGCAGCGCCTCGGGGTAGTCCTCCAGCTCCAGCGCCACCCGGGCTACCTCCACCGCCAGCTTGCGGTCCAGGGGGTTGAGGCGACGGGCCTGGATCAGCTCCTCCAGGGCGCGGGCGAGATCCCGCCAGCGCAGGTGCAGATAGCCCGCCCCGGCGTAGGCCAGGTAGTGGAAGGGGGCGCGTAGCTTGGCGAGGTCGAACATCTCCTGGGCACGCTTGAGCTCGCCCCGCGCCTCGAAGACGTGGGCCATCCCCACCGCGTGGGAGGCCTCCAGGTTGCGGCGCTTGTGCTCGCGGTCGGGGTCCTCGGCGGGGCGGGCATCGGCCCGCAGGGCGCTGGCCCGCTGGCGGTACCCTTCGCCCTTGGGGGTGAGCCCGGCGGCCATGTCGAACAGCTCGGCGGCGAGCAGATTGAGCCCGCCGGCCGCCACGCGTTCGGCGATGTTGGCCAGGCGTTCGGCGAACACCGGGTGCGGCTGGATCTCGCTGCGCGTCATCTCGCTCGCAACCCCCGTCATCACCAGAGTATTGCCAGTCCCTCCCGCTGTCAAACGCGGTGCGCAGGGGCAGGGTAGACTGCCCGGCATGGACGAGATCTTCACCTTTCGCGCCATCGGGGTGGTGGAGAGCCCCCACACCACCACCGAGCAGATCCCCAAGGGGCTGGGGGCGGAGCACACCGCCGAGGGCACCCTGCTGATCTTCCCGGAGTACCAGGACGGCCTGATGGATATCGAAGGCTTCTCGCACCTCTATGTGCTGTGGGTGTTTCACCAGGTGGACGGCTTCACCCTCATCTCCCACCCGCCCTCCGACGACCGCCCCCACGGGGTCTTTGCCACCCGCTCCCCCCGCCGCCCCAATCCCATCGGTCTCACCGTGGTGGAGCTGCTGGGGCGGGAGGGCAACCGCCTGCGGGTGCGGGGGGTGGACATGCTGGAGGGCACCCCCATCCTGGACCTCAAGCCGTACCTTTCCTCGGTGCCCCCCGAGCAGCTGCGCCGCGGCTGGCTGGCGGAGGCGGAGGAGCGGGCACGGGGCGGCAGCCGGTAGCCATCGTCACCAGCACTGCGCTGGCAGGGCGGACCGCCACGGCAGTGGCGGTGCTAGGATTTCCCCATCTGAAACGCGGCCCGACCGGGCGGGGAGGATCGATGAGTCCACGCTGGTGGCCTGTGGTGGGGTGGGCCTTCCTGGCCGGGGCGTCGGCCCTCGCCCAGGAGGTGCCCCAGGCGCTCACCCCCTGGCGGGAGTGGGTGCTGCGGGGGGAGGAGCACCGGCGCTGTCCGGTCCTCCTGGGGGGAACGTTCGGGGAGGCGGAGCAGCACCCCTGCGCCTGGCCCGGCCGCCTGCGCCTGGAGGTGGGGGCCTCCGCGGCCCGCTTCACGGTGCCGTGGACGGTCTTCGCCGAGAGCTGGGTGCCGCTGCCGGGGGGGCCGGGGGTGTGGCCGGCGGAGGTGCGCAGCGGCGGGGCGCCGGTGCCGGTGCTGGAGCGGGGCGGGGTTCCCCACCTGCGGCTGCCCCCGGGCCGCCACACCCTCGAGGGGGAGCTGCGGTGGCAGCGGCGGGGGGAGAGCCTGCCCGTCCCCGCCGGGGTGGCCCTGGTGGAGCTGGTGCTGGACGGCAAGGGCGTCTTCCCCCTGCAGCGGCAGGGGGGCGCCGTGTGGCTGGGGCAGGCGCAGCCCGGGGCGGGGGAGGCGGACGCCCTCACCCTGGCGGTGTACCGCCTCCTCGGCGACGGGGTCCCGGCCACCCTGGAGACCCGACTGCGGCTCGAGGTCTCCGGCCGCCCCCGGGAGGAGGTGCTGGGTCCGGCGTTGCCGGCGGGGTTCGCCCCGGTTTCGCTGGCCGGGGAGGTGGCGGCCCTGCTGGAGGGGGACGGGCGGCTGCGGGTGCAGGTGCGCCCCGGCAGCTGGGAGGTGGTGCTGCTGGCCCGCGCCCTGGCCCCCCTGGGTGAGGTGGTCGTGCCGGCCGGGTCGGGCCCCTGGGCCGGGGAGGAGGTGTGGAGCTTCCGGGCCGCCCCCGCCCTGCGGGTGGCTTCCCTGCGCGGGGGGCGCGCCGTGGACCCGGCCCAGGTCCGCCTGCCGGAGGCGTGGCGGGCTCTCCCGGCGGTGGTGGTGGGCCCCGGGGAGAGGCTGGAGGTGGAGGAGCGCAGCCGGGGGATCGGGGCGGAGCAGGGGGTGCAGCTGGCGCTGCAGCGGCAGGTGTGGCTGGACTTCGAGGGGCCGGGGGCCACCCTGCGCGACCGCCTGTCGGGCCGGATGGAGCAGGGGTTTCGCCTGGATGTGGCTCACCCCCTGGTGCTCACCCGGGCCACCGTGGCGGGGGAGCCGGTGGTGGTGACCCGGGGGGCGCGGCCGGACCTCACCGGGGTGGAGGTGCGCCGCTCCTACCCGGAGGTGGAGGCCACCAGTCGCCGGGAGGGGGGCGGGTGGCGGCTGCCGGTGAGCGGCTGGCAGATCCCCGTGGAGGGGGCGGAGGTGCAGCTACACCTGCCGCCGGGGCGCGTCCTGGTGGCGGCGATGGGGGCCGACTCCAGCCCGCAGGCATGGGTCTCCCGCTGGACGGTGCTGGACGTCTTCCTGGTCCTGCTGGCCGCCCTGTTGGCGCTGCGCCTGCTGGGGCGGGCCGGTGGGGGGCTGGCCCTGGCCTTCTTCGTCCTCTCCTACCACGAGTCCTCCGCCCCCCTGCTGGCGCTGCTGGCGGTGCTGGCGGTGGCCCTGGTGCGACGCGCCCTCCCCGCGGGTCGGGCGGGGCACCGGGTGGGGGGGCTCCTCCTCGTCACGGCGGGGGTGGCTCTGGCGGTGCTGGTGCCCTTCGTGGGCGAGCAGCTGCGCCTGGCGCTGTACCCCCAGCTGGAGGAGTTCCAGGTGGGAGTGGGGGGGCCGCAGTACTCTCCCTGGGTGAGGCAGCCTGGCCTGGTGGGGGGAGGCGGTCCGCGGGACGAGGAGGTGTACGACGCCGCGGAGGTCAGGGTGCTGCCGACCCCAGGGGCGGTGGCGCCGGCGCTGGCTGCCCCGCAAGAGCCCGAGGCGGTCCCCACTCCGGACCCGGTGGGGGAGGGGAGGGAGCTGCTGGACAAGGCCAGCGCCCTGCAGCGGCGCTACGCCGCCGCCAACGTCTTTCAGGCGGGGGGCGGGCAGCCGGCGTGGAGCTGGCGCTTGGCCGTGCTCACCTGGAGCGGTCCGGTGCTGCCCACCGACACGGTGGGCCTCCTCATCACCCCGACGTGGCTGACCCGCCTGCTGCGCCTGCTGATGGTGGGGATCCTGGGGGCGCTGCTCGCCCATTTGGCGGCGGCGCTGCGCCCCCTCATCCGGGTCCCGGGGGCGGCGGCCGCCCTCCTGGCCTTGCTGCCCCTCCTCGGCTCCCCCGCCGCCGTCGCCCAGAGCACCCCCGACCCCGCCCTGCTGGAGCAGCTGCGGGAGCGGCTGCTGGCGCCGCCGCCGTGCGTCCCCGACTGCGCCACCCTCGCCGCGGCCCAGGTGGAGGTGGGGGCACACTCCCTCACCGTACGCCTGGCGGTGCACGCCGAGGCGGCGGTGGCGGTGCCGGTGCCCGGCGCCGAGGCGGCCTGGGAGGTGCGCGAGGTCACGGTGAACGGGGCCCCGGCCGCGGGCACCCTGCGCCGGGAGGGGGGAGCCTGGTGGGTCCCCCTGCCGGGCCGGGGGGTGCACCGGGTGGAGCTGGCCGGGCGGCTGGGCGCGGTGGACGCGGTGGAGCTGCGCTTTCCCGCCCCGCCCCAGCGGCTGACGGTGGTGGGGGAGGGGTGGGAGGCGGTGGGGGTGTGGGAGGGGCGGCTGCGCACCGACACCCTCACCCTGGTGCGGAGGAGACCCACCCCCGGCGCGGCCCCCGCCGGAGGGTTCGCCGGCCGGGTGCCCCCCTTCGTGCGGGTGACCCGGGAGCTGGAGCTGGACCTGGAGTGGAGCGCCACCACCCGCGTGGAGCGGGTGGCCCCTGCCTCCGGTAGCCTGACCGCCCGCCTGCCCCTGCTGCCGGGGGAGGCGGTGCTCACCCCCGGGGTAGAGGTGCGCGAGGGGGTGGTGACCGTGGCGCTGGGCCCCGGCGTCGAGGCGGCCACCTGGCGCTCCCGCCTGGAGGTGGCGCCCGCCCTCTCCCTCACCGCTCCGCCCCTGGAGGAGCGCAGCGAGCGCTGGCGGTTCCTGGTCAGCCCCCAGTGGCGGGCGGAGTTCCAGGGGGTGCCGCCCAGCCGGCCGGAGGAGGCCGCCGGGGTGTGGGTCCACCAGTTCGACCCCCTGCCCGGCGAGGTCCTCGAGGTTCGCACAAGCCGCCCGGAGGCGGTGCCCGGCCCCACGGTGGCCATCGACCGGGTCCAGCTGCGCTCCACGGTGGGGCGGCGAGTGCGGGAGAACGCCCTCGACCTCACCCTGCGCTCCACCCGCGGCGGCAACCACACCATTCTGCTGCCCGCGGACGCCGAGGTGCTGGAGGTGGTCCTGGGGGGGCAGCTGGTGCACCTGCTCCCCCAGGGGGGGCGCCTCCAGGTGCCGGTGAACCCCGGCAGCCAGCAGCTCTGGCTGCGCTGGCGGGAGGCGGGGGTGACGGGGGTGCGCAGCGCCACGCCGGCGGTGGACCTGGGGGCCTCCGCCGCCAACCTGGAGCTGGTGCTCACCCCCCCGGGCGACCGCTGGGTGGTGGGGACGGCCGGCCCGCGGGTGGGGCCAGCGGTGCTCTACTGGTGGGAGCTGGCGGTCATGGGGGTGGTGGCCCTGCTGCTGTGGCGCCTGGCCTGGGCCCCCCTCACCTTCGCCCAGTGGCTGCTGCTGGGGCTGGGGTTTTCCACCGTCTCCTGGACGGCCCTGGCAGTGGTGGTGCTGTGGCTGCTGGCCCTGGAGGGGCGCCGACGCCTGACCGCGGTGGAACCCCGGTGGCGGTTCAACCTCCTGCAGCTGGGGCTGGCCGCCCTGACCCTGGCGGCCCTGGGGTGCCTGGTGGCGGCGGTGCCCTCGGGCCTGCTGGGCACCCCCGACCTGCACGTGGTGGGCAACAACTCCACCCCCACCGCCCTGCGCTGGTTCGCCGACCGCACCGACGGGCCCCTGCCCGTCGCCGCCGCCTTCACCCTGCCCATGGGGCTCTACCGACTGGCCATGCTGGCGTGGGCCCTGTGGCTGGCCCTGGCGGTGGTGGGCTGGCTGCGCTGGGGGTGGGCGTGCCTCACCGCGGGCGGTGGGTGGCGTCCCCGCCCTGGCCCGGCTCCCTCCCCCTCCGGCGGGGCGCCGGGCGGCGCGGCCGGGACAGGGGGGGAGGAGGACAGGAACGGCCAGAGGTGAGCCCGGGGGTTGGCCCCCCTCAAGGGGCGGCGTGACGGAGAAATTCCTCCGGGGTGAGCGCCGGGGGAGCGATCTTCCCCGCGAAGTGGCGGGCGTCCCAACTCACGAAGGCCTCGGCGTGCGGCGCCCAGGCGTCCACCGCGTGGGCCACCAGGGCATCTCCGAAGCTCATGCGCCGGGAAAGATAGGCCAGGAGCTGCAGAGGCGAGGCGGGGACGAGCCCCACCGGCAGGACGGGGGGAAGCACGGTGACGGCAAAGCGCCTGGCGAAGTGGGCGTAGAGGGAGCGCAGCTGCCGAGCATTGAGGTTGAAGGAAAGGATGCCGCACGTCTCCAGCACGTTCACCGTGCCGGTCACCCCGCTCCCCCGCTCCTGGAGCAGCTGGAGGAAGCGCTCATTGGCCTCGGCGTTGGGGTCGCGCGGGTAGCGCAGGGCCAGCACGAAGACGTTGGTGTCGACGAAGATCATGGGCGGCGGCGGGTGCGGGCCATGGCTTCCGCCAGGGAGGAGAACGGCGGCGCGGTGGCGGCCAGGGTGGCCTCGATCTCCTGCCAGGCGACCTCGTAGGGCGGGACCTCGTCGTCGCCGGGGGGCTCGGCGGCCGGCACCATCACCGCCACCACCTTGCCCCGGCGGGTCAGCAGCACCCGCTCCCCCCGGGCAATGGCCGCAAAGGCTTCACCACTGCGGTTTTTCAACTCCCTGGCGGTCATGGTGCGCATGGACATGGTAGCCACTCCAGAGCTCAAAGTAGTCCTTTGCTGTCCGGAAGGTCAAGTCGCGGTCCCGCGGAGCCAGCCCCCAACCCCGGCGAAGCAGGGTCCGCCACTTTCCTGTTACGTCATGATAGTGTGGGTGATCATGGGCGCGCTGGGCTTGTGTCTTCCGGCGATCGCTGCGGCGGTGGCGGTGACGGTGCGGGTGGAGGTGCCGCCGGAGTTCCACCAGCGGCCGGCGGAGGTGGAGCTGGTGGTGACCCCGGTGGCCGGGGCGGGGGAGTTCCCCCCGGCGGTCCGCCGCCTGCTGGCGGGGGCCTCCCCGTGGGAGGGGAGGCTGCGGCCCGGGTTCACCTACCGGGTGGAGGTCTCCGCCCCGGGGTGGTGGGCGGCCCCGGCCATGCTCCGACCGGAAGACGCGGCCCTGCCGGTGGTGGTGCCCCTGTGGCCCACCGCCGAGCTGACGCTGCCCTGGGCCGGGGGGGCGCCGCCCCCCACCTCCCTGGAGGTGGGGTTCACCGCCACCGGCCTCCTGGGCCCGGGGGTCCTGGCCACCCACCGCGGGGCGTGCCAGGCGAAGGGGGAGGGGTGGGCCTGTCCCGTGCCGGTGTTCGTGCGGGACGTGCGCCTTGCCTGGCCGGGCTCGGCGCCGCTGTACTTGTTCGAGCTCGCCCTGCCGCCGCACCAGCCGTGGCGGCTGCCCCACCCCCTGCCCCATCGCCCCGGGGGGTCGGTGAGCGGTTGGGTGGTGGGAGAGGGGGCGCTGGACGACGTTAAGGTGCAGCTCCTGCCGGCCCCGCCGGCTCCGGCGGGGGACGGCTCCCCGCCTGCCCCCAGGGGCAAGCCCTCCCCGGCGGTCCCCTGTACCCGGCGGGGGTTCTTTCAGCTCACCGACCTGGAGGCGGGTGCCTACCTGCTGGGGGCCGGGGGCGCGGAGCGGCGAGCCGTGCCGCGCTGGCTGGAGGTGGGCGGCGATGGCGAGACGCTGCTCACCGAGGGCGTGGCGGTGGGCAGGCCGGTGGCGGTGACGGTGGAGCTGACCCCCGCCACCCACCCCGGCGGGTCGCCCTGGCGGGTGGCGGCACGCCCCCCGGACGCCCCCTGGGACGGCTTCCCCGGGGGGTTCGCGGCCCGCCCTGGCGCCGCCGCCGGACAGCACGTCTTCCCCGGCCTGGCCCCGGGCCGCTGGGAGGTGGTGGTGGCCGGGCAGGGGGAGACATGGCCTGGTTGCGCCACCAGCTGGAGGTGCGCGCCGGGATGGAGAGCCTGCGCCTGGAGGTGCCGACCCTGGCGGTGGAGGGCAGCGTGCGCCGGGGGGAGTCCCCCTGGCGGGGGGAACTGCAGTGGAGCGATGCCGAGGTGCGGCTGGTGCGGGTGACCACGGACGAGCAGGGGCGCTTCTCCTGCACCTTGCCCGGCCCGGGGGAGTACCAGGTCCTCCTGCGCGGGGAAGAGCAGGCGCTGCTGCGGCGCGTCGTCACCGTGCCGCCGGCCCCCCCGGGGGGCGTGGCGGAGGTGGAGATCCTCCTCCCGCCCCTGGAGATCGCCGGCGAGGTCGTTGATGAGAGCGGCGAGGGAGTGCCCGGGGCGGCGGTCACGGTGAAGCAGGAGGTGGCCCGAGGGGAGATCACCCAGCAGACTCTGGTGGCGGGTCCCCGAGGGCGCTTTGCGATACCCGCCGCCCCCGGGGAGAAGCTGGTTCTCTGGGCGGTGCACGGGCACAAGCGGAGCGCCCAGGTGGCCATCGTCGCCCCCCACCGGGAAGAACAACCGGTGCGGCTGGTACTGCGCCGGCAGCGGGAGATCCGCGGCCGGGTGCGCTCCCCCCTGGGGGCAGCCGCCGGGGTGGGGCTCCGAGTGGTGCCCTGGACCCCCGATGCCGCCACCGGCCTGCGCGCCTTGAGCGCCACCACCGACGGGGAGGGGCGCCTTGCGGTGGAGGTGCCCGCGGATACGGTGGAGGCGGCCCTGGCGGCGTGGCTGCCGGGCTTCGGCCTGGCGCTGGCCGGCTGGTGGCCGGAGCAGGAAGGGGAGGTGCTGCTGGCGGCCTCCGCCCAGCCTGGCCGGTTGCGCCTACCCGTCCCGCGCCGCGGCACCCCCTGGGAGCTGCGCCGGGAGGGGGTGCGCCTGCCCAGCTTTGCCCTTCTCGGCTGGGGACGGGAAGGGAGCGACGCCACGCTGGAGCTCAAGGCACCGCCGGGAGAGTACGCGCTGTGCGCCATGCCGCACCCGCAGGCCTGGCGGCCCGGCCCGGGCCTCGTGGTGCCGTGCAGTCAGGGGGTGCTTGCCCCCGGCGGGGAGCTGGAGCTGGCCTTGCCGGGCACCCCAGCCGCCCCACCGTGAGGCGGTGCAGCTATCATCTAGCGGTACCTACACTTCGAACTTCACTCCCTGGGCCAGGGGGAGCTGGGTGGACCAGTTGATGGCGCTGGTCTGCCGGCGCATGTACTGCTTCCAGGCGTCGGAGCCCGCCTCCCGGCCGCCGCCGGTCTCCTTCTCGCCGCCGAAGGCGCCGCCGATCTCCGCCCCCGAGGTGCCCATGTTGACGTTGGCGATGCCGCAGTCGGACCCCTCCGGCGACAGGAACGTCTCCGCCGACAGCAGGTTGGTGGTGAAGATGGCGGAGGACAGCCCCTGGGGCACGGAGTTCTGCAGGGCGATCGCCTCCTCCAGGGTCTTCACCCTGTAGACGTAGAGGATGGGGGCGAAGGTCTCCACCTCGGCGATCTTCATGCCGGGGTGGGCGGCCACGATGGTGGGCTCCACGAAGAACCCCGGCCGCTCCAGGCGCCGGCCGCCGTAGAGGATCTCCCCCCCCTCCCGCTTCACCTCCTCCAGGGCGGCCATCATCTCGTGGATGGCCGACTCGTCCACCAGCGGCCCCATGAGGGTGGCGGGGTCCAGGGGGTCGCCGATGCGGATGCTGGGGTAGGCCTTGAGCAGCCGGCCCAGCAGCTCCTCGTACACCCCCTCCTGGACGATGAGCCGGCGCAGGGTGGTGCAGCGCTGCCCCGAGGTGCCCACGGCGGCAAACAGGATCGCCCGCACCGCCAGGTCCAGGTTGGCGTCGTCGAGGACGATGACGGCGTTGTTGCCGCCCAGCTCCAGGATGGCCCGGCCGAAGCGGCGCCCCAGCGCCTCCGACACCTTGCGCCCCTGCTCGGTGGAACCGGTGAAGGAGATCAGCGGCACCCGGGGGTCGTCCACCAGCCGCTGCCCCACCTCCCGTCCGGGGCCGATGACCAGGTTGAAGATCCCCTCGCAGCCGAAGCGGGCCGCCACCCGGTTGGCGATGTGCTGCACGGCAATGGCGGTGAGGGGCGTCTGCGACGACGGCTTCCAGATCACCGGGTCGCCGCACACCGCCGCCAGGGCGGTGTTCCAGGACCACACGGCAACGGGGAAGTTGAAGGCCGTCACCACCCCCACCACCCCCAGCGGGTGCCAGGTCTCCAGCAGCTTGTGGCGGGGCCGCTCGGAGGCGATCACCAGGCCGTAGAGCTGCCGCGACAGCCCCACGGCGAAGTCGCACATGTCGATCATCTCCTGCACCTCGCCCAGGCCCTCGGAGAGGATCTTGCCCATCTCCAGCGACACCAGCCGCCCCAGCGCCTCCTTGTGGGCGCGCAGCTCGTCCCCCAGGGCGCGGACCACCTCCCCGCGCTTGGGGGCGGGCACCATGCGCCAGCTCGAGAACGCTTCGTGGGCGGTGGCCGCCACTTGCTCGTAGGTTTCCGCGTTGGCCTGGATGACGGTGGCGATCACCTCGCCGGTGGTGGGGTTCACCGAGGCCAGCTCCTTGCCGCCGGGGGTGTGGATCCAGCCGCGGGCGCAGGCGCCGGGGTTGACGGGCTCGATGGACAGGGCCTTGAGGATCTCCTGATGTGTCATGGGGCCTCCTGGGGTGCCGGGGGCCGCAGAGCGTCCGCACCCGGTCACGGCGCCGGCAGTGTAGCGCATCCCCCGGCCGCAGGACCACCCCCGTCGGGGTTGCATCCCGCATCGCGCCCGGAAATACTAATAATTGTGGGAGATCTCAAGCCGCAGAGTGTTATGGTCTACAGCGGGCCGACAGGATTCGAGATTGCAGAGCGGTGCGCGCTGGGCGTGCCGCTGGTGCTGTGCGAGAACCGTGTCGCAGCGCGCAGGGCGCGCATGGACAAGAAAGGAGAGCTGACATGATCGTGCTCAAAGGTGCAGGTGGCGGAGGTGGCGGAGGTGGCGGACGTATCCGCCGCTTTGTGCGGCGCGTCGTGCGTGGAACGCGCCGACTGCTGGGAGGTGCTCGGCGTCCGGCCGACGGTCGAGAAGGCACGCAAGGCGGTGAGGAAGAGCCGCGTGCGCGTGGAGCAGGCGCTCGACAAGAGGGCGCAGGCGTGAGAGTAGTGTCATGGCGCGGCGCGGCGGGGCGAGGCCCGGCGGGGCGCGGCGTGGCTCGACTGGGCGCGGCGGGGCAGTCGCGGCCGGGCGCGGCCGGTCAAGGCCCGGCGAGGCCGGGCAGTCGAGGCTCGGCGAGGGACGTACGCGATGACTAGACTCGCGTGGATCGTCATGGCCATCATCATGATGGCCGCGGTGAGGTGGCAGGCGCTCCCGCTGCCGGTGAGCGTGGACCTGGCGTCCTACTCGGTGGGAGCGACGGAGCTGCTCCACGGCACACCGCTCTACGGCGCCGGGGTCTGGGACATGAAGCCGCCGGGGAGCTTTCTGGTCCTGGCCGGATGGCAGGCAGTGGTAGGCGTCGGTGAGGTGCAGCTCTGGCTGCTCGGGCTGCTCCTCGCCGGCGTCACCCTCGCTGGGGTGGCGGTGACGGCACACAAGCTCGGGGGACCAACGGCCGCGGCTGTGACCGGCCTGCTGTGGGTGGCCGGTGGGTCGCTCCCGGCATTCAACGCGGATCGCATGCTGCCGGACTCGCTCATGGTGGCGGCGCTCGCCGTTATGGCAGCTTGCGTGGCGAGCAAGCGTCCGGCCTGGGCAGGCATTGCCGGGAGCGTGGCGCTCCTCACCAAGCCGACCGCCGTTGTGCTGGTGGCCGCGCTGGTCGCGTGGGAGTGGGCCCGGAAACGCCGTGTGCCGTGGAGGATGATGGCTGGTCTCGCGGGTCCAGCGGCCGCCGTTGGCCTGTGGCTCGCCGCGACGAGCGACTTGGGCGAAGCGTGGTACGCCTGTGTCACCTACGCTGGCCGGTTCGCCGGCGACCAGCTACGCAACATCCTGGCCGGTCTCGCGCCGGCCAAGCTCGCCGGGCCGATGCCGTGGCTCGTCGTGGCGCTCGGGGTGATGGCGATACCGGCGCTCCGCCGCTACCCGTGGGCTGGTGTCTACCTCGTGGCGGCGGTGATCATGGCGGCGCTCCCTGGCCGATGGTGGCCGCACTACTACCTGCCGCTGGTGGCGACGCTCATGGTGCTGGCTGGTGTCGGCCTGGCGCGGTTGCACTATGGCTGGGCTGGTGGAGGTCTACTGGCGCTGGCGGCCATTGTAGCCGCTGGCGAGCAGCAGGGTGGGCGAGACGATGATCTTGCCGGGCGCATCGTGACCCGTGGCCTCACACGGGAGGCGACGTGTCGCGACCTGGGTCGTGCGCTGGCCGGCCACACCGTCTGGCAGTGGGGCGACGACCACTGCCTGTACTTCTACAGCGGCGCGCGACCGCCGACCGGCATGACCTGGGGGGATCACCTCACCTACACTCGTGAGGATCTGCGGCGCGCACACCTCGACCGCGTGATAGCAGCGGCACCCGAGGTGGTGGTGATCAACCGCCGGTTCTGGCTGGCGCCACCGGACAGCATCAGAGCATGGCTTGAGGAGCGATATGAGCCGGTGGGTTGGCGCGGGTGGTACGAGGTGTGGCACTTGACAACGCCGCCGTCATGACGTAGCTTTGAACCACGTGGCGAAGCTGTCAGAGACCCCTTCGGGGGTCTCTGGTGTTTATGGCACAGCGCAAACGACTTGCAAACCTTGCGGGTTGGAAAAATCGGATCGTCGGTGAGGGTGTCGAGGAGGCTGGGCAGCTCCTTGCGAACCCACAGAACTGGCGCATCCACCCCAAGGAGCAGCAAAAGGCGCTGGCCGGTATCCTCGACGAGGTCGGCTGGGTGCAGCGTGTCCTGGTCAACCGCCAGACTGGCCACGTCGTGGACGGCCACCTCCGGGTACACCTGGCGCTGGCGCAGGGGGACGAGACGCCGGTTCCGGTGGTGTACGTGGACCTGTCGCCGGAGGAGGAGGCGCTCATCCTGGCGACGCTGGACCCACTGGCGGCGATGGCGGTGACGGACCAGGCGAAGCTCGATGCGCTCCTGGCGGAGGTAACAACGGACAATGCAGCGGTAGCGGAGCTGCTTGGGGAGCTTGCTAGCGCTGGCACCGATGGCGAAAGTCCGGATGACATTGAGGACGTGAGCCCTGACTTGCCTGGCGCGATGGCGCTCAAGCGGGACATGCAGTTTTTCTCTACGCTGCCTTGGGATATCCCAGAGATCCGGGAGGACATGCTCGGGGAGCTGTCCGGCCTGCCGCTCAAGGCATGGGCTGGACCAGACGTGAGCGAGGATGATGGCGCTACCCAGTGGCTCTATCAGTGGCGGTCTGACTCGATCCGAGGGCTACCGTGGGATCGAGCGATACTCGGGTTCTATGTGGATGATTTCCGGTTTGAGCCGCTGTGGGCGGAGCCGGATGTCTACGTGGCGAAGATGCTCAACCTCGGGGTGCCCACGGCAGTAGCGCCAAACTTCTCCCTCTGGCATGGGTCGGCGCAAGCTGTTCACCTCTGGAACACGTTTCGCTCGCGATGGTTGGCGCGGTACTTCCAGGAGGCTGGAATCCGGGTTATCCCAGACGTGAACTGGGCGGACGAGCGGTCGCTCGACTTCTGCTTGTTGGGGATACCAGTGGGCGCTCCCGTCGTGGCGGTGCAGTTGCAGACGGTGAGGAAGCCGGAAGAAATCGCGCGAGCCGAGATGGGATTCAAGCGGAAGGTAATGACGGTCTTTTCCCCGGGGAGCATCGTGCGGTGCCGCAACCGCGACTGGGTGCTGCTGCCCAGCGACCAGCCGGACCTCCGTCTCCTGCGCCCCCTCACCGGCGCCCCCGACGAGGTGGCGGGGGTGCACGTGGGGCTGTCGAACCTCATCGGTGCCACCCTTCCCACCGAACGGCTGACCTCCTCCTGGGCGGTGGATTCTGGGCAAATCGCTCGCTGGACATCGGCGGCGATTGGTGCCACACTAGGACGATCTTGAGAGGAGGAGCGAAAGATGCGCGGAATCTGCGGCCTGACAATCGCAACATTCATCGCATTTCTGGGCGGCGCGGCGGCGGGTCTTGGCGCCGAGTCCGCTCCGGTGGATCTCACCAAGGTGCTGCCGTACACCCCGCCGGCCTCGGTGCCCGTCGGTGGGCCGGTGCCGTACGGTGGGCAAGGACCACTGGCGATCCTCGACGACTTCAACCGGCCCGACGGGCCCATCGGCGGTAACTGGACGGTCCGCGACGGCTTCTGCAACGTCTCGAATAACGCCGCGGTGTGCGGCAGCCTGGGGCGGGCCACCTTCAACGGCGCTCCGGGCAATGGTGACACCGCCGAAATGGACGTGGCGAACAACGGCACGGCGCTGCAGTACGCGGCGCTGCTGCTCAACTACGGCGCCGGTTCCTCGAACCTCTTCCTCAAGGTGCAGAACCAGAGCGGCGGCACACAGTTCGGGCACGCCGCGTGCTACACCGGCAACAACGGCGCCAGCTTCGGCTTGGGGTTCTTCGCGTTGAGTTCGCCGTTTTCGACTGCGCACATGCGAGCCACGCGCTCCGGCAGCGACGTGACGATCCAGTTCACCAACATCGACGGTGGCGCGCAGCCGGACCAGACCTACGTGTGCTCCGGCGCGCCTGCCCCTGAGGGTACGGGTATCGGCATCGGCGGCTATGCCGGCGTCGCGCGCATGGACAACTTCGCGGTGGGCGGCGCCGGAGGGCCGGCGATCTCCCTCGTCAAGACCGTGGGCACGGCCGCGGGGGTGTGCGCGCCGACATCCGCCATCTCGGTGGCGCCAGGAACGACCGTGTACTACTGCTACACCGTCACCAATACCGGCACTGTCACGCTGCCTCTGCACGACCTCAGTGACGACCAGCTCGGCACCATCTTCTCGGGTCTCAACTACGTGCTGACCCCAGGAAGCAGCATCAACACGGTTGCAGCGGGGCTGTCCATCTCGGCCTTGATCAACTCGACGACGACCAATACCGCCACCTGGTCAGCGTACGATGGCCAGCAGACCGCCACGGCGCAAGCCACCGCCACGGTGACCGTGACGCAGCCGGCCAACGTCAGCGGCACCAAGACCGTGAGCGGCGCTCCCTACCGGCCGGGCGGGTCCATCACGTACACCATCGTCCTGACCAACGCCGGCCCCGGCGCACAGGGCGACAACCCGGGCGACGAGTTCGTCGACGCGCTGCCGCCGCAGCTCACCGCGACCGGTGTCACGGCGAGCTCGGGGACGGCGGCGCTCGCCGGCAACCTGGTGACGTGGAACGGCGCGATCGCTGCTGGCGGTTCGGTGACGATCACCATCACCGCCACGATCAACGCCTCGGTGCCAGGTGGCACCACGGTCTCCAACCAGGGGACGATCAACTACGACGGGACCGGCACCGGCAGCAACGGTTCCTCGCGCCTGACCGACGACCCGGGCGTGCCGGGCAACGAGAACCCCACCACGTTCGTGGTCACGCTGCCCGATCCGATCCCGACGCTGGGCGTGGCGGGTCTCGCCGGGCTCGTGCTCCTGCTCGGCTTCGCCGGGCTGCTGCTGCTGCGCCGGCTCGGCTGAGGGGGCCCGCTGCCGCACCGTGACGGCCCCGCTCCGGCGGGGCCGTTGCGGTGTGGGCCGGACCAGTAGCCAGTTGCGCGGCGGGAGGGCAGCAGATGGTGTTCCTGGTGCGCGCCGACGGGGCAGCGACCCGAGCGCAGGGGCAGTGGGTGACGGTGGTGCCCGACCAGCGCACGGTGATCTCAGTCCCTTGAGAACTCCCTTCGCCTTGGGGGGTGGCGGCAGCGCCCAGCGCTCGGGCGGGCTCACGGGGCGGGGGAGATCACGGCCAGGGCCTGGGCCAGGTCGGCCAGGAGGTCCTCGGGGTCTTCCAGGCCCACCGAGAGGCGCAGCAGGCCGTCGGTGATGCCCAGGCGGCGGCGCTCCTCGGGGGGGACGGCGGCGTGGGTCATGGTGGCGGGGTGGCAGACGAGCGACTCCACGCCTCCCAGGGACTCGGCCAGGGTAAAGATCTGTAAGCGGTTACACACGGCCTCGGCGGCCGCCAGGTCGGCCACCTCGAAGGCCACCATGGCCCCGAACCCCCGCTGCTGGCGGCGGGCGAGGTCATGCTGGGGGTGGTGGGGCAGCCCCGGGTAGTGCACCTTCCCCACGGCGGGGTGGGCGGCCAGGAAGGCGGCCACCGCCCGCCCCCCCTCCTCGTGGGCGGCCATGCGCACCGCCAGGGTGCGCAGGCCCCGCAGCACCAGGAAGGCGTCGAAGGGGCCCATGACCGCCCCGGCGCTGTTCTGGATGCGGTGCAGCTGCTCCCCCAGCTCCGGCGTGGCGGTCACCACCACCCCGCCCACGGCGTCGGAGTGGCCGTTCAGGTACTTGGTTGTGGAGTGGACGACGGCGTCCGCACCCAGGGCCAGGGGCTGCTGCAGGACAGGGGAGAGGAAGGTGTTGTCCACCACCACCAGGGCCCCCCGCGCGCGGCCCAGCCGGCAGGCGGCCTGCAGGTCCACGATGGCCATCATGGGGTTGGTGGGGGTCTCCAGGAAGAGCATGCGGGTGGCGGGGGTGAAGGCGCCCTCCAGGGCGTCGAGGTCAGTGGCGTCGACGAAGCTGATCCTCACGCCGTGGCGGGCGGTGACGGTGGTGAAGAGGCGGTAGGTGCCGCCGTAGAGGTTGTCGGCGGCGAGGATGTGGTCGCCCGGCTGCAGCAGGTCGGTGAGGGCGTCGATGGCGGCCATGCCGGAGGCGAAGGCGCAGGCGTCGGCCCCCCCCTCCAGGTGGGCCACCGCCCGCTCCAGGGCCACCCGGGTGGGGTTGGCGGTGCGGGAGTACTCCCACCCCCGGTGCTCGCCGAAGCGGGCGTAGGCGTAGGTGGAGGTGGCGTAAATGGGGGTGTTGACGGCGCCGGTGGCGGGGTCGGGGCCGGGGCCGGCGTGGACGCACAGGGTCTTTGGTTTCATGGGGTCTCCGGGAACAGGTCGAGAATGCCCTTGGAGAGGTAGCGCTCGCAGGAGTCGGGGATGAGGGTGACCACCCGCCTGCCGGAGCCCAGGCGGCGAGCCACCTGCACGGCGGCGGCCACGGCAGCCCCGCCGGAGGAGCCGGCCAGCACCCCGCAGGCCCGGGCCAGGCGGCGCACCATGGCGAAGGCCTCGGGGTCGGGGACGGTAAGCACCTCGTCGGCCAGCTCCCGGTCCATGACGGGGGGGACCTCGTCCATGCCGATCCCCTCCACCAGGTGGGGCCCCGCCGGACCGCCCCCCAGCACCGAGCCCTGGGGCTCCACCGCCACCGCCAGCAGGTGGGGCAGGCGCGACCGCAGGTAGCGCACCACGCCGGTGAAGGTGCCGCCGGAGCCGCACCCGGCCACGAAGGCGTCGAGCCGCCCGCCGGTCTGCTCCCAGATTTCCGGCCCCGTGGTGAGCTGGTGGGCCTCGGGGTTGGCAGGGTTGGCGAACTGGTCCACGTACACCGCGCCGGGGGTGGTGGCCGCCAGCTCCCGGGCCCGGGCCTGGGCCCCCGCCATCCCCTCGGCGGTGGGGGTGAGGAGCACCTCGGCGCCCAGGGCGGCCATGAGCTTCTGCTTCTCCACGGCGTACTTTTCGGGGACCACCAGGAGCACCCGGTAGCCCCGGCGCAGCCCCGCCAGGGCCAGGCCGATGCCGGTGTTGCCGGCGGTGGCCTCGACGATCACGCCGCCCGGGCGCAGGCGGCCTTCGTCTTCGGCCCGCCGCACCATGGCCAGGCCGATGCGGTCCTTGACCGAGCCGCCGGGGTTGACACCCTCCAGCTTGGCCCACAGCTGGGCGCCACCGTCCTCCAGCTCCCCCAGGCGCAGCAGGGGCGTCTGCCCGATGAGCTCCAACACCGAGGTCATCACCCGCATCTCTCCCCCCGAAGAAACGCATGGTACCGCAGCTGGTGGACGGGCCCAGGTTTTCGGGGGTTTTCCCTGCCCGCTCCATCGACTCCAGGTGGACCGCATGAGCGAAGGGATGGCCGCACCGGCGGCGGGGTTCCAGGGGGTTGTCGACCGCAGCGGTTCGCCACGCCGGCAACGGCCCCCAGGCAGGTGCGTCTCCGTCGGGTGCACCCTTCCCGGGTGGGTCGGCAGGCGAGGCCAACCGCCCAGCCGCCAGAAAAAGGGGCGCGCCCTGCGGAGGCTCCGCGGTGAGGAGCCACGAACCCACGGGCGCGCCCGGCCGGAGCAGATGCGCGACGGCTGTCCCGTACCGTTGCCTACTGGTCCAGGCCCAGCGCCTGGCGCGCGGCGCGGGCAAAGTCGGGGTCTTCCGAGCTCACGGCGCGCCCCAGCGGCTCACTCTCGTGGGTCCAGAGCAACACCGGACCGTCGGGCAAGAACACCAGACACAGGCGCTGTCCCCCCTGCGGCGCCCGTGCCGCCGCGCCCTCGAGCAGTTGATTGATCTCCTCGGTGGCCCGACTCAGGCGGGCGTCATGCACGCGCGCCTGCGACGAGGTGGCGAGCTTGGGCTTCACGACGCAATCGTTGCCCTTGGTCGGACACGCGAAGAAGCTCTGCCCCAGCTCGTTCCAGACCACCTTGGCCAGGAGGTTCCCGCCGAGGTATCGTCCGGCGGGCTCCTGGATCCCGAGCATGTCGGCGATCTTCTCGTCGTCGGTGATGGGGGCTGCGGCCCGCTCGGGCGTTCGCAGCGACCGCCCGGGGAGGTCCCTCGGAGACGCGGTGGCGTCGCGCGCCCACAGCAGGATCGGACCCCGCACGCTGCGGTACAGGCAGAGCTTCATGCCGGGCGGCGGCGTCAGCGAATCCAGGGTGCGATTGATGGCAGCCGTCAGCTCCTGGAGGGTGGCATTGTGCGCCGGGGTTGCCCGCGGCGGCGCCAGCAGGCGCGCCTGGTGGACACACTTGATGCCCTTGTTCTCGCAGTGCACCGTGGGCCCGTCCTTGTCGGCGGTGACGTAGGCATCGAGGTAGATGGTCTTGGGCTCCGCCTTCGGCTTCACCGGATCGGTTCCCTGAATGGGCCGGCGACCGGTTTCCTGCGCCGAAGCCGTGGCCACGACAGAGAGGAAAGCCAGCGAGAACCACATTCGCCTGTTCATCTCAATTGCCTCCGAGTCTCGTTTTCAAAAAATGATACCACAGGGGCGGGAAGTCCCTCGGTTTCCTCCCTCGCCGTTTCGCCGTCGCGGTTCACGGCAGCCGCACCAACCCCACCAGGGCCGCGCTCCTTTGCTTTCGATGCACGGCCACCTGTGGCGACGGGGCGGGCGCGGCGCTGTCTGCCGTGGTCGCGGCTGGCGCCGGCAGACCGTCCGGCAAGGTCTTGCCGCCCGGCGAGGCGGCCACGCGTGCCGACCGCGGCGTTTCCCCACTAGCGGGCCAGCACGTCCACGTCGGTGGGGCCGAAGGTCAGGGCCTCCCGCAGGGCCAGGGCCTCCTCCCGGGGCAGGGCGGCAAAGGTGGCGGCGGCGGTGGCCAGGGTCACCCCGGCGGCCCACACCTCCCCCCGGGTGCGCACGTAGGGGCCCCAGGCCGCCTCGCTCCACCCCGTCACCGCGAGCTCCTGCCCCAGCCGGGCCGGCCTCTTGAAGCGCACCTTGAGTTCCCCCGTACTGCAGTAGCTGCCGGTGGCCATCGCCGCCGCCCAGGCCATGCACTCATCGAGGAGGGTGGAGAGGATCCCCCCGTGCATGCGGTCGGCGTACCCCCCGTGGCGGCGGTCGGGGGTGAAACGGCCCATCACCCTGCCACTGCCCTCGTCCCACTCCCACACCACCCCCAGGGCCAGGGGGTTGACGGCGGGGTCCCCGCACACCGGGCAGGCGGGGTAGCGGGGAAAGGTGCGCCGCACGCCCGTCATGGTAGCAAGACTGCAGGCTACAGGGCTGGTGCGTCTGGCCGACCTCCCACTCGGCGACCTTTCACGATACCGGCTTCACGCCCCCGTGCCGCCCCAGGCCGTAACCGACCCGGTACACATCCGGAATGTTGACGCGACCATCGGCCAGGCGTTGGAAGATGCCGAGAAGCTCCAGGTCTTCCCTGACACCGGCTGCGCCTCTGTCGAGGTGGGCTGGGGGAAGGCGTTCCTCACCCTGGTCTACGCGCTCGCCGAGTGACCGGATGACCTGTCGTTCATGCCACCGCTCCGCAATGCTGTCGAAGGAACACGGCACCACCAGACCGCGCAAGGCGTTCATGAGGTCGTCCACCCAGGAGTAATCCTCTTTCAATTCGCGAACGCGAATCTTGCTGGCGGCCTGCACCCCTCGCTTGATGCTCTCGTAGTGCAACGCCCAGGGGTGATCGGGGTACCTCTGTTGACTATCTTCCGCCGCAGCCCTCAAGGCCGCCAGGAATGACCGCGGACTCACCTCACCGCGGGCATCCCCCAGGTGGTTGGGGACCCAGGTGTAGGGAATTCCCCGCCGGGCGTCGCGTCCCATCCATTTGCCGGCGATAGCCTCGAACACGGCCCGTTGGGTCTTCTCATCGTGCAGAAGCTTCTTGGAGGGAATCCAGACGCTATTGATCTCCTGCCATTCGCCCACTGTCGGGAAGAGACGGCAGCTCTCCTCACGAAACGTCTGAACGCGGCCCAAATATTGAAAAAGCATGCCGTACAGTTCGAACGGGGGCCAGCGAAGATCCACTTTCGCCGACAACAGCTTGGAGGAATCGGGAAAACCTGCCACCTCGCGCTCGTCGAGCTGGTCGCTGCGCAGGAAACACTTCACGCGCAGACGCCGATAGGGACGCACATCGAGTGCCACTTCCAAGAGCCCGCTGATGAGTTGGTTCATCGATTGCCAGCTGCGCGCACTGCGATCCAGGGCATCAAACAACACGATGACGTACCGATCCTGCTGCGCGAAGCGACGATCTTCATTGAACAAGAAGCGATCGGCCTGTTCCGGGTGATCGGCCACCCGGTCGACGCGGGCAGGCCAGGTCTCGCTGTTCTCTCCTCCGTGGTCGAAGTAGCCGAGGGCGTTAAGCACGACGGTGCGCCAGATCAGGTTCGCGGGACGGTGCGTGAGTAACTGCTCACAGACGTCCCTGGGCGGATACTTTTCGGGGTCATGTCGCTCCCCGTACCCCACGTGGACGATTGCCTGCTCAACCTCGCGCAGCCGTGGTTCCCGGAGGGCGATCAGGCGGCGGAGGTTTTCATGTTGTAATGCCGCCCACCAGAAACTCTTGCCTGCCCCTCGCATGCCCACCACGAGGGATGCGTCGGGGTCCAGCGCCTTGACGTGGGAGCCCGGCAAATGGAGGAACTGGGCCGACGGAAGAGGTGCACCGTGCAGAGAGGTGTCGGTTGGAAGCGTCTCGAGGATGGCTGCGCGGGTGCTTTCCAGGACGACTTTCGAATCTTCCATCACCCTTCCTCGCCGGTGAGAAAAAGACGCTCGTCCATTGCCCGCAAGTAGGCACCGAACGCGGCCTCCACCAACGTGGGCTCCAGCGAGCAGAGGTCCCCGAGGGAGGCGAAGCCGCGGTTCCAGTAAATCACCAGCGGCCAGTGCGGTGCGGCCTGGTCCTGAAGATCAAAGGTGAAGGCGCCCCAGCTGGAGGTGTCTTCCTTTTCAGGCACGATCTCATCGTACGTGTACTCCCGGAAGAGGTCCCAGGAGGGCTCACGGAAGCGCTCGAGGTAATCCGAACGCTCCGTCTCGGGCACCAGGGCTGCGACGATCGAGAGGCGCTCCCGCAAGGCGTTCACCGCCTGAGTTTCCTTCCAGTGGTCGAACAGGATCGCGTACCCTGCCCAGGTGGCTTCGGTGTCCAGGGCGAAGAGGAAGACCTCCGCATCGAGGTCGGTGAGGACGACCGAAGCCAGATCGGACAGCCCGGCTCGGGCATCGAGAATGACAACATCGGGCTTTTGCCGTTTCTCGAGCTGGTGGACGAGCTGCCCCAGGCGCTCGAACCAGGGGAGGAAGCGAGCGTCGTCCGCCGGGGGAAGGTCGAGAAAGCAACGTCCCAACTTGGCGAGGTAGTTCCTGGGCCGAGCTCCGCAGGCCGGTGCGAGCCAGATGTCTCCCGCCAACGTGTCGGCCAGGGGGGTGCGGGACAACATGCGGTCGAGCACATAGTCGCCCTGCCCTACCGCGTCTTCCACGAACCAGTCCACAACGCCCAGTTCCGGCGCACGGCCGGGAGGGAGCAAGGCGCTCGACAGGCCGGGGGACTCGAGGTCGAGATCCAATACAAGAACCCGCTTTCCTTGGCGGGCAAGATGCCAGGCCAGTACCGCCCCCGCGGTGGAGCGGCCCACGCCCCCCTTGAACGAAAAGAACGCCAGGCGCGGAGGATGCGTCGGTGGGGAAATTCGTTGAACACGTGCCCACTGTCGCCCGGTAACTTGCCGGTCAAGGAGCTCCAGCCGCGGAGGGCCTTCGTCGAGGCAGCGGCCAGCGAGGGGATCTCCGCCCAGGTCCACCGCCAGTTCATCGACGCAAAGGACGGCGGAACCGGGAGGATAGGCGCGCGGGCCGAGTACTTCGCAGGCAGCCCTTTCCAGCTCCTCCACGGCCTTCCGGTGCGCTTCATCGGTTGGCCGTCGGTCGAGGAGGAAGCGAACCCGACCGTAGAGGTCACGGATGCAAACTACCCTGCCGAGGAATTGGAGGACTTCGCGGCGATCCCTTCCCAGCGCGACGAGCTTTTCCTCCACCTGGTCGAAGAGGACGGGCGCCCGGGTCACCGCAGACTCCCATCGGCTCGGGCCTGCGCTACCGCCGCGGCGACGCAGTCCATACCCCGTCTGTGCCGCTCGACCGCGGCCGTAGGGATCGTTCCGGAACGAGCGTAGCGCTGGGTAATTGACCAGTCCGCGAAGGGGTTCTCCTTCGGCAGCAAGGCAGAGAAGCTTGTGCCGCCATGCCCCTCGGCAAGCGCAAGAAACTGATCCCAGAGCTTGTCGATGTGGACGCGGTGTTCTTCGATCGACCCGTCATCGCGAAGCTATTCCCCGATGGCCACCATGACGGCTTTCAGGCCGCACTCGGCGGATAGCCCGTAGAGCTGGTCGGCGTTGGGCCAGCGCGCGTGGTCATACAGGAGGTCGCCGTCTTCCCGGTGCCGAGAAAAGGCATCGAGGTAATCGGTCTTCAAAGATTTGACGGGAGAAACGCCCACACCGTTCACTCCACGGCCTCCCTCTCGCGCCTCATCATCTCTTCCGACGTCTTCCAGACGGCGGAGGTTGCATCTCTCGAACCACCTTAAGACAGCGACTCCGGACCATGGATCACGACGATGGAAGTCTCGAACGCGCCACGGATTCTAGCATAGCGCGCTCGTGCTGAGCGTGGTCGAAAGGCGTGCCTGGTAGAATGACCGGGAGGAGCGAGATGCATCCTTTCTTGGTGCCCGGTGAGTGGTTCCTGGAGGGAGATTACTTTCCTTCGGGCAAGAAGCCCCAGCGCCTGGTGGGGATCACGGAAGTGCATGCATCGGAGGAGTTTCCGGAAACTCTTCAGGTGACGGGGGAGGTCCGCGACGCCGAGGTGACGGGGAGACCAGTGCCGTCGACCTTCCATCTGGACGTCATCGGCCCGGCCACGGTGCGCTTCCGCATGGACTCCATCCCCCTGGGCACCGTGCTGGTGGGTGGCGGCCACTTCAACGACCACGCCCTGGTGCTGCGCTACGCCTCCCCCGACCGCCGCTTCGTGGGGGTGGAGAGCTACGTGGCCTGCGGGGGAGGGGTAATCCACTACACCGGCGTCATCCTGGCCGACGGGGCGGCGGTGACCTCCTGGCTGGCGCGTCTGGAGCGGGCCACCCCTCGCTGACCGCGCTGGCCGCGGTCACCCGATCGACTGCGGGGAGACGAGGCGAGACGCCGCAAGCCCGGACGGTGGTCGATTCCTCTCCCACAGGGGGTCGAAAGACGCCGTGGGGGCGAGCGGTTCGGCCCGCTTCCCGGACTCCGATCGGGAGGTGAGGTCTTCTACAATTTCCCCATGCCCGAGCCGTTCGTGCATCTGCACCTGCACTCCCACTACTCCCTCCTGGACTCGGCGATCAAGCCCGACGAGCTGGCCCGCCAGGTGGCCGAGGCGGGGATGCCCGCGGTGGCCCTGACGGATCACGGTAACCTTTACGGAGCATACGAGTTCTACGCCGCAGTTCGAAAGGCCGGAGTGAAGCCGATCCTCGGGTGCGAGTTCTACGTGGCCCCGGGTCACCGCCGCGAGCGCAGCGGCAACCCCTACGGCGCCCACAAGCCGTACCACCACCTGGTGCTGCTTGCCGAAAATCAGGAGGGGTGGCGCAACCTGATGCTGCTCTCCACCCGCTCCTACCTCGAGGGGTTCTACCACAAGCCGAGAATCGACAAGGAGCTCCTGGCTGAACACGGGGAGGGGCTGATCGGCCTGTCGGCCTGTCTGTCGGGGGAGATTCCGGCGCGCCTGCTGGCGGGTGACGAGGCGGGCGCCCGCCGCGCCGCCGAGGAGTACCGGGAAATCCTGGGGTCCGACAACTTCTTCCTCGAGATCCAGGACCACGGCATGCCCGAGGAGGCGCGGGCCCGGGAAAGGCTGTACGCCATCTCGGCGGCCACCGGGATCCCGCTGGTGGCCACCAACGACTGCCACTTCCACCGCCGCCAGGACGTGGAAGCCCATCGGGTGTTGATCGGCATCGGTCAGAACAAGACCCTCGACCAGCTGCGCGAGGACTACGCCTACAACGACGAGTACTACGTCAAGACGGCCACGGAAATGGCGACCCTGTTCGCCGACCGCCCGGACGCCCTGGCCCGCACCGCCGAGATCGCCGGGCGCTGCCACGTGAGCTGGCCGGAGGAGGAGTTCCACCTGCCCCGCTTTGCGGTGCCCGAGGGTGAGGTACCGGAGACCTACCTGGCCGCCCTGGCCGCCCGGGGTCTGGCGGAGCGCCTGGGGGAGGGCCGCCCCCGTCGCCACCCCCGCCGGGACTACGAGCAGCGCCTGGCCCAGGAGCTGGAGATCATCCACCGCATGGGGTTCGACGGGTACTTCCTGGTGGTGTGGGACTTCATCCGCTTCGCGCGGGAGGCGGGGATCCCGGTGGGGCCGGGGCGGGGGAGTGCCGCCGGTTCCCTGGTGGCCTACGCCCTCAGGGTGACCGACATCGACCCCTTGGAGTACGACCTGCTCTTCGAGCGCTTCCTGAATCCCGATCGTATCTCCATGCCGGACATCGACATCGACTTTTGCCAGCGGCGCCGCGACGAGGTCATCGAGCATGTGCGCCGCCTCTACGGCGCCGACAACGTCTGCCAGATCGCCACCTTCAACGTGCTGCAGGCGCGCTCCTGCATCCGCGACGTGGGGCGGGTGATGGGGATGTCCTTCAGCGAGACCGACCGCATCGCCAAGGCGGTGCCGGAGACGCTGAACATCACCCTGGAGCAGGCCCTCGCCCAGTCCCCCCGGCTGGCCGAGATGGTGGCGGCCGAACCCGAGGTGGCCCGGGTGGTGGAGGTGGGTAAGCGCCTGGAGGGGCTGGTGCGACACTGCGGCGTGCACGCCGCCGGGGTGGTGATTACCCCCCGCCCGGTGCGGGAAACGGTGCCCTTGTTCCGCACCTCCCGGGATGAAATCGTCACCCAGTTCGACAAGGACGTCATTGAAAAGATGGGCCTCTTGAAGATGGACTTTTTGGGCCTGCGCACCCTCACGGTGGTGCAGGACTGCCTGGAGTCCATCCGCGCCAGCGGCGCTCCCGTGCCCGACTTCGAGGGGATGGCCTTCGACGATCCGGAGGTGTACGCCCTCTTCAAGCGGGGAGACACCGACGGGGTTTTCCAGTTCGAGTCGGGGGGGATGCGAGACCTGCTGCGCAGCGTGCAGCCGGATCGTTTCGAGGAGCTGGTGGCGTTGAACGCCCTCTACCGCCCCGGTCCCATGGCCTGGGCGGGGGACTTCGCCGATCGCAAGCACGGCCGCCAGCCCATCACCTACGAGTTCCCCGAGCTGGAGGAGATTCTCGGCGAGACCTACGGGGTCATCGTCTACCAGGAACAGGTGATGCGCATCGCCGGCCGGATCGCCGATTTCTCTATGGCGCAGGCCGACACCCTGCGCAAGGCGATGGGGAAGAAGATCAAGGAGCTCATCGACGAGCAGGGGGAGCGGTTCGTCGCCGGGGCAGTGAAGAAGGGGTTCCCCGAGGCGAAGGTGAAGCGGCTGTGGGAGCGCATCGTACCCTTCGCCCAGTATGGCTTCAACAAGTCCCACTCGGTGGCCTACGCCTGGCTGGCCTACCAGACCGCCTACCTCAAGGTGCACTACCCGAAACACTTCTGGGCCGCCATGCTGTCCTCGGAAACCGCCAACTCCGACAAGCTGGCAGCCTACGTGGCGGCGTTGACCGCCGCCGGTACGCCGGTGTTGCCCCCCGACGTCAACGCCTCGGCGGTGGCCTTCACGGTGGAAGGAGAGGCGATTCGGGTCGGCCTGGAGGCGGTGAAGGGGGTGGGGGAGGCGGCGGCGGCGGCTCTGGTGGCGGCGCGCCGGGCCGAGGGCTCGTTCCGGAGCCTCACCCATCTGGTGCGCTCCCTGGGGGATCGCGCCGCCAACCGCAAGGTCATCGAAAGTCTCATCAAGGCCGGCGCCCTGGACTCCCTCCATCCGGACCGGGAGGGGCTGCTGGCGTCCATCGACCGCATCATGGAGCAGGCGCACCGGCAGCGACAGGCGCTGCAGGTGGGCCAGGGGTTCCTCTTCGATCTGGACGCCGAGGCCGAGGCCCCCGCCCCCGGGCCAGTGGCGCCGCCGGCCCCCGACGTGCACGCCCGGCTGCAGGGGGAGAGGGAGGCGCTGGGGTTTTACCTCTCGGGCCACCCCCTGGACCGGTGGTCGCACGTCTTGAAGGAGTTGCGCGTCACCCCCGTGGCCGAACTGGCCGGGCTGCTGGCCGACGGGTGCACCCGCGCCTCGGTGGCAGGCATCGTCAGCGCCCTGCGGGTGCGCCAGCCCAAGGGCGAGACCAGCGCCAGCAAGCGCATGGCGATGTTTCACCTGGAGGACCAGACCGGGTTGGTACGCGCGGTCATGTTCGCCCGTGCCTTCGCCCGCTTCGAGGCGCTGCTGGTGGACGGGGCGGCGTTGCTGGTGACCGCCACGCTGCGCTCCCGGGACGGGGGCGAGCACGTGGAAATCGAGGCGGAGGAGGTGGCGCGGCTGGAGGGGATCGAGCGCCGTCGGGCGTCGGCGCTGCGGGTGCAGCTGAATCTGGACCGCCTCAAGGGAGCCGACAGCCTCACGCGGCTGCACGATCTCATGCTCCAGCACTCCGGGCCGATGCCGGTGGCGCTGCGGCTGTGCACCGCCGAGTGGGAGGCGGACCTCACTCCCACCCGGGTGGTGGGGGTGGAGCCGGCCACCTTCATCCCGGCCGCCACCGCGGTCCTGGGCCCTGGCCAGTGCGAGTACGTGTTCGGCAACGGGGACAACGGCCGCGCGGGATGACGGTACCAGTCATCGTCGCCGCGACCGGAGCCTTCCTGACCACCCACGCGCTTGTACCTTTTGGCACTTGCCAGGCGCCCGGCGATCGCCTAGGCTAGCCGCACCCGCGGCACTCCCGCGGGGTGTGGAGGATGATTCCCATGACAACACCAACCGACAACCGCACCAGGGACCTGATTGCCATGGAAGAGACGTACGGCGCCCACAACTACCACCCCCTCGATGTGGTCATCGAGCGGGCCCGGGGGGTGTGGGTGTGGGACGTGGAGGGGAAGAAGTACCTGGACTTCCTGGCCGCCTACTCGGCCGTCAACCAGGGCCACTGCCACCCGAAGATCATTGCGGCCCTGAAGGAACAGGCTGATCGGGTGACGCTCACCTCTCGCGCCTTTCGCAACGACCAGCTGGGCCCCCTGTGCAAGCAGCTCCACGACATGACGGGGTTCGACCGCTTCCTGCCCATGAACAGCGGTGCCGAGGCGGTGGAAACGGCGGTCAAGGCGGTGCGCAAGTGGGGGTACAAGGTCAAGGGGATTCCCGATGGGCAGGCGGAGATCATCGTCTGCGCCGACAACTTCCACGGCCGCACCACTACCATCGTCAGCTTTTCCACCGATCCCCAGTACCGGGACGGGTTTGGCCCCTTCACCCCGGGGTTCGTGGTGGTGCCCTACGGGGACGCCGAGGCGGTTGCCCGGGCGATCACACCCAACACCGCCGCCATCCTGGCCGAGCCGATCCAGGGGGAGAGCGGCATCATCGTTCCGCCGGCCGGGTTCTTGCAGCGCCTGCGCGAGATCGCCTCGGCCAACAACGTGCTGCTGGCACTGGATGAGATCCAGTCGGGGCTGGGGCGCACCGGCAAGCTGTTCGCCTTCGAGCACGAGGGGATTCGCCCCGACGTGGTGATCATCGGCAAGGCCCTGGGGGGCGGCTGCCTGCCCATCTCCGGCATCCTCGCCAACGACGAGGTGATGGGCGTGTTCAAGCCCGGGGACCACGGCTCTACCTTCGGCGGCAACCCGCTGGCCTGCGCCGTGGCACGGGTGGCTCTCGAGGTGCTGGTGGACGAGGGGATGATCGACAACTCGGCCGTCCTGGGTGACTACTTCATGGAGCGCCTGCGGGCGATCCGGTCGCCCCACGTCAGGGAAGTGCGGGGCAAGGGCCTGTGGCTCGGCCTGGAGCTCCAGCCGGAGGCTGGTGGGGCGCGCCGCTTCTGCGAGGCTCTGAAGGAGCGCGGCCTGCTGTGCAAGGAAACCCACGTGCACACCATTCGCTTTGCCCCGCCGCTGGTCATCACCCGGGAGGAGATCGACTGGGCGATGCAGCACATCGAGGCGGTCCTTACCACCGCCTAGCAGCGGCGAGGCTCCCCGGCGGGGGGGGCCAGCCTTCGCGCGGCGGTGCCGACGACTGGCAATCCGCGGCCGGCGAGGTCGGCATGCCGACATCGCCGGCCGCGGTCATGTCTGCAGGGTCGTGTGGCGGTTGATGGCCAGGAGAGCGAAAATGACCGTGGGAGTCCAGGCGGCCAGGGGAGGGGAGAGGAGCGAGGACTCCCCCAGCTTGCCCACGATGGCCATGAGCGCGAAGTAGGACATCCCCAGCACCAGGGCCAGACCGATCCCCATCACCGCGCCGCGGCGGCCGATGCGGAAGGCGAAGGGCAGCGCCAGCCACGCCAGCAGGGCGATGCTCAGGGGGTAGGTGATCTTATCGTGCAGGCGGACCCGGAAACGGTCCACCTTGTACCCGGCGGCGCGCAGGGTCAGGATGTAGCTGCGCAGCTCGGCGAAGCTCATCTGCGACGGCTTGCGGTACTCACGGCCGAAATAGCTGGGCTCGACGGCGATGGGCATGGCCACCTGGTCAGCGTGGCGAACGAAGACCGGGCTGCCGGAGGCCAGGAACGTCCTGGACCAGGCCCCCTCCGCCCGCCACTCGCCGTCCCTCCAGCTGGCCTTGGCTGCCATGTGTCGGGCGCGCAAGTTGAGGTTATCGTCGAAGACATACACCGATGGGCGGAGCAGGGTGTCGGTGTCGGGGTCGTACTGGATGAAGTTGACCAGCGTCCGGCCGTCGGGCAGGAAGAGCCACTGATGGTAAGTGGCGCGGAAGGAGCGCGCCACCTTCCGCCCCTTGATGGTGTCCAGCAGCGCCTGCTCGGCGCGGTTGGCCTGGTGCACGAAGGAATCGTCCAGCACGAAGAGGCCGGCGCCCAGCACCAGAGCCAGCACGAAGAGAGGCATGGTGACGCGGGTCAACGACACCCCGGCAGCCTTGAGGGCCACCGATTCGTTGTGCCGCTCCAGGATGGCGGCGGTGCCGAGAAAGGCGATGAGGAACGACAGGGGCAGGATATCGCGGAGGATCTGGGGTAGGGAAAAAAGGAGATAGGAGACGACAGTGGTGAAGGGAACGTGATGGCGCTGGACGTCGTCGATGATGTCGGAGAGCTTGACGGCCACGAAAATCGCTGAAATGGCGAGTATGACCAGGATGAGAAAACTCACGCACTGACGCAGCACCAGTCGATCGATGATGCCGGTGAAGGGCGCGAAGGGCGCGGCCATCTCCCCATCTTCAGTGCCCTGACGCTGGCACTCTTCCCCGGGGCCGTCGTCGACCACCGGCCGGCCAGCAACAGTCGGCGCGATGCGGCGACGGCGAGTCATCCGCAGCTCGCGCCACCACTCCCGCACCGCCACCACCCAGCTCCGACGCCCGACGGCAAAGCGACGCGACATCCTCAGGAGGAGACCCGCGGCGATCGCGGCGCCCACCAGGTTGGCGAGCCACATCCCCACCGCGATGGGCAACTTGCCGGACACCGCCAGCACCTGCCCGTTGTTCAACAGGATGTAATAGACAACCACGATCAACACCGACACGGTGAGGCCGTACCCCTTGCCGCCGCGGCGGTTGCCGAGCCCCAGGGGAACGGCCAGGGCCGCGAACACCAGGGAGGCGGCGGGGATGGCGGCGCGCTTGTGGAGCTCGATGCGGGCCTCCTGCCGATCCATGGGGTGACCCTCGGGGTTCCGGGCGCGCTCCAGCAGCTCCTCCGTGTCGGTCTGCCGGGCCCCCAGGCGGCGCTCGATGGGGGCCGTGGCCGGGGGGGCCAGGAAGATGCGCAGCTCCCGGTTGGCGGTCTGCTGGTACGAGGTGGGGTCGTCGGGGCGCAGCACGTGGGAGGTGGTATCCCGCAGGTTGAGCCACGCCGTACCGTCCGCCGGGTTGATCACCAGGTCCCCCGAGTCGGCCACCACCACGCGCTCCTCGATCGGATTGGTCAGGTCGAAGAGCAGCACTCCCTGCCAGCGTCGGGTGTCCCGGTTGATGCGCTTGACGTACAGCAGCTGGCCGGGAAAGTCATCGCTGAACACCCCCGGTTCGACCGCAGCGGAAAATCCGGAAAGGGCGATTCGCAGGGTCAGGAGCTGCAAGTTGCGGTTGGCCGGCGCCAGCGCCGCGGCCGAAAGAACGAGGTTGGCGAGAAACATCACGCCGCCGAAGAAGAGCAACGGTACGGCAACCCGCGCGAGCCGCACCCCCGAGGCCTGAAGCGCCACGATCTCCGAGTCAGCGGCCAGGCGCGCCACGGTCATCAGGGCGGCGAACAGCACGCCGATGGGGATGGTGAGAACGAGGACGTGCGGAACGCTGTAGAGCAGCATCCGACCCACCACTGCCAGAGGCACCGACCGCTGGACCAGCAGGTCCGCCACCAGAAAGATCGCCCGGACGAGCAGGAGGAAGGTGGTCACGCCGGTGGCCAGCAGGAAGGACGGCAGAGTCTCGCGCAGGATGCCGCGGGAAAGAATGAACCGGTGCCGGAGGATCCTCATCGGCGGGGATGGTACGCGAGATAGGGCGCACGGAACAAGGCGCGCCGCTGTGCCCGTGCCCGTGTCCCTGTCCGTGCCCGCGTCCGTGATCGGTGTCCGTGCTCCTGGGTGCGCGGGCTTCCGGCCCGCCTTCACGGCCGGTGCGATTTGCCTCGGCCGGCCCGGTGTCCGTGCCCGTGTCCGTGTCGGTGACCGCGTCGGTATCCGTGACGGTGTCCGTGACGGTGTCGGTGACGGTGTCCGTGACGGTGACCGTGTCCGTGATTGTGCCCGTGTCCGTGACCGTGTGGCGGGGGCCGGCCGTGGGTGCACAGGGATTTCCACAGGAAGCGGGAATTCCACAGAGCCAGCAATCACATTAAAAGTCCGATAAGAAATATTATGTTAAATCAAATATGATGCGCCGCCATGCGCTCGATTCTGAAGCTCCATCCTTTAACTCGATGGTGTCTTTCCTTCCCCTTGCCTACCGACTTCCGGGAAGCTGTTCGTCCAGCTCTCCCGCCCGGATGCGGGCCAGCAACCCCTCGAGGGTACTGATGAGCTCCTCCCGGGTGACGTCGGGTCGCCGGATGGAAAGCGACAGGTGAATTGGCGAGTTGGCGGTGGGACGAAAGCGGATTTGCAGGGGTCTGAACCGTTGGGGCGCACCAGTAGTCTCGGCGCTTTCCTCGCGCGCCGGCGAGCTCTCTGGCCGTTTCGGCGGCTCTTTCGCCGCTTCCTCGGTGGATCCGGGACCGCCGGCGGCGGCAAGGGCTCGGGCGGCGTGGCGATCCAGATTCCCCTCTGCGATTTCCTGCACCAGGCGCTCCATCTCGGCGATGGACTCGGCGCGGGCGATGAGGAGCAGGACGCTCTTGGCGGTGATGTCGGCATGCCGACAGAGGTCGCGGATGGCGGGCGGGATGCTCAGCAGGCGCATGGCCTCGGTGATGGTGGTGCGTGACTTCCCCACCGCCTCGGCAATCTGCTCGTGGGTGTAGCCGTACTTCTCGCTGAGAGTGCGGTACCCCTCGGCCTCTTCGAAGGGAGTCAGGTCCTTGCGTTGGAGGTTCTCGATGAGAGCGATTTCCAGGGCTTCCTGATCGCTGAGCCGCAGCTCGATGCACGGGACGTGGGTAAGACCCGCCTCCAGGGCGGCCTGGAAGCGGCGCTCTCCGGCAATGAGCTGGAATCGCGGGCTGCCGGGGATGGGGCGGACCAGGAGCGGCTCCAGGATCCCCCGGGCCTTGATGGAGGCAGCGAGGCCGGAGAGGTCGCCAAGGTTCGACCGGGGCTGCTCGCGGTTGGTCTCGATGGCATCCACGGACAGCACGAAGCCCACGTCGCCGTTGGAGCGGTGTTCGAGGATCTCGACGAAGTGGCTGTCGTGCCGCATCTTGCGTTCGACCGGCAGACCCCGCTGCTTAGACACGCGCCATGACCTCCTCGCAGAGGGCGTAGTACTCGGCGGCGCCGGTGGACTCGGGGGCGTGCTCGAACACCGACAGGCGGTAAGCGGGGCTCTCTTCCAGGCGCACGGAGCGGGTGATGGCGGTGGTGAACAGCTTCTCCTTGAAGACCTCGGAGATCTGATTGACGATATCCCGGCCGAGAACGGTGCGCCGGTCGTGGAGAGTGACCACCACCCCCAGGATCTGCAGGGTGGGGTTCATCCGGCTCTTGATCTTGTCGATGGTTTCCAGGAGGTCGTCGGTGCCCTCCAGGGCGAAGTACGACGACTGGATGGGAATCAGGATGTGGCTCGCCGCCACCATGGCGTTGACCGTCAGCAGGCCGAGGGTGGGCGGAGTGTCGATGACGATGGCCTCGAACTCGCCCGCAACCGGCGCGAGGGCATCCTTGAGCCGGTAGTGGGCATCCAGCTCTCCCGCCAGGGCCGCCTCCAGCTTGGCCAGTGCGATCCTGGCCGGAGCCACCTGGAGGTGCTCGAGGTGGGTGGGCATCAACACCTGTGCGAGGGGAACC